>Ga0209427_10000130_pt1 | contig 69866 bp, 74 predicted proteins | sample DeeMarSWOR136_30_FD_187465 | JGI IMG/M metagenome (GOLD analysis project Ga0209427, IMG submission 187465) | Marine sediment microbial communities from White Oak River estuary, North Carolina - WOR-1-36_30 (SPAdes) (version 2) | ecosystem: Environmental > Aquatic > Marine > Intertidal zone >... | reverse complement strand
TTCGGCTGCTACGATATATCCACCATCTGAGGTCTGGCATACAGAATTTCCTTCCTCAGTGTAGTACCCATCATAATAATCATATGTTTTTACCCAGGTATCATCCCGCATAGTATTATAGAGTAGATTATCCTCATTTTTCTTAACATATAAATCATTGTTGCTATAAGCTGAATTAATAGGAAGCAGTAGCATAACAGATACGAGAAGACCTGCTATCAGGATTTTCTTATTCATATTTTTCCTCCCTTTAATGATTATTAATCAAATAACTCATATATAAAACTTTAATTCTTTAGAAATTTGTTTTAAGAGTAAAAAGTAAATAACCTTGGTGGCATTCACCTAATAATTTAAATATACCTATTTATTTGACCAAATTGCTTATAAGAGGTGTCTTTAAGTGAAATTATTTGGACAAAAAAGCAATAATCCTGATGAAAAAACATTTATGGAAAAAGCATGGGACCTGCAACATAAAATAGAAGTAAGACAAACAAGAGTAGGTAAAGGAAAGTATGGAAGAGTTCTTAAGATGGCAAGAAAACCAACAAATGAGGAATTTTCAAAAACTTCTAAAATAACAGGGGTCAGTATTCTTCTTGTAGGGGGACTTGGTTTCCTGATTTTTCTGTTAGCTAAAACAGTAGCACCATGGATTGCAGAGCTGCTAGGAATTTAAAAGGTGTAAATATATGCAAAATACAAATTTTGAAGATACTGCTGAGGAAAAAACAAAGATATTTACAATTAAAACTCAGGTTGGAAAAGAGCAAAACACAGCAGATCTTATTAACAGTCGAGCAAAGAAATCAAAAATTAAAATTCCATCAATTCTTGTTACTCCTGAGCTGCGTGGATATATTTTTTTGGAAAGTTACGATATCGAACGTATTAGAGAAATGATAAAAACTGTATCATATGCGCGAAATATGCTAGAAGGTGATATTCCTATTGAACAAATTGAGCATTTCCTGGTTCCAGCTTCAGCTGTTGCAAAAATTACAGAGGGAGATGTAGTTGAAATGGTAGCAGGACCTTTTAGAGGTGAAACTGCAAAGGTTACCCATATTGATGATACCAAAGAAGAAATTACTGTTGAACTATTTGAATCAGTTGTACCGATCCCAATTACAGTTCGAGGTGAACAAGTACGAGTAATTAAGAGAAAAGAAGAAGAAAAGGAAAAAAAAGAAGGTTAAAAGGAGAAATAGAACATTATGGCAGAGACAATTAAAGCTCTTGTTGAAGGGGGCAAGGCATCTGCAGGTCCACCACTTGGACCCGCACTTGGACCACTTGGCGTAAATATTATGCAGATTATAAATACTATAAATGAAAAAACAAAACAATTCAGTGGAATGAAGGTTCCTGTAAAAGTTATAGTTGATCCTAAAACAAAAAAATTTGATATTGAAGTAGGAACGCCACCTGCAACATCATTAATTCTTAAAGAACTTAATTTAGAAAAAGGATCTGGTTCTGCTGGAACTCATAAGATTGGAAATCTTACTGTTGATCAAGCAATAAAAGTTGCAAAAATGAAATATGATAATCTTCTTGGTAAAGAGCTTAAACAAAAAACAAAAGAAGTAATTGGTACTTGTGTATCAATTGGCATAACAGTCGAAGGTAAAAAACCTCAGGAAATCCAAAAAGCAATAGACGAAGGTTCATTTGATTCTAAATTTCAATCTTAATTTTTTCATCTAACCTTTCTTTTAATTCTTGCAATTTTTCTGTAGGTTTTTCTAGTAATCTTTGTTGCATATGTTCTTTTGAACTACCTGATAAAATATCCTCACAGATCATTCTCTGCTCTTTTTCTAGTGCTCTAAGTCTTTCCTCAAGAGTTTTTATCTTTTCTTGTAGTTGTATAATAATTTGCGCATCAGCCATGAAAGAATGTATGATAAATTTAGTTTTAATAGTTTTTTACAATATTAGAAAATTAAATTCGTTTAAATCCTCTTTGGAAAAATTGTTTAACTGATCTAATCATACGATCGCTTCGATAATCAAGTGGTAGAACAATACCCTCGCCCCATGTTTTTCTTTTTTTTATTTCAGATATAACTGAATCTTTACTAAAATCACTGGTATTTACAATAGTATAACCATATCCTACATATTCTGGAACATGAGAATCAGATCCTCCAGTTCCACCAAGATTTAACTCCTTTGCACAATTCGCTGTTCTTAAATTTGACCTATAAACACTACATGAGTTAAAAACCTCAATTGCAGATAACTTTTTTTTAATCATTAAAAGTTTTTCTTCTTTAATTCCTGACATATTTCTAAAAAGGTGAGGAACAATTGGTATTCCTCCTAAATCAATTATCCTTTCGACTGTTTCTTCTATTGTCATTTCTCTTTTTATGTTTTCTTTTACATCTAACGCAATAATATGACCATCTAAAGATGAAATTTCTAAACCTGTGATAACTATGAAATCTTTTGGTGCAACTTTTAATGCTCTTAAGCTTCCTTCAATAGAATTGTGATCTGTTATCGCCATACCTTGTAAACCTCTTTTTTTGAGGTATTTTATTATCTCCTTAGGTGATCCTATGCCATCTTCAGAATATTGAGAATGAATATGTAGATCCAATTTTATCAAGTGATTTTACTCCGTATTTTGCATAAGATAGTTAACCATTGGTATTAGAATATTACGATTATTTTTTTTAAAACTGTTATATTAAAAAATATGCGGGCGCCGGGATTTGAACCCGGGTTATAAGCTTGGCAAGCTTAAGTGATACCAGGCTACACCACACCCGCATGTAAATTTTAAAAACCAAGTAGCAATCAATCCTTAAAAAGCCTTATGGTTTCATTCTCTTCAAAGGTTTGCTGAGATGCCTTCTAGCACAAACCGGGACTTCATAAAAACCTGTATTAATATTTCGATTTATATTTTTAACAATAGGTTTGTTACTCTTTATTCCACATTTTTTACATTTATACCCTTGTCCAGTTCCTTTTGATTTCATATGTTTATTACATTTTGGACATACAGGATTCTCAACTTTTTTCTCTTGTTTTTTTAGATATTTAATATTAATTTTTTCAAGATTAATTGTTAAAGGTTCTTTTCTTACACCACCATAAACTTCAAGTTTGTCGCCAATAATTAATTTTCTTATTATATTTCTAAACTGTTTGGTAGGTTCATAAGCAGCACAATCGATTTTACCTGTTGAATCCATTATTGTAAATATCACATGCCCCCCCTCGATAGTATGAGGATTTGAAACAACAGTTCCTTTAGTTATTACAGATTGGTAGGGTTTAATCTCAGATATGTTTTTTCTCTGCAGATGATCATCAGTTCCTTGGTTTGTTTCAAAAATCATACGACTTTGAATTTTTTCAGATAATAAAACAGATGAGGCTTTAATTAAATCATCAATATTTTCTCCCCTGATACCGTATAATACTGGACAAGGAGAGCTTGGAGTTAATCTATTATGATTATTTTCATAATCAAAATTATCAAAAGTTGATGAAAAGATATCATTCATCTTTTTTACGGATTCTATATTAACCTTTCTTTTTGTTCCCCATTTATTTTCTTCTCTATAAGCAATTAATTCATAGGTTTTATCGTTTTTTGAAGACCATGCAACGGAGGCTGTTGCGCCAATAAGCCCTCTTTTATTTTTATAACCTTCATAAATTGCTCCAAGGGAATTTAGTAGTTTTTCTGTTTCTTTTAAAGTTACAATTCCCTTTACACATTTCTCATAAATATTAGACGATGGCTGATTATCTAATATCACAAATCCGGGGTTAGTTTTTTTATCCTCAAATTTTGCATATTTATTAACTAAACCTTCAACTTTTTTTTTAATAATCTTTGAATCTCCATCTTTAACTTCAATTGATATTGCACCATTGCCTCTAGTCTTCCAGGGAATATTTGGGTTTAATCTCACCAATCTTGGATGTCTAGTTATTTGATAACCTTCATCTTTTAATTCTTTAACTATTATATACGCTAGATATGTTGTGCATCCTCCTGTAACAGAATCTGTATCGTCAATTCCTATCCAAATATTCTCACTTCCGATAATATTATATATGAAGTGCTTTTATACCTCATATATCAAATGAAACGCGAAGAGCTCTTGGGGGAAGTTCGAGACACCTTGATTAAGGCAGGGTTTTATGTCTCTGAATTATACTCGATGCGACCAATAGGTTTTGATTTAGTTGCAAGAAGGGACAATTCATTACTAATAATTAAAGTTTTGACAAATATAGACGCAATGTCAGAAGATGTTGCAAAAGAATTAAGGACACTTTCAAATCTGTTAAATGGTAGCCCAATACTTATTGGTCAACATAGCGGAATAGGCACTCTTAGAGACGATGTTGTTTATGATAGATTTGGAATTCAGGTAATTACTTCAGAAACATTAAAAAGTCATCTTCTTGACGCAATACCACTTGAAGTATATGCTGCCCCAGGTGGTTTGTATGTAAACCTTGACCAAGATAAAATTAAAAAATTTAGAACTGAGCAAAATATTTCATTAGGATCTTTTGCAAGAACTCTGAAGGTATCTAGAAGAACTGTACAAATGTATGAAAATGGAATGAATGCAAGTATTGAGGTAGCGATAAGAATCGAAGAATCACTTGGCACAAATATAACTCAACCCATAGATATCCTAAAACCTCGAACACTAAAGGAAATAGTTGAAAAAACAAAATTAGAAACCGAAGGATTTAGAAAGTTTCAACTCGAAGTTATTTCAATGCTTGAGAAAGTTGGATATAAAGTAATACCGTTAGAAAGAGCACCTTTTGAAGCTGTAAGTAAAGATAAAAAAGAAATACTTCTAACTTGCATTGATGAATATAATAAAAAACTTTTAAGAAAAGCACAAGCCGTTACCAGTATTTCAAAGGTTACTGAGAGACATGCAGTTCTGATAACAGATAAAGAAGTAAAAAAAACAAGTATCGAGGGAACACCACTTATTGTAAAAAAAGAGTTAAAAAAAGTCCGTGGACCTGAAGAGATCCTTGAATTAATTCTAGAAAGACTTTATAGGAAAAATTAACAGGTGAATTATCCAAACTTTTATAAATAGGGTTATCATTCCCGAAAACTACATTTTTCCTGTTTTATGGAGAAAATGGCATACAAACACTCAAATTGATATCTATGACAGATAAAAAAACTACTGTTGCAGTTGATAAAATCTTAGAGGAATCTAAGAAACTAAATAGAAAATTCAAACAAAATATTGATTTAGTTGTGAATTTAAAAAATATTGATCTTAATATACCAAAAAACCGTATTGATCAAGAAGTAATCCTTCCTCATGGCAGAGGTATTGAAGCAAAAATTGCTCTTTTTGCAAGTGGGGAACTTGCAGTAAAATCAAAAAAACTTGTTGATTTTCTTATAAAACCTGAAGAAATTGAAGATCTTTCAAAGAATAAAAAGAAATTCAAAAAAATCGCTGATGATTATGAATTTTTTATAGCTGAAGCACCTCTTATGCCAACTATTGGAAAAACACTTGGAACAGTGCTCGGTCCTAGAGGTAAAATGCCAAAACCAGTACCACCAAATGCTGACCTAACTGGTATTGTTAAGAATCTTAGAAATACTATTAAAATTCGTTCTAAAAGTAGTAAAACATTTCATACGGTTGCGGGTAACGAACAAATGCCCAAGGAACATATTGTAGAAAATGTTGATACAATCATTAAAAGACTAGAAAGTGCTCTTGAACGTGGAAGAATAAATATAGGCTCTATTTACATAAAAACAACGATGGGGCCATCAGAGAGGATTATTTAGGTGGTCAAATATGGCGCATGTGGCAGAATGGAAGCACAAAGTCGTAAAAGAGCTTATTGATATTTTTACAAGTAATAAAGTAATAGGAATTGTTGAGATAGGTGGAATACCCGCTCCGCAATTGCAGAAAATGAGACGCGATCTTCATGGAACTGCAACTATCCGTTCTGCAAAAAATAATCTTATATTTAGAGCTCTTGATGATGCAGAAAAACAGGTCAAGGGGATTTCTAGTTTGAAAGAGTCAGTATCAGGTCAAACTGCAATTATTGCAACAGATATGAATCCATTTAAGTTATTTTCTCAAATAAAATCAACTCGAACAATGGCTCCTGCAAAAGGTGGAGAAACTGCATCTCATGATATAGAGATTAAAGCAGGTGAGACTCCATTTAAACCAGGGCCGATTGTTGGAGAATTACAAAAAGCTGGAATTCCAGCAGCTATCCAAGAGGGAAAAGTTGTAATAAAAAATAACAAGGTTCTTATAACGCAGGGTCAAAAGATACCCGCTGATGTTGCTCAGATGCTTACAAGACTTGAAATCTTCCCAATTGAGATAGGAATGGACCTTAATGCTGTCTTTGAAGACGGAAGCATTTTCAAACCTGACGTTTTAGATATTAATGTTGATGAGATATTAGGAAGAATGAGGCAAGCTTCTACAAATGCATTGAACCTTGCAATTGAAGCAGGATGGTATAATAAAATTACAATTCAACCTCTGCTTGTAAAGGCTCATTATAATGCATTAACAATTGCTCTTGAGCAAGGAATTATTACAAAAGAAACTATTAAGAATTTACTTTCAAAAGCTCATGCTAGTATGCTTGCTTTGAAAAATTTAACAACTTAGGAGGAAAAAGAAATGGAATACGTATATAGCGCAATGCTTCTTCACTCCGCAGGTAAAAAAATAACTGAAGAAAATATAAAGAAAGTACTCACTGCCGCTGGCGTTAAAGCAGATGATGCAAAAATAAAGGCATTAACATCATCTCTTGAAGGTGTAAACATTGATGAGGCTATCAAAACCGCTGCAGCACCTATTGCTGCTGCACCAGCCGCACCAGCACCAGCTGCTGAAGGAAAACCTGAAGAGAAGAAAAAAGAAGAGAAAAAGAAGAAAGAAGAACCAGAAGTTTCCGAAGAAGAAGCAGCCGCTGGACTTGGCGCATTGTTCGGATAAATAAAACAAACAATGTTTCAACAATTGGGATAGTAATAAACTATATTGTTGAAACATATTATTCTAATTTATTATACGCTAATTTAGATTTCTTAAGATTTTATTTAAAATATGATTAAGTGGGGGACGGGATGCATTGATAGGAGGAATGCGCCTCTAAGCGGAAAGCAGGTACAGTAAACCTCCCCAACTTAATTTACTTGGTCCCCCATTTTTAAATAAAATCAGCAAATAAATAGTTTTCTCTTATAATCTCTCCTGTTGGACTCCTAAAAAAATCTTTATATTTTATTAGATTAAATGTTACATTTCATATACAAATTTTTGAAAAACAAAAATAATAAATACCACTTTATTATTAATGTTTATTGGTAACATGATACATAATATCATTATATTGGGATGGGTAAAGTAAATGTGTAAAAATAAAAAGAAAAGAGAGGTTCCAAAAGACATTCCGATTATTTGGGTAAATATTATCTAAAGATCTACATCCAAGCATCAAGTCCTGTTTGCTCTGTTACAGCAATATCAGATAGACCAAAAGCACCTTGGATGTAATTTTCAATCATCTTTTTATACCACTCAAGATCAATTTCGTTTTTATCTTTTAAAAGGTCAACTGGATACATATAATCGATAGGCTTAACACCACTTTTAGACGGTTTTGTAATACCTGGAAGTGGTCTTTTTGTAACGACAAACTTAAGTTTAATGCGACTCCTGATAGGTTCACCAATAAGTTTTTCTAAAGCAAAAGAACGTTTTCCAAAAACAGAGATAGATCCATCCTGATTTAACTTGTATCTTTTAGCGGGTTGCACAGATTGAACAAGGGTTAGATCATCAATATCAACTTTTTTAAGATCTAACTTTGAGATAATTTCCTTTGTTTTATTAATTATACTTTCCCTAACTTTTTTTCTTGCTTCTTCTTCGTCATCCCAACTTGTATTTTCTTTAAGAACTTCAATCATAATATTTTTGAGAACTTTTCGTGCAATATTTGCCTTATCTGAACCTTTGAAGTTATTACCTTTCGTAATCATTTCAAAAGTTCCGTTTATATTATCAAATATAAGATAGTTCTTATGTTTAACAAATATCATTCCGTCATGAATTTCTGGTTCAAGTTCAAAATCTGGATAATTAAGTTCTTTTTGCCATTTAATATTACAATCCTTTATTGCTGATAATGCAATGTCTGGTTTTGTGATCCATTTTTTATCGTCTTTATCAATAGATATCTCTAAAGATTTAGAAAAATCAGGGATATTTCCCATAGATCGAGAGCACCCTGTGTATATTCCATCTGTATCTCCATAAATAACACGAATGCCCTTTTTTTCCAAATAATTTAAAGAATCTGCAAGGATTGCTTGTCCCTTCGTAGTAATCGCAGCAGCACCCCAGAGGTTAAACTGACGACCCGAAACAGCAGGAGCAGAAAGGATTCCATGGCTTCCCGCATTTCTAGCACCTTTGACACTTTGATACATCATTTTAAGTCTGCTCAATTCAGAAGTGTCCCTAGATTTTTTAACTTCATTAAGTTCCTTTTTTATTTTTCCAATCATGCTTATGATGCCAGTCATAGCACAATTTACTACCCCAGGTTTTTTATCAATTTTAACACCCAACATGAAACCTTTGTCTGCGTAAGATTCATCTTTAGTAATTTCTCTCCAATTAACATTTCTTTTATTTAAAAATTCTTTAGGAATTTTCTTAAGCCAGATGTAATCGTCAACCCTCTCTCCTTTTTTTGCAAGTCTAACTGTGTCTGCACCTATGTTCATAGCTTTAAGAATCGTCGGATACATAGCGCCAACGTCTGCAACAATTACATACCACCATGGTATAAAATGAGAAAACGCTTCTTTATCTGGTTTTATAGTCATACCACCAGGCATATGATAGTTTAACCTATCATCGGGATCAGTTGTGTTTTCGTTATATATAACATATGGATCTTCCATCCATGTTGGCATTTCCTCTCCATATTTTATTACTCTAACAAAGTCCTTTGACAATTGCTCTTTTTTGCTTTTAGCATGTTTAACTATTTCTTCTCGTGACGTACAATTTTTAAAATCCCTTAGCAATATCTGGGCAATTGACATAACTCTACAAATAGGAGGCATAATCTTTTTTTGAACTGCTCCTCTAATCAGCGACATATGGTCCCACATATTCACTGCACCAGATGAAAGTAGCATATCAAAAGGCATACAAGTTGTAAATGATAGCGGTAAAACCTGTTGGATAAGATTAAGGGTAACACCTAATTGTTCCTGAACATCCTGTTTGTTATACCTTAAGGTCCTATCATCAATTTTGATTTGGGCAGGAGTTAAAATGATACGATCTTTAATATCTATTCCTAAGAAGGGAGCAACAGATTTAAGGCTAAAATCATCTAAAAAAGAATAAAACTTTCTAACTCCAAGATATGTATCAAGAGAACAAGGATAAAACTGAACTGCATCGGATTTGATACCAAAATGAAATGATTTATCAGGTTTACTATATTTGCTAACAAAATCTTGGAATGTTTTCCTATTTTCATTTGAAAGCTGGTTTTGGCAACTTTTTAAAATCCAGTTTAGTCTATTATATATCTGAAAGTTATCAAAACCAATTATATTATGGCCAGAAATAATGTCATTTTCCATAGAAATTTTACAAAACTTATTCAGGTTATCGATTTCATCATCTATATTATGCGAAATAAGTTGCCTAACTTCTATATCTTTCCAATCCGATGGACAATCAAGAATATCAAAACTGAATTCTTCATTTTCAAGATTTTTGTTTGATTCAAATTCAATATTGAAATTTGAATAACCTATTATATCAATAGGAATATTTTCTTTTCCTTCCCCAAATTCCTTAGTTTCAATATCATAAACTAATACCTTAAGTTTCTTTTTTTGACCATTAGTGTCAAACAACCATGTCTTTCCTTCTGCAGCTAGATCCACAAGAGCTCTTTGTTGATATGGGATATCGTGTTCAGCTGTATACAAACCATAATTAAAGAAAAGATAATCGCTAACCTCAGGAACAAAATAAGATTTATTTGTAAAAATCTTAAATGCCTCCCAATTTTTTTCAAAATCCCAAAAACTATGATATTTTTCAATTTGACCAATCTTTTCTATTTTAGATAATTCGTTTCCTTCATTTTTGTTTTCCTTCCATTTTTTTTCAAGTTCTGCCCTTGCAGAATTAATATTTCTTTCTGATGGACAAAAAACCAAAAAATATGGTCTATGAAAATCTGATATTATCTTCGGATGTTCTTCATGAACATAAAGATATTCTGATGAAATTCCTAGTAGCATATTATTCACAGTAAATAACTCCCATTCATCAATGCATTTTTCATACTTAAAATGTTAGAATTAACCTTATATTTGATTGCTGTATTTTACTTCTTTGATTTTTATGACTACGCAAGTAGTATATTCGGAAAAATTTAGCAGACATAATAACATGAGTCATCCAGAAAATGCCAGTAGACTTCATGTAATGATTGAAGAAATTAAGAAAGCACCTTTTTTTAAAGATCTTGAATTCATTGAACCTATAATATTAGATGAAAAGGAATTAAAAGACGTTCATACCGACAGAATGATTGAGCAAATTAAAGAAATGAGTATTATTGACGAATCATGGATAGATATGGATACCTATGTTTGCCGCTCAGATTATGAAACAGCAAGACTTGCTGCAGGGGGTCTTGTCAAAGCATGTGACAATGTATTAAAAGAAAAAGCTGATAATGCCTTTGGGCTTATAAGGCCTCCAGGTCATCATGCAACTAAAAATAGATCCATGGGTTTTTGTCTTTTCAACAATGCAGCAATAGCTGCCAATGAATTATCAAAGAAAGGTAAAAAAACATTGGTATATGATTTTGATGTACATCACGGAAATGGAACTCAAGATATTTTTTATGATAGAAAAGATGTGATGTATCAATCAATACATCTATCACCTCATTATCCAGGAACTGGTCATTTTGATGAAATCGGAATTGGAGAAGGGACGGGATACACAGTAAATTGTCCACTGTCTTATGGAAATGGTAATAATGCTGTATCAAAAGTCCTTGAGGAAGTCTTTTTACCTATTGCAAAACAATTCAAGCCAGATTTAATAATTATATCCTCTGGATATGATTCTCATTATATGGATCAATTAGGAGGTCTTAGATTTACAACAGATTTCTTTGGTGAAATGACTGCTAAATATCAAGATATCCAATCAAAAATTGTATGCACTCTTGAAGGTGGATATAATCTGCAACAAATTGGTAAATGTTTAGTATCACAACTAGGGCAATTAACCAATAAAAAAGTAAAATTTAATGATTCTGCAAATGAAGATGAAAATATTGATGGAGTTTTAAATCAAATAAAAAATGAATTAAGCCCCTATTGGAAGTTATAGATATTAATCAAATATCATTCCCATACCAGAAGCTGCAGAATCCTCTTGTTCTGCAATAATAGTATTTATCTTTTTTGCCTTTTTTTCATCGACTTTTTTAAGTTCAAGTTCTTTTGCAAGTTCCTCTGCTCTTTTTATTCCCTGAGCGCTTCCTTCAATTTTAACATATGAATAATCACCTTTCATATCTAAGGAATTTGAGTCTCTGGTAAGGATACTTTGTCTACTTACCAAATCATCTTTAATTAGCTTGTTTATTTTTCCACTATCTTCAGATTTGACTTCAAAGATAACATATGTCAATTTAAATCACCTTTTTCTGCGATGTAATAAGATACAATATATAAAGCTAATCTTTCTTTAGAATGTTTCCCTTTTTATCAATATCTCTATTATGAATTCTTGTTGAACTAATTGGTAATCCATCTTTTGCTAATACCAAAGTTATCTTGATTATTTTCAATGGTTTTTTTCCGTTCTTTTTACGTATCAGATTAATTTCTTCCGCATTCCTTACAGTTTCTTGGGATACAACAATAACGTCAAAATCTTCTTCCAATGTTGGACCAAATCTGTCTGAAATGGGTTTGATGTATGCATTGTTAAAAAATCCTTTTTCTTTTAGATATTCTTCTAAAGTTTTTTTTCTCTCCAAATATGGTTTTATATTGACTTTATTTTTAATAAAAGCATCTGTTGTTAAACCTATAAATACAGAACCTCTTGGTCCTGCTAATTTAAAAGCTTTGTTGATTAACTCCATATGTCCAAAATGTAAAATATTAAATGTTCCACCAAGACAAACCTTCATGAAATACAGTTATTGTAATATTTATTAAAAAGATTCGCTATTGCTTTTGCACATATTGTTTTAAATGTTTATCATCAGAAAACTATAAATCCAACTAAATTATTTGTCTTTGCTTGAGGGAATGGGATATGCATAAAATAAAAGTATTGGCAGCAATAATAAGCTTTCTCCTTTTAGTAAATCTGGGTATAATATTTTTACAAAGTGAAACTGTAACTGCACAAGGAAAGGACATATATGTGGATGATGACCAGTTATATCCTGACGAGGCAGATGGCTCTTTATATAATCCATTTAAAAACATTCAGGATGCAATTGAAGCAGCTCAAGATGGAGACACTATAAAGGTTTTAGCAGGAAAATACCAGGGTGATATCGTTATTGACAAAGCTATAACAATTACAACTGAATCAGTTGAAGATGTTTTTATAAATAGTTCAAAAAAGAATGCTTATTTAATAGATATTGTTGCTGATTCTGTTTCTCTTGAAAAATTTTTTTTAGAAGATACAACACCTACTTCACATAGAAAAGCTGTTATTCATATCTCTTCAGTTGCAGATGGAGTTAAGGTAATTGATAGTATTATTGCTTATAGTAGAAATGGATATGGAATTTTAATAGATAATTCTCATGGCGCTGTTATTAAAAATTCTACAATAAATAATACAAGGGGCATTTACATTGGAAATTCAAATTTGATAACAATAGATTCTAATAGGATATGGAACTGCTCTAATGAACCTGCAATAAGAATCACAAATTCCATTGGTAACCAAATAGTCAATAACTATATTGATAATAGTACATTTGGAATATACGCATCTGATTGCAGTGATACCTTTATTGATAATAACAGAATTGCTTTTAATTATAATAGTGGAATTGTTATTCTCTCAGGAAGTGGAAATCAAATATTTAATAATACAATAGATAATAATCCTATTAATGGTATTAATTTAGGTGGCAATGAAGGTATAGTATCTGCAAATAATATAATAAAAAATAGTATGGGTATAAGTATTGGTGGGTCTGATTATATTATCAGTGAAAATTACATTGAAAATTCTTTAAATACTGGTATATATGCAAGATATGGCAGTAAAGATAATACTATTTATAATAATATTTTCAAAAATAACATAGATTATAATGCAGAAGAGGATGGAAAAAATAATTGGGATAATGGTTATATAGGAAATTGGTGGGATGATTTCTATGGTCCAGACCCAGCTAATATAGACAACATTATTCAATATAATACAGATAATGTCCCTGAAATCTATAAATATAAAAAGGGAGGTGTTTGCGATAATTATCCTAAAGGAATTTATCATAAACAACCAATTGTCTCAAATCCAGATCCTGCAGATAGTGAAAGTGGGATAGATAGAAATCCAATCTTGAGTGTAGAAGTAGAAGATCCAGATCCATTACTATATAAGGAAAGATTAGACGTTCATTTTTACTATATTTTAAATAATACTTTTAATCCAATTGCATCAAATTATAATGTAGAAAGTGGTAGTACTGCATCAGTTCCATTTTCTTCTACAATTAAAGGGAAAAACGCGATTTACTCATATAAGGGTCTTGGTTATGATTATATAGGAGTATGGTATGTAGAAGTAGAAGATAGTTATACAAGAGTAACATCTCCTATTTGGATATTTTCAACAATGAATACACCAATTAACAATAAAAAACCAATTGTTGATATGAGTGTAACTGCCAAATATGTCGTTGGAGATGAAGTTCATGCAAAAGTTAATGATACTATAAATTTTGATGCATCAAGCTGTTATGATTCTGATGGGGAAATTGTATTTTATAAATGGGCTTTTCCACCTGATACAAGTATAATAAATGAAATAGCCCCATCTCATTCTTTTAAAAAAGCGGGTAATTATAAAGTAAATTTAGTCGTAATCGATAACGATGGTTCAAGTAATTCTTTAAATAAAACTGTTGTGATAAGAAGCAGTTCTAATAGACCCCCAGTTGCAATCACAAAGGATTATTACAAAGGATATGCTGGAAAAGCAATTAATTTCAATGGTTCTGAGAGTTATGACCCTGATGTAGGAGATAAGGTTACTTACAGATGGAATTTTGGTGATGGAGTTGAGGGCGGAATTATGAGTGTAGATCATGTTTATAAAAAAAAGGGTAATTACACTGTAAAACTTACTGTTACTGATAGTGAAGGTGAAACTGATTCAAGTGTAACTTATGCATTAGTTAAAGAGAAGGAAAGCGAGGGTTTACCTGGATTTGAAATTATAATAGTATTTATTGCTATGTTAGTTGTAGTAGCTTTTAAGCGCAGAAATAAATTTTCAAAATAATTCTTAAAAAAATTTTTGCTTCATATTTATGATGATTTAGTTTTTATTTTGTCAATAATTAAAAGCCGATGGAGGGACTGCTGACCCAGAGTTAAAATCCGTAAGTGGGAATAAGGAGAAGGAAGGTTTGATGTTTATTGTTCAATTGCTATATAGAAAATATCCACATCTGCACCTTTTAATAATTCTCCCAAATAGCAAACCACAGCAATGAAATGAGTTGTTGATTTAGTAATACTATATGTATCTACAACTGTTCCAGCAGGTATATTTCCTGAACCTGGATCAAAATCTGCTGCAAGAATTACCCTTACGAATATAAAATAATCGATATCGGGGAAAAATATATCATAAGTAACTGTTACTGAAGCATCTGCAGCGCTTGTTGTCAATCCGAATTTATCTTCAATGTTTATTACACCGTGGCCAGAACAATTTGATAATAGAGCATCAACTTCTGCTTGTGTATAATACCTTTCATCATGGTTATGTGATGGAACTCCATCTATCTTACTACTATTAATCGCTGCACTATCAGAAATATCAACATCTATAATCTCACCAGAAAATAACCTCATCAACCTCTGAATAAAATTATCACTATTTTTAGGGGTAACAGATGTCTCATAATCATTAACACTATTATTACCAGTATCTGAATTATTTTTAATTATTGGTATTGATGCTGTGCTTGAAATCACCAGCGTTGCAATAACCAAGGTTACTGCTAAAACATAAATACTTTTTTTCATAATTTAATTTCCTCCCATATTACTCCTATTCCTATAGATGTTGTTCTATATAAATACTTCTAACATACATCAAAAAAACACTATTTTGGGGTTAAAAGCCCTCAACCAAAAATTGACATAAAATGATGTTTTTACAGGTGAAAAAATGGTAAAATGAGCCGATGGAGGGATTTGAACCCCCGACCTGCTGATTACAAGTCAGCCGCTCAACCGGGCTAAGCTACATCGGCATTTTCCGTTTAGCCGTAATATCAATTCCTATATAAAATTCTCGGGGTGCATATGTCTTTATTTTTCTAGTATTAATATTTATTAGAAGAATATCATTTTTTTCTGCAATTTTTTTCAAGTCATTTAACCTTATACTTATTTTTTCCTCTTTAATGATCTCATAATAATGAATCATACATATATTCTTCATAATTCTTAATGCATATTTAAAAAATGAATATGATGAAAAGGGAAGGTTCATAATAATTCTATCTGCCCTTAATCCTTTTTTTAATAAAATTTCATCAACTTTTTTTGCATCTGAATTTATGAATTCAACCTTATCTAATACATTATTTATTCTAATATTATTTTTAGCAAAATAGCTTGCATCCTTATTTTTATCAATAGCAATTACAATCTTTGGATTTGCAAACTTAGCAATCATTATTGAAAAAGGTGCAACTCCTGCAAACATATCAACAACAATTTCATCTTTTTTAACAAGATCTGCAACTCTCTTTCTTTCTGTAGCAAGCCTTGGTGTGAAATATGTCTTACTTACATCGACATCTAACTTTAATCCATATTCTTTATGAGTTGTTTTTGTATAGTTTTTTCCCGCGATTATCTCTATATCTCTTGTTCTTAATTCACCTTTAACTGGTTTTGTTAAACATACTGTCTCTATATTTTTATTTGTTCTTAATAAGCTATTTCCTATCTCTTTTTTATAATCTATTAACTCTTCTCTTAGTTTCACTACAATAATATTACCTATAATATCGTAAGAAGTTGGTAATGAACTTTTTAATTTTTTTGGAATTGATATAGTTTCTTTATATGAAGAGACCTCTTTATCAAATTCACTAAATTCTTTTTTAATGATTTTATAAGAAGATAGTTCTTTTGGGATTTTTTCTATTGGGATATATAAGAATTTTTTGTTCTTGTCTATTTTTAGATTTTTTTTAATTAAATTTTTTTTTGAAAGTATTTTCCGAACTTTTTCTGCTTGTTTGAGGTTTACGACTAATGCTTTTGATATCATTTTTTATTCCTATAAATCATTCTTCTTAATAACTTTTTATAAAAAATAGTCCCGCCTCCCGGATTTGAACCGGGGACCTGCCGGTAACAGCCATAGGGTCTACAGCCGGCCGCTCCAGCCAGACTGAGCTAAGGCGGGGAATGCAAAGCCCAAATAAACATAGTTATATTTATTTGTTAAGGTTAAATTATAGCTGATACAATGAAATATGGTATAATTGTTTGTCCAAAATGTAAAAGATCCAAAGCTGTGAATCTTTCAAATAAGACTACTAAATGTATAAGATGTGGAAAAGTTTTAACATTAGATAAAATTCGTATATTATATAAGACAAATTCAGAAACTGACTTACAAAATAAGATATATACTATTAATAAAAAATTAGATAATTCTACAAAATAATATAATATTATCTCAGACAACATTAATCAAATATAAAAAAATAGTTTTTAAAAGATAATAAAAACTTTTATTAATAACTTAATATTTCCAACCAAATAGTGAAAGATTTGACAAATATAAAACGTATCATACTAGATGTTTTAAAGCCTCACAAACCTTCTATAATAGAAGTAGCTGAAAGATTAGGAAACTTGGACGGCATCTCTGGTGTAAATATTTCTCTTGAAGAAGTAGATGCAGAAACAGATAGTATTAAAATTACTATCGAAGGGATCAATATCCACTATGATGCTGTTAAAAAGGTAATCTCAGAATGTGGAGCAGTTATTCATTCAATTGATGGGGTATCAGCTGGGATGAAGATAGTTGATGAAGTGAATACACCACAGGACCGATGATAATTTTTAAAAAATAAAAAATAGATGGTTGATTTTTTATATTGGAATTCATAAAAAATATGCAGGTAAATTATCAGGTATAGAACTATCTACAGGTGTCTGTAAGATAAGGAAAAACGCAACTTTTATAAAGAAGGTAGTTATTTAGGGTGAAAAGAGGGTCCGGTGAGGACACGGATACTAAAAGTTCATTGATTTATTAGATAAGATTATGGACTTTTATATCGGTTTGCGGTGTAAATCGATGACGTGTAATGCTGGACTTATATGCGAGGTACAATATAAAATATAATTAGGAGGAAAATGAGATGATAGGTAAGAAAATATTGGCTGCTACTATAGCTGTAGCATTAGTGGCATCTATTTTTGTAATAAGCCCAAATATTAAGAAAACAACTGTTGTAGCTTATCCAGGAACTGGTACACCAGGTGTAGACTTATTTGGTAATGCAACTACTGAATTAGTATATAATCCTGATGCAACAGTTAGACCTAGGATAAATACTAAAGATATACCAGCTGGTACTTATTTCCTATATAAACCAGCATATAACTGTAGTGCAACTGGTTATAGATTGGCGACACAGTTGGAGTGGTTTGAACAAGTTCTTAGAACTGATACCAGTACTCCAGTAACATTAACTGTCCCTGCTGGAAAGGGGAATATATCAGTAAGTGGTCCAATTATTTTGGATAGAGCTGGTATGTGGGCATTTGATACAGACGATATACCTCATGGTATGGATGGAGAGGCTGGAGGCACAATTGCTGCATTTTTCTGGGTAAACACATCGCAAGAATTGAGTATTAGCGATATGGGTGAATTTGAATTTGGTTCAAATTCTTCAAAAACAATTACTGTTAAACAAGAGGGAGCAACCCCTGAGCAACCTGTCTTTATTGATCTTATTGCACCAGATGGTACTACTGCTTTTCATCAATATGAAGCTGATGGTATATATACTTTTGATACTTATGGCAATATTACTATGGCTGGTAATTATACAATCCGTTCATATACTGACCTAGATGAATATAGTAGTAAAGCATATCTTTACAACGATGAAGGTATTGGTAATGGATATGATGTGAACTATGGTTCAGGTTTTTCACCAATAGCTGCTGGTGACGGCTGGGCATATGGAGTATGTGGTCCTTGGGATCCACCAGAGATAAATGCATCAGAAGTTAAGTTCAGAGTTAAACCTGGTGAACCTCTAACATCAGTTAAAGAAGGAAATCGTACAATGTATTGGAACTTCAGTGGCGAAGTATCCTTTAGTATAAAAGATACAAGTGAAGACCCAATACCTGCAGGTGATATAAACATTAGGATCTATAACAGTAATGATGTCGATGTAACTCAATATTTCTCTGGAGTTAATTCTACGGCAAGTATTACAATAAATGATGGAGAAGTTAATATCAGCAGTCAAGGCTGGGCTGTAAATCAGAGTAACTGGAACATATATGGTAGCAATGGAACATGGTATGCTTATATATATGTAGATACAAATGCTGATAGAACAGAAGGAAATAAACAATGGACTGAAGAGTGGAATGCTACTGTTGAATGGGCGGTTCGTTCAGCACCTGGTGCACAATTCAAATGGATAAATGATGGTGGAGGCGATCTTAACGATGGCGAGTTACCAAAAATTCCAAGTAGTGCAAGTGCACCTATAAACATACAGTTCCAGATAATTGGAAGAGATCATACCTTTTATGGCTCTGGTGGAGCAGTTGCAATGGAAGAAGCAATGGAGAATATTACTATTACAGGAAATGCACTATTTACTGGTAGGCTTGATAAAGTACCTGGAGTATCATTTGCTGGAGGCACTTGGACTGTTCCAATAATCCCAACAATGAATGCAGGGGGCGGAAGCATTGAAATAAATGCCAAATGGAAAGATTATGGTAGTATCAAAGAAACATTAGCAATCGGAGGAACGAATTATATAAGAAACGGTACAATTGTAGAAGTTACACCTAAAGAATTTGAAATAGGAACAGATCAGACATTTACAGTTCAAGTTAAATATGCTGATGGATCTACAATAAACAGTGCTTCTGTTTATCTTTTCTATATAGATGATGGTGAGGTAGCAAATGCTGGTGATCCATTACAAGGTCATGCAGTATCTGAAGATACATACGGATTTGATGGATACTCATTAGGATTTAACGAAACCCAGCAAAGAGACAATCAAACAGAGGCTGGTTTTGGAACTATAAAAGCACCTAGAAACTTAACAGTTTATGCAATGGCATATGTTGGAGGAACCCCTGTTTATGGTTGGGCTCTTATAAGAATGAAGCCAAATAAAGACCTCAAGGTAACATTTGAAGCAATTGACAGTCCTGCAACAAGTACACTTCTTGCTGGATATAAGTACAGCTATTTCTATATTAATATTACAAAGATAGATGATACTGGTAATGCTTCACAAACTCCAAATAAGGATGATTATACTCATATTACAGTTAGAATATATGACGAGGAAGGAGATGATGTAACAACATCTATTGGTTCAATTACGGCTTCTGATATAGCTGCAACAAACATGGGTAATGATTACGTTTATGCACTTAAAAATGAATATATTACAAAAGCAGGTCTTTTCACAGTATATGCGAAAAACCATACATCAGATTCTACAGGTAACAATGCAACAATAGATGTTAAGCAAGCACATGTTGAATGTGACAAAACACCGTTTATATGGGCGTATGATGATAACATAAGTGCGACATTTACAGTTACAAGTGAAATAAATGGTGAACGTTTAAATGGAACGCTTAGAATTGAAAACATAAGCTGGACCGATGGAACATATAACATGACATGGACAAATACATCTGCAGTAGGTAATGATACGATTGACCTTGATGAAGGTGATGGATTTATCAATGGTCAGATAACTGTTCATGATATTACTGCAAGTTATTTACCACCTGGAGATGCAGTTGCAAATATAACATTTTGGTTTAAACCAGAACTTTCAGATGGAGGTAGTGGCGAATGGGCTAGAGCAACTGGTCTAGTTCCAGTATCTGTTCCGACTGTTACACCAAATCCAATGTATGTAGCAGTTGGTCAAAGAACACTTGTGAATATTCTAGTTACTGGAAGAGGTGATCCATTAGATGGTATATTCATTGGTCTACATGGACGTGGAGTACTTGACAATGGAACATCTGGAACAGATGGAATTGCAACATTTTCAGTAATGCCAACTTCAGCAGGAAACATAAGTATTGACGTAGGTGAAGAAGATAGAACTGTTGATACGGTATTGATAGCTACAAATTGGGTAATAGATTTGATTGTCCCAGCTCAAGCATATGAACGTGAAGAATTTACTGTAACAGTTAGAGAAGAAATAAATGAAGACGCAGTTGAAGGTGCAACTGTTGAAATACAAAGTATAGGAACTGCTTTAACTGATGCAAATGGAGAAGCAACATTCACAGCTCCAGAAGTAACAAGTGATAGATCCCTACAAGTTACAGCAAAAAAGGCTGGATATGCACCTGATATACCAAAGAACATTGTGATAATCAACATTCCAAAGATATTTATTAGTGCACCTAAAGAAGCTGCAGCAAACCAGGCATTTAAGGTAAAAGCAGGTGGCGATGACGGTAATAACAATGGAATAGCAGTAACAATTACTGGTAAAGGTAAGACATATACCGAAACAACAGTAAATGGAGAAGCAACATTTACAGTAGAAAAAGACGGTAAATATACAATAACTGCTCAAAAATCAGATTATGCTGATGCTGATCCAGTAACAATTACAATTAAACCAGGCAGTCCAGGATTTGAACTACTAACACTTATAATAGCAATCGGAATAGCCTTCATACTACTAAGACGCAGACGAAATTAAGAGGGATAAATCCCCTCTAATCTCTTTTTTTATTTTTTTACTTTTTTTATAAAACCTTTTTAACCCATTTTTATTACCTTTTTTTACGGGAGTGATTTATTACGAAGGTAACAGTTATTCTTCCTACATTAAATGAGGAAAAAGGTGTAGGTAAGACAATTGATTCAATAAATAAAGAATATCTTAAGAAAAACAATTGGAATCTGGAAATAATAATTGTTGATGGTGACTCAAAAGATAAAACACGAGAAATTGCCAAGAAAAAAGGCGCAGAAATAATAAGTGAGAAACGAAAAGGTTATGGAAGAGCATATAAAACAGGAATGTCAAAAGCAAAAGGTGATATTATTGTTACAGGTGATGCTGATGCAACGTATCCATTTGATAGAATACATGAATATATCAAGCTATTGACTGATGAAAACTTGGATTTCATTACAACAGATAGATTTTCGGAGTTGAAACATGGCTCAATGTCAATTAAACATTATTTTGGAAATTTTGTACTTGCAACTGTACTAAAAGTATTATATCTAATTAATATCAGAGATTCTCAATCAGGAATGTGGATTTTTAAAAAAGAAATTTTAGATAGGATTCAGCCACTTGAAAAATTTAATGATGGAATGCCTTTTTCAGAGGAATTAAAAATAGAAATGTTTTCAAATAAAAAAATAAAATCAAAGGAAATCCCATCCGCACTCTACGCACGAGAAGGAGAGGTAAAACTACAGAGTTTTACAGATGGTTGGAAGAATTTAAAATATCTATTTATTAAAAGAGTTAAATGACCTGTTTAACTTGTTTTTTCTAACCAACAACTGATACTTCTTTAACGATTTTTTTTCCTTTAAACCTTCTAAGATTCAAACTTTCAAGTATATCTGGTGATTTTCCTTCAACAATGTAATCAGTCAACAGTTTTGTAACCATCGGTGAAAGCATGAAACCATGCCCGCTGAATCCATTGCATTGGATAAACCCCTTGATCTTATCAATTTCACCGATAATTGGTCTTGCATCTGGTGTTACATCATAGTATCCAGTCCATTGCCTGATAACATTTACATGTTTTAGATTAGGAGCATATCGTGTCAGAGTCTTTGACATATGATAAAGGAAATCAAAGGTTGGAACAGTAAGATATCCAGATTTCTCATTAGGAATTGGGATGCCTCCTAGTATTTGTCCTTCATCCTGCTGACTAAAATAAATCCCGTCCTTAAAGGAAATTACCATTGCTTTAAAGATTGGCTTTACTCGTTCTGTTACAAGAATCTCCTTTCTAAAAGGTTTATTAGGTAACTTTACACCTACTATCTCTGCGATTTTCTTAGACCAAGCACCAGCGGCATTAATTAAGATATTTGTTTTGATTTCTCCTTTATCTGTTATTACACTTAAAATTCTTTTATTATTTGTCTTAATATCAGTTACACTAGTGAACTTGTATAATTTTGCACCATTCTTTTGTGCTGCTTTTGCATAAGCATGAGTAGTTTTAAAGGGATCCACATGGCCATCTGTTGGACAAAAAGTGGCACCTATTGCTTTCATTCCCTTAATATCTAAAATTGGAACAATTTTTACAATTTCATCAGGTGTTAAAACTGATACATCCAAACCAAGGCTTTTTTGCATTTTAACATTTTTTTGAGCCTGCATCATATCTTTTTTGTCATGAACAGCAATTAGATATCCGCCCTGTCTTAAACCGATATCTTGTCCAAGCTCTTTTTCCAAACCCTCAAATATCTTTACGCTTTTTATTGCAAGCTCTGCATTTTCCTTTGTCGACCATTGCTGTCTTATCCCTGCACCACAACGTCCAGTTGCACCAGAACATAAATAGCTTTTTTCAACTAAAACTACCTTTTTACCCTTTTTAGCAAGTTGATAGGCAAGCGAACAGCCATTGACCCCACCACCGATTATTACAACATCTGCTTTAGGTTCTATCTTATTCATTTTTCATCACTTGCAAGTGTCCCTAGCGATACGGGAACTTCTGGTGGTCTAGAGGTAGGTACTAATATTTCATTTGTTGATTTATCTGTTTTTTCACAAAGTACTCTTCGGGCAAGAGAAAGACATCCTCTTCCTTGGCAGGGTCCCATTCCAAGCCGAAGCCTACATTTGAGCTCCTCAAGAGTAGTATAACCTTCATCTATAGCTTGCTCTATTTCATCAATAGTAAGGTCCTCACAACGACAAATAAAAGTTTTATCACTCATAAGATCAATCCATTTTTATATTTCTTACCCCCATTGCTAGGTTTTTATCTACCTCAATTGTAATAACAGTTGTCTTGTTGCTTCTATTTACCCTAATTACTTTTGCTTGACCTCTTGATTTTCCCTCTCGATCAAGTGCTTTAACAATATCCCCAACTTTTGGGATAGGTAGGAATTCATATGGAAGAGTGATTTGTGCCTTTTCATCTTTTAATTTAACAACAAATATAGCTAAGCCAGGGCAAATACTTACACATCTTTTACAGCCTGTGCATTTGTCATAATCAATTTTTGGAATATCATTGATATCCTTCATTGTAATAGATTCAACAGGGCAAATTGTTACACAAGGATCACATGGTATTTCCTGGATACATTCGATTATTGCAACTCCTTTTTTCAATTGTTTATCTGTAGGAATTTTTAAATCCTTAATGGTTAAAAAACCTGTTTTTTCGTAATTGTTAATAGTTGATCCCCCCATTCCAACAGCATGCTATTTTTTCTTTACATATCCTAGGTTTTTCACCAAAAGGACCAGATCTAAACTGAGTAAGAGCTTTCTTACATTTTTCCTTTAACTTTTGAGCATTTTTATCATATCCTAAAGAGGCTGCTGCAGAGATACCTGCAAGCTCCCCTTCAATCATAGCTGTGGATGCCTCTTCAATTCCTGATGAGTCACCGGCTACATATATTCCATTGATATTTATTTTCATAAATCTATCGTGAACTGCTATATGTCCTCCTGCTTCAGGGATATATTCTGTCTTTGCACCGATTTGTTCTAATAAACGAATTGAAGGTGTAAGACCAACTGCAATGCACAAGGTATCACATGAAACATCTTGTTCAGTTCCAGAAATTGGTTTAAAAGAGTTATCAACTTTTACTAAGATAACACCTTCAACTTTATTGTTTCCATATACCTCTTTAACAGAGTATGATGTAAAAATTGGAACACCGCATCTGCGAAGTTTTGCAGCATGTACATGATAACCACCGATTTTAGGCATGATTTCAACTACTCTATCAACATTTACACCTGCCTGCAATAGCTGATAAGATACTATCAATCCAACATTTCCAGCACCTATCATCACAACTTTATATCCTGGTTTAACACCATAGACATTCATAAGGGTTTGAACACCACCAGCGCCATATACACCTGGTAAGTCGTTACCTGGAAATGCAAGCATGTTTTCCATAGCTCCACAGGCAAAAATTACTTTTTTACTGTTGATTTCAAAAAGTTGGTCACCATCATTTAATCTTTTTACCGCAATTAACTTATGAACTTTTTTACAATTATAGCATCCTATAACTGTAGTTTCAAGCATAAATTTAATATTTTTAAAACTTTTAACTTGTTTTTCAAACTCAACTGCAATATCTATTCCTCTTATCCCTGCTCTTTCTTCTTTTGATCCAAAAAATTTATGGGTCTGTTTTATCAGTTGCCCACCTATTAGATGATTTTCATCTACAAGCAAAATTCTTGGAACTCCCTGCTTAGCAGCAGTTATTGCAGCCATTAAACCAGCAGGTCCACTACCAACAATTGTAATGTCTGTAGCAATTTTTTTCCTTTTTCTATCTATAAATTGTTTATATGAAAGAACGCCTACTCTATCTTGCTCTAGAACTCTTGTATCTTTCTTTAAAGGTGTTATACAAGTTCTAACATTAGGTATATCATTTACGGTCATAAAGCAAGAAGAACATTTTCCTATTCCGCAGAAAAAACCTCTTGATCTGTAAAATCTAAGGCTATGAGAAAGAGTTTTTATACCATTAACGTGCAAGGCAGATGCAATACTATCACCATCTATTCCTTGCATTTTCTTATTATTGTAATAAAATTGAATTTTTTTCTTATCTTTGAAATCTATTATTGGATGCGTTTTTATTCTCAGAAGTTGTCCCCACTGCTGAATATAACCTCTCTTTAAAAACTATTATGATAAAAATTAATTATATTATTTGATTTGAACATCTTTTATAGCATGATGTCTGCGTGCAAGATTACGGATTATTTCAATATTTCTTCCGCCTTTACCAATAATTTTTGACTTGTCACTGATGTTTACTTCTACCTTTGCAACTAATGAATCATCTTCACCTTCTAAAGTAATATTAGTTATTTTATATGGCTTGAAGAGGTTGATAATAAAAGCCTCCTTATTATCATCAAACTCTACAAATTTTATTATCTTTTTAAATAGACTGCGCAGTCTTTCCAGATTTTTAGCCTTAATTCCAATTGCAGCACCAAGTTGCCCTTTTTGAACAATAAAAATAATTCTATCCTCGAGATTAATACAGTCCATAATATGGGTTTTTGTAATATTACTTGCCATATTAATAAACTGCATATCCTGATTAGATAGCAAAATATCTGTCATAGAATATTACCTTTTTTTAACAATATTAAGTATGTTTGAACCACCATCGTCTAGCACTGCAAAAACAGAGACTGCAAAGGCTTTACCACAAGTATAACCAAGATCAATAGAGTTGGATTCACAATTGTAAACAGGTATGTTTTTTTTCTTTGCTAAATTATTTATCTCTGTTGTATATGGACAATTTTTTGCTAAAACAACAATTTTTGCAGATCCATTGTTTATTACTGATTTCGTTTCTTTTGTTCCAATTTTTACCTTTCCATTCTTTACTGTATTTTTTAAAACTTTATCTACATCAACCATTTACTTTCCCTTCTTTTGCTCTCTTTTCATAACAAGCTCAACAGCTCCTGTTCCAAGGTTTACTGGTTGTCCAACGATAATATTTTCAGCAACCCCGCCAAGTTTATCTGTTTCACCACGCCTGCTGGCCTGTAACAGATGACTAACAGTAATTTCAAAAGCAGCTCTTGATAAAACTGATTCTTTTTCTTTACTGACCCCATGACGTCCAATGGCTCTAATAGTTCCATCAGCAGTCATTACATCTGCAACTATCATAATATGTCTCAAATCAACATTTAAGCCCTGTTCCATAAGGGTGTTATAAGCCTCCTGAATTATCATATTCCTCGCAGCTTCAATTCCAAGGACTCTACCTACTGCTTGTATATCATTGGTTGTTGTTCTATATGGGTCAACACCTTCGACTTCTAAAACTTTTTCAAGGTTGCTTCCTTCACTATAAATAACGTATCCCTCATTTGGTTCGTTTCTAATAATTATTCTTTTTATCCCGTCGATTCCTTTTACTTTTATCTCTTTTAGCGTCTCATTTACATCTAATAGTTTTTTATAGCTAGGGTCATCTAAGGATATTTTTATACTATCTTTTTCAATTTTTGCGTCTATTCCTCTGATCTTTTTGATGATTTCTGCGAGTTCCTCCATTTCAATGTTTTTATTTTTCAATGTCTTAATATCGGGTTTTACATAGATTACAAGATCGGTTAGATCTGTTTCGATATCAGCGATACTATTAAGTCTCGTGATTTCGATTTTATTTGCAACTTCTTTTGCAAGTTCAGAGTTTATCCTATATTCATCCTGCAGATAAATATTCATCATTGGTGTTGAAGGAATTGATCTTGCATCGACAATCTCAATAAGTCTAGGCAAGCCAAGTGTAACATTTATTTCAGCAACTCCGGCATAGTGAAACGTTCTCATTGTCATCTGGGTTCCAGGCTCACCTATGCTTTGAGCACCAACTATCCCACAAGCTTCGGAAGGATCAATAAGATTTTTACTATATTCATGTAAGGCTCTGTTAACTATTATTTTTAGTTTTGATTTGAGGTTCTTTTCCTTAACTACCTGTAAAATTATTTCATCAATAACTGAAGTTGGAAGAAACTTATCATCTAAAATCTTTTTAATTTCTGATCTATTCTTTTTGTGCTCCTCGGGTTCTTCAATTATCTTTGGCGGCTTTATTTTTATTATTCTTGGTTCTTCCTCTTTTTTTGTTACAATTTCTGCTTTAGATATTTTTTTATCAGTTTTTTTCTTGCTTTTAGATTTGATTTCCTTTGTTTTTTTAACTTTAGGTTTTTTTAATTTAACCTCTTTTTTCAATTTTTTTAGTTTGTTTTTAGGTGAAGATTTTTTTGGTAAATCTTTAATTTGTTTTTTTGGTTTTTTTACTTTTTTTACACTTTCTTTTTTAGCCATTAAATCCCCTCTTTAACATCAGCAATAATTCTATTTACATCAACAGCGCTTCCATTGGTACTTCTAGCCGGATCCACTCCATCCTCACCATACATAAATTGAATTATTTGTCCACCTGAATGTCTCACTGTTCCGTCGTTTTCAACTTTTACATCCTCTAAAGCATTTATCAAACGTCTTTGCATATAACCTGATCTAGAAGTTCTAACTGCGGTATCTACAAGACCTTCTCGACCTCCCATTGAATGGAAGAAATATTCAGTAGGAGACAGTCCAGTTTTATAACTTGAAGCTACAAATCCTTTTGCACTTGCACCAAGATCTCCTTTCTTGAAATGTGGCAAGGTCCTGTATTGGTAGCCCCTATGTATTCTTTCACCTCTTACAGCCTGCTGCCCAACGCATCCTGACATCTGTGAAAGGTTGAGCATTGATCCTCGTGCGCCTGATTTGGCCATTATAACTGCACTATTGTTAAGCCCTAGGTGTTTGCCTGCTATTTCACCAGCCATGTCTCTGGCTCTACCTGTTACTCTCATTATCTCCATTTCAAGGGTCTCTTCTAGACTCCTACCAGGAAGTGACTCAAGTTCATTGTTTTCATATGCCTTAACAAGTCCACTAATTTTTTTCATAGCTTTATTTAGTCCTTCCTCGATTTGTCTTTTTGCTTCTTCAGGAATATCCTCATCATCTATACTTGTAGTAAAACCAAATAATGTAATACAAGATATTCCCATGCGGGTTACGTTATCAATAAATTCCCTGCCTGCATCCATGCCGTGATCTCTAATAATTCTATCTAAGATTCTACCCTTAAAAGCACCAATGCTGTTTTCATCAATTGTTCCTTGTTTAAGCATACCATTTTTAATTATTACATGCGCATCATACGGGCATTTCGGTGCTGTGCATACCTCACAGTTCAAACAGGTTTTTGCTTTAAATTCTATGTTCAAGTCATCAGGTAGCAATGCACTAAATATTTCTTTACCAGATATGTATTTTTTTTCATTTTCTTCAATTACCTTTGGTATTTTACCTTCATATTTAATTGATGCAAGAATATGGGAAGCATCGTCTACTGGTACTTTTTTATCTTGATGGGTTAAAAGAAAACATCCAGAGATATGATCGTGAATTCCTCCAATTATTGCTCCTCCAAACCTCGGTGATAGAATGTTTTCTTGTACCTTCATCAGGATTTCTGCTTCTGCTTGTGCTTCTTCACCCTGAAGAAGGTGTAGATTCATTTCATCTCCATCAAAATCTGCATTATAAGGAGGACATACACTTAAATTAAATCTAAATGTCTTATAAGGAACAACCTTGACCCGATGTGCCATCATTGACATGCGGTGAAGAGATGGCTGTCTATTAAATAAAGAAAGGTCACCATCCATAAGTTGCCTTTCAATGACTGTACCTATTTCTAATTTTTCAGCAACTTCTTCTGCATTTTTTTCTGTTACTTTTATTCTTTGTTTCATTCCTTCTGTTTCTCTAATGATATAGTTTACACTTGGTTTATACTCTTCAAGGTTATCGGATAATGAGAGTGATTTTTGTTTAATCAATTGTTTACACCAATCAATGTTATAAGATGTTACTTTAACTGGAACAGTTAATTCTTTCGCAATACTTATTGGTACACCGATTTCATTGATGCTAAGGTTTGGATCAGGAGAAATAACTGTTCTTGCAGAAAAGTTAACACGTTTACCAGAAAGATTACTTCTAAAACGTCCTTCTTTACCTTTTAAACGCTGAGCAAGGGTCTTTAAAGGCCTTCCGGAGCGATGACGTGCAGGTGGAATTCCTGATGTCTGATTATCAAGATATGTTGTTATATGATATTGTAAAAGCTCCCAAAGGTCCTCAACGATAAGCTGAGGAGCACCAGCATCCCTATTTTCCTGTAATCTTTGATTAATACGTATAACATCTACAAGTTTATGAGTTAGATCATCTTCTGATCTTTCCCCGGATTCCAATGTAACAGATGGTCGTACTGTAACAGGTGGAACTGGTAAAACAGTTAAGATCATCCACTCAGGTCGTGCAGATTTTTTATCAATATCAAGTAAAACTAAATCTTCATCATGGATTTTTTCCAACCATTCTCTTACTTCTGAAGGAGTTAATTTTTTACCATTTTCCCTAATAGAGGTTGGTTTATCCAATTCAATTTTCCCTACTTCTCTATCACAATGTGGACATTTCTCAGATTTTACACATTCTTTGATTATTTGCTTTAATTGATAGGTTGTATCCCTTCCCTCTTTTTCATATTTTTTAAGTTCATTTAGGAATTCCTCTTTTTGTTTATCTGTAAGTAAAATCTTTCCGCATTCTCTGCATGTAGCACGGAGACAATCTCTAATGCTTTTCACAAGTCCAACATGTATTACTGGCATTGCCAGGTCGATATGTCCAAAATGTCCAGGACATTTGTCCTTTCCAACTCTTAGACCGCAAGTTTTACATCTTAAACCAGGTTCAATAACACCAAGTCTTGGATCCATTAAGCCCATTGCTATTGGAAAACCATCATCATCATAGGTATCAGCTGTAATAACTTTTGTCGCGCTCATTTTTCTGATTTCATTTGGTGAAAGTAGTGAAAATGAGATACTTCCGATTTTTTTTGTTATACTTCTAATACGTTCCATTTTTAACACCTCACACCAAAGACTCCAGTCGTATTCTAGGTGCAATGACCAAAGATTTCAATTCATCGATTAAAAGTTTGAATGCATAGCTCATTTCGATTGGATAGATATCTGCCCTGTCTCCACAAATAGGACAGCGAAGTGCTCCATGGCGATCATGAATTGCAACATGTCCACATGTATTACATATATATTTTACAGTAAGGTCTGACTCGTCCAGCAGTCTATCTTTTATAACCATTGATGCACCATGACCGATAAGACAATCTCTTTCCATTTCCCCAAATCTAAGACCTCCCTCTCTGGCTCTTCCTTCAGTTGGTTGTCTAGTTAAAATCTGTACAGGACCTCTTGAACGTGCATGTATTTTTCCTGCGACCATATGATGAAGTTTCTGATAATAAATACATCCAACAAAAATATCGCATTCAAGTGGTTTTCCTGTTTCACCGTTATATAATGTTTCTTTTCCATTATGTCTGAATCCATTTTCCACTAAGATCTTTCTTAATTGATCCTCTGTTTCTCCACTAAATGATGTACCATCGACTGTTCTACATTCAAGTGCACCAACTTTGCCACCAATCATTTCTAAAACGTGGCCGACTGTCATTCTGCTTGGGATTGCGTGTGGATTAATTATTAAATCTGGAGAAATGCCATACTCATTAAACGGCATGTCTTCTTGAGGAACAAGTAACCCGATAACTCCTTTCTGACCATGTTTTGATGCAAATTTATCTCCATATTCAGGAATACGCTCCTCCCGAACCTTTATTTTAACCATCCTTGATCCATTGACTGATTCAGATAGCATTACCTTGTCAACTGTTCCACCTTCCCCATGTTGAACAGTAACTGATGTTTCTCTTCTCTTTTGAGGTGTTAAGAAATCAGTAGGTTCTTCAAGAAATCTAGGAGGTGAGGTTTTTCCAATCAAAACATCTGAACCATTAACATCACATTCAGGCGAAATAAGACCATCTTCACCTAGATTTATGTATGCCTCTTCACTTCTTACCCCTCGGCAGTCAGGATCAGGGACCTCAAAATGATCTTCCTGTCCACCAGGGTATCTTTTTTCTTCACTGCTGTATGTTCTAAAAAAAGTACTTCTTGCCATACCTCGTTCAATACTTGCCTTGTTCATGACCAATGCATCTTCCATGTTATATCCTTTAAAGGATGATACTGCAACTATGAAATTCTGACCTGCTGGTCTTTCTGAAAACTTAATGTATTTGACAGGATGAGTTTGTACAATTGGTGCTTGTGGATAATGCATCAAATGTCCTCTAGTATCTGGTCTAATTCTATAATTCGAAGAGCCATATCCAAGTGATTGTTTTCCCATACCTGCACCCATTGTAATTCTTGGTGATGAATTGTGTTCAGGGTATGGAACAAGAGAAGCACCTATTCCAAGTATACACATTGGATCCATCTCCATATGTGTATGATCAGAGGTTATATCCCCTTCATCTAATGCAATTAAGGTGTTTTCTTCCTCTTCAGCATCAATATATTCGACAATTCCCTCATTGATTAAATCTATCCATCCTTTTCTACCAGATTGAAGATCGCTGATATATTTTTTTGTAAGCAAAAGTTTTCCTTTTTCAACAATTACTAGGGGTCTTCTAAGTCTGCCGCAGTCACAATTAACAATTAAGTCATTTGCCTCTTCGTAGTATGCAACATTTACTTCGTTATTCATCAGTCCTTTCCTTCGTTTCTCCTTAAGTTTCTGAATAAGTTCTTTTCCATTAGGATGCATTCCTATTAAATCTCCATTAAGGTAAACTCTGGTTCCTGTTGATTTTTTTGTAATTTCTTTGATACCTAGATCTTTTAGTATATTTTCAACTTCTTTTTCAGGAAAACCTTCTGAAATTTCTACAGCAAGTGCAAGATTTTTGACAAGTCCACAATTAGGTCCTTCTGGAGTTTCATTTGGACAAAGCCTGCCCCATTGTGTTGAATGTAAATCACGGGCTTCAAAATGAGGCTGAGATCTGGTTAAAGGAGATGTTACTCTTCTAAGGTGACTTAAAACTGCTAGATTACTAGTTCTATCAAGCAGCTGTGATATTCCTGCTCTTCCACCTACCCAGTTACCTGTTGCCAGAGCATGGTGAATACGCTGACTTAATACATCTGAACGAAGTGATGAGCTTATCTTTATTTCTTTACCCTTAGCATGGATTCTTTCTATCTGATATTTTAAATCCTTACATAACGCTGTAAAAGCAACACGGAAAAGATCCTCCATAAGATCACCTGCAAGCTTCAATCTCTTATTTGCATAATGATCCTTATCATCAGGTTCTCTTTTTCCAAGAGCAAGCTCTAAAACAGCCATTCCCATACGTGCCATGAAAATAGCTTTCGTCAAGCGATCTGATGAATCATTTCCTAAATGAGGTAATAGATTTTTATCCATCAAAGTTTCTACTCTTTTAATACGGTACTCTTTTGCCTGTCCCCCAGCAAATTTCTTACCAAGATATGCAATAGCTTCCTCTTTTGTAGTAATACCATACTCATTAGCACATTCTTCAATATTTGCAAGAACATACGGTTCCATTTTAGGGTCGACACTGATTACATCAACAATCTCTTCATCATTTTCCATACCAAGAGCCCTAAGTAGTATCATCAAAGGGATCTGGCCATAGGTCGTGGGAAGTGACACCATAAGCATTCCATCGTTTTTCTTCTCTACAACAGTTAAGGCTCTGTATCCTTCTTTTTGAGAAAACACCTTGGCAACTTCAATATCTCTACCATATCTACTACTTGTTTCAACAAGAACTCTATTTGGCGCAAGGTCTTCAACAGTAATTAGAACCCTTTCTGTACCATTGCTGATAAAATATCCACCTGGATCTAAAGGATCCTCTTGCATTTGTTGCAATTCTTTTCTGTATTCTTCATTTGAAATCTCATGTCCTTTCTTTTCATCTATAACCTTTTTTGCTAGATTACAAGCTTTGGATTTTATCATTATAGGTAGTTCACCTATTCTTACATCCTCAGGGTCATATTCGACATCATCTTTTACAGGTATGAATTCTAATGTTATTGGTGCTTCATAAGTTAGATCTCTTAACCGTGCCTCCATAGGAGTTAATCTTCTAATTGTACCATCTGCTTCTTTTACCTCTGGTTTTCCAATAGATATTTTTCCAAATTTTATTTTATAGCCCTCGATTTCAGGATAGATGAATCCTCTTTCCATTTCCTCTTCTTGACCAATTATAGTACTATCAACAATATTTTGAAGTCTGCGATCCAAGAAATCATTATAAGATGCTATCTGATGGTTTACTATACTGCGTTCTCTATAAAAAGAGTCTATAAGCTCTCTCATATTCTACACCTATTTATCTTAAATTAATTATTCATTGCTTTCAACTACAAGCCTATATGCAACTGCTTCTTTGGCAGTACGGCTCTTTCTTATGATTTTTAATATTTGTCCCGGTTTTGCACCAATAGATACAGACACAGGGTCTGTGTTTAATATTTTCGGCAGTTGATCAGGTGTAAAATCGATTTTTTGTAAGAGTTCATCTCTTTCTTTGTCAGAAATAATCATATGAAAAGGTACTAATTTGTGACTCATAATTTCAAGTTGTTGTTTTTCGGTTGTTTTAGTCATTGTGCGGTTTTTCCTCCTAGTGCTTCAGGTTAGAAGGCGGGCCTGAGGGGATTCGAACCCCTGGCCACCTGGTTAAAAGCCAGATGCTCTACCTAGCTGAGCTACAGGCCCCTAAAAAGGCCGGGACTCAACCGTTACATACTTTATTTTAATATAACATAGTCTAACCAATATTAATAATGAAACAGTCTACCGGCTATATTATTTCTTATATATATATTTTATGGAGCAATTGATTTTAAAATTAATTGATTATTTTGTTTTTTAAAAGTAATTTCATAATCTTCAAAAATTGGATGTCTTCCCAATAAAACTGGAATATCGTTTCTATCTGATACATGAATCTGGATATTATGGTATGTAGCAGTATCCTTTTTTTTACCAATAATCATACTCAATGTTGCTTTAAACAAAGATGTTGTACCACCTGCTGTATCAACAGAACCTGCTTTTTTTAATTTTAATCCCAAATATGATGCAATAGGCATGGGAATTACTATAAAATCACCACCTGAGTCAAGTAGTGCATCAATAATTGGGGTTTCCTTATCCTTATAATGAAATTTTACCGGAATAACAGGATATCTGAAGTAATCAAATATAAATTTAATATTTGTCATATAGTATCAATGTGAACAAACGTAAAAAGATAATATTTTTAATATTTTTGTTTTTAAAAAATTAGAAATCCCTTAATGTTCCATCAAGGACTTTTGAAATCTTTATTTCATCATCTGGAAATTTATCAGCGGGATACTTTTCATCATATGTTTTTAAGATATCTTCGATATTGATACTATGATCAACTATTTCATCGTTGAATAGTAAGAGCCACTCCCCGGGGAACTTTTTGTTAGCATCATCCTTTATCATCTAATACCTCTATCACCTCTTACCAGTTATGACTATATAAAATTTATGCCTTTTTTACCTATTTTTCCCCTATTTTTATCAAAATATAAGGGTAATTTACCAAAAACTATATAAACTAGAAGATACACAAATATATAACAAAAAGCCAAAAATTGGAGATTATACAAGAAGAGGAGAATTTATATGAATATTATTACACTTGATGATTTGTCTAAAGCAATAGCAAATAGAGTAGGTATTGGTATCGAAGAAGCACGTAGAGATGCAGGATTTGTAATGGATATATTTGGATTTCAAGATCGTGTAATAGATAATGTTTTAGACCCTGAAGATAGACAACTGTTTTATATTTTAGAAGAAGAAGGAATGCTTACAACTGAGCGAGAGGAAACAACTCTTTATGACGGTAGAGAATGGCGAACTCACTATTGGGTGATTAGAAAAGATATCATCTTGAAATATGCAAGGGATGAGAACAAAAGAATTAGAAGTGTTCTTTCTGACAAGCAATCAATTGAAGATATATCAGATGAAGCTATATATGATGCCCTTGAAGATGAAGTTTGGGTAACAAGAAAGCTCAACGAATAAACTAAGCTAAATTTTTTATAATTTTTTTTTAAAAAAATTAATAACTTAGTTTTAGTTTCATACTTTTTACCAATTTAGGGGTTATATACTAATTTATAGGTGGAAATCATGTCAAAAAGAAAAATAATTATCAGCTCAGAGTCGGTTACTGAAGGTCATCCTGATAAAATGTGTGATTTAATATCTGATGCTATTCTTGACGAAGCATTAAAACAAGATAAGTTTTCTAGAGTAGCAGTTGAAACTGGAACTAAAAATGGAGGAATAATGGTCTTTGGAGAAATGACGACTAAGGCCTATGTTGATATACCTCGTGTAGTTAGAGAAACAATAAAAAATATTGGATATACACATGCCGAATACGGTATTGAATGGGAAACTTGTTCAGTATGGGTTCAAATAACTGAACAAAGTCCAGACATCTCTCAAGGGGTTTCTGAAGGAGACGGTTTATTTAAAGAACAAGGTGCTGGCGATCAAGGAATGATGTATGGGTATGCCTGCAATGAAACAAAAGAACTAATGCCACTGCCAATTTCTCTTGCCCATAAACTCACAAAAAGGTTATCAGAAGTAAGAAAGAAAAAGGAAATTCCATATATCAGGCCTGATGGTAAATCCCAAGTTTCTATTGAATATGATAAAAATGGAAAACCTTTAAGAGCTGACACAATTGTTATCTCAACCCAGCATGATGGCGGTATTTCATATGAAAGAATTAAAAAAGATATAACAGAAAAAGTAATAAAACCGATATGTAAGGATTGGATTGATAAAGACACTGTTTTTCATGTTAATCCTACTGGTGCATTTGTGAGAGGTGGACCTTATGCAGATGCCGGTTTAACTGGTAGAAAAATAATAGTTGATACATATGGTGGCATTGGTAGACATGGAGGTGGCGCTTTCTCAGGTAAAGATCCTACAAAAGTTGATAGAAGTGCTGCTTACATAGCTCGTTATATCGCAAAAAATATTGTTGCTGCAGGTATTGCAAATAAATGTGAAATTCAGCTTGCCTATGCAATTGGCATTGCTGATCCAGTTTCTATCAATATTGATTGTTTTGGAACAAACAAAATTCATACGGATAGAATTGAAGATCTAATTCGGGAGTTTTTCCCGTTAAAACCAAGGGAGATAATAAATCATCTTAATTTAAGAAGACCAATTTTTTATAAAACTGCTGCATACGGTCATTTTGGAAGGGATGATCCTGACTTTACATGGGAAAAAACAGATAAAGCATCTTTACTTAAAAAAGAAGCAAAATTAAAGAGCTAATCCACCTCTTTTTCTTCATAATTTCATTATGTTAATAAATAATTATATTAATTAGTTATAACATAATATATATCATAATATTCCATCTGGAGGAAATTTGGTATGGTTGAATTCAAAACTTTGAAATCCAAAGAAGTAAAATTTGGTAAAAATAGCTTTATAGAAATTTCCAAAAGAAAGGTGATAACCCCTGTAGGTGAAAATGAGTTTATTGCTGTGTCAAGGGGATATTATCTACCTGATAAGTCAAAGAGATGGAGAGCTTCTATTGCACTGCCTAATGAAAAAGATAAACGTTTAAAAATTGCTGAAATAATAAAATCTTTTAAATAGTGAATTACGTAGATTTTAATATATGATATTTTCATTTTTTATTTTTTAGATTTAGGATTTCGTTAGGTTAAAGTAGATGGGATTATATTAGGAGATGTGGTTTTTAAAGGTGGAAGTAGAGATAACAAAATATACACAATTATTGCAATTTTTGTAATTATTATAATTGTATTTGCAGTGTTTTTTAGTTCTAATGATTTAAATGAGGCAATAATAGATGAATTTGTCCTAAACGATGCATGGATTGAAGATATTAGTGAAAGAGACAGTGGCTCACAGCTTTTTGGTTTAGAAAAATGGATTAGTTATAAATATGTAAATAAAGACGATATTTTTCCTGCCTACATTACTGTAACTAGTATTAAAACAATTTTTATGAAAAATGAGGAGGACCTAATAAGTCAAACCTTAGAAACAATAAAAACGGCATCTAAACATGGTATAGTTGTTGATGATGAAACAAAAATTACTGGTGAAAGATCACTTAGTAATGGACATAAAACAATGTATGTTATTTTTAATGGTAGTGATACATCCAAAGAACCTGATGAACAAATTAAGATAATTGGGGAAACATGGAACTGCGGACCCTCTGGAACTTCGATAATATGTATTGGACTTGCTCAGGTTACAAATCATTTAATTATTAACACATCCTATTGGGAAAAAATAATTAGGGATAAAAAAGGTACTTTTGGCCAGGGGAGCTTACAAGGTACAGATGGTCTTTTGTTTAATGTAAAATGTCATTGATTCATTTATCTGATATCTCTGCTTTTTGCAGTTCATACCCGAATGGACAATCTATACTTTCATAGATTTTTGTTATTTTATATTTTTTATCTTTTTGTAAATTTACGTTGCATAAATCATAATTAACACAACCTATACAATCGCAATCTTTTCCTAAAATTTTTGTTTCAGTACCTTCTGAATGTTTTTTATCAATTGCTGTAATAATTGGCATTTCCTGGACTTCTACAACTGCTGTTGTTCCTTCATGTACATTACAGTTATGACGTTTATCCCTGACATTTGTTATCTTGTATTTTCGTCCTGGTTTCAAATTGAAACATACTGTTTTTAATTTACAATTTCTACATTCGTTGTTTGGTCCTAGATAAATAAACTCGATTTCTTTTTTTGCTAATTTTTCTCCTATTAGTGTAACTAATGGCATTCTAAATAACCCCTGTTATTTTTGCTAGTTTTTTTGCAGCATCCTTAGTTAATCCTGTTTCTCCAAGGATTGTATATCTTTCAGGTCGGATCTCTTGGGCTCTTACCAATGCTTCTATTATTTTTTTCTTTGAAACTCCAAGTTCTTCAGATGTAACAGGTGCGCCAATCTTTTTTAATGCATCTCTTACTCTCTCCCAATCGCCACCATGTAAATAGACCATCATAATTGCTCCAACTCCACACTGTTCACCGTGCATTGGTTTTTTGTACTTTTTCCCTTTAAGCATTATACCTGGTCCAAGATGATCAAGCATATGTGAAAACATATGCTCAGAGCCAGAAGCAGGTCTTGTATTTCCAGCAACACTCATCGCAACACCCGAAACTATCATTGCTTTTACTCCAAGCCAGACTGATTCTTCTGTACCTGTTCTAATATCATCGGCGTTTTCCATAAGTAATTGAGCTGCGGTTTTTGCTAGAACAGCTGAGTGACTGCTAAATTCCTCTCCTTTTAGTCTGTGTGCCAATTCCCAATCCATAACCGCAGACATATTTGATATTGCATCTGCACATCCTGAGGCAAGCATTCTATAAGGAGCCTTGTGTATTATTTTGGTATCAGCAAGTATTGCTAGGGGTGATACTGCAGTCTTTGAAACAGAGCCTTTACTGTGTTTTAAGGATGCACGTGGTGAAGCGATACCATCATGTGCCGCAGAAGTTGGAATGCTTATAAAAGGTTTCTTTAGTTCATATGCTGCAAGTTTCGTGACATCTATAACACTTCCACCGCCTACTCCGAGCATCAAATTAATATCATTTTTATGTGTATATTTGATTATTTTATTTACCTCTCCAACAGTTGGTGAGGAAACTATTTTTAATTTTACATTGTAATTTGCCTTAGTAAGGATTTTTTGAATTTCATCGCCTGATAGCTTTTTGGTTTTTTTATCAGCAACAATAATTACAGAGTTGCCTCTCCCTATTCTATCACAGAGCTCAGCTATTTGATGGGTTGTATTATGACCAACGATGATTTCTCTTGGAAATATCATTGTTTTTGATTTTGTAAATCGTTCCATTCTTGACCCATAAACCATGGGATTAATATATTATATTTTCCTTTCATGCTAAGAATTTATGAAGATTATTGATATCTACAGGAGAAATCCATTTTACTTTTCAGTATATATTACATTAACAATTGTCATAATTGTTATGATTGGTTTGGTGTTTTTACCGAATTATTTCTATGACAATTGGATATGGAAATATTATTGGGGCCCAGTAGTTGCAGATTCTTATAACTCCCCTTTTGGTATCGCTTATCATAACGGTATAGCTGCAAGTGAAGGATATACAATAATTTCGGAGATAACATATGGGTTAATCCTAATAATTGCCTTATATGCTATATATAAGCTCTTAAAAAGGCTAAAAATAACAGTTGATTGGAGATTTGCTCTTGCTTTGATGCCCTATATCTTATTTGGTCCAATTAGCAGGGTCCTTGAAGATACTGGTTATTTTGACGAACCTGTTGTTTATTGGTTTATTTCTCCTTTAATTTATCTACAAATTGCTGTTTATGCAATATTTTTCTTACTACTTGGCAACTTGATTGAAAAAAAATATAAGATTGAAAAGTTAACTGTTAATACAATTATCTTTTTAGGTGGCATGATTTTTTTAATTCCATCTCTCTACCTGATAGCTTTATGGATTTTAGGAGACCAATGGTCAAATACTTCTGGCGTCAGATTTGATGTATTTTTAATAGTTATAGGTCTTGTTTTTTTAATTGTTGGACTTGTTTATCTTTTTTCAAATATCTTCAGAAAAAATGAGAAAATCGTGGTTTACAAAAATCCTTTAAATCTTGCTATGCTTTCTGGGCATCTTATAGATGGGATAACAAGCTATATTAGTATTAAAGACCCATTTAATATGGGTTTATATTACGCTGAGAAACATCCAGCTTCAAATGCTTTGCTTAATATCTGGGGTCCTTTATTTCCAATAGTAAAATTTTTTCTTATAATAATTGTTATTTACGTTTTTGATGTAATGTTTAAAGAGGAGTTAAAAAATCATATTACTCTTGTAAATCTTTTAAAAATAGGTATTTTAATCCTAGGTTTCTCACCTGGACTTCGTGATCTACTAAGAGTAACCATGGGTGTTTAAGATTTTGATTACATATTTTAATAATAATTTAATTTAATAGTTATTATTCCAGCCTTTATATATAAATTAGAAAAGTTTTAATTTTAAAAGAATATTACTTTTTTATATAGGGAGGTAAAAAAATGAAAATGATAAGTATTTTAATATGTATTTTTTTAATAGCAGCTTGTACAATATTTTCAGTAGCAGAAAATATAGATTATAATAAAATTCAAGAAGTAAATAATGAATATGGTATTTTATTTGTGTCACCACCTGAGTTATGGAATAAAACATATGGTGGTGATTATTACGATGCAGGTTTTTCAGTTCAACAAACGAGCGATAGCGGTTATATCATAGCTGGTACAACAACCCCTAGTGATTCAACATACACTGATATCTTATTGGTTAAAACTGATTCAAATGGTATTGCTGAGTGGACAAAGAATTATGGAGGGGCAGATAGTGAATATGGTTATTCTGTTAAAGAAACTACAGATGGAGGGTATATTGTAGGAGGATATACTTACTATTATACAACAAATAAAGGATATGTCTATCTACTCAAAACAAATGGAGATGGGGATCAAGAATGGATAGCAACAATGGGAGGACCACAACTTGATGAAGGTTTTTCAGTAGAACAAACAACTGATGGTGGGTATATTATTACAGGTTTTTCTGATTCTTTTTCTTCAGGTCGTGATATCTATTTAATAAAAACTGATTCTATTGGTAAAACGGAATGGGAAAGAACATTTGGAGGAGCAGGTACAAGTGTTGGAAATTGTGTTAAACAAACAACAGATGGTGGCTATATTATAGTGGGATTTACTAATATTTATGGAGCAGGTAGCTCTGATGTTTGGTTAATAAAAACTAATAATAATGGAATAATACAATGGTATAAAACATTTGGAGGAGCCTTCTGGGATTTGGCTAATTCGATCGAGCTAACTAGTGATGGAGGTTATATTATCACAGGATCTACAACCTCTTATGGGTCTGGTTCTCAAGATGTTTGGTTGATAAAGACTGATTCAAATGGTAACGAAGAATGGAACAAGACCTTTGGAGGGGTAAATAATGACATTGGTGAAGAAGTTAAGGTTACTAGCGATGGCGGTTATATTATTTCAGGTCTTACAGGATCCTTTGGTGCTGGACAAGAAGATGTTTATCTTATAAAAACCGATGAAAATGGAGATATTTTATGGACAAAGACAATTGGCGGTGAACTTAGTGAAAAAGGGCATTCTGTTCAACAAACAACTGACGAAGGATATATAATTGCAGGTGAAACACTATCATATGGTACTGCAAACAGCTATGACGCATGGTTAGTAAAATTACGCTGGGGAAACATCCAACCTGGTGCCCCAACTATAACTGGTCCTAATATAGGAGAATGGGCAACATACTATTATTTCAATTTTAGCTCTGTTGATCCTGACAATGATGATGTTAAATACTATATTGATTGGGGAGATGAATATTTTAATACAACTGATTTTAATCATTCTGGTGATAAAGTAATGCTTTCGCATCTTTGGAGATTGGATGGTACTTTTACAATTAAAGCAAAAGCAGAAGATCAATATGGTTTAGAAAGTCCTGTAACAGAGAAAATATTTAAGGTTCCAAGAAACCGGGGAATAAATAACCGATACTTTAACTTCTTGCGATTTAATCCTAATATATTTCTGATACTACAAAGGTTTTTACAGCATTTAGGGCTGTATTAAAAAAACCTTTAATTTCTCTTCTTTCAAAAGAAAACATATTTTAAATAAAAGGGATAGTAAACCATATATAGAAGGTTTTTTTCTATGTATGTAATTTCTTAACAATTAAAGTATATAAACTTTGAAAATATTGGATATTATTTAATATAAAACCACTGGTGTAAAAAGTTATGAGGCGACATCCTGATTGGCTTAAAGTAAAAATTGGGGGAGGAAAGAATTTTGTTAAAATGAAATCACTTCTGCGAAATGCCAAATTGCACACGATCTGTGAAGAAGCAAAATGTCCTAATATTGCAGAATGTTTTGGAAATAGAACAGCTGTCTTTTTGATTTTAGGAGATATATGCACAAGAAATTGTAAATATTGTAATGTTAAACATGGAGCTCCAGATCAAATAAACTCCAATGAACCAAAGGAAGTTGCAGAAAGTGTAAAGGAACTAGGTTTAGGGTATGTTGTTATTACCTCTGTTACAAGAGATGATTTAGATGATGGTGGAGGTTCGTTTTTCCACAAAACTATCAAAGAAGTAAAAAAAATAAACAAGAATTGTAAATTAGAGGTATTGATACCAGATTTTAATGGAAATTTTGGATCATTAAAAAATGTTGTTAATGCAAAACCAGATGTGATAAATCATAATATAGAAGTCGTTCAGGATTTGTTTCCTGAAATTAGACCTGAGGGTAACTATAAAATCAGTATTCAACTGTTAAAAAATATTAAGGATATTAATAAAAATATAAAGAGCAAATCTGGTTTTATGATAGGATTAGGAGAAAATAAGGATCAGATCTTAAAGACAATGATTGATTTAAGAAATGCAAATGTTGATTTTTTAACTATTGGTCAGTACTTGCAACCAACAAAGAATCACGCAGAAATAAAAAAATACTATACTCCAAAAGAATTTGAAGAACTAAAAAATATTGCAATTGATTTAGGATTTAAACACGTTGAATCTGGTCCACTTGTCAGAAGTTCATATCATGCTGAAAGGGTTTTTTGTTAAACAGATTTATAAATGCATATATAATGCTCTTTCAGGATGAATTCTAAATCTGTTTATAAAATCCCTAATGGAAAACTTTTAAAGATTAATCTAAACTATGATAAAAATACAAATAAAATTAAGGAAGTAATAATAACTGGAGATTTTTTTGTACATCCTGAAGAGGCAATAGAACTAATTGAAGAAAAACTGTTAAACGTAAAACTTGATAAAATCAATTTATTTGAAACCATTCAGTCAGTCATTGATGAAAATAAGATAGAATTAATCGGTCTTGATGCTGAAGGTCTAACCAATGGAATTTTGATGTGTTTGAAATGACAGAAGAATGGAGATTATTATTAACTGGTGCTAATACTGCTGCAAAAAATATGGCAATAGACAGGGCTGTACTTACTACAAATAGTCAAGGAAAAGTATTACCTACTGTTAGATTCTATGAATGGATTCCACCAGCAATATCTATTGGATATTTTCAGAGTCTATCTGATGAGGTAGATCTAAAAATGTGTAAGAAGCTTGGTGTGGATTACGTAAGAAGAATTACTGGTGGAGGGGCAGTTTTCCATGATAACGAGCTTACATATAGCATTGTTATATCTGAGGATCATAATGAGATTCCAAAAAATATAATTGATAGTTATGGAAGAATTTGTGGAGCCATTATTAAAGGTTTAAAAAATTTAAAGATTGATTGTGAATATAAACCTATAAATGACATTATTACAAATGGAAAAAAGATATCTGGAAATGCTCAAACAAGAAAACAAAAAACTGTTCTCCAACATGGTACTGTCTTAATGGATGTTGATATTGAAAGGATGTTTTCTTTACTAAAAGTCCCAAATGAAAAGATAAGAGATAAATTGATTTCAGATGTAAAAGAAAGGGTTACTTCAATAAATAATTGTTTAGGAAAAGACATGTCTTTCATTGATGTTGTAGAAGCAATGAGAAATGGATTTGAGGAAGAATTTAATATTAAACTAGTAAAAGGAACACTTACAGATGAAGAAATTAAACTAACAGAAAAATTTGAAAAAGAGTATTTTGGTTCAAAGGAGTGGAACCATAAAAGATAAAGAAAAATTAAGATTTATAGTATTCTTCAAGTTCTATAGTTAAATCGTTGCCATATCCCATCGTGGCACTATTTGATATTTGCATTTTTGGACATACATTATTTTCATCAATCCACATGTATGATGTTATAGTTGTACCTCCGGTTATCTGTTCAATCTTTACTATAAAACAGTCTTCAAAAATACCTTTCTCAACAACTACATCCTCTTGGCCTATTACACTTATTTTAAGTAACATTGGAGTATCATATCCTCCTGCACTTGCAGTATATGATACTTCATTTACGTAACCAACATATAAAATATCGTTAAAAGTCGTTTTTGTCCAAAAATCATCTGAGACTTTTATAACAGTTGATATTGTACCTGTAAAAGAACTGGTCACAGTTGAGGTTATTTCTTTATTATCTTTATCAACTTCAACTGTTCCTTGCATATCAACAGTAAATCCTGCATAACCACCTGTAAAATCATAGCCACAATACATAAGGGATGAATCGTGAATTGATTCATATCCTTCGATATCAAAACTCATTTCAATTAATAAACTATATATCTCAATATCAAATGTTCCACTTCCAACAATTTTATTACAGAGCTCTCCTTCATATAATTCTTCACCAGTATTTGTGAAAGAGACACTTCCAATTCTTGTATCATTCATGTAATATCCATAAACTGCTGTATGATCAATATAAGGAGTTGTTAGAGCATTACCACCTGTAGCTATACATTGTAAACTTGCTGTAGGACCTCCAGCTATAGGTACTTTATTACTGGTCGGATTGTAATCTGATTCATCAACTCCACCAAATAATTCTTCTGTGAAGATACCACTTGCAAATACTAATGCTGAGATTATTACAGCAACAATTCCAATAACTGATAGTAATAATACTGGTTTTATATTTCCTAACTTATGTTTATAATTTTGTGAATTTGATATAGATTGATTATTTTTATTTACTGTTTTGACAATTTTTTTTCCACAATTTTTACAATATAGGGCACTATCAATGTTTTCAATTCCACAAATTGAACAATATTTCATCTTTTCACATCCTCTTCTAATTGATAGATTAGTTTTAAAAATTAAGATATATAAATATATCTTGTCAAAATGTCAAATTGAAAAATCTACAAACAATAAATTCCTTTCGTATCAAGAATTATTATATATACATAAATATTCTCAATAATATATACAAAAATATGTCTATTGAAATTTAAAGATTGTCAATATCTATTTCCATACCATCTCTAGCTGCAATTACTTTAACACCAAGTTTTTTAGTAAGATTTTCAGCGATTTCCCATGGTTTTTCCTTAATCATCGTCATTCCAAAATGAGTTAAAATTGATAACTTTGGTTTGTTTATAGCAATAATTTTTTCAACATCACTTACATCGAAATGTTCAAAACCTCTTTTATTTTGAAAAAAAACTACATTACAAATTAAAATATCTCCCTTATAGTAAGATTCCAGACCTTCAAAATAAACAGTATCTGTTATAATTGATATAGATGAATTTTTTCCTTTTATATTAAAACCATAGCCTTCAACACCATGGTGTATATGTTTGACTGGGGTTTCAAGTATAATATTTTTTATTTTATATTTACCTTTCTCACTAATAGTTTCAATTTTTTCTAGATATTTTCTTATATATCTTAAAACAACTGGATCATTTTCAAGACTATCTTTTGGTGCAAAGAGTATTCCTTTTTTGTCCCATCCTCCATTTGTCATAGCTTCAATTATGATATTTACGTCATTTGAATGATCAATATGTCTATGAGATATAATAACGCCATCTAATTCTCTTGGATTTAATCTAGGCTTGCTAGAAAGACAACATATTAAAGAACCTGGACCCGGGTCAATTAAAATATTGGTATTGTCTAGAGTGATCCAAATACCGCCTGATTTTCTTAACTGCTTTGAAACAACAAAACGTCCACCTGCTGTACCTAAGAATTTTATTTTATTCATTTGCTCACTAATATCAAAGAAAATTATTAAGGGGGCATATTCTATATTCATTTATGAACCTTTTTGAGTACACTTATGATCTTGTTCGTCAAATTCCAGATGGAAATATATCATCATATGGTGCAATTGCTGAGGCTCTTGGTGATAAAATTGCTGCAAGGGCTGTTGGTCGGATGATGAACCAAAATCCAAATGCTGATACGATGCCCTGCTATAAAATAGTTCATTCCAATGGAAGACTTGGCGGATTTGGTCTAGGAATAGATGATAAGATTAGGCGATTAAATAAAGTAAATATAGAAGTTAAAAATGATAAGATAATTGATTTTAACTCTGTGTTTTTTAAAGATTTTAAAACTGATTTTCCCCTAAAAAATATCAGAGCTGAACAAATTAAACTCAGTAAAAAAGTGGATTTACAGGAAGATTTCAAGAAAATTGATACAGTTGCTGGTATTGACATTGCTTATCCAAAAAATGAATTTGAGGAGGCTTGTGGTGCATGTGTAGTAATTGATTATAAAACAAAAGAAATAATTGACAAAAAAACAATTTTTTGGGAAACAAATTTTCCTTATATATCGACCTATCTTTTCTATAGAGAATTTCCGGTAATAAGAGAACTTGTTAATATATTAAAACATGAACCAACTGTTTTTATGTTTGATGGAAATGGGATATTGCATCCATATGGGATTGGACTGGCAACCCAAGCAGGAATTGAACTAAATAAATCTAGCATTGGTGTTGCAAAGAGCTTATTGTATGGTGCTGTAGAAGGAAATAATGTAAAGATTGATGGAACAAAAAAAGGATTTGCCTTTTTTTCTTCAGAAAAAATCAAAAGACCAATTTATGTGTCTCCAGGTTATAAAATATCTTTTGAAACAACTTTTAAAATTGTTAAAAAATTATCTAAATTTAAAATTCCCGAACCCTTAAGACAGGCCCATATACTAGCAAAAAAGACTCTAAACTCATAAATTCGCTAGATCTTTACTTGAAACAACTGGAATTCCTCGGTTATTAAACCAATTTTTGAATTCTGATACCTGTGATTTCTTTAAGGATTTTCTATGAAGATATACGCCTTTTACATTAGGTGTTGCTTGTAATGTTTTTTCAAACATTTCAGTATCAATATTGCCTGCTTCGATTTGATAACTAGGAATCATATGACCAAACGCTACTTTCTTTTCAAATACTACATCTGTAAATCTTGGTGCATAATGTCCACCACCTATACCTATCAAAACTGTAATATCATCTGGGAAATCTTCCTCATAGTGAAATGATTCAAGAAGTTTTAAAACAGATTTTGCTACAATTTTAGCCGGTTTTTGTTTTTTCCATTCATCAGCTGTACTTCCAACTTCAACAAATAAAGTTGGTATTGTCATATATGGTCCATGATGGGTTACTTCAAGGCATACTTTATGATATAATTTTGCTTTTTTTGCATTGTTTTTAAGAATTCTTAGTAAATGCGTCATTAACTTTGGCGAAGCTTTTGAAAGTGTCTTTGTTCTTCCTCCAAATTGTGCTTCACCATAATTTCCAATTGGATGTACTGTTAATGTTGGCTTACCTGTTTGGCTTCTATGACGTGATAAAAATATGGCTTGTTTTGGCATTATTTTAAGTTTTTCTTCAACTTCTTTTTCCAAATTTTCATGTGTAATTTTCCTATCATTTAATGTTATAATTATCACATTTTCCATTTTTTTATTTCTATAAACCTCATTATTACAAAATATATCTATTTCTTCCCAATCCGATTGTTCTAGAAGCTCTTTTTTTATATTTATACTTGCAATATCTTCATCAGAAGCTACTATTAAAACAGTTATTTATCTCACCTTTTAAAAAGTGAAACAATGTTTATTTTTAAATTTACCCTTTTATTTTTAAAACTCTTTTTTTAAAATATCCTTTAATTTTTGCATTCTTACAACAAAGTGGATTCTATCCTCAATATCGCAAATTCTAGCAATATATTTTATCTCTTCTGCTTCTTGTTTACTGGATAACAATCCTACTACCAACATATTTCAACATGTTTTATTATATTTATTTGTATATAATAATTATTGTACATATGTTATCAAAAAATTTAGAGGCATTTGATATCTTTTTATCAGGTTCTAATAATAATCTGGTCTAACTGTTTTCACAATAATTATAAAAAAACCTAACACAAATGGTATAATAATTATGTAATAAATCAGATCAATACTTCTTAAAAATAAGGTTAAGTCATATCCATAGTAATATAGTAATATAATTGAAACTAAGATAATTGGTATCAGCACTGCTATTATTAGTGGCAGAGATTCTCTATTCACTCTCTCACCCATCCCTATATATACAAATAGATACTCTTAGGTAAATCTTTTTATATATATTATTTTCAATGAATATCTTTTTTTATAGGAGTATATTTTTCATTTCCCTCAAATATTTCGTTTTTTGGACAATTGCTAAAAGCAATCCCCATATCTTTTGGTCTGTATTTTCCATTAAGAGTATCCCAGTATATTTCAACACCATTGCTATCAATAGCAAGCACTATGCCTTTGTACTCTTTGTTCTTTCCGTTTTTATTCTTATAAAGACGTTTTACTCTATCACCGAGCTCAAAGGCATCATATAAAGAGGGATAATTATGATTTCTTCTCCTTTTTGACATCTTTTTCACCTAAACCATCTATTTGTATTATTTTTTCTGTTAATCGTTTTATATAAAACTATGCTGAAAAAATACCTGCACTGCAATTTTGTCAAAAAGTAAATATTGCAAAAATATAAGTTATAATTTTATATATGGCAAAAATGTGAAAATGAAAAAAATTAAATTAATCATAGTTTCAGTTTTTATATTATTAAATTCATTGATTATTTTCTCAGATAATGGATCTTGTAAGAATTTTAGTAACAATACATTTTATGTTGGAGGTAATGGTGAAGGTAATTATAGCAATATACAAGAAGCAATAGATGCTTCCTCAGAAGAAGATTTAATTTTTGTTTTTACAGGACTATATAATGAAAACATAAAAATAAAAAAATCCATAAGTCTAATTGGAGAAAATAAAGAAACAACAATAATAAATGGTAAAAATAATTTTAATGCAATTACAATAAATGCATCTGGGGTAAATATAAGCAGATTTACTATTAAAAACGCCCTTGTATCAGGAATTTTTATTGAAAGTGGTAGAAGTTGTAATATATTTCAAAATAATATAAATGCAAATAACATAGGAATTAAAATTTCTATAGCCTCTTATTTAAAAATTTACAATAATACAATTTCAGATAACTTGGCTACTGGTATAAATATCTCATGTAATTTTACAAATTTTTCTTCTTATAACAATACATCTTTTTGTTTTAATAATTCGATTTTTCACAATAATTTCATCAATAATACTATACATTGTTATGATCAAGGATATGTCTCTTGGTCATACAATAAACAAGGAAATTTTTATGATGATTATACTTCTTTAGATAAAAATAACGATGGCATAGGTGATAAACCATATATTATTACAAAAGGTGGCAGTATGGATAACTACCCCTTAATGATGCCATATACTGGAAAAATAAGAATAAAAGAGTTCTATGTTGACGAAGGGCTACTTTATAAAATGCTGGTTATTTCAATGGTCATCGCAATTTTATTTGTATTACCAATAGGTTATATCTGGTATAGAAAATATTACAGATAAAAAATGTAATTTATGTTGTTTTAATTGTCCCTAAAATAGGTTCGTAAATTAAACCTTTATCCATTAATGAGGTAAGCGCTTCTTCAATTAAATCTCTATCAAGTCCTGCTTTTTCACATTTCTCGGTAATTGAGTCCCATGATGCTCCATCGTCACCCTCGATTTGTTTAATTGCATCTAAGACAGTATTTTCAATTTCAATAGATTTATCATCTTCTTTTTCTTGATCAATTTTTATTTCTTCCGCATTCTCTTCTTCTACATTTGCAGTAATATTTATGTCCTGTGGTTCTGTTGGTTCTTCATCGATTTTACTTTCCTTTAATTCATCTTGGGTTTCCTTTTCATCATTTTTCAAATCAGGTAATTTTTCTTTATTTGGAGTTAAATATTGTAATGATTCTTGAACTATTGCAATATATTTATTCAGATCAACTTTTCCATAATTCTTCAAAGCTTCAACAATACCCTCGGAGAGTTCCTTACCATATCCAAGCTTCCTTAGTTCGTTAGCATTTGATTCATTCATCTTCATTGCTTCAAATACTGCTTCGATTCTATCTCTAGTATTTTTACAAGTCTCAATGATCCATTTATCTCTTATATCAGCACTGACTTCCATAATTTTTTCAGGTCTTATGGAAACATAAAATGTTCCTTCCTCAGGTTTATAGGTCTTAGCTTTTCCAATTACTGCAACAAATGCAGGGACCTCAATATTTGAAAGAGCATTTGTTGCTTCTTGCTGATACTGCCCTGAATACAAAGTAAAGACACCTGTTGGATCAGAAACATGGGCCTTAAGTAGTTCCCCATTTTCTGAAACATTTTCAACGTCTGTAAGAACCCCTATTATAAACAAACGATTGACTTTGGCACCAAGAGGTGTTACAACATAAGATGGAGCCATTTCTCCTTCCCCTTTTAATTCAACAGTTGAATCATTATACTCTCCAGCAAAAATCTTCCAGGCGGTTTCACGTTTCATATTAAATCCTCCAACACTTGGGATAATCTTTCTGCTTCGTCTTGGATATCAATATTAACAAGGCTTGCGTCTTTTGCAATTATACTTGTTCCAAAATCATCACCAAGTGCATTGCCTCTAACACTAATTGTTTGAGCAAAAAGTGTTTTATTTATCATATTTTCCAAATCACTTTCACTCATCTTCTTGCATTCTTCAATTGTCTTACTAAGAAGCTTTTCACTAAGCTCCTTGTTTAAAATACTGCCGATAGATCCTGTCCCATCATCAATAATAAGCTTCAATCTTAGATCTGTTTTACCTTTCACTTTTCCATGAATACTACATTCTCCATTTTGAAAAGTACGATTACATTCAGTACATCTTGTAATTACACCAGAACCAGGTCTTATTTCAATTATAGTGCCCATGGCCTCGATATCTAACGCCCCACGTTTTTCTAATAATTTGAAAAGAGGCATTTTAACTAATTCAAGCTCTTTTTTTGGAATTTTACTTTTATCAACTTTTTTAACGGTAGCTTTGTCATCAAAGGTAAGCTGAGGAATACCCTTCCAGGATTTTATATATCCACCGGTAATTTTAAAGACGTCTCCTTTTTTTAGTTTAAAATCATGCCACGAAGTGAATTGGGCTTTTCCAGTCTCATCAGCAATTATTCCAGACTATACCTTTTTGGTAATCCCACTTACTTCGGCTTCTCGCTCATTTACCTCCAAAATTTTTGCTGTAATATCGACAGCTCCAAGTCCTGATCGCAAATCTTTCAACTTATATTCTTTTGGTTTAAAGGCGCTTTCCGGTAGCTCATCTTTATCAGTTTTTGTAATGTTTACCCGGTCACCGAAATTCAATTGGACCGAACCTTGCCATTCTCTTGTATATGCATTTGAGATTTTTACAACATCTCCTTTTTCAAAATTGAATTCACTGTTCCATGATGTAAACGGAATTGTACCACTTTCATCTCCGATTATACCATAAAAAATCTTTTTAATATCTCCTTTTACAGTGATTTCTTTTGGATTGATAGTGATAATACGGCCAAGTAAATTTACACTACGTTCATTTGGTTGAAGCTCAGATATCAATTTCCTTTCAGAAGATTGTCCCGACTTTGTAAGTACAGCAACTCCGCCAAACTTCTTTATTAAAGTCTGTTTAGCCTGCTCAATTGGAACACCATACTCCATAAACTTACTAAGCTCACTTTCAAGCTCTTCTCTGGAAACTTCCTCAGATTTTTCACTTAAAGCCTTTATAATATCATCTATATGGGACTTAAAATCTTCAGTCACAAATCTAACCTCCAAAAAAATGGATAGATTATATTATATTTCAATGTATCTTTATTTTATAACAATTTTTTTTTTAAAAAATTTCATTTATCTTTTTCATGGCTTTGTTTAATAAAGCCCGGTAATATTTTCTTTATCATCGATATCGATATTTTCAGAAATTGGCCTTGCAGGAAGTCCAGGCATTGTAGTAATTTTACCTGTCATTGGAACAAGAAATCCTGCACCTGCTGAGAACTTTATTTCTCTTACTGTTATCTTAAAACCTTTAGGTCTACCTAAAACCTTTGAGTCATCTGAAAGTGAATATTGTGTTTTTGCAATACAAATTGGTAATTTATCAAGTTTCAACTCTTCACATAATTTTATGTCCCTCTCTGCATTAACTGAGTATACAACCTGCTCTGCCCCATACATTTTTTTTGTAATTGTTTCAATTTTTTCTTTGACAGGTGCATTTAAATCATATAGATAATGAAAATTAGTTGGATTATTATGGATAAGGTCTATAAGCTTTCCAGCAAGTTCTATACCTCCTTCCCCACCTTCACCCCAAATATCGGCAACTGCAACTGAAATGTTCTTTGATTTGCAAAATTCTTCGACAATTTCAATTTCTTTATCAGTATCATCAATAAAATGATTAATTGCAATTATTACAGGCACACCAAAATTTGAAACATTTTCCAAATGCTTTTCAAGATTAGGCAGACCTTTTTTTATATTTCCTGCTCCATGTCTCTTTAATGATTTTAAACTTACTAACAAGACAACTGCATCAGGTTTTAAATTACCTGTTCTACAAACGATGTTGAAAAACTTCTCAGCCCCAAGTTCAGAACCAAAACCTGCTTCAGTAATAACATAATCTGCAAGTTTTAATGCCATTTTAGTTGCAATCAGACTGCTTGTTCCATGAGCAATATTAGCAAAAGGACCACCATGAATAAATGCTGGTACTCCCTCTATTGTTTGAACAAGATTAGGTTTTAAAGCATCTTTTAGTAAAACCGCCATAGCTCCAACTGCTTTTAAATCACTTGCAAAAATTGGTTTATTATCATATGTATAAGCAACTATTATCCTGCTCAACCTTTTTTTTAAATCATCCAGGTTTTCTGCTAAACAAAGAATAGCCATTATCTCAGATGCAGGAGTAATAGCAAATTCTTCCTCATGAGGAACTCCATCAAGTGGGCCGCCCAATCCTACAACAACTTTCCGAAGGCTCCGATCACTAATATCAAGGACTCTTGGCCAAACAATATATCTTGGGTCAATATGGAATTTATCACCATGATGAATATGATTATCAAGTAAACTTGCTAATAGATTATGAGCACTAGTGATTGCATGCATATCTCCAGTAAAATGAAGATTAATATCTTCCATTGGTAAAACCTGGGAATATCCTCCTCCTGCCGCCCCTCCTTTTAATCCCATAGTAGGGCCAAGAGAAGGTTCTCTAATACAAAGCATTGTTTTTTTCCCGAGTTTACTAAGCGCTTGTGCAAGACCTATGGTCATCGTCGTTTTACCTTCTCCTTCAGGAGTTGGATTTATTGTAGTAACAAGTATCAACTTTCCATTTTTATTATCCTTAATCCTTTTAAAAATATCCAAAGAAATTTTAGCCTTATATCCTCCGCAAGGAATAACTTCATCAGTTTTTATTTCAATTTTTTTAGCAATATTGTAAATATCTTGAAGTTTTATAGAGCTAGCAATTTCTATATCTGTCTTCATATTAAAAAAACTAAAGTAAACAGGATATACTTATAAATTTGCTAATTTACATTATTTTACCATTTACAAAGCTTAATATTTCTTCGGTCTTCATTTTTGTATTTTTAATTAGTTCATCAAGTTCAGAGGAGATATTTTTTACAAAATTTTCATCTTTAATTGAGCCTAAATTGATTTTAACATTTAGAACCGCGGATTCGACTGCTGCTTGTGCCATTAATGCTGAAACTGCAGAGTCTGTTATTGAGTTCTGATTACCTTTTTCAGCTACAACTTTAGCTAAATCTAATATTTTTTCACAGGTTTTTGCTGTCTCTAATGGTACAAATGCAGCTTTTTTATACCCTTCCTGTATTGCTTTGCTTCGTTTTTTCTTCTGTTCTTCTGTTTCCTTTGGCATTTTGAATGCTTTTATTACATCGTTAAAGGCTTGTGTATCTTCATCGATAAGTTTAGTTAATCTCTTTTGTATTTCTTCACTTTTCTTAAGAACTTTTTTTATTTCATCCTCTACATCATTATATTTTTCTTTTCCTATGGTTAAGTTACACACCATTGATGATAATGCAGCACCCAGGCTTCCTGAAAGTGCTGCAACACTCCCACCACCTGGTGCTGGGCTGCTTGATGCAAGTTCTGAAAGAAATGAAATTATTTTCATTGAGGCAAGAGGTCCTGTTTCTTCAACCATGTATTCAATAACTTTTTCCTCAGGTTTGAATGGATAAAGTTGAGAAAGTCCAAGTTTTTCAATTGCAAGTTCAACAAGCTCTTTTTCATCAGTCGTCTTTATCCCATGCTTTTTTGAATAAAATTTACCTGCTAATATCAATGTTTCTTCTGGAACTAGACCAACGATTTCACTACCCGTAACCTTTGCTCCAAGCTTCTCAGCTTCCTTTTTTACTGCTTCATACACATCATGAAGATTTTCCAATTTGTAGTTTAAGAGATTCATAGAAACCTGGGCAATGTTTTCATCATACATCATCCCTCCAGCTTGAACGCCTTTGAAAATCCCTGGGATTCTCTCCGCCTTACCATCTTGACCTATTATTTTATTACCATTCTTATCTTTTTTAATAACCCCACTTGTTCTTATGATTCCAGAAATTTTTGACGCTATTGATTTGTCATTTGTATTCAAATTTATATTATACGCAAGTAAAATATCTCTACAGCCAGTAGCAGTTGCTCCACTTTTTGGGATAAAAATTGGTTTTCCATAATCAGGTTTAAAAGATGGATCTTTAAATTTCTCTTCAAGAGCTTCATATTCACCTTTTCTGATATCTGGAAGTCGTACTCTATCAGGTTTAGTAGCTGATTTTGCATAAAGAAAAACAGGAACACCTAGCTCTTTTGCCATTTTTTCACCAAACTCTTTTGAAAGTTTGACACATTCCTTATCAGTTACACCTTTTATTGGAATAAATGGACATACATCTAAAGCACCCATTCTTGCATGCTCTCCTTTATGTTTTGTCATATCGATAAGTGAAATTCCGACTTTTGCTGCTTTTAAAGCTGCTTCTAAAATTGGTTCAGGTTCCCCAACAAATGTATAAACAGTTCTATTGAAATCGGCTCCTGCATCTACATCTAGTAATTTTACATTATCTACAGATTCAATAGCTGCTGATATTGCATAGATTATTGATTTATCCCTGCCTTCGCTAAAATTTGGAACACATTCAACTATTTTTTTCATATTATTTACCGCAAACCCTTAATCTAGGTTCTTCTTTTAACTATTTGGGACTTCAGCATGGAAACGGTGGATATCTTAATAAAAAATGCAAATGAGATTTTAACACTTAAAGGACCAATTAAACCTAGAAAAAAAGAAGAGATGAATCGCCTTTCGATAATCAACAACGGTTCAATTGCAATAGATAAGGGTTTAATAATTGATATTGGTAAGAATTTAAAATATAAAGCTAAACAAACTATTGATGCAAAAGGAAAAACAGTCATGCCTGGTTTTGTTGATCCTCATACTCATCTTGTTTTTGCAGGTAGCAGAGAATTTGAACTTGATTGGAAACTTAAGGGATTGACATATATGGACATTTTAAAAAAAGGAGGGGGTATCGTTTACACTGTAAATGAAACTAGAAGAGCAAGTGAAACAGATTTACTTAAACAAAGCAGTAAACGTCTTGATAATATGCTTTTACATGGAACTACTACTTGTGAGGCAAAAAGTGGTTATGGGCTTAATACTGATACAGAGTTAAAAATATTAAAAATAAATAAGAAATTAGATGAGAATCATCCAGTTGATATTGTATCTACTTTTTTAGGGGCTCATGCTGTACCAAAGGAGTATAAAACTGATGAGTATGTAAATATAGTTGTAGAAGAAATGATTCCTAAAATTAAGAATTATGCAAGATTTTGTGATGTTTTTTGTGAGAAAGGAGTATTTACTATTAAACAATCGAGAAAAATTCTACAGGTGGGAAGAAAGCATGGTTTAATTCCAAAAATCCATGCTGATGAAATAGTTGATACTCAAGGAGCTTTACTTGCTGCAGAAATCGATGCGATATCTGCAGATCATCTTTTGATGTCCAATGAAAATGGTTTAAAGCAAATGGCAAAAAAAGGTGTCATTGGTGTAATGTTACCTGGAACTCCATTTTCATTAATGATGAATAAATATGCACCTGCAAGAAAAATAATTAATCTAGGCGTACCTGTTGCTTTAGCAACAGATTTAAATCCTAATTGCTGGATAGAAAATATACAATTTATAATTGCCCTAGCTTGTCTAAATATGAAAATGACTCCAGCAGAAGCAATTACTGCTGCAACTTATAATGCTGCTTGTTCAATTGGATTAAATAAAACAATCGGCAGTATTGAAGTTGGAAAACAAGCAGATATTATAATTCTGGATATTCCAAATCATAAGTTTTTACCATATTTTATTGGGATAAATTTAGTGGAAAATGTGATAAAGAAAGGAATTATTGTTTAAAAAATATAAGAACTATGATTTTTTATAAGATTCACCCAACATTTTACATGTTTTATCATAAATTTGAATTCTAAAATTTCTATACTTGGGATACTTCTTAAGAAACGCTTCTAAGATAACATCGACATTTTTTTTCTTTCTCCTTTTTAAAAAAGATTTAAGTTTTTTATCAAGTTCTTTATCCCAAGCTTCTTCCCTATGTGTTTGCATTATTTGACATGTTGTATGATATATTTCATCTCTGTGATTTCTATATTCAGGGTAATAATCTATAAAATCAGTTACAATTTTTTTTAAATTTCTTTCTTTTTTCTCAATTATGAAATCATCTAATTTAATAACAAGTATTTTATTAAAATTATTTTGCGCATAATGACTATGTATTTCTCCAATTACGAAAAATATTTCGATTATTGATATTATTAACAGAATCAATGTCAATTCAACTACCATTAAATCTGGAGCTTTTATAGTTAAAGCATGTGCAAGTAATATACCTTCGACAAAAATAATTATAAAGGGGGGGATAAACGAAAGTTTTTCAAATCGTGGTGATTCCTTATATTCGCGTATAAAGTTTCTCATTCTCCCCGATCTTGGCATTCAGGAGCCATATTAAAAAACATAATTTAACAATTTTGCTTTTTATTGTTGTTTTATAATATTTCATCTATTTATTGAACTATTTTTGTTATAGAAAAATAATAAATTTTATATCATATATCAGAATTTCTTAAAAAAAGTGAAGTAGGAAAATTATAATGAAACAGAAAGAAAAAGTATACAAAAGGGATTTTTTAGTATTAGTAGTATCATTGTTTATTTTTTGGATTCTGCTTACCTTTAATTTTTCCTATCCCTCAATTATTTTAGGATTGATTATTTCAATTTTAATCAGTTTTACTATCACAATGCTTCTATTTCGCAAAGTAAAGGTTAAGAGAAAAAAATTTATGGAATATTTTTATGCAATTGAACATCTAATAACCTTAATTTCTTACACAATTTTTAGAGTAATTATTGCAAATTTACAATTGATATACCAAGCAATAACATTAAAGATTAATCCTAGGATTGTAAGAATCAAGGTCGACTTGAATTCAGATGCAGAATTAGCAATAATTTCACATTTAATAACTCTTACACCTGGAACACTTGTTATTGATGTACAGGATGCAGATGACAGTGGTTCATATCTATATGTTCATTTTTCATATTTGGGTGATAAGGAGTCTGGAGAATATATAAAAAGAACTATAGGGCGATGGGATGAATTAATTGGAGCATTATTCAAATGATTTATTTTATCTATATTTTAATTGGTATTGCAATATTTTCATCATATCGTTTATTAGTAGGTCCTACTATACAAAATAGACTTGTTGCTTTAAGCAGCGTTTCTGTAATCTTTATTGTTATATTAGCAATATACAGTATACAAAATAGAAATATTTTTTTTCTTGATTTATCTATAGCTTTTCTTTTACTTGATTTTGTGGGTACAATAGCCTTTACAAAGTTTCTTGGAAGGGAGGATTTCAAATGAATATTTTTTTAGAATTATTTTCTCTATTTCTTATGTCATTGGGAAGTATTGTAATGCTATTTGCTGCATTGGGATTATATCGATTCCCAGATATTTATATGCGTTTACACTCAAGTACAAAAGTAAATACGGGTGGGGCTATGACAATACTTCTCGGTTTAGTTTTACGAAGTGGTATCAGTGCTTTATCTTTAAAAATTTTAGTTTTAATACTTCTCATATTTATTTTAACTCCAGTTATTTCACATGCTATTGCAAGATCTGCACATTTACAAGGAAAAACACCAATGATACCCTTTACATCCTATCCCAAGGAAGAATATGAACCTGAATATGAATTTTTAAAGGAATGACAATGATTGAAGAAATACTATTAATCCTTATTGTAATTTTTTCAATATTTGTGGTAGTATCAAAAAAATTGATAAGACCCTTGATATATCTGTCTATGAGTTCATTACTTCTAGTTGTAATATTATTTCTATTACAGGCACCAGATGTTGCAATAACAATGGCAGTTGTAAGTACTGGTGCAACAACTATTCTTTTTCTAACTGTTTTAAAAAAAGTGGGGCGATTTAAATGAGAATAGAGATAATATGGAAATTTTTAGTTGCATCTGTCATCTTTCTTTTTGGAGTTATTATTATAGTGTCTACAATGCTTACTTATCCGCTTACTTTAGATTCAGTTATATCTGGATATTACTTAGAGAGCTTACATCTTACTGGTTCAATTAATGCTGTAACTGCAATATTACTTGATTTTAGAATATACGATACACTGGGAGAGATTTTAGTAATATTTGTCACAATCTCAGGTATAATGATGTTAATTTGGAGAAAAAATGACCTCAAGAATTGTTAAAATTGTATCAAGGGAACTTACTCCTTTTATTTTTTTATTTGGAATATATATAATTATTTATGGTCATCTTTCTCCCGGTGGTGGTTTTCAAGGAGGAGTTGTTTTAGCAATGGGGGCAATATTAGTTATGGTTATATATGGGGGAGAAAAAATGCAAAAGTATGTACCTCATTTAGCCTTTATTGAAATTTTAGGAGTTTTTTTATTTGTATTATTTGGTTTGCTAAGCATTTCTTATGGAAAACAATTTTATTCTAATCTTGGTACAATTTGGATATTAAACATAATTATTGGTTTAAAAGTATTTGTAGGTTTAGTTATCCTCTACTTATTATTTATTAGATGGGAGATTTCAAAATGATTAATGGAATAAACATTGGAATTATCCTTTTTCTAGTTGGTTTATATGGAATTGTTACTAATAAAAATCTAATAAAAATTGTTATGTCAATAAGTGTGATGGGTAATGGTATTGTATTATTTTTTATATCTTTAGGTTATATTAAAGGTAATCTTGCTCCAATTATTAATTCAGGTGTTGAACATATTGTTGATCCTGTTCCGCATGCTCTTATGCTTACTATGATTGTTATAAATCTGTGTATTACTGCACTTGCTTTGATCATAATTGTTTGGTTGCATAAAGAATACGGCACTATAGATTTGGGAGAAATGAAATGATGGAGCACATCCCTATTCTTATATTGGTTACCCCCTTACTTTCAGCTTTACTTATTTCAATGATTTCTCTTATTTCAAAGACTGTAAGAATTCAAAAAATAATTACTTTTATAAGTTTATCTCTTCCATTTGTCTATTTGTTTTTTCTATTTGAAGAGTTATCTAAAGGAATAATTGAATATAATATTGGAGGATGGATTAAACCATATGGTATTACATTAGTAGTTGATGAATTATCTTTTACATTATTGTTAATTACCTCTATTGTCACGTTCTTAAGTTTTATTTATTCAACAAAATGCATGGAAGAAAAAAATGGAAAATTTTACTTTTTCTATTTGATAATGGTCGTAGGATTGTTTGGGATATTTTTATCTGGTGATATTTTTAACATATATGTTTTTTTTGAGCTTACTGTAATTAGCAGCTATATACTGATTACATATGGTGATAAAAAAGTCTCATTGAAAGCCTCTATTAAATATTTGATAATAGGAAGTATTGCATCTTTCTTTTTTCTTTTTGCAATTGGATTAGTTTATATTAAGACAGGATTATTAAATATAGATTTTTTATCAAAAAACATTCATTTAATTGATTCTCAAACACAGATTATTATTTTTACACTATTTTTGGGAGCTATTGGAATAAAAGCGGCAATAATACCATTTCATACATGGCTTGTTGATGCACATTCAACAGCACCATCTCCGATTTCTGCAATTTTGTCAGGAATCACTGTAAAAACCGGTGTTTACATTTTTATTAGAGTGTTTGCTCTTGGTTTCACATTACAAAATATAAATGAGTTAATTATGATTTTTGGCGCAATAACTGCATTAGGTGGAGTAATTGGTGCTTTAGTCGAATGGGATATCAAGCGTTTACTTGCATATCATACGATTTCACAGATAGGCTTTATTATTGTAGGAATAGGGACTTTTTCTTGTATAGGAGTTGCTGGTGGTATATATCATATTGTTAATCATGCAATTTTTAAAGGATTATTATTTTTATGTGCCGGTTCAATAATCTTTAGAACAGGTTCTAAGGATATTAGAGAACATGGTATTGGTAAGACAATGCCAGTTACTTTAGTATGTTATATAATTGGAGCATTAGCAATATCTGGTATAACGCCATTTAATGGATCAGTTAGTAAATCAATGATTGAAATATCAGTATATAATTATCCGATAATTTGGATAATTTTGATTTTTGCATCAATTGGAACAGTTGCACACTTTTCAAAAATCTTATATTATTCTTTCATAAAAACTCCTAAAAATAAATTTCAACCAAACCTTAAAGAAGTGCCTTATCCTATGCAAATATCTATGATTTTTTTGGCGTTTTTTTGTATCTTTTTAGGAGTATTTCCAAATCTATTTATGGATAATTTCATTTTTCCAGCAACTACATCAATTGTTTCAGATGTGAACAATATTTCTATAGGTATAATAAAACCATTATATATTCTAAAAGAGTGGATAATAGTTATTTTTGGCTTGTTATTACTAAAAATTATAATTATACGATCAAAAGAAATCGATATATTAAGAGAGTTTATATCAAAGTTTAAGTTAAATATTACAATATTTTTAATGATAGTTTCGCTGATAATTTTTACATTAATTCTAAATGCATACAATTAAAGTCAAACTCTTAAAATAATGATAATCTTTAAAATTATTTTTTCAATTAATATTATTGAATATGAAAATCTTTTATGGAGCTGCAATACAAGGTGCAAAAGATAGAAAAGAAAGAGCAGATGTCCATCAATTTTTAATTAATACTATTAAGAAACAAGGTTTTGAAGTATATACTGAACATACAACAGGCAAAACATATGAAGAAGCGATAAAAAAACTTGACCAAGCAATAGGACCAATGCCAAAAAAAGGGGTACAGAGAAGAATATATGTTAGAAATAAAATGATAGAAGCAATAGAGGGTGATATAAAAGCAGCAATATTTGAGGTATCAACTCCAAGCCTTGGAACTGGTATAGAAATTACCCATGCATATCTAAGACCAAGACTTGGATTACCAACTGTCCCTGTATTAGCATTATATCAAAAGGAATATTGGCCAAATAAATTATCAACTATGATACAAGGCATTTCTCCAAATGATGTACCACATTTTATTTTGAAAGAATATAATGATAAAAACCATGCTGAAAAAATACTAAAAAAATTTTTAGGTAATATATTGCCTGGACTATAAACTGTAATAATATTCGCCTTCGTTTCTCTGTTTCCGATCCATAAATGAATCAGGCTTATTTACACGTGGTCTATGGGTTTCTTCATCCCTTCTAAACGTAACATCCACATCTTTTAAAAAAAGATTCATACCTTCATGTAAACTAAACGGTCCTCGTCCTTTACCACTCTTTCCTGGTTCTCCGTCAAATACAATCAAAGCATCACTTATCATGTCTATAAAATAAACATCGTGATCAACTATCATTGCTGATTTACCTGATTTTTCTATTACCCTACGAACTGTTCTTGACGTAATCATTCTTTGTTCGCTATCAAGATATGCTGATGGTTCGTCAATTAAATAAATATCTGCCTCCTGTACAAGACAATTAGCTGTTGCAACCCTCTGCAGTTCACCACCTGAAAGAGTATCGATTTGTTTATCAAGAAGATATTTAAGATGAAGTGGTTCAAAAATTTCTGCTTTAAAAAAAGATGATGTGAACAAAAGCTGTGCTTTTAATTCAAAGAAATCTCGGACAGTACCTTGAAAATCAGGTGTTATGTATTGTGGTTTATAACTTACCCTTATATCATATTCGATATTACCACTACTAGGTTTTATTTTTCCAGCTAGCATCTTTACAAAAGTAGTTTTTCCAATAGCATTTGGACCAACGATTCCTATAATTTCACCCTGTCTTATAACTCCCTTTTCAATATTTAGAGAGAAATTATCAAATGATTTGCTTAAATTATCATATGTAATTAGAATATTCATTTTCTGTCTTATCTTTGGAGGATGGGCAAAAAATTCGATTTTTTCTCCAAATCTAATATTTTCCTCTTTTAAATATCCAGAAAGATATGTGTTTATCGCATGTCTAACTCCACGGGAATTAGTAACAACCCCATACGCTCCCTCATCACCATATATAAGATGGACATTATCACATAAAAAATCAAGGACAGCTAGGTCGTGTTCTATTACAAGTACTTTCTTTTTTTCTGATAATTCTTTAATGATACGTGCAACTTTCAATCTTTGATGTATATCAAGATATGAAGAAGGTTCATCAAAGAAATATAAATCAACATCTTTTAAAAGTGCAGCAGCAATTGAAACGATTTGTAATTCTCCCCCTGAAATTTCTCCTTTCTCGATTTCTTTATCAAGGACATTTTCTAACATAAGTTTTTCAACTATTTCATCAAAATTACCAGAGTTATCCGCCTTTTTTAAAACATCCCTTATTTTTCCTTTCATAATTTTTGGAAGCTTGTCAATATACTGGGGTTTTACAACATTGGTAAGTTCGTTATTTGACAATTTTTTAAAATGATCATAAAGCTCTGTTCCTGCATAATATTCAACAATGTCCTCAATAGAAGACTTTTTTTTATAATCACCCAAGTTTGGTATTATCTGACCTGATAGTAACTTTATCGCTGTTGTCTTTCCTATACCATTTGGACCAAGAATACCAACGCAAGTTCCTTTTTTTGGTATAGGTAGCCTAAATAATCTAAACCCATTTTTACCAAATTGATGAATAAGGTCTGTTTCTAGTTCTTTTGCTAAACCAATGATTTTAATTGCGTCAAATGGACATTTATGTATACATATTCCACATCCAACACACAGTTCTTCTGATATTACGGGTTTTCCCTCTTCACCCATCACAATTGTTTCATCCCCTGCTCTCACTCTAGGGCAATATTTTATACACTCTTTTGAACAATTCTTTGGTTTGCATCTGTCTTTTATCAGTATAGCTATTCTCATAATTTGAAAACTGAGAAGATAAGACAAATTAAAAGGTTTTTTATATATGATAAAAAAAGAAAAGTATAAGTTACACTTAATGATTTACATAAAATCAAATGGATGAGGATACTATGAATAAAAACGAAAATATTCATATTAAGCTCGAAATTAGTAGGGACCCAAACACCGGAGGTCTAAATCTGATGACACGTTTTGATCCAAACGCTCCAAATTTCATAAAGGATGAAAATGGATTTAGCTGGTCTCCAACTAAGGAAGAAAGAGAATTTCTTAACGAAGCTTTTGAATTGATAGTAAAGAAAAGATAAAATATCTACAAATCTGATATTTACCATCATACTATAATTCCCTACTTTAGTAGTTTAAAAAAGAAATTTTTTTTTTATAACAATTTATTATTACAATATATCTGCATAGAACAATTCTTACATTTATTAAAATCATTATGGTTTCTTATGATTCTTCCTGTTTGCAACATTTTTCTCATTTGATTTAAAGTAGATTCAAATTCAAATCTAATTTTAGGATCAAATGGAATAGTAAAAGAATTTCCCTCACTATATACGAGTATGCCGTAAGGTACAAATCCTCCAAAATTCTCTTCTAAAAGATGACAATACCCTGCAAGTTGGAATATGTGATTCTTTTGTGGTTTATTATGAACCCCTGTTTTAATTTCTACTGGAATTAATCTATTATTTCTCTTTACTATATAATCAGGTTTTCCTGTTATTTTATAATGTTTTGAAAAAAAAGGTTTACCCGGTCTATCAAGATCTGAATATTCTATTTTTCCATTCTCAATTTTATATTTGTGTTTCAGTTTATTGGTTTGTAAATTTATAAACTTTGATATTAGTATCAATATGATTGAAAAAGTAAAAATAATTATACTTAGAGTTGCTAATAACTCTATAAAATCACCTCGAATAAAAAGATTAATAATCCCATGAACATCAAAAAATATCCAATTCTTGCTAATATCCTACTTTTTTTGTAATTTAATTGAGTATAATTTAAAATTTTACCCATTTCCTTATGTTTTTTTCTACCAATTTCAAGCATTTTTGATTTAGGCTGGAAACCACATTTTTGAAGATACCATGCTATAGAACAATAGTGAAACTGACCAATTTCTGATGCACTTAAAATTTCTTTATCATTGTATAAGGAATCTTTTATCCTTTCCATGAGATTTAGAAAAATATTGTAACTTTATATTCTTTATTTAGGGTTTATTAAAAGTAAAAATATTTATTAGAAAGCCATTATAAGGTTTGTTTATCTTATATTGTTGATTTTCATGACTGATGATTTGAAAAAATTTATTAGAGAACTATCAGAGATTTATGATCCTGATAGTAATGAAACCTATGTAAGTTTATATTATAATAAAAAAGCTGATAATAAATTTATTAACAGAAGAATAGAGGCATGTAAATCAATATTAAAAAAAGACAATTTAAAAAATTTTATTGAAACTATTAAAATTATAAGAGATGTCCTGAAAGGTAATATTGGAAATAATGTAGCAATATTTGCTTCTTATAAATACAATTTTTTAAGATATATTTCTCTTCCAATGAAGATAAATAACCTACTAATTGTTGATTCATCCCCATATATTCGCCCTTTAGCAAGATTACATGACGAATGGGAATCATTTACTCTATTATTATTAAGTTCAAATTATGCTAAGATTTTTTCAGTATCACTAGGTAAAGTTGATGATATAAAAAGTCTCTCAGCAGATATTATGAATAAACATAAGAAAGGGGGGATGTCTCAGATGAGATTTAATAGATTGAGGAAAGGTTCGATAAATAAATTTCTATCTGAGGTTGTAAAAGCACTTCAAAAAAAGACAGATAAACAAATAATTATTGCAGGTCCTGGTAATGCAAAAAAACAATTTTATGATATGCTTTCCAAAGAACTAAAGGATAAAATTGTTGACATAATAGATATTAATATTAATGATGAAAAAGAGCTTTTTAAAAAATCCATTCACATAATTTCTGAAAAAGAGGAAAATAAGAGTTATTATGCTGTTCAGAATCTAAAAGATGAGATTTTAAAAGATGGCCTGGTTGTGTATGGTATAAAAGATACCATTCAAGCAACAAAAAATGGACAGGTTGAATTACTAATCATTGAGAAAGATAGAAAATTACTTGGATGGATATGTGAGAATTGTCAATTAATTGGTGAAGGAATAAAAAAAACATGTCCAAATTGTGGAAAAAAAACCTCGACGATTGATATTTTAGAAGAAATTTTAGAATTTGCAGAGAGAACTGATGCAAAAATTGAATTTACTGATGATAAAGAGATAGCAAGTCTAGGTCATATCGGAGCAATTTTGAGATTTAGATAGAGTCAAAATTTATTTAAAACCTGAAAAGATGGCGGCATTAGGAATTATAATGACTTATATACTAGGAATTCGTAGAGAAGACAAAAATAAATGGGAAAGACGAGTACCATTAACACCTGAACATGTAAAAAAAATATATGAGAATAATAACATTAAAACAGTTATACAACCCTCAAAGATAAGAATATTTTCAGATGAAGAGTATAGGTCTGTTGGAGCTGAAGTAAATGAGGATTTATCGTCATCTTCAGTTATTTTTGCAATAAAAGAAATTCCAATTGATTTTTTTGAAAAAAACAAAACATATGTGTTTTTTTCTCATACGATAAAAGGCCAAAAACATAACATGCCGATGCTTAAAAAAATGATGGAACTCGGATGCAATTTAATTGATTATGAAAAAATTACTGATTCAAATGGACGTCGTTTGGTTTTTTTCGGGAGATATGCAGGTATTGTTGGAATGATTGATACACTCTGGGCTTTTGGTCAGAGAATGAAATGTAAAGGAATTAGTGCACCACTTTCAGAAATCAAACAAACAATACACTATAAGAATCTTAAAGAAGCAAAATATCACTTGGATGAAATAAGTAAAAGAATTAAACAAGATGGATTTCCAGATTCAATATCTCCAATTGTAATTGGACTTGCAGGTTATGGGAATGTATCAAAAGGTGCTCAAGAAATTATCGATATTTTACCTTTTGAAGAAATTGCTCCATCACAACTGAAATCAATTCATTTGAACCCTTCTAATAAGGTAATCTATAAAGTAGTATTCAAAGAGAAAGATATGTTTGAGAGAATTTCTAATGATAAAGATTTTTCATTACAGGAATACTATTCTCGACCTGATTTATATCGGTCTGTTTTTCATAATTTTGTTCCTTTTTTATCTATTTTAATGAACTGTATTTATTGGAATAAACAGTATCCTAGATTAATAACAAAAGATTATTTGAAAAGTAATTATTCTAAAAATTTTAAACTCCAAATTGTTGGAGATATCAGTGTTGATATTAACGGAGCCGTTGAATTTACTGAAAAGGTTACTTCCCCTGATAATCCAGTTTTTACTTTTAATCCTTTAAAATTTAATATTACAGATGGATATAATGGTGATGGCATTGTTGTTATGGCTGTTGATAATCTTCCTTGTGAGGTTCCAAGGGATTCATCAAAAGCGTTTAATGATTCATTAAATCCTTTTATACAATCAATTGTAAAAGCTGATTTCTCTGTTGACTTTGATAATTTAAACCTTCCACCTGAAATTAAAAAGGCTGTTATTTTATATCATGGAAAACTGACACCTGCCTATGAATATCTTATTAATCATCTGCAAGTATCTTAACATAAAAAGTTGATTATTAATATCATGTTTAAAAAAGGGTAAGAATTTGTTTTAAGGGAATAATCATATCAACAAATTTTTATAGCCATTTCTCTTTGATGCTTGAAAGTTTTATTATTTGAGCTGGTAAAAGATGTCATATAATGTTTTAATTCTTGGCGCTGGTCTTGTTTCAAAACCTTTAGTTAAATATCTATTGGATAATCCAATTTTTTCTGTTACAATGGCAAGTCGGACGAAACAAAAGGCAGATAAAATTATTGATAACCATCGATATGGGAAAGCAGTTGAACTCAATGTAGATGATAACGACTTATTGGAAAAATTAATATCTGTTTCAGATATAGTTGTCAGTCTTCTTCCATATAATTATCATGTAAAAGTTGCAAAAATTTGTATTAAATATAGTAAACATCTTGTTACAACCTCCTACGTGAGTAACGAGATGAAATCATTAAATAACGAAGCAAAAAAAGCTGGGATAATAATTCTAAATGAATGTGGTCTTGATCCCGGTATCGATCATATGTCTGCAATGCGAGTTATTCATGAAGTTGAAAAAAATAAAGGAAAGGTTATAAGCTTCAAGTCTTCAACTGGTGCACTTCCATCTTTTGAGTCAAACAATAATCCTTTCGGCTACAAATTTTCTTGGTCGCCCCGTGGTGTTCTTCTTGCTTCTCGTAATGCTGCAAGATGGCTTGAAGATGGTAAGGAAGTCTCTGTACCTGGTGAAAAGTTATTTGAAAACTATTATCTGCAAGATGTACCAAATGTGGGAACTTTTGAAAATTATCCGAATAGGGATTCCATTCCTTATAAGGATATATATGGTCTTAAGGATGCAAAAACGGTTTATCGTGGAACATTTAGATTTCCTGGGTGGTGTGAAACCATGAGGAAAATTGTAGAACTCGGCTGGCTTGATGACAAAACACCTCAAGGTTTTAAGGGTAAAACCTATGGTGAACTTACAAAGTATTTAATCAGATCAAAAGAAAATGTCGACCTTAAAAAAGCTACTGCAAAATTTCTAGGAATAGATGAATATTCAGCAGTACTTAAAAGACTTGAATGGCTTGGATTATTTGGAGATTTGAAACTCCCTGAAAATCAAAATAATCCACTTGATTATCTAAATATCTTAACACTTAAAAAGATGACTCTTGAAAAAAATGAAAGAGACATGATAGTTATGCATCATGAATTCATTGCCAAATATCCTTCAAATAAAGAGTATATTACTTCTACTTTGGTAGGTTATGGTATCCCTTATGGTGATTCTATAATTTCCAGAACTGTTGCTCTGCCTGCAGCAATAGCTGTAAAAATGATTATTCAACAGCAAATTAACCTTACTGGAGTTCACATACCAGTGCTTCCTGATATTTACAATCCTATTTTAGATGAGTTAAGAGAGATGGGCATTAAGTTTCATGAAACATCAGATATAATTTAGAAAATATTTTGATAAATTAATTTTTTAAGAGAGCTTGTTTGGTAATTACCAAACATTTTACGACCATATATAAATTATTGTAGATATAACTCTAGTTAAAAGCAGTATTTAGTGGTATTATGAAACGAAGAAATCTAAAAATTAGCGGACTAATGATTACAGGTATAATAATAATTATGAGCTTTTTTTATGCAATTAATATACAGCCCGTGGTAATTGGTGATTCAAGCTGGTTTAAAACCTATGCTGGTTTGAATAATTTTAATTCATATGATGAATTTGTTGCTTTTTTGGATAATTATTGTTATGAAAATTATGCTTGGTGTTATGATTATATTTCTCCATCTGAAAGAATGATAGCAGCACCGATGGGTATTAAAAATAACATTTTTGTTGACATTGAAGACCAAGGTAAAACAATAGATTATTCAAAAACAAATATTCAGGTCAAAGATGTAGATGAACCAGATGTTGTAAAAACCGATGGGAC
>Ga0209427_10000129_pt1 | contig 70140 bp, 57 predicted proteins | sample DeeMarSWOR136_30_FD_187465 | JGI IMG/M metagenome (GOLD analysis project Ga0209427, IMG submission 187465) | Marine sediment microbial communities from White Oak River estuary, North Carolina - WOR-1-36_30 (SPAdes) (version 2) | ecosystem: Environmental > Aquatic > Marine > Intertidal zone >... | reverse complement strand
TTGGCAGAACATTCAGTTACTCTTCTTATCGGCAGGAGTCGGTGATTTTATCTCATATACTCCCTTCAAGTGTTACCCTGATTTGAACCAGGCCAAAAATCGGATACTTAAGGACATGATGGAGGGACTCTGGGGAGCTGGAAATGGAGGGGCGCCACCACCACCACCGCCGTTGCCGAAAGGGGCGCCAGCAAAGATCGAAGTCGCGTTGTCACACCAACTGGCTGGAATCGGTGTGGCCTTTCGCCCAAGTATAAAGTTCTTCGACATAGAAGGAAAACGCATCTGCGCCGTTCCTTATAGATGGATAAGTGAGGACAGCAATGTCGCAATGGTCGACGAGGATTTACTGGTCATTAACACTTTCAGGCATGGTAACACAGATATTTACGCAGAGACACTTGATAAGAAGCTCATTTCTAACAAGGTGCCGCTTGAGGTCGTAAGGATCCATAGCATTAGAATTGAGCCGGAACAGGTTGAACTGTCAACCGGAGGCCGTCAGAGACTGGAGGCAATCTGCCAGGTTGCCGATGGCACTGAAACGAGCGGCGTATATCTTCTGTGGACTGAAGGGGACAACAGCATCGCAAGAGTCAGTTCATCCGGGCTCGTCTTCGGTTTCGCGACCGGAGAAACAGAAGTGACCGTTGGGGATGACAAATGCGACGCGCAAAGGCCCGCGAGAATAAAGGTCACGCCAGGCCATGGCCGGGGTCCCGGAGATAAACCTGGCAAGGGATTCCCGCGAATACTGGTATCAGAGGTTGACAAGGATCCGGAAACTGGGGAGGACGTCGCGTTCAGCTCCGAGGATCCGCCTGTTTGGCAGCGAGCACAGGACGTGAACCGAAACATTTGGTGGATCAATAGCGCTGCACCTATGGCACGAGTTTACCTTGATGTCAACCGTGGTTATGGGTATGATTCACGGGAATGGCGCATTTATCATGTTGAGCGTGTAATCGAGATTATTGCCCAGATTACACTTACTCATGGGCCAGACGCAGATAAATCCATCGGGATCAATGAGTGGATTACCAGGTGGGGTGGCCAGATGGCAGAGATACAAACCTTGGCCGCTGCTGATCTGAATCTATTCATAAAGGAAGGAACCTTGCCAGGAAGGTAAAATCCATGGTGACTGATCATCATCTTACAGTGCAAGACAAGCTTGTGCTTGCGGCTTACGGGCTTGAGTTGAAGGGACGATCACCTTTCACTGCAGAAGATCTCGTTGTGGCAGCGTGGGGGGACTACCCAGATACCTTTGGGCTCGCCGGGTACAAGACAACGGAAGGGAGACTGATGTACCCCGATTCTAATAGAGTTTTTGCTGAGATAATGGGGTCGAAGCCTGTGCGAAAGAGAGGTTTGCTCGTCAAGACGGGAAGGAAGATGTACCAACTAACAGAGGCTGGCCGTCATCACGCAGAACTGCTCTCGGGGCGATCGGGCTTTGGAGTGCCGCAGAAATCCGGGTTGTCGCGGGATGTGCGCTACGAGATAGAGAGGCTAATGGAATCCAGGGCCGTTCGTAAGTATGGGTCTGGGCAGTTTGAGGATATCACTTTCTTTGATGTATGTGGTTTCTATGGGATTTCGCCAAGAAGTTCCGCAATCCAACTTCAAGGTCAAGTCGCGAATTTTCTGGGCATACTTAAAGCAGCGAAGGCTGCTGCTGGGGAGGAAACTGTGACCCTCGAACATGGCGGCAAGGGCTACGACGGAAATCGAATAGAGAACCTGGTCAAGGTCCATGAATTCCTCCAGAATAAGTTTAAGAATCAAATGGACATTATCAAGAAGCGAACCGATGAAAGAAAATAGCCAGAGAAGTGTTCCTTTGGCAGTTGATCTGCCATATAGACCTGAGTATTCTACGGCCAGAGGAAGCGCATACTGCGCAGACTCGCTTGGATTATTGAAAAAACTTCCAACGGGGTCGGTGAATCTCGTGGTTACTTCCCCCCCGTTTGCCTTAAGAAGAAAGAAATCTTATGGGAATGTATCAGCATCAACTTATGTGGATTGGTTTTGGCCGTTTGCTAAGGAAATATACCGGATTTTGAAAACGGATGGTAGTTTCATACTTGACATAGGCGGATCATGGAACAAAGGTGAACCCACTCGCAGTCTATACCATTTTCAAGTTCTGCTTCGGCTATGTGGGGATGACGGGCCGTTCAAGCTAGCTCAAGAATTTTACTGGTACAACCGAGCGGCCATGCCAGCGCCTGCTCAGTGGGTTACTGTTGAGAGAGTTAGGGTCAAAGACGCCGTGCACCCTATATGGTGGTTGTCAAAGACAGCAAGACCGAAGGCATCAAACTTGATGGTGCTAAAGCCCTATTCGAAGAGTATGAAGTCGCTCATGGAACATGGGTATAATTCGGGTCCCAGACCATCCGGACATGTAGTATCGGAGAAGTGGAACCGAGATAATGGCGGAGCAATACCATCGAATGTTATAGAGGTATGCAACACAAAGAGCACAGATGCGTATCTGAAAGGGTGTCGGAAGAATAATTTGGAGGTGCATCCAGCGAGGTTCCCTGAGGCGGTACCACAGTTTTTCATCAAGTTCTTGACGAGACCGAGAAACCTTGTCCTTGACCCATTCGCGGGAAGTAATGTTGTGGGTCACGTGGCCGAGAGTCTGAACCGACGCTGGATTAGCATTGAAATCAAACAGGAGTATGTAATAGGGTCTGCCTTTAGGTTTAAATAGGATTGCGGGAGCTCTGTGCTCCAGGGTTAGGTAGTGGATTATAACTGATCCGTGCCTGAGTGCAAGCCACAACTCTCTCACATTGCCACCCAAGCGACTACGCTCAGAGCCTGCCCTGAACGCAGTTGAAGGGGTAAACTGTCAGGCGTCGCAATGACCGCTGCCGGGAGCGGTAGTTGTAAACAACGCCACGGAGAAACTGTGAAAAAAATGTGTGATCGAGAGCAAAATTGCGGATAGAAAATAGTTGACAAAACGAGCTTGAATTCGTATAGTATTCTTGTATTTGCATGAAAACGTGCAGGTGCGGTCCTGAGACGTCCGCTGCGGCGGATGGTTACGGGATTATGGCAGGGCCTTGTATCTTCGGGCAGTGTGGTCGTTCTTTTGGGTGAGGACGATTAGCTTCCCGGAGGTGGCCCGCTGAGCTGTAGTTTGTCGGAATAACGGTTTAACGTTTATCAGGAAAGGGGCAAAAATGAAGTCTAAACCTGGCACTTCCTCTGAACCTATCAGTGAATCCTCGATCAAGACAGGCGCACAGATAATAGTCGATACGCTTATCGAGCAGGGTGTCGATACGATGTTCGGCTATACCGGGGGAGTAGTGCTGCCATTGTTTGATAGGTTGTACGATGCGCCCATCAATTTCATAAATCCGCGGCACGAGCAGGGTGGCTGCCACATGGCTGACGCTTATGCACGCGCCAGCGGCAAGGTTGGCGTGATGGTCGCGACGAGTGGGCCGGGTGCATGCAATCTGGTTACCGGACTGGCCACCGCGATGATGGATTCGGTGCCGGTAGTGGCGCTGACGGGTCAGGTTCGTACGGAGCTTATCGGCAATGACGCATTTCAGGAGGCCGATACGACCGGTATTACTCGTCCTGTCACGAAGTACAACTGCATAGTCAAAAGGGTAGAGGATCTGGCTCGCACGGTTCGGGAGGCGTTCCATATTGCTTCTACTGGTCGGCCCGGGCCGGTGCTGATAGATATACCGGTCGATGTTGCGGTTGCCACGTGTTGCGACGATGGGGCGGTTGGGATGGACCTGCCGGGTTATCGGGTCCGCACGAAAGGAAATGCCAGACAGATATCAATGGCTGCGGCGGCCATAAACAGATCTGAGAAGCCGGTGCTTTATGTCGGCGGCGGGGTGATAAGCGCAAACGCAAGTGAAGAAGTGAGGGCATTGGCTGAGAAGGCGCATCTGCCGGTGACAACGACGCTGTTGGGATTGGGCAGTTACGACCAGGGAAAGCCGGAATCGCTGGATATGCTCGGTATGCACGGTGCAGCATATGCGAATTATGCGGTCCAGGAATGTGATTTGTTGATTGCGATAGGGGCTCGCTTTGATGACAGAGTCACGGGCAAGATAAAAACGTTCATTCCCAACGCGAAGGTAATCCATATCGATATCGACCCAGCCAGCATATCGAAAAATGTTCGTGTGGATATCCCAGTTGTAGGAGATGCCAGGGCCATAGTGGCTGAATTGCTCAAGGAAGTGGAGTATCGTGAGCGTAAGCCGTGGTTCAAGAAGATCGCCGACTGGAAAGAGAAGTTTGCCTTTCGCTACGATAGAGAAGCATCGACGATCAAGCCCCAGTATGTGGTTGAGGAGCTCAGTAATCAGACTGCGAGCGAAGCGATCATAACTACGGGAGTTGGGCAGAATCAGATGTGGGCTGCCCAGTTTTATCGATTCACCAAGCCCCGGCAGCTTATAAGCTCAGGAGGGCTCGGCACCATGGGATATGGTTTACCGGCCGCGATAGGCGCTCAGGTAGCCAGGCCGGATGCCACAGTCGTTGATGTCGACGGAGACAGCAGCTTTAATATGACGATGACTGAGCTTGCGACGGCTGTTCAGTACAACTTGCCGATAAAGGTCTGTATTTTAAACAATGGGTATATGGGAATGGTTCGGCAGTGGCAGGAGCTCTTCTTTAACAAGCGCTATTCCAAGAGTTACCTGTCCAACCCGGATTACGCAACGGTGGCACGTGCGATGGGGGCCGTTGGTATAACCTGCGATGAGAAGTCCGATGTTCCCAAGGCAATCAAGGCAATGCTGGAGGAGAAGAAGCCTTGTGTGGTTGACTTCAAGGTCGAGCGTGAAGAAAATGTTTGGCCGATGGTTCCTGCGGGCAAGAGTTTAGATGAAATGGACGGGCTTGACATATTGGAACGGTTAATCTGATTTGAGCTTGGAAAGTTGGATGAAAGATGAAGCATATAATAAGTGCATTAGTTGAAAACAAGCCTGGCGTTTTGGCTCATGTTGCGGGGATGTTTGCGGCCCGTGGATTCAATATTGATTCGCTTGTTGTTGGCCGGACCGAAGATCCAAAGTTGAGTCGGATGACGCTCGTTGTCATCGGTGATGATAAGGTTGTTGAGCAGGTTCGAAAACAATTGGCCAAGATTGTCCCGGTTGTTAAGGTTCAGGATTTTGCTGGTCAGCCAGTTGTAGCCCGTGATTTGATGCTCGTATCAATCTCGGCCCCGGCGGACAAACGGTCCGAAATTCTGTCGCTCATAGAGACGTTTAAGGGAAAAGTTGTGGATATCGGCCAGAAGTTTGTCATGGTCGAGGTCAGCGGGCCTGAGGCCAAGATTGAGGCTTTTATCGATGTTTGCAGGCCCTATGGTATCAAGAGCGTGGCCAGAACCGGAACGATCGCGATGCCGCGACAGACAAAGACCGAACCGTGAGCTGTGAACTGTTGAACAAGCTGTGAGCGTAGTACGCCCAGAAATTCTTTGTCTGAAAGGGAACTTTCGATATAATCGGGAAGGTCCGTTTCTCGACCTGAGATGGACATTGAGCTCGGATTAGCCCGTCTTTATCGATTGGCTCTGAGATTGTTGATGTTGTCGATATTGTGTGAGAATTGTGGTTTGTTCTGAGAAGTCCGGGGCACGGATTCAACAAAGGACGATAATATGTTGTGGGGTAAATAGAATAAGAGGAGTCACAGGTATGGCAGCAAAAATTTATTACGAAAAGGATGCTCCGATAGGTGCCTTGAAAGGCAAGAAAGTGGCCGTTATCGGGTACGGTAGCCAGGGTCATGCACACAGCCTGAACCTGCGTGATAGCGGGATAGAAGTAGCGGTGGCGGAGCTGGAAGGCAGCGATAACTTTAAACTCGCGGTCAAGCATGGCTTTGCGCCAACCGATATAAAGACAGCTATAGATGGTGCGGCACTGATTATTGTGACTGTACCAGATGAGATTCAGGCGAAGGTCTACAAGGAGGCGATTGAACCCAATTTGGTGGCGGGCCAGACGCTTGGTTTTTGTCATGGGTTCAACATTCATTTTAAGTACATAGTGCCACCGAAGGACGTTAACGTCGTGATGATTGCTCCGAAGGGCCCGGGACATCTTGTTCGTAGTGAGTTTGAAAAGGGCGGTGGGGTGCCGAACCTGGTGGCCGTTCAGCAAGATGCGACCGGCAACGCCAAGGATATTGCTCTTGCTTGGGCAAACGGGATCGGGGGCGCACGAGCCGGCATCATCGAGACTACATACAGGGAAGAAACTGAAACGGATTTGTTTGGCGAACAGTGTATTCTTTGCGGCGGTCTTACATCGCTTATCAAAGCCGGTTTTGAAACACTTGTTGAAGCGGGATACCAGCCTGAAATTGCTTACTTCGAGTGTTTGCACGAGGTTAAGCTAATAGTGGACCTTATGTATCAGGGCGGTCTCAGCTATATGAGATATAGCATATCCAATACGGCTGAGTATGGAGATTTAACGCGTGGCCCGAGGATCATCAATGGGCAAACCAAAGCCGAGATGAAAAAGATACTGTCTGAGGTTACATCCGGAGAGTTTGCCGAAGAATGGGTAAACGAATACAACTCTGGACTCAAGAACTTCAAAGCACTGTACGAAAAAGACTACAACTGCCAACTCGAGAAGGTTGGCAGAGGATTGCGCAAAATGATGAACTGGATTGACTCCAAAGAAATCTGATGGTTGCCAGGGGGCATCGCTTTACGGGGACCCATCGGCGGTTCCTACACTAATCAATGTACGGGAGGAGTTTATGAAAGCAGCAGAATCGAAAGTAAGATGTGAATCACAAGTGGAGAATCTCGCTTTTTGCTTAATTACCTCCATGTTTCTTCTCGGGTTTTGCGGCTGTTCTGTGGTGAGTTATTTTCAGCCAGACAAATATCCTCGTGAGCGGCTTTCGGCAAGCTACGACCAGACAAAGCTGAAGACAACTAGTACTCTCGATGCGCTGGGCAAGATTCAAACGCTGGAAGATGAGCTGCTTAGTCAAAGCGACACCATCGTTGCTTCATCGGGCCAGAGCAATAATGGCTACAAGAGCTGGTTTACCATGGTCGCCTTCGACGAGCACAAGATGACCGCACAACGAAAATACTTCTTTTTGGTGGATGAAAGGGCCAAGGTTTCGCCGACTAAAATTAAGCGTTTTCTGATTGGTCCCAAGCGAGGTCTTGTGTTTGATAGCCAGATGATACTGCAAGAAGCAGTGCTCGATAAGCCCTATGCAACCGAAGAGGCAAGGCAGATCGCAGTATTACAGCAGGTGGTAGAGAACCTTTGCATGGATATAGGTGAGCTTAGCGGAGATACAGGCGAGCTTGGCCAGGGCAATGAAATGCTGACTGTCTCCGGGATGCTTATTAACCAGGCGTTCGAGGCGGTTTTGCTTGAATTGGGCAAGTCGCCTGTGCTGGCAAAAAGGTTAAGCGACGCACGTGGTGTCGAGTTCAACCACATTAGTCTTGATAAAGGCCAAATCCGAGTAATTGTTGAGGGTGATATTGTAACAGTCAGAATAGGATTAGGTTTGTTTAGGTATTAGTTGGAGCTCGGTGCGGTGAGACTATGGAGGGCAACATGCGGCCGTTGCCAGGACAGATGAGTGAGATTCTGCATCGGCTTAATAAGAAAAAGAGAGTGGGTCTATAAGCCGAGTTCTGTATCCCGCCACAAGCGGCGAGTGACGGCCATTTATCTTGACCAACTGTTACCAGTTGGCTCTCCCGATACATCGGGAAGCGACCTACCCGCTGGCCGAGTCCGCCACAGGCGGACTCACACTCGGACAAAGTAGCGGGCTCCCATTGTGCAAAAAGTGGCAATATGGGTACCCGACCAGCCGCTTGGTCTTGCAGGCGGTGGGGTTTACCGTGCCAGCGTCGTCACCGGCGCTGCGGTGCGCTCTTACCGCACCATTTCACCATTGCCTGTGTCCCACAAATTGGGATCATCGGCTGTGTATTTTCTGTGGCACTTTCCCTGGGGTTGCCCGGGCCCAACTCTGCAGTCTTTCGCGGAATAGAAACCGGTCCCCGGTGGCCGTTAGCCACCACCGTGTCCTGTCCTGCTCGGACTTTCCTCCCCCGCTGCTTCGCTCTTGCGAAGCCCCTCGTCTTGCTTGGCAAGGAACAGAGGGGCAAGCACAGCGGCGGGGGCGACCGCCCGACCCACTCTTTTCAATTGTCTGTGTACTATTGGTGATCGGCGATGTTGCTACGAACTACAGAATATTGTAGCAAAAGTTCACTTGCTTTTCTACTTCTCACGGACGATTTCGATATGTTTTTTGAAGTGTTTGTCATCGGGGCTGGCAAAATCGCTTCTAAAGTGGACACCTCGGCTTTCCTCTCTCATTTGTGCTGCCCGGGTCATAAGCAGGGATGCGGTGAGCATATTCTGGCATTCCCAGCCTTGCGGCGAGTCGAAGATTTTGTCCATCACATATCGTTGCCAGAATCTGATAATTTCTTGGGCTTCTATGAGTGGTTGGGCCTTTCGTGTGATTCCCACATTGCGCCACATAAGTGACCGAAGGGAGTTTCTTACGTCGGCGGTATCCAAGCGACTGCGGTCTGAGTGAGGGATTTGATATCTTATTAGCGGGTGCTTGAGGTGGGCAACGTTTGCTTTCTTGCGCTGGGCAACACACGTTCCGGCGGTTTTGCCAAACACCAGGCCTTCCAACAGTGAATTACTACCGAGTCGATTTGCACCGTGCAGGCCGGTGGATGCCACCTCGCCGCAGGCGTAAAGGTTTTTGATGGTTGTCTGGGCTGAGGAATTGGTCTTAAGGCCGCCAATCATATAGTGCGCGCTCGGCCGGACAGGAATCAACTCCCGGCTGACGTCTATGTCAAAACTCTCGCATAGTTCGCTAATTAGAGGGAATCTTTTGGCAAAATGTGCCTTGTCGAAGTGGCGAATATCCAGATAGACATGGGTTGACTTGGTTTTGAGCATTTGCGCCAGGATAGCTCGGCTGACAATGTCGCGTGGCGCCAGTTCGCCAGCTTCGTGATATTCCTTCATAAAACGTCGGCCTTTGTTATCCAAAAGCGTGGCCCCTTCGCCACGAAGTGTTTCAGTAATCAGGGCCCGCGAGGCGCCTGCAATATACAGTGTCGTTGGGTGGAACTGCATAAACTCCAAGTCCCGCAATATGGCGCCTGCTCGGTAGGCCATCGCGATGCCATCGGCCGTTGCAACCTCTGGGTTTGTGGTTTCGCGATAGAGTTGGCCTGCTGCCCCTGTTGCCAGGATTGTGTTTTCTGCCCAGATTATCTGTCGCCCTCTTTGCTTGTCGTGGCCAATGATTCCTATACAGACGTTGTCGTCATTCGTGAGCAAATCGATCGTGTAGAAGTTTTCTACTACCGTTATCTTCGGATTTTCCTTTACTTTTTTAATGAGTGTCTCGGCGATTATCCGTCCTGTTTCATCGCCGTGAGCATGTGCAATACGGGGGTAAGTGTGACCGCCTTCGAGGGTAGCGGCAATCTGACCGTCGGTCAAATCAAAATCGGCACCCCAGCGAAGCAGCTGTTCTATTAGCTCGGGCCCTTGGTGGACGACCGATTCGACGACCCGCTTATCGTTTATACCGCAGCCGGTACGGAGTGTATCCGCTATGTGTGACTGAAAAGTGTCCTTCTTGGTAAGCACTGAGGCGATGCCGCCCTGTGCCATCCAAGTGTTGCTATCTTGTAGAGAGCCTTTGCAGACAACAATGACGTTGCGATGGTTGGCCACTTCGATAGCGGCTCGGAGGCCCGCGATGCCAGCTCCGACAACGACGCAATCGGTGAACGACTGCTGCGTTGAGATTGAGTCAATATTTACCAGGTAACGTCTAAATTCCGGCTGTGTAGTCATAGTATTTATCGTCTATATCTACTTTTCTTCTGCCTTTTTAGCAGGAGTTAGTGTCACTGGGATCGTTAAAGTCTTGTCTTTCTTGCGGGTCAAGATGATTTCATTGGCGAACAGTCTACTGTCATCGGCATATTTAGCTACAAATGCCTGCAGCTCTTGGGTCGATCCTGTTAAAATGGGTCTGTCTTCGACTGATGTATGCTTTACCGCGCCGGGATTTTCCTTGAGCAGCTCCTCCATCTTATCCTCAACGGTCAATCCCATTTTCAACTGGGGATCTAAAGAGTCAATTTTTATAAATGTGTGAGCGGGTATCAAAAAGATAGTGTTATAAAGCCACTCCACCTTGTTTGGGTCCTCTGGATCCCACGGCAGCTCACCTGGATAAATGTCCAGAAAGAGCTTGTTGTCCAGCTTAATAAGGTGGGCGACAAAAGAGCCTTTTCTGCCCTCATTATCAGAAAAAATGAGTTTGTACGCTTTCTCTGCCGCCTCTTCCTGTTCGTCAAAGCGTTTGAATTCCCAGGTAGTCTCAGGGTTGTTGGGATCATCGACCCAAGTGCCGAGCAGTTTTTTCTCGAATATAATGTCCTTTTCGGTATACAGTGGATGGAGGGACATGACTGGTACGCAACCGCCTAAAAGGACAGCTAACAGATAGAAAAGAAGCTTTTTCGTTCTCATTTTGGTTTCCTCGCAGTTTTCTGAAATTCATTTGGTTGTTTGGTTAACACACAATTTACTGTTTGCTCGCGCCAGAACAAAAGACTCGGCTCCTATTTTTAAGAGCGCTACGGTATCCGCAGTATTATAGCAGTTATGACCTCAACGTCAATCTTTCGGGTATGAGCTGCCAGGCTGTTGCCAAGAGGTTATGAAGCCGATAAATTGCAGGAGTTGAGACGTCGGCTGATAATTAGCAAGCTTCAGTAAAGGAAGTTGCGGTATGTTTGAGCTGGACCCGCTTGGCTGGTTTGTAGTTTCGTTGTGCGCGGTTATGGTGGGAATTACCAAGACCGGGATTCCAGGTCTTGGAATCCTGGTTGTGCCTTTGATGGCCAGCGCTTTGCCCGCGCGGAGTTCGGTAGGAGTGCTGCTTGGGATTCTGATATTAGGGGACTTGTTCGCAGCAGGCTACCATCGGCATAACGCCAGGTGGCATCACGTGGTCCGGTTGCTTCCCCCAGCTTTCGCAGGCATCGTAGCAGGCTATTTTGCCTTGGGGGCTGTTACCAACGAGCAGCTTAAGCCAATTATTGGTGTAATAGTCTTGCTGATGCTGGCGGTTCATTGCTGGCGGACAAGGACGAGGGGCAAAGATACGTCGATTCCAGCGCAGTGGTGGTTTTCAGCAGGGCTTGGGTTCTTGGCTGGGGTTACCACAATGATGGCCAATGCAGCCGGGCCGATAATGATTATCTATCTGCTGGCCATGCGCCTGCCTAAAGTTGAATTTGTGGGGACGGGTGCATGGTTCTTCTTCATTGTTAACTGGCTGAAGGTGCCCTTCAGCGCGAACCTGCAATTAATGACAAGAGAGTCCGTGCAGCTTGATTTGATGATGCTGCCATTTATTGCCGCCGGGGCGCTTGCAGGAATATTTCTTCTGAAACGGATACCACAAAAAGCATTCGCTGCTGTTGTACAGATTTTGGCCGCTGCTGCCGCTATCAAGTTACTGTTTTAGTTGGAGACGGGATTGGGACCGGTCTTACATCTAATCCTATGTGGTGGAACTTAGAGCTGTGGCGCTGCTACGGGCTGTACGTTTCCACGCTCCTCAATAGAAATGGAGTCCGGTCTTCAAAATTGATTTGCAAAGCCGTAGTCAAAAAGCGACTATTACAGCTATGTGTAGCCGGGAGAATGAGGATAGATATGCCAGGGCCCGCCAGTGGATGCTGCAGCGAGATCTGCAGGGTCGCGATATAACTGACCCACGTGTACTGAAGGTGATGGCTGAGATTCGACGGGAGGAATTTGTACCGGAGGCATATCTTTCGCAGGCTTATTCTGACGGTCCGCTGCCCATAAGTATGGGTCAGACTATTTCTCAGCCTTATATTGTTGCTTTGATGACCCAGGAGCTGCGCTTGACTCATGATTGCGAAGTTTTGGAGATTGGGACAGGTAGTGGATATCAGACTGCTGTGCTGAGCAAGCTGGCAAAGAGGGTCTATACGGTGGAACAATTCAGCCAGCTATCTGAGTCGGCTCAGGCAGTTTTGCGTATGTTGGGTATAGATAATGTTGAATTCTATGTTGGAGACGGCAGTTGCGGCTGGCCGGGGTTCCGATTGCCGCCATCGGGATATTTTGATAGGATTATGATCACTGCGGCTGTGCCCGAAATGCCTGAGCCGCTGGTAGAGCAACTTGCCGAAGGTGGTTTGATTGTAGGGCCGGTGGGTAGTGGAACGGTGCAAGAACTTGTGGTGGCGAGGAAACGAAAAGGAAATATCGTCGAAACGGTAGTCTGCAATTGTCGGTTTGTCAAGCTGCTCGGAAAGTACGGTTTTGAGCAGTAGGGGTGTGTCATTGCTCAGAGAACGGGAATTAGGAAGCCAAACGGAATTGAGCGAATTCGTACTGTTGTGAGAATAGCGTCCTGTAGAAGAGTAGATGGCTCAGGAATCTGAGAAATCCTATTACAAGCCCTGTTCACAGACAAAGGCTCGTTATTTGGGGGATAACACAGAGGGTCGAGCCTTTGGGAAACTGGAGCTCAGGGATAGAATTAAGCTTTCCACGCCGGTGCAATATCTCAAAGGTGTGGGGCCGGCCAGGGCTAAGGCCTTTGCGCAGTTGGGGGTGCATACCGTGGAGGACTTGCTGGAGTATTTTCCGCGGGACTGGAATTTCGCTCCGGATGTTGTGAGGATAAATCAAGTGCGGCCCGGCCGGATTGCCAGCATTGTGGGCCTGGTCGAATCAATAGACTATCAGAATTATCGTCAGCCGCCGATATTAGAGGCTATGCTCAGCGACGAGACGGGGGTGTGCAGGGTTGTGTGGTTTCACGGTGGGTATCTTCGTAATCAATTAAGAGCTGGCCAGGTAATAACGGCCTCGGGCAAAGTCACTTTGTATAAGCATCAGCTGCAGATGACCAATCCGAAATTTTTGATACTCGACCGGGAGGAACAGGTTTCGGTTGAATATTTTAGTGGTGGCGTTTATCCAGCCACTTCTCAGTTGAGCAGTAGACAAATCAAACGAATAATCAGGCCCTTGCTTGATGACTTGACTGGACTTGTGCCTGAGTTTTATGACAACGGTTTCTTGCGGAAAGCAAATCTTGTCGGCAGGAAAGATGCATTTGCCTGGATACACTTGCCGCCGGACGAGAAAAAACTGGCCAAGGCAAAGCGTAGATTGAAGTACGATGAATTGTTCCTGATGCAGCTTGGATTGGCGCTTCGTCGATACAAGAAGCAGCATTTCTCCTCGGCGACGCCATGTGTTTGTAGTGATGAAATCGACAGCCGAATCCGAAAGCGTTTTCCATTCTTGCTCACGCAGGACCAAGACGGTGCGATAGCGGAAATTGTCGCGGATATGGGCAAGTCAAAGCCGATGAATCGGCTGCTGCAAGGCGATGTGGGCTCAGGCAAGACGGTGGTGGCACTTTACGTGGCACTACTGGCGGTTGCCAACAAAACGCAGGTGGCTATTATGGCGCCCACGGAGATCTTGGCCGGTCAGCATTTTCTAAGTATTGAAAGATACCTAAAGAGCAGCAGGGTGAAGAGACTTTTGGCAACGCGAGGACTGACCGGCAGAAAGAGGGCTCAGTTTCTTCAGCGAATACACAGCGGAACAGTCGACATAGTCGTTGGAACTGTGGCGCTGCTGCAGGAGGATGTAGGATTCAAGTCACTCGGTCTGATAGTCATTGATGAGCAGCACAAATTTGGGGTCCATCAGCGAGCACAACTGCGCAAAGATACAACGCCACATTGCCTCGTTATGACGGCCACGCCTATCCCCCGTACGCTGGCCATGACAGCTTTCGGGGATTTAGATGTTTCTGTCATCAAACATTCGCCGCCGGGTAGAGGCGCTGTGGTTACGCGTTGGGTCGATCCGCAGAACCGAGAAAAAGCATACGAGTTTATCCGTGAGCGTCTAAAGGCAAAGAAGCAGGCGTACTTTGTTTATCCGCAGATAGCCGCTCTTGCGGAAGGTAGTGATATCAAGGCGGCTACTGAGGGCTGGAAAAAACTCTCGATGGAAGTCTTTCCAGATTTTAGAGTTGAACTTCTGCACGGCCAGATGGCTTCCGCTAAAAAGCAGCAGATTATGACAGAGTTCAGGAACGGCAAAATTGATGTGCTGGTTTCTACTGTGGTTATAGAGGTGGGGGTGGATGTTCCGAACGCCACAATAATGGTTGTAGAGGGAGCAGACAGATTTGGCTTGGCCCAGCTGCATCAGTTGCGAGGGCGCATTGGAAGGGGCGAAGCCAAGTCATATTGTCTTTTGTTTGCGGAGACCGAGAGCGAATTAGCCAGAAGCAGGCTTGAAGTAATGACCCGATGTGATGATGGTTTTGAGATAGCCGAGCATGATTTGAGGCTGCGTGGGCCGGGGGAGCTGTTCAGCACACGGCAACATGGGTTGCCGGATTTGAAAATCGCAAATATCGTGGATGATTTCGACCTGCTGGCTATGGCGAGGAGAAACGCGTTTGAGCTGGTCTCGCAAGACCCGATGTTGACAAAGGCTGAGCACACCAATATTCGCGAGGTATTGTTGGCCAAGTTCGGTGGCTCGCTTGGATTGGTCGATGTGGCTTAAGGACTGCGTGTGACGTGAGCGAAAACAAGTCAATTCGCAAAATGCACTACAAACGGTGCAACGTGGGATTCACTGCAAGATTACTGGAGGCTGATCGGAATAGAGTGTAGAACGCCAATTTCAATATCAGTAAGAGCTGGCAGTATATAGAATGGACTGAACGTTGGAAGCAAGAGGCTAATCGTGCAAATAACTTACAAGGACAACTGGTTGGAGAGGATCTTAATCGGCGTTAATATTTCAGCAGCTGCGGTAGTAGTCGCGTCTTTTGTTGCGTTGTTTGGTTTCGATGAGCCGCTACTACCGGCGCGAATTCTGTACGCCGCCCAGGTCGTTTTGCTTTGTATTTTCATAGCTGAGAAGATAATCCGGTTTCTCAATTCAGTTTCTAAACGTGAGTTTTGGCAGGTTCATTGGTTTGAAATTCCGCTTTTGGTTGCCCTTGGGACGACTCTTGTCGGAGCGGGACGTTGGTTTGGCAAAGCAGAGCCGGCAACGGTTCGCCACTTCGCGGTAGGTATTTACCTGGTTGTGCAGGTGGTCACCAAGCTTTGTAGAACGAGTGTCAATTTGGCAGCCTCCGGCAAAAGTCCCACGCGAACACTAATTGTAAGTTTTGTGTTTTTGATCATTTCCGGAGCGGGATTGCTGATGCTGCCGAGGGCATCTACGGGGGAAAGCTTAGGCCCTGTTGATGCCTTGTTTACGGCGACCAGTGCAACTTGTGTCACGGGGCTTATCGTAAAAGATACCGGCAGTGAATTCAGTTTGATGGGACAGTTGATAATCCTGTCGCTCATTCAGCTTGGTGGTTTGGGGATAGTGGTGTTTGGCGCCGTATTTGCTCTGCTGTTGGGCCAGGCGCTTAGCTTGCGTGAATCGGTGGCAATGCAGGATCTGCTAAGTGCCCAGACGCTCGGTCGGATAGGCAAGATGATAGCATTCATCTTTGTCGGGACGCTGGTTATTGAGACTGTCGGCGCGGTCAGCATGTTCGGGATGTGGGACGGTGCGCCCGGTTGGGTCGGGAGTGTGCAGGAGCAATGGTTCTGTAGTATCTTTCATTCCGTAAGTGCTTTTTGCAACGCGGGCTTTAGTTTGTTCAGTGATAGTTTTATTGGCTACAACAGGAGCTGGGGTGTGTACGGAGTGGTTTGTCCGTTGATAATCTTGGGTGGGCTCGGCTTTGGTGTACTCTATAATCTCGCTAACATTGTTGCTGATAGAGTGAAGCGATTCTTTAAGCGGCGTTTCTACAAGCACTACCGGATTTCGATGGAAGTGCCAAAGAGAATGCGGCTGCAAACAAAGATTGTTCTTAGCGTGAGTGCCTGCCTAATAGTGTTGGGGATGCTGGCGATACTATTGTTTGAACTCTATGCGAGCGAGGACAATTCCGTGAAACATGTTGGTGTTCTGGGTGCGCTGTTTCAGTCGATTACGGCCAGGACGGCAGGATTTAATACTGTCGATATATCAAGCCTGTCACCTTCGAGTAAGTTCATTCTAATTATGCTAATGTTCATCGGGGGCTCTCCTGGTTCCACCGCGGGAGGGATCAAGACCGTTACATTGGCGGTGATTGCCATGACTGTGCTTGCGGCTCTGCGAAAGCGACAGGAAGTTGAGATGTTTAAGCGCTCTGTTCGAATAGTCGTTGTGGGCAGAGCAATTACTGTTACGCTGCTTTTCGTAGTGGTCTTATTCGGTGCTACGTTAGCTTTGAGTATCACGGAAAACGGAAATCCGCAATCCTTTTCTATGATAGATGTTATGTTCGAGGCGAGTTCTGCGCTGGGCACTGTTGGCCTCACGACGGGTATAACGCGTTTTTTGACAGATGGAGGGAAATTGATTATTATTGCTGCTATGCTTATTGGCAGGCTGGGGCCATTGACGCTATTGGCGGCTCTGACTTTCAACTTGAAGCCGGCTCGGTACAACTATCCAGATGAGGCGGTCATTGTCGGCTAATTAGGAGTTGATGTTATGAAGCGATTTGCTGTGATAGGATTGGGGCGGTTCGGCCAGAAGCTGGCTATCGCTCTGGCAATGAGTGGGGCGGAGGTCATCGCAATTGATAAAGATAGAGAAGAAGTAGAGCTGATGCGCGACCAGGTAAGTCATGCGGTTCGGCTCGATGGCACCGATGAAGGAGCTCTGAAGGCGCAGGGTGTTGATAAGGTGGATGTCGCTATCATCGGTATGGGGGAGGACAATTTTGAGGCGGCGATTCTGACCGTTGTGAATCTGCGGCAGATGGGAGTAAAACAAATATACGCCAGAGCGGAGAATTTGGTTGCAGGCGAGGTTTTTTCCAAGGTAGGTGCTACCGAGGTCATCTATCCTGAAATCGAATCCGCCCAACGGTGGGCGTATAAACTCATCGCGCCGCAGATAGGAGAGAAGATAGATTTCGCACCGGGCTATAGCCTGGCTCGAATCAAGGCACCAGGCAGCTTCGACGGTAAGACCGTTATGGATCTGCAGCTCAGGCAGAAATACAATGTGAACTTAGTTCTGATCAAACGCGGCGAACACAGCAAAGCCAAGAAAAGCGAAAAAGGCTCGATTATAAATGTCCCCATGCCCAGCACCGTTCTCTATCAGGACGATATTCTTATGGTCGCCGGGTCCGATGTGGATTTGGCTAAACTGCCACAGGAATAAAGGATTATGAAGGAACTATCCACAGAGTTGATAAATGAGATAATAAATCGTCTGAAAGACACATTACATCCGTTAAAAATCTACTTGTTCGGCTCACATGCCTATGGTCATACTGACCCCGACAGCGATATCGACCTGCTGGTGGTAGTTCCCGATACGGAAAAATCAACTCGCGAAATTGCCCAACAAGGCAGAACAAGTCTGTGGGGGTTGAAAACTCCCGTAGATTTGATCGTCTGCACTGAGGCACAATTCCAGAGATATGGCGACGTAAAGAACACCGTTATAAACGAAGCTCTTTGTGAAGGAAGGCTGGTATATGGATCCTAAACTTGAGATGACAAGGGAATGGATCATGCTTTCCGGCGACGATTTGCGTCTTGCTCGTTTCATCCGTGATGGTGACGATCCTGTTTACTGGGCGGCGGCCTTGGAAAAAGCGAAAAAGATAGATCCCTGCTTGCGCAGGAATGGCAAATAAAATGGGGGAACAGCTCATATCAGACTTTTCGGTATTTTCTGAGCATATCGAGCAGGTTTTGCATATCTTCGGGTAAAGGGGCTTCGAATTTCATTATCTCGTTGGTGGTTGGGTGTTTGAATTGGAGTGTGGAGGCGTGAAGAGCGCAACGGGTCATAATAGGGTCCTGGGGCACCGGGTCCGAATCCTGCAATTGCCAGGCATAGACGAGCTTACCGCCGTACATATCATCGGCGACAATGGGGTGCTTAATATATGAGAGGTGGACCCGTATTTGGTGGGTACGGCCGGTTTTTGGAGTAAGCTTTAACAAAGAAAAGCCGCGAAACGATTCGACAACCTCGTAGAAGGTGATTGCCTCTTTGCCGATTTCAGGCCTGATTGCATATTTTTCTCTGATCCTTGGGTGAACGCCCAGTGGTGCATTTATGCGGTCAGCTGTAAGGTCGGGTGTACCATGGACAATAGCCAGATAAGTTTTCGTTATCTGGCGGTTTTCGAATTGCTTGGCGATCTTCCATTGAGCAGTGTCGTTTTTGGCAACGACCATGATACCGGTGGTGTCCCTGTCGAGCCGGTGGACAATGCCGGGACGAAACTCGCCGAGACCGCTCGACAGTTCATCCGAATAGAACGCAAGGGCGTTTACAAGCGTGCCGCGGGTGTTGCCGCGGGCCGGGTGAACAATCATGTCAGCTTGCTTGTTGAGAAGTATTAGATCGGAGTCTTCATAGATGATCTCTAACGGGATGTTCTCCGGCGGGATATCTTTGCTGGGTTGTTCCGGGATTATCAGATCGATCTTATCCCCGTAGCTCAATTTAAAGCTGGGCTTAACGGTTTTGCCGTTGACCTTGACGCTGCCGTTTTTTATCGCATCCTGGATACAACGCCGGCTAAGGTCTCTGAGCCTGCAGTGAAGATATTTATCAATTCTGCGGTCCTTGATTGAGTGTCCTACGTGAAGCGTCAATGGCTTGCATCTGGTATCTGGCGACTCGTCCATCTTGCTTCGCAAATTACTTGCCGGGCAAATTGGTTTCAGCAATGTCGGCGACGCTGTTAGGTGTTTGCGGCTTGGGGCCGATGTCAGGGACCAAAGGGACACTGTTTGGCGCTTGGAGCAGTTGATTTATATCGATTGGTAGATTAGTCTCGATGGGCAGATTGATATCTGCGGGTAAATTGGTGTCAGTTGGCTTTAACTGGGTGGCTACATCCAGAGGAGCAGGAGGCTTTGGCTTTGGTGCCGGCCTAAAGGCGATCTTTGCCCTGTAATCGGCCATTGTTTCGAGGCGGTGCTGCGCCGAGACTCTGGCTACCGTTCCTTCGAGGTCGCTACTTGTGGTGATTTCGCGGTATATTTGCGCTGCCTGTTCGAAGTTGCCGAGCTCTTCCTCGCAAAGTCCCAGGCCGAATTTGGCGGCGGCAATCAGTGACCGATCGTGTGCGGCTTTCTGCATCGCTTCGGCGTAACTGGCCTTTGCCCGCTCTATCTGTGCTACTAGGTCGCGTTTGGCTACAAGCCCGGCACGATAGTGCAACTCTGTCCGCAGGGCTTCCGCCTGCTTAATAAGTGCGAGGGCCGCCATCTGCTTGTTTTTTGCGTTTTGAGCGAAGGCTTTGAGATTGTCCGCCGGCTGGAAAAGTATAAATGAAAGGTCTCTTCCCTGGGAGTGGGCTTGCAGGACCTGGAGCTTGCTCATCGACAACTGGTTTATAAGGTTTGTGAACCTGAGCCGTGTTCGTACCGATGCGGCGTTCTTGGCATAGACTTGCCAGAAGTAGAGACCCCCAGCCACTACTATCACTGCTAATACGCCGATAATCATTGTACGGTTTTCTTTAGCCCATTGTGGCAAGTTGGCCAGCCACTCAGCCAGTTCATTAGTTTTTAGTTCATGGCGATGATGAGCTTTCATTTCTTTCTCCGTTTCTTATTTCAAAGCGGTCGCCACCCGGCCAAACTTGTGAGAGCTTGATTATAAGCTCAAACACGTAATATACCAAAATCTCTTTTATCTTGCAATCACATCCTTCAGAAGTTAAAATTTTACTTCCTAATCAACTGAAAGGGTATAGATGTTCACAATAGGGCCAAGATTGAGACGAAAAAGGACAAAAAGCAAGACTTTTTACTTTTTACTTTTCGTGTTTGATCTGTCTCTGGCCCTTGTTCTTTGTGTAACCGCTGAAGAGCTTGAGAAGACAGGTACTCCAAGTGAAACGCGATTATGTGACAGCGCACTTAAAGACATTTGGGACCCAGCCAGATACATCGGCATCGATGAAATTCAACCCGGTATGGAGGCGTATTGCCTTACCTGTTACACGGGCACGGAGATCGAGAAATTTGACCTCGATGTTCTTAGCGTCGTGCGCAACGTCATGCCCGGCAGAGATTGGATTCTGGTTCAGGGCACGGATGAGCGTTTCATCCGTACAGGTCCTGTAGGTGGGTGCAGCGGTTCGCCCGTATATATCGACGGCCGGTTGGCGGGGGCCTTGGCTTACGCTCCAGGCTGGCCTTTCAGCAAGGACCCTCTCTACGGTGTGACGCCAATCGAGGAAATGCTCAAGGTGGGTCAAGGAACCGACAAAGGCGGAAGGGAGCCTTTGGGCAGCCAGGTCAGTGGTGCCAAGCGAGGTGCGGGCCAGATGGGCCTTGCATTAGATTTTTCCAAGCCGATTGATTTTGCCGAAATTGACAAGCAGATTACGACCCCGCGACCTTCAGCAAACATTAGCTTAGCGGGCGTTACTGCCTTGCCTTGTCCGTTGATTACTTCTCGTTTGCCGGCTGAAGTCTGTGGACAATTGGACGCCTTGGTTAAACCTTTCGGACTGATGGTTGTCTCCGGAGTTGGCGGTGGTGGGCAGTCAGAGGCAACTAGCGAGGATGTCCAGCTAAGGCCTGGCGCTTGTCTTGTGGTGCCGCTGGTTACTGGCGATATAGATATGAAAGTACTTGGTACGGTAACTGAGGTTGTGGGTGACAAGGTCTACGGCTTTGGGCACAGCTTTCTGGGTTACGGCGCGATAGATCTACCCATAGCCACCGGGAAAGTGCACACCGTGGTATCAAGTTTAGCTCGCTCGCATAAATTGGCTAGCGCTGTCAGGACAGTCGGTGCTTTGACGATGGATGAGTCGGCTGCTATCTTCGGGCGGATCGGCGCAAAGGCGAAGATGATACCGTTGACCATAACAGTTGACCGTTATAATGACGTTCAACAGCATAGTTACGATTGCCAGATAGTGGATAATCGGCCAATGACTCCGATGTATCTTGGCTCGGTTGTAGCTGGTGCGGCGCTGATGCTCGGCGATTTGCCGCCCAACCATGTGATTGAGTACAAAGCAGCGATTGGCATTGACGGATTTGAACCGATTACCTTTGACAATGTTTCGACCGGTTTCGGTGTGAACGAGATGGTAGTGGAAATTGTCGGTTCGATTGGGCTTCTTATGTATAATCCGTACAAGGAGGTTAATATACAGTCACTCGATTTTGATGTTCGAATAGGAGCGGAAAATACCGTTTCACATATATGGTCGGTTAATTTGTCTGACACAAAGGTCAAAGCCGGCCAGGAGATCAAGATAGGTGCAATTGTAGAGTCTTTCCTCGCGGGCAAGAAGGAATACCAGTTTAGCTTGAAGATACCTGATGAATTGGCGCCGGGGAAATATGATTTGACTGTGTGCGGTCCGTATGAATATGAGCGGTTTCTTAGGAAAGCCGTCCCATACAGGTTCGTTGCTCAGGATTTGTCGAGTTTGCTTGAGGCGCTGAATACTGCTTTGGGCATCCGGCGAGATAGGCTATACTGTCTCTTGGGTCTACCGGCCGGCGGCGTTACCTTGGAGAGAGCCGAGCTTCCTGACTTGCCCGGGACGAAAGCATTGGTCTTGTATAATGCCAGGAGGACGCTGAGAATCCAGCCGTATCCACATTGGCTCGAGCAAAGTTTAGAAACCGGTACAGTTGTCGTTGATAAGAAGGTAATACGTCTAACAGTAGAAAGATAATCGCAGAACTGAAGACGTAAATGTCGAGGTGACAAAATGCAGGATGTTCTGCTATTTCTTCTTGAATTCATGTATTAGCAGCGTTTGTTGATGCCCGGCCACAGGATAAGGTCGATGGCACGCCAAAGGTCGGACAGATTGACTTGTCATTTTGATTTTCAAAGTTTGATTCTCTCATTCGGGAGTGGTTATGACAGATAAGTTTCAGTTCAAAAACAGTTCAACGGCACTTCTAACCTGTGCGTTAATTATGGCTTTGGTTTGTCGGGCTTCGGCTGTAACCAGTAAGATTACTCGCCAGGCCAGTAGCACGGACTTGCTGAAGGGCGAAACGGAGGATGTTGTTATTGGTTCTCGAGGGACGATTGAGCTCGGGCGAGCGGCCGAAATACTTGCTGCTGATTGTGAGGATGTCTGGTCCATAAATAGTATTGTTGTAAGCGGTGGGACGATTTACATCGGTACGAGCCCGAACGGGAGTATTTACAAGTACAGCCTCGGCGAACTGACAAAGATCTACCCGCCGACCTGCGCCGTTTTGCAACAAGATCCGGACCAAGAAGCAGGGTCAGACAAACAGGACAGCGCGCCGTCAAATGAGGACCTGTGTGATGCGAACGAGCCTGGCGACGCCAATAGCGTCAACGTTGAGCAGCATTTGCTGAACGAGCATATCTTTGCGATGGCAACTGATGTGGCCGGCAGGCTGTTGGTGGGAATAAGCGGCGACAAATGCAAATTGTGCCGGTTTGAGGCTGGGCAGGTGGAGACAATTTTTGAACCGAATGATGCCAAGTACATCTTTGCGATTGCAACCGACGAGGCAGGCAACATCTATTTAGGTACGGGGCCGGAAGGCAAGGTTTACAGAAGCAATCCATTTGGCAGAGAAACACAGCTTGTTTACGATAGTCGCGACAAGAATATACTTTCACTGGCAAATGGACACGATGGCTTTATTTATGCGGGAAGTGACAGTCGTGGGTTGGTATATAAGATAAACCCGCGCAGTAAGACGGCAACAGTCTTATATGATAGCGACCAGCCGGAGATTACAGCACTATTATTCACAGAAGCTTTGTTCTCTGGGGGTGGGGGTCTGTATGCAGCGGCTACGTCGGCTAAGATTGTTCAAACCGAAGTGGAATTTGCCACCCAATTGACTATGGCAGGCAGGCCTGAGGTTGCCACACAAAAGCCGGAAAATGCTGGCGAGAGTGGGCGAAAGCTCCAGATTGCAAATACGAAACAAGCAACGGTTGGTACATCGGTTGCGAGAAAGGCACCGGCCCCTAAAGGCGCCAAGCCGGGAGCAGCCAGTCATATCTACAAGATAAGCAAGGACGGCTATGTGACCGATGTATTCAGTGAGGCCGCGGTTTTCTTCTGCCTGGTGGAAGAAGATGGAAGACTGCTTGTCGGGACCGGAAATAGCGCACAGCTTTTTAGCATCGATCCGGCCTCCGAGGAGAAAGCCATTGTTTATGAGGACGAGCAGGCATCACAGATAACAGCAGTAGCGGCATCCGGCGAAAACATATATCTGGGGACGGCGAATCCTGCCAAGCTGATAAGGCTTGGGAAGATTTTTGCTGCCGAAGGGACTTACACTTCTGACGTCATCGATGCCGGTCAGCCGGCCAAGTGGGGCAAGCTGCAAATTGAGGCCGATGTTCCTCGCAAGTGTAAAGTCCTCGTGGCTTCGCGAAGTGGAAACGTTAAGGATGTAAACGATCCGACTTTCTCGGACTGGACTGAACTGGTGGAAGTGACGGAGCCGATACAACTGCGCTGCCCGCTTGGCAGGTTCTGTCAGTACAAACTTGTGCTGCAAAGTGAAGATGGTCATGAAAGTCCGCTCATACGGGAGATTGCTGTTGCCAGTACTGTGCCGAATTTGGCGCCAAAGGTGGAATCAGTCAGCGTCAGTCGGATCGCGGGCCCTGGCAAGACAGGGATTTTTAAAATCGCCTATAAGGCCCAGGATGACAACGCAGATAAATTGATTTACAAGATAGATTTTAGAAGGCTTGGCAGGACGAGCTGGATTGAGCTGGAAGATGAACGCGAAGCAGATAGCCTTGAATGGGACGGAAGGACCGTTGAAGATGGTCGGTACGAGGTTAGGGTAATCGCAAGCGACGAAGAAAGTAATACTACCACGACCAAGTTGACGGGCAGTAGAATAAGTGAACCGGTCGTAGTCGACAACACCGGACCGGTCATTAGGAAGTACTCCATCGAGAAAGACCAGACAACTGTAACACTAAAGGTGCAAATATCTGATGAGCTGAGCGCGATCGGGCAGTTGCATTATACTGTTGACAGCAATACCAGTTGGATTGCCGCAATGCCGGACGACTTGGTTTATGATACTACCGATGAAAATTTCACGATTGTTATTGAAAAATTGAAGGCCGGCGAGCATGTACTCGCACTTAGAGTCGCAGATGACGTCGGCAATACCACATACAAAACCTACGAGCTTAGCTTGTCGGGCAAGTAAGAGTTTTAGCCTTAACTATCGTGCGCTATATCGAGTTTGAGAAGGTCGCTGAGATAGTTGAATCGCTATGTGTGGCAGCGGCACATGAGCTGCCCGACGATGTCTTATCTGCTCTTGAAGAGGCAGCCCGGAAGGAATCCAGGCCGGGCGCGGCAAAGATATTGAGTCAGCTTATCGAAAATGCCCGAATAGCGGCTGGGAAAAAGATACCATTGTGCCAGGATACGGGGCTTGCAGTAGTGTTTGTGGAGCAGGGAGCCGACGTCGTCGTCAAACCGGCTGCCGGCGCGGGGCAGACGACGCTTATCGATGCTATCAACGCCGGTGTTAAGGCTGGCTACGATAAAGGATATTTACGAAAGAGCGTCGTCACCGACCCGTTAGATAAACGCGCGAATACCGGCTCCAATACACCTGCCATAATTCATCAAACGATTGTTCCGGGCGAGAAGTTGAAGCTGACCGTTATGACCAAAGGTGGCGGCTGTGAGAACAAGAGCCGGTTCAAGATGTTCAAGCCCACCGCTGAAAAGGAGAAGATAATCGAATGGATTGTTGATGTTGTTGCCGAGGCCGGCGCCGACGCCTGCCCCCCATTTATTGTGGGAGTAGGGATTGGCGGTGATTTTGAAATGAGCTGTCTGTTGGCTAAGAAGGCCCTGTTACGTAATCTGAGCGAAAGAAATAAAGATGAGTTTTACGCCGAGCTCGAGGCTGATCTGCTTTCCAAGATCAACGCACTGGGACTGGGTCCGCAAGGGCTTGGCGGTGCCACTACCGCCTTGGCTGTGATGATCCAGACTGCTCCGTGTCATATTGCATCGCTGCCGGTCGCGGTGAATATCGAATGTCACAGCCATAGGCACAAAACGGCGATTATTTAAGCTCTTGGGGCTCGGTGCGAGTGCTCGCGGGATGTTGAACGGAGCGTGTATTGTGTGTCCAAGCTGTTTGTTTGGGTTACAGATTTGATCCAAGCGGTTACTGAATACGGCGCAATACTTAGTGCCATGACGAAGAGGTAACATGAAATGGGAGGTCTAAATCGCGATAGTCGACAGAGCATCTATTTCAGTGTTGGCTACACTATTGTAAGTGAATGGCCATCCGGCACAATGCAGTGGCTGGATTTCCAGAAAGTGCTGGCCGAAAACCAATTGGATTTCCCTCAAACATCTGTGGGAGCCCGCGATTTTACGTTGATTAGAAGGGAACCGTCGCCTCTGCAGGTTAAGATTGCGTCACTGGGCCCAAGGGTGTCACGCATCTTGATAAGTTCAGAAAGGCCTGTTCATAGTCTTGAGTACTTTTGTAAGGAGGCTGACGTTGTCTGCAGCGCGTATGGCGAGACATTCCTACAACAAGAATCTCAGATCTTGCAGTGTGGTGTGACCATTCGCCACTTATATAGCTGCCAAGACCATGCTTTTAAGTATCTGTGGGAGGAACGGCTCGGACAAAAACCTGAGGACTTCAGCTACTTGGGTAAACCTGTTTTAGGTGGAGGATTACGGCTGGTTATGCCACCCAGCAAGGATTCCGCAGAGCCTGTTCAAATCGAAATCAAGGTAGAATCATTCTTTCGCGAGTCCCAGAAGATGTTTGTCGAAACGGTCTTCGTCTGGCCCCAGCCCAGGTTGCTTCAGAGCGATGCCAAGTTTGACCCTGCGATTCGCCTGACAGAGGTAGAGAAATACGCCACAAGTAAGGTCTGGGATTTCATCTCAAGGCGCGAATGAAGGTAGACGCCGGGTGGTATAGAGAAACTGCTTTTTCTATGCACCAATAGGATGCTCTGTTTGGGGCACCAGTTATTCTCAGTAGTCCTTGAAGTGTTTCATCCAGGGCGCTTCAGATTCCCAGTGGGGCGGGGGAGCATGTGTATCGAACTTCTTGCTCCATTTGACGCGCCACAATTGCTTCAGCCAGATTTTGCCGATTGAATAATCAAGAAAGATGCCGTTTATTGCCTGCTGGTGTCGATCGATGCAAAAACGCTGCATAGAATCTTCGTCACCGGACCATTTCTCGCCATCATAGCTCGGGGGCGTGTCGGTATCTTCCGGCCAGCCGCACCAGAACCAGCAGTCCAAGAACAGCGGTATATTGCTCGCGCCTCGAACGTGAGGAGTTCTCCAGAAGAACTCAGCCGGTTTTCCGTACAATGTGGACTCTCCCGACACATATACCCAGCCGTTTATGCCGTAGCTGCCGAAATCACCTTCTGTTCGTCCGCCGGTGGCTATTAGCTTGCCCCAGGCCGTATACTTGTCCCCTCCAACTGTCACTGTTTCTGAAGCCCCACGTGGGTTTGCAATCTTGGTCGCCATCGGGCAGAGCCGGAACTTCGGCTGACTGCCATAGTATTCTCGCAGCGAGTCCATCCAACGTCCTGAATCGCTCATGCGTGTGGGGAAGTTGCCGTTGTTATCGTCCGTATACATTGCAAAGATGGTGCCCCACTGTTTTAGGTTGGCCTGGCAAGCTACGGCCTTTGCCTGCTTTTTGACTCGTGCCATGGCCGGCATGAGTATCGCCATCAGTAGTGCAATAATGGATATCACCACCAGGAGTTCTATTAACGTGAAGCCTTGTTTCTTCCGCATGATGGTATTTCTCTGCTCTGAGGTGGCTGCTTTTTGAAGGACCGATCAGCAGAAGGTGGTCTAAAAGCGTCCCTTTTTCGGCAGGGTGCTTACTCACTCCAGAAGCTATCCCAATCTCAGTCTGGTCACGTGTTGAACGGTTGCAGCATCGTCCTATCTTTTCGCTGCCGAGCCCCACATACCGATTGCGGCCGCGCGAATATCCTCATTGCCTGCTTGTACTTCAGAGAAGGCCCTCGGCGGTAGTAGCTTGCCGAACTCGATAGTACGCGGGTCTTTCCACTTCACGTAGCCCGAACTGCCATCTGCATAAGAAAAGTTGGTGCCATCACCATGCCTGATTGGCGGCGGATCCCACCATCTTTCCTCCTGAACGTACACCGTCCAGCCGCCCATGTGAGCCAAACCTGCCCCGCCATCATCGAGAAACACGTACCTATAGGCCGCGTTGGGGATTTCGTGTCTTTTCTTTAGCATTACCGCACCCATGCTGTCCCAGTATATACAGTTCATGGAATCGACGCAGGAGTACGTCCGCATTATTCCTTCCTGTATGCGAACGGTCGGGCATCTGTAGAGTTTTAGGGTTTTGCTGTAAGGATACAGGGCTCCATTTAGGATAGCTCTTTTCTTATCGTCAACGGAGGCGCCGCTTTCCCAGTCTCTGAGCACCCAGGGCTCCTCCTTCCAGTGCGACCTGTTGAAGGGTAGACTCTGGTTGTTGTAGATGCCGGTGTACTCTCCCGTATCGCCGTTAACGAGCTTGTCATCGTTGTCATCGGCATAGACTATCCATGCGAGCGTCAACTGTTTGAGATTGTTAAGGCAGGTGGCGCGCTTTCCCTGCTCTTTGGCCCTGTTTAGTGCCGGCATCAGTATCGCCATCAATACTGCAATGATGGCAATTACTACCAGAAGTTCGATTAGCGTGAAGCCTTTTTGCTTGCTCATAATTATACAGTCTCCTTTTGTTTGGCACGCATACGTCCTGCCGAAATTCCTAATCAGCGGTAAAGACCGGCTACGGCGGCGGGCCTTTCGCTGCAACGGTCATTTTTCAGTAGTCCTTAAAAGGTCTAATCCAGTCCGGCCAGTCGCCCGCCGTGACCCCGCCAGCACGGGTCCAGGGACCCATTGTGTTATACGTCTTGTGCCACTTCAGCGTCCACAGCTCCTTAAGATCGACCTTTCTCGCAGAGAAGTCACAAAACGAAACGCTTTCAAATCCCACGTGTCGGTTGATGCAACAACGGCCCATGTGGTTGGCAGTCCAGGCCGCGAACTCGTTGTCTGCGGGGCCTTCGTCGTCCTGGGGCCACAGATCGAAGCGCAGGGCCTCTGCCATCAACGGGATATTGCTGGCACCTCGAACCTGTGGGCTCCTCCAGAAGTTAGCGACCTGGATGCCGTCCTCAAACGAGTGGCCGGCTGATGCCGGGCTATCGAGCAGGTACGAGTTTAGTCCATAGCTGCCGGCGATACCATCCCAGCACAGTTGGCTGACGCCCTGGAAGTCTCTGGTATAGATGCCCCAAGCTGAGAAGATATTCAGCCTTTGCGTGTAATTGTGGTATTCGTCATATATAGGCTGTGTGGATTTTGGACAGAACCATAGCTCGTTTTGTTTGTAACTCTCATAGCGATCGTCCAACTGTGCTATCCACCAGTAGCTATTATTGCCGAAACCACTGAAGAACTTGCCATTGTTGTCTTCCAGATAGATCGAAAAGATAAGGTTCCACTGTCTGAGGTTGCCCAGGCAGCCTATCATTTTGGCTTGCTCCTTTACCTTTCGCATCGCCGGCATAAGTATCGACAATAGCAGCGCGATAATGGCGATTACGACCAAGAGTTCTATTAAGGTAAACCCCTTTCGTTTGCCCATAGTAGTACTCCTCAGCTTGTTACTGATATCTTACCTACCGTTTGTAGGATGCGCAAGACCGTCTTTCTGTTCCGCCAGTTTTTGTGGGTTTGCGCCCTTCAAAGCCTTAATTATACCCCGAATCTGAGCCTTATGCAATAAAAAAGTCCGAGAAGATTCGAAGCATTTGCCATTTATGCTGGAGCGGTCTTTCTGTCGAGATGGGGCTGCGGCCGTCATAACGTGAGGCACCACCGCCCCAGAGACCCCCCGGAGACCTGTTTCTTGCCCATAAAGCGATTTCAACAACCATTAGGGGTGCGGATATCTCATTCTGCGATGAGCAGTGGCTAAATGGCAGCCCATTCCTGGTTTAGGTGCCCGTAAGGTTCTCGCGATCACCCTTTTTGTGTCCGAGGGCTTTGCAGCAAAGGTTTGCGATGGCGATGTAATCTTCCGGTGCGAGCTGCTCGGGCCGTTGTGTTGAGTCGATGGAGCATTGTTCAAAGACTTCGGGCCAGGTGTCGATTTCTGCGAGCGAGCCCCTGGTTAATTTGGTGCAGGCCTTTACCATCTTGCGACGGTGACCCATAAAGAGGTTCACGGTTTCACTGAACAGTTGCATGTTCTGAATCCTGCGTACCTTTTGCCTATTGCGGACAAAGCTGACCATAGCTGAATCGACCTGCGGCTGGGGCCAAAATACTGTTGGCTTCAGAACCCTTATCATTTTTATCTCGCCCGTTGCGCTCAGCAGGATACTCAGCGTGCCGTAGTCTCTGCGACCGGGTGTGGCTGTCATGCGTTCAGCAACTTGCTTTTGGACCGTGACACACATGCCATCGGCAACAGTTGGGCCTGTTGCCAAATTCAGCATTACGGGGGAGGCGACACTATAAGGCAGGTTTGCCACTAAGCGGATTCGCCCAGGGTATTTCTTGTGGGCAAGCTCGAGCGCGTTCGTTACGGCACGGCTGATGGTCTTCTTGCTCTCAAGTATATCCGTCTTGATTATCTCTACATTTTCAGCTCCCGCGAGCTGTCTTTCTGCAATTGCCGCAAGGACCGGGTCGAGCTCAACCGCGATAACTTTGCCGGCATGTTGCACGAGAGCCTCGGTCAGGGAACCTGTGCCGCAGCCGACCTCCAGCACCACATCGTTGTCACAAATATTCGCAGAATCCACGAGCAGGCGCATCAAATTGAGATCGATGAGAAAATGCTGGCCAAGTCGTGTGTTGATCCGCTCATGGCGGACTGATGCGAGCAACTGACGGATTTGCTGCTTAGTCTGCATCCAAGATAGAAATTTAGAATTAGGAATTCCGAATTTAGAATTATCTGGCAGACCGAGATTTTTTCACAATAGCGGTAAGAATTGCGACCAATTCGTTTGATTCTTTGATCGATCCGTTTAATCTCTCGTCCGGCACAACTTTAGTTTCTTTGAAGAGTCGCAGCCAATAATGTGTTTCTTGGGCTTCTTTAAGAGCGATATTACATTTTGAGACAAAATCGGCTCTGCTCTGTCCTGCCGTTGCCTCTTCTAAATTTGCCCCAATCGATGTTCCTGAGCGCAGGACCTGCCCGCCCAAGATTTCTCCAAAGCCCCTTTGCTTTGCCAAAAACTGATAGAATTTAGTAATTCGACAGGCAAAAGAAAAAGCTCTTTTCCGAATATCTCTCTTTTTGGCTTCTGTTCTATCACAGTTTATTGCCTGCGTTCGCTTTTGAATTCTCAATTCACAATTTTACATTCTAAATTCTTTTTCGTTTTCGCCATTTGTATTGCGGTGAGAATGGCGGATTTCATACCGGTGGGGTTGGCAACATTCTGGCCTGCGATATCGAAGGCCGTTCCGTGCGCCGGTGCCGTTCTTATAATCGGTATGCCGACCGTCACATTGACCGCTTTTTCGAAATCGAGCAGTTTCACAGGTATCATACCCTGGTCGTGATACATTGCGACCACACCGTCGAATTCACCTCGACTGGCCTGCAAAAACAGGGTGTCGGCACTGAACGGGCCGAGGCAGTTTATTCCTTGTTCCTGTGCTAACAATATCGCGGGCGATATTATGCGTCGTTCTTCGTCGCCGAACTGGCCATTTTCGCCGGCGTGCGGATTCAATGCGGCAACGCCGATCTTAGGGTTTTCCAGACAGAAATATTCCTTTAGTGCGGTGTTTAACAGATCTATCGGCTCAAATACGCAGCCGATTGTAAACTTGTGTCGCACTTCGAATAGCGGCTCGTGAATTGTTGCCAAAGCCAGCTTCAACGAGTCGCTGACGAACATCATTGCTTTTCGCGGCGATTTGCACCGCTGGGCGAGCATTTCGGTATGGCCTGGCCAGTCCGCGCTGGCCAGCTTCCAGCCTGTTTTGCTGATCGGTGCTGTCACGACCGCGTCCACGATGCCGGCTCGAGCGGCGTCAACGGCATCGAGGCAGAACCTTATGGATGCCTCTGCCGCCACCCTGCTGGGGCCTCTGATCCAAGGCGGGACCGAATACTCGTCGTAATCGGCTACGACGACTTTATGTGGGTAGTCTCTGCTGATCTTTTCGTGCTGGTGTCGGCCCCAGAAGTATTCGATCTCTGCTCTGTCAGCGGCATAGCAAAGCTGCTCGTTCATGCCGAAGACAATGAACTTTGCTGCCCGGCGTATGTCCGGGTCGGCTAAAGCCTTTACAATAATTTCCGGCCCTATGCCGGCGGCATCGCCCATCGTTATGGCAAGCACGAACTGGTCGGATATGGAATTGTGGCCATTGCCTCTATTCATATAATCCGTGCCGGGCACCGTATATGGTGCGTGTCGCACGACCCTTGATTAGATACATATAGTGATTCATGAGATACGAATCAAAAACCTAATTGCTTTAATCTCTCAACTGTAAGCGGCTGCTCTTGTGGCAATCCGCCAAGGGCGGATTTAAGCTCACTCTTTATTGTCTTGACTATTATGTCGGTCTCGATATTTACCATGCAGCCGGTTTTTGCTTTGCCCAGCGTGGTTCTCTTCAGAGTCTCCGGTATTATGGCGACGGTGAAGCCACTTTCATCTTTGCCTGCTATTGTTAGGCTGATTCCATCAACGGCGACCGAGCCTTTTACTATCATCTGGTTGAGCAATTCGGGCTCGGTTGCGAATTCTATATCGGCAAACTGGCCAAGTCTTTTGATCGCCTTGATCGTTCCTGTGCCGTCGATATGGCCCTGGACGATGTGTCCGCCAAATCGCTCGGTGGCCTTCAACGCGCGTTCGACGTTGACGTCAGATGAAGGCCCCAGGTTGCCAAGGCTTGACTTTTCCAATGTCTCGGTACTGAGTTCAAAGGTTGCCAGGCTGCTGTTGAGTCCGGCAATGGTAAGACACGCCCCATTTATGGCTATACTGTCGCCCATCTTGCTCTCACTGGCCAATTCGCCCAAATCGACGGTTAATAACAGTCCGCCCACGCTTCGGCGAACCGATCTTACCGTGCAAACTGCCTCTATGAGCCCGGTGAACATAGAAAAGCCCGCAAAATCACAGTTGATTACCGATTCTTGATTATTTATAATTGATTGTAGCGTTTGCTTCGTCTTTTATCAACAGTCAATAATCAATAATCGGTCAGCAAAGGGCTGGTGATAAATCATGAATACGTTCTGGCTAAAAATAGCTGGAGTTGCACTGGCAGTTATTCTTGCAATTGTCCTGGTGGGCAAGCTTTCACCTAATCGTGAGCCAGCAGCAGAACCAAAGACCTTTTATGACGTTGCCGAGGATGACAGACAAAAATTTCTGACACCGCCAAAGCCGGCAGATTCGAACCAGGAGAGTCCCCGCCCGGCTGAGCAACAGGTCGTTAACGAGCCGCCACCCCGGCTGACAAAGAAGATGCTGGCGGAACCACCTAAGCCCGCGGGGCCGGTCCAGCTATACTTCGCTGAGCTGCCCGAGATGGACCAGATAGAGGCCGAGAGGCTCTTGAATGTTGCTGTGCCGGGCCGGAGCATAGGTCGATTGCCAATGACCGGCTTTAAGCTTATGGTGGACAACTGTCGGCGAATAATTCAAAACTGGCCGGATAGTTGGTATGCCTACAGGGCAAAACAAATGCTGGCTGATATGCCGGAGCGTTATCAGATGCGCTACAATGTCACGAAAGAAGAAATGGATTTGAGCAGGTTTGCCCAACCGCGACCAGGAACCAAGCTGTATGTCGTCGAGGAGACTCGTTGAATGCCTCTCAAAGTGTCTACCAGTGATATCCCTGTGATTTCGATAACGGCTGATTGTCTGCCTGAGGCGTGGGAAAAGGCGGTCTTGGCGGTGTGGAATGAGGGGTGTGAGGTTAGAACTCAGTACGACAAGCCCGGAGACCCGCCAAGCAAAGACGCCACTGTTATGGTTGCCATCAGCGACCCATTCTGCGAGCCGAGAATCCATAAGAACTTTCCCGGCGGACCCGAAGAGCTCGAGGTATATCGACAGGAGGTGGTTGCCGGTATCCACGACCACTGGATCGACGCCGCTGCGGGTAAGTGGACTTATACTTATCACGAGCGGCTGTTTGCGTACTGTCCGGCAGAGGACATATGGGATGTCGATTCACCAAAGCCGTTCAGGAAAGTCGACCAGATTGAGTATGTTGTCGATTGCCTGTCGCAAGCCGGTCACAGCCGCAGAGCTCAAGCGATAACCTGGATGCCAGCTGCCGATCCGGGCACGGAGCATCCACCCTGCCTTCAGAGGGTATGGTGTCGGCTCGTCCGCCACGGGCCGAACGAAGCGGGTGGACTATCACTTAATATGAATACACACTGGCGAAGCAGAGACCTTTACAAGGCGTGGTTTATGAATGTCTACGCTCTTACCGACCTTCAGAGGATGATCGCTGAGCGGATCTCCGAGAAGACAGGCAGGTCGGTCAGAGTTGGCAGGTATGCCGACGTCAGCGATTCACTCCATATCTACGGCAGCTACTTTGATGAGGTTGGCCCGGAGATAGAAAAGATGCGCAGCAGTTCGTTTCGTGAGCGGTCGTGGGAGAGTACTCACCCGGCTTTTGATATGATGACTCGCGAGGCCAGGGCAAAACTGGCACAGGACCCTGATTGGTATGCAAGTCTGAGGGGTTGAATGCCAGGTGTGTCTCGGCGCAGCGTAATCGAAAATAAGCAGTATCAGGAGCAAAATATGGTTTTGATTGTCAACGGAGAAAAGATTGAAGATTCAGTCATACAAAGGGAAGTTGAGCGTCTGAGACCGCGGTATGAAGAGGTGTTTGCCGACAAGGACCCTCAGGAGCGCGAAGCTCAATTGTTTGACTGGTCTAAGGAGAATGTGCTTGAAAGAGTCCTGCTCGGTCAAGAGGTTAAGAAGGACAACGATAGAATCCCTGCAGGGGAGATCGAGTCTGCCTTATCTATACTAAAAGAACAGTACGAAGATCGGCAGGAGCTCTATAAAGCCTTCGATGCCGCCGGCGAAGAGAAACTCAAAGAAACCGTCGAGCTGCAAATGATGATTGAGCGGAAGCTCAACGGTCTCTGTGAAAATCTGCCCAAACCGTCGCAAGCTGATATTGAGCATTACTATGAGCAGAACAAGGAGCAGTTCAAGTCTGCTGAGCAAGTCAGAGTGGCTCACATCGTAAAATACGTGGATTGGCAGACGGATGAAGCGACCGCCCTGGATGCAATAGGAAGAGCACATGATGAATTGAAGAATGGAGCAGCTTTTGAGGTTGTGGTTGACAAATATACCGACTGTGCGGATAACGGCGGTGATTTAGGATATGTTATGAAAGGCCAGATGGTAGAAGAATTCGAGGCTGTGGTATTCAATTTGGGTATAGCAGAGATAAGCGATGTTTTCCGCACTCGCTTCGGGTTTCACATAGCCAAGGTGTATGACAGGAAGCCAGGCGTTGTGCCCAGTCTCAAGCAGGTAAAGGCCGAGATCGTAGACGGGCTGAAAGGGCAAATGCAAGAAAAAGTCATTGATGACTATATCGACAAGCTGAAAAACACAGCCAAAATCGAAGAAATATAGCCGGATAGCGGCAAAACGCAAAGCCGGAGCCCAAAGCTCAAGAGCTTGAACTTGTCCGAGAGCAGCGGCTGCTCTATTCTTGAATAGCAGTGATTCTTTTGAGGATTTAGTGCCGTTGGTCCGTTTAACGGGGGGAATAATGTGTGTCCTGGTTTGTCCCTTTGTGATTTTTATGTTAGACTTTAGTTGAGGTTAGGCAAAGTAAGCAGGGACAAGTCAGCGTACTTTTTCGTCTTGAGCATGCTGACTTATGGATGCGCAGGTCAATCTGACCAGGTAGTCCTGCCTCACAGGCCGGAAGAGACCGAACGGTGCTGGGGCAGGCACCAAACAGAGCACAGCATCTTGAGGTGATCTGCGAACCTTCAGGAATACCTTATGGGGGGGCTATGTAAGTTTCTTTCCGAGTTGGCCTCTGCGTTCTGAACGCAGGGGCTTTTTTTTTACAACCTTCTCCCGGCACAGAGAGGGGTAAGCTCCTCAACTCTTTTTTGCCACGTATACAGCCTTGCACCGAGAGCAGTTGCGAGAGCGCCTGACGACTTCGCATTCCACACGGGGCCACCACAAAGTTGGGGTAAGATTTTCTTTGACATACTACATGTTGCCTTTAGAATGTGTAAATTGGCGATATGTGGCGTTTAGTGAGGGGTCGGAGAAATCAGCGTCTGCTGGATAGAAAAACTGAGCATTGGCGAGCAAGGGAGGTAGAGTTGGGTTGTGAGGTGTCCCTTTTGCAAGGAAGATAGGGATAAGGTTGTTGATTCGCGTTCAAGCGATTCTGGCAGGGTAATTAGACGCCGACGCCAATGCCTCGTGTGCAAGAGGCGCTTTACCACTTATGAGAAGACAGGTGAAAGCTTTAAGCTCAACGTAGTAAAAAAAGACAAATCCCGGGTCCCTTATGATAGAGACAAAATCATTGGCGGTTTGCAGAAGGCATGTTATAAGAGACCGATCTCAGCAGAGCAAATTCAACAAATAGCCGATAAGGCCGAAGAGGATATCCTTCGCAACTTCGATAAGGAGGTTTCATCAGTATTTATCGGTGAAAGCGTGATGAGGCGCCTTCGTGCCATCGATAAGGTCGCGTACATTCGTTTTGCAAGTGTCTATCGCGATTTCAGAGATGCCGGTGAACTGATTGAGGAAGTCAGCCGCGTTATTCGGGAGGCAGAACCCATGGAGCAGCTTAAGCTCTTCGATGGGTAAGCAAAAGGACTTGGACTGGTTGACCTAAGATTTCTTACCTTTTTGTCTTGCATTTTGAGGCGTTGGCCATAAAATTTGACCGCGAGGCAAGAGGAAGGAGATGGAAATGCAACTAAAAGTTGTAAAAGCAGACGGGAGTATCGAGGAGTATCTGTATACCAAAGTTGTGGGGACTATCAACAGCGCGCTCAGCGGGGTCAACCGAGGCGACATATACATTGCAGAGCAACTCGCGGAGGTGGTAACATACTATCTTTATCGCAGACAAAATCGGCACAGCGCAACCAGCAGTGAAGTCTTCTCCATAATTAAGGCGGTTCTGACGGCTACAGGGTATGAGGAAGCTGCGGTCGCGCTAAGTGAACACCATTTCGAGCGTAAACTAAAGCGTTCGCGAATAGAGGTCGTTTCGGTTGATATTCAAGACCTGGCAGATGCTAAGCAGCTCTGCAAGGCTGAAGCCTCAGGCAACAAGTCTCGGTGGAACAAGGGTGAGATCGTTGAGTATTTGGCAACAAAGCACGGTGTATCGCGGCAGACAGCGCGGACCGTCGCTTCAATGGTGGAAGAGAAAGTCTTCAGTATGGGGGTTGCAGTGGTTCCTGCCAGTTTGATAAAGCAGCTTGTTCTGGGCGATGCCGCCGCGGTCCTCCGGGCTGAACAGCACCTGCAAACTGTCTGAGCAGGGGCCTTCTTTATCGTGGCTAACGCGCTGTGCATCGTTGTTCCATCGACTATGTTCCGTTGGCTGTAAGTTTCTCAGTACGTTCGAGGATACTTTTGCGGGGTTCTTCCGGCTGGATGTCGAGCCAGTTGACATTATCGAACGTCTTGAACCAGGTGCGTTGGCTCTTGGCTAAGCGGCGGGTGTTCTTCTTAATGAGTTCGGTTGCCTCCTGCAAATTCGTTTGTCCATTTAGATAGTCGATTATTTCGGCGTAGCCGATTGCGCATCGGGCCTGCGGGCTCAAGGGTTTTTCTTCGGCGAGCAGTGATTTAACCTCATTGATCAGGCCGGCTGCAAGCATCTTTCTCACGCGGGCGCTAATTCTCTTGTTTTCTTCTGTTTTTTGCCTGCGAAGGCCAATTATCGTCCAGTCATGCAAGGGTTTTTCAGTGGCGAACTGTTTCTGGAAACTTGAGATGGGTTCTCCCGTGATCTTGTAAACCTCTAAGGCTCGGATTATGCGTTTGGCATCATTGGGGTTAATACGGTCGGCCGCAACAGGGTCGACTTTTGTCAGTTCGTTATACAGTTGTAGGAGGCCTTCGGCTTGTGCTCGTGCTCGCAACTCTGAACGCAGTTGCTCGTCCGTTCCAGGGCCTTCAAACAAGCCGTACAGCAGAGCTTTCATGTATAGGGAGGTTCCGCCGACCGCAATGATAGGCTTATTGCGGCTCTTTATTTCATTTATGGCTTTGTGAGCTAAATCGAGAAACATGGCGACACTGAAGGATTCGCTTGGCTCAACTACGTCTATTAGGTGGTATTTAATGTGCTTGCGTGCCTCTTTGGGCGCCTTGGCCGTGCCGATATCCATTCGCCTATAGACCTTCATCGAATCGACGCTGATTATTTCGGCACCGAGGCTTTCGGCTAAGTTGAAGGCCAGTTGGCCTTTGCCCGATGCGGTAACACCGAGAATTAAAACCGTCCTCGTATTCATAATTTGCTTAAAAGGTTCGTGAAAGCCACTATAATACAGCCGCTTAGTGCGAAACGCAAAAATTGAATTCGTAAAGTACAATACGAGACGCAAATCATGAGCTTCAATGACAGGCTAAGCGAGACCGCGCAATTTGTTAATCGTACGCTGCAACAACTCTTGGCTGAACAAGACCAGATACAGGAAAATCTGAAAGAAGCCCTCAGCTACGTCCTTGAGGCGCCGGGCAAGCGGGTGCGGTCGGCGCTGACTCTGTGGTGTTGCGAGCTTATCGCTGGCCATATAAACCGCAATGCTGAGATTGCGGCCGCAGCCATTGAGATGGTGCACACTTATTCGCTTGTGCATGACGATTTGCCGGCGATGGACGATGATGACCTTCGGCGTGGCCGGCCGACATGCCATAGGGCCTTTGATGAGGCGACAGCCATCCTGGCAGGAGACGCTCTTTTGACGTTGGCATTTGAGATTCTGGCTGGAAGGATTGATGAGCCGAGCCTTGCGGTGCGATTGATCGGTCGGTTGGCGGGGGCGGCTGGCCTGGCTGGTATGGTTGCCGGCCAAATGGCCGATTTGAAGGCTGAAAAGACCACCTGCAGCGAAGAAACGCTAAGATACATTCATATCAATAAGACGGCCAAGATGTTTCAATGTGCGGCTGTGATGGGGGCTATCTGCGGCGGTGCAAATACAAGGCAGTCAAAGTGGCTGGGTGAGTATGGCTTGAAGATCGGCTTAGGCTTTCAGATAGCGGACGATATTCTCGATGTAAGCGGCTCCAGCGAGCAGTTGGGAAAGACGCCCGGCAAGGACGCAAAGGCTGGAAAGGCTACTTATCCGGCGATGCTTGGCATACAAAGATCGAGGGAGCTGGCTAAGCAGCTCGCGGATGAGGCGATCGGGGAGCTGGAACCGTTCGGCCCAAAAGCCGATACCCTACGCCAACTGGCGGTGGCTTTGCTGGAAAGGACGAAATAGTCCAAGAAAATGCGGGCCGAGCCATTTAATTAACATTCCCACCATGCCAACATGCGTGCTTGGCGAGATATGAAATACCCGGCCGTCCCCAAGCTTAAATACCGCTTAGTGGGGCTCTTGCACTTGAGACTGCCCGTGGGCTCAAGTTTCGTTGGGTGGCAGCCTCAAAGCCGTAGGCTTTGGGGATGGTCTTATTCCCCGGCCAAACACGTACGTGCCGAAAAGCATGATTTTGGTCGCATATCTACGTGTTTCCTCATGGAGAGCCGGGTATTCGTATCGAAGGCCAGTATTTGCCGACCTCATCCAAAAACGTGAAAACGCAACTTAACCAACCAAACCCAACTTCTTGATATTGATAACATGCTTTGACCCGTATACCTGAGGTCGTTTTGACTGTGGCGGGCCCAATTCATGCCAATCTTTGGCTAAGGAAAATCTTGACTTCAGGCCGATACAATAAATGGTTTTTGGAGGACAAAGTATGGAAGAAAGGATTCTATCTCCCATCGGTTTGGGAGCAAGGATTGTTGCTGTACTTACCTACTCGGTCATAGTGCAGCACGTATTTGGATTTGAGCAACAAGTGGCCAAAGAAGGCAGTTCTTTGGGCAAATGCCATTGGCCGATTCAAATCCGGCCGCCGCCTCTGTTCTCTGGGAGCTTCAACGCTCCTTTGTACTGAGTTGTATTTTAATCACAGACCAAGAGGCCATAAGCTCTACGCTTACGGCCTTTTTTGTTCTTACGTTCCACACTCTCAACTTGGTGCACTCGTTTAGGCTGCCCATATGATCTTCTGTATCCAGTTTTGCAGCTCGATTCTTTCCGGGAAATTGAGGCAGGCAAACTCCCCGAAAAGCTCAATCGCTTTGTCGTCGTAGGCTAACGCCGCCTTTATCTCATCCTCGAAATCCCCAAGATGGATCCGCTTGCCCTTAAAGCCAATTTTGGCACGCCATCGTTTACAATGCCTCCTCAAAGTCACACCCTTGTATCTCGATGCGCAACCCTTCTTCGGCCTCTTATTGTACTGGTTCTGCGCGTTCGTACAAAGGCGAAGATTGCCCTGGCGATTGTCAAGGCCGTTATGGTTTCTATGGTCGCACATCACCCCTTTCGGCGCACCCATAATCTCCCTATGCATTGAAACTGATTTTCCATCCTTGCATCGGCACGCGTAAAAGGTCTCTCTGCTCTTCACCGCACACCATTTATGCTGCGACAGCCATATATAATCTTCTGCATCTACAAACGCGAACTTGCCTTGCGTTAAGGGTATGAGTTTTGCGGTTGTTGGTTGGTTATTCGTGATTCTCAATGTATTCTCCATTTTCAGTTCTCCGTTCTTAGACCTTCCGGTCTCTCTATAATTGGAGCAACCTGCGCGTTTGAGTCGAACAAAAGCCCTTTACAGCCTGTACATTTTGTGGTAACTTGTTATGCTAAAAGCAGTAAAGATTTTTTGAAAAATCCTGATTTTACTCTCCAGGACTCTGCGTTTTTGATTGAAAAATTCAAGGTCGTTTTATCGCGGCCAGCCGGCTTTCTACGTGCTTATGGGTAAGCTATTAGAACAAGTCAACAACCCGGACGATGTCAAAAAGCTATCGGTGTCGGAACTGAGATCCTTGGCTGATGAGATACGACAGTTTATCCTGGCTTCGGTCGGTAAAACGGGGGGCCATCTGGCGAGCAATCTCGGTGTCGTGGAATTGACACTGGCTCTGCACCATGTTTTTGATTTCAAACAAGACAAGCTGCTCTGGGATGTCGGGCACCAATGCTACACCCACAAAATCATTACCGGACGTAAGGACAAATTCGGTCGTCTCCGCCAACCTGGGGGGATAAGCGGCTTTCCCAACCCTGCTGAGAGCGTGTATGACCGGTTTGTAGTGGGGCATGCGGGGACCGCCATAGCGACTGCCATTGGGATGGCCGTAGGGGAGGAATTAAGGGTCGGGGCTGACAGATTGAAAAGTGAAGGCCAGGCCCACGACAAGCAAGAGGCAATCCACGATTCAAGCAAGATCGTGGCAGTGGTCGGCGATGCCAGCATTGTAAACGGCGTTTCTTTTGAGGCTCTCAACAATCTCGGTTTGGTTAAGAGGCAACTGCTGATTGTGCTCAACGACAACTCAATGGCAATCGATCCTACTCAAGGGGCTCTGGCGAAATACTTCTCGAGAATCCGGCTGAGCCAGACGTATGATGATTTGCGCAAGACCACCAACAATATTCTGGAGCACCTGCCCGGCATCGGCAAGAGCGTTGAGGAGGCGGTTGAAAGGATCAAGAAGAGTATTCGAATGGTCCTTCCGGCCAGTCAGATGTTTGAGAGCTTGAATATTCCGTACTTTGGCCCCGTTGATGGTCACGATATTGGCTCGCTCATACAATTGTTCAGCGCGTTAGGTCAATTAAAGCATCCGGCGATCCTGCACGTTTACACTAAGAAAGGTAAAGGTCTTAAGCCAGCTGATTTGGTGCCCAGCAAGTTTCATTCGATCCGCCCAGGCGGATTCAGAATGAATGGGGATAAGGTTGAGCCAACAGTGAACAGAAGCAGGCCCAGTTTTACGAATGCATTCGGCAAGCATCTGGCAGAGTTGGCCGAAAAGGACAGCAAAATTGTTGCCATAACTTCGGCGATGTGTGATGGCACAGGGCTGCTGGAATTTCGCAAGAGGTTCGGTCAGAGGTTCTATGACGTCGGTATTGCTGAAAGTGCCGCTGTCGATATAGCCGCCGGGCTGGCCAAGGCCGGCGCCAAACCGGTGGTTTGCATCTATTCGACCTTTTTACAGCGGAGTTTTGACCAGATATTTCAGGAGGTGGCGTTACAGAGTCTACCGGTGGTCTTTTGTGTCGACAGGGCTGGGGTGGTCGGCTCGGACGGCCCAACGCACCACGGGCTAATGGATATTGGCTTCTTGCGGATGTTGCCAAATATGGTGCTGACCTCGCCGGCGAACGATGTTGAGATGAAATTGGCTTTGGAGTTTGCATTGCGTGAAGGTAAGCCCGTGGTGATACGATACCCCAAGGACCTATTGCCCTCGAAGGAGTTTGTCAGAGCCGCTTGTGCCAAGCCGTTTAGGCTGGGCAAAAGTGTCGTCGTTAGAAAGGCAAGAGGTTCAGCCATTGTGATTGTCAGCTATGGAAGCGTCCTGGCAGAAGCATTGAAAGCTGCTAAGCTGCTGGCCAGTGATGGGATTGCAGTTGATGTGATCAACGGGCGATTTGCGGCTCCTATTGATGAGAGGATCATCTCTTTATTGGACGGCGGTAAAAGCATGATAACTGTCGAAGACCACCATCTTGCCTGTGGATTTGGCTCGGCTGTGCTCGAATCTGTGGCGGCGAGAATGGCTGGCGGCGAGCAATTAGGCGCTGTAAGGGTGCTTGGTGTCCCCAGGAGGTTTATAGGACACAATTCTCGCAATTCTCAACTTATGGAGGCTGGTCTAAATGCCGATGAGATAGTGAATACGGCAAAACAGATGCTGGAAGCCGTAATTGGCGGCAAGCAAGCGCGGTCTAAGAGACGGGTTAGGAGATGACACGGACGAAACTTTTACCCAGACTGGTGATTCTCGGTGATCCGCGAAAGGGCCCGGTTGCTGAGGCGATTGAGGAATTTACAAGTTTTGTGAGGGGTATAGCACAGGTTGTTGGCAACTGCTGCATCGAGGATTGCACGGCGGATATCTTGCAGAACTGCGACTATGCAGTTATTTTCGGCGGCGATGGGAGCATCATCTCAGCTGCCAGGAACTTGAGTCAATGCAGCGTTCCGGTGATCGGTGTTAACCTCGGCAAGCTTGGCTTCCTGGCCGAATTCAGCGTTAGCGAACTTAAGGAATTCTTTGATGATATTGTCAAAGGTGCGGCGCCGATAGAAAAGCGGATGATGCTGGGTTGTAGCGTTTTTGACGAGGGCCAAGAAAAGTTCCGGTCGGCAGCGGTCAACGATGTTTTTATCACAGCGGGGCCGCCCTTTAGAATGATAGAACTGAAGATGGCTGTGGATGGTCAGCAGATAGCCAGTTGTGTGAGTGACGGATTGATAATTTCCACGCCGACGGGCTCGACGGCGTATAATCTCTCGGCGGGTGGCCCAATACTGGCGGGTTCGATGGAGGCGATGGTTATTACGCCGATCTGTCCTCATTCGCTGAGCTTTCGGCCGATAGTTATCAATGCCGACAGCACGGTGGAGGTCTTCGGGACGCGGGTCAACGAGGGCACGACCGTTTCGATCGATGGCCAAGTGTCGTTAAGACTGTCGGTTGATGACGTGGTGAGGGTTGAAAGACAAAGCAGCGATTTTCTGATAGTGAACAACCCGCTGCGGACCCGCTGGGATACGCTGGCGACCAAGTTAGGTTGGGCTGAAAAGCCGAAGTATCTATGAAAGAGATCAGATTTTGCCATAGCTCGCAAAGTCTAAACCCAAATATAATATAAGACTCCGAAGAAGGAGGTGTGAAGTACCATGAAGAATTGGCTGTTTACTGTGGCAGCAGCGCTTCTTACTGTTTTATCCGAGACGGGCTTATCGATCCAGTATCCTGGGATCCGCAGTCCTATCGGCTCAGGCACGGTTCCACCGAGCAGTCTCCGGAGCGGCCTGATTAGCAGTCCTAATCCGATTGATACCAGCGGTAATCTGGTGATAACCGGGCATATCCGCGATGGCAAGTACTTTCGCGGCGAGGTGCCTTATGGTTCAGCCACGGATTTTCGGGCAGGGCTTGGTTCGTCAGCGCTTGATTCCTTTTTGAGGGATTCAGCCGGTTCAGAAGACTTCAGACCATATTACTCACCGATGGGTGCTACGACGGGCGGTTACAGACCTTTTTATTCACCGACAGGGACAGTAGCCACAACTCAACCGGGTTGGGCTGGTGTTTTTATGCCGGCAAGCACGAAGATAAGAGGTGGTGCCGCGTACCCAGGTAGTGATATTCCTGCGGATGGATTATCTGTGGGAGCGGTACCGCAAGAAGAGAGTTTGTCTGGTTGGGACGCCTCTGCGATTGGATTGACGTCGGGGGTACCGCAATCGCGAATTAGCGGCCTTGGAGAGTACCGGCCGATGTCGAGGACGCCCGAGGAGATAGAGAAATTGATCTCAGATGAACTTGGCAGAGGGTTCGAAGCAAGCAGACTCCAATACCTAAGGGGCGAAAAGCTGACAGTTGAGCAGTACCAGGACCAGATGGAGCAGATCCAGCGTGGACTAGAGCCGATAGATGATGAGTTGAAACAAACGCTCAGCGCTGAGGACGAGCATGAACCATTGCTGGGTTTGGGTGAGACTGAGTCCTTACCATACACACAAATTGACCAGCGTGAAGGAGTCAAAGAGTTATTTGAGAGTTCCCAAATAACCAGAAGGCAAACACAGGCTGCGACGGGGCGAACGAGCGAAGCGCCCACATTCGGGCGAATGCCATCGATGGGAATGGATGAACAGCTTGAAGTTTCGAGCGGGTCTAAAGCCGGTATGAAGGGGGCTTGGGAGTCGGCGGAGGAAATGAGGTCGCAGCTTGATCGTTTGCGGGCAGCCCAACTGCAAAAAGGTACTTTGGCGGCTGGACCAGAGGGTGGTGAGCAATTGCCGGGTACCGAAATCCCTGCCATCGGAAAGACAAAAGGAATTCTTGATGGTGAGAAACAACCGTACGAGAAGGTTTACCCGGTGGATGGTTATGGGATAGAAGGACCCCAGGGGCTGGTGGAGATGCAAAGGAGAAAGTCTCTGATGGGGCAGGATGAGAGTCTGCTTGCCCCCGAACTGGGTGCTTCCCGGAGGAAGAGCCCATTGTCGGACGAAGTTTCCAAGCTGCTCAAGACAGAGGAAGGTGCTTCCGGTTTGTATGAAGATACTCGTGCAGCGGGGGCGCAGTCTCAGACTGATGTGTCTGCTGAGGCCAAGGCCATTCTGGGCAAGCATGAGACTTTAGCTTCTTTTTCGACAGATAAGTTCGATCGGTATCTCTTGGCTGGCGAAACGTATCTAAGACAGGGCAAGTACTATCGGGCCGTCGACGCGTATAGTCTTGCGTCCATTTACAAGGCGGATGAGCCGCTTGCGTATGCCGGCAGAAGTCATGCGTTATTCGCTGCCGGCGAATATATGAGCAGCACTTTGTTTCTTTTGAGAGCGCTTGATATTCGCCCTGAATATGTAAGGTCTAAGATTGACCTTGCTGGCTTGGTCGGCGGCAAAGACAAGCTCGACAGGTGTGTAGCTGATGCCGAGGAATGTTTGAAGCTTTGCCGGGATGCAGGGTCCGGAATTGGCGGCGCGGCGGCCGAGCTGGAATTCTTGTTAGCCTATGTTTATTACAGGATGGATAGACTCAGCGCGGCCAAGAAGGCGATCGATTCGGCCTACGAAGAGCTGCCGGACTCAAAGGCTGTACTTGCGGTCAAGAAAGCTATTGACGACGCAATAGGGCCGAACACCAAATAGAACAATCGTCATTCATGGGCCTTTGTTTTGCTGGAGGCCTTCATGTCCTGGAAGGGGTCCTGTTGGCGATTCCACATTTGACTAGCCTGGCGACCCGGTATAAAACACTACTATTTGTGGGTGCTTCGTAGGATTCGATTCGGGAGTCTGGAAATAGCGGATTTTCACGTACAAGAGGACTTTCGCCAGTTCAATCGAACCGTTTTCGCTTCAGGTGGGGTTATTTCCAAGTCTCTTGCCGGGTATGAGGAGCGGGGCGAACAGATTGAAATGGCTGGTGCGGTCCACAAGGCTCTTGCGAACGGTCGGCATTTGGCTGTTGAGGCGGGGACAGGTGTCGGCAAGAGCTTCGCGTACCTGGTCCCAGCCATAGAGCGGGTCAACCGTAGAGAAGGTAAGGTACTAATCAGTACCTATACCATCACGCTGCAGGAGCAGCTCAGCAACAAGGACATTCCATTTTTGGCCAGCGTTTTTTCTTGCGAAAGCGCGAACGGGATTGTGCCAGGGGCTTGCCGCGAAGCGGGTTCAGCAGGTGGTTTCACGGCGGTTTTGGCAAAGGGAAGAGGTAATTACCTGTGCAAGCGGCGGCTTGAATTTGTACTGCGAAGGCAGCGAATGTTATTTGATGGGTCTGGTTCTCAGTTTTCGGCGATAGGGCGGATCAATGACTGGGCCGGCCAAACGAAGGATGGCTCGTTGAGCGATCTTGGGTTTGTGCCGACGGACTTCGTCTGGGATTCGGTGAATAGCGAACACGGCAACTGTCGGGGCAGAAGGTGCCCACATTTTCGCGATTGCTTTTACCGGCGAGCAAGGCGGCGGCTGGATAGCGCCGATATTATTGTCGCCAACCATGCTCTTATGTTCAGTGACCTTGAACTTAAAGAGCAAGGGGCATCGGTTCTGCCGGATTATCGCTACGTTATAGTCGACGAGGCACACAATATCGAACATGTGGCCGAAGAGCATTTCGGAATAAATATCAGCAATCACAGAATCAAGTTCTTGCTTGACGGCCTCTATAATCCACGGACGCACAAGGGGCTTTTGGCGTATGTGAGTGCGGACAAGGCGATCGATGTGGTTGGCCAAATAGCTAAAGAAGCGAAGGTTTTCTTCGGGCAGATTCGGGATTGGTTCGAGCGGACGAAGGCCGAGACCAACGGCCGGTGCTACAGGAGCTTCGTTGATGACAGGATATCCGGTCATTTGAAGGATTTGCGATCGGCATTGGCGTCGCTGGCAAAGCAAAGCAAAGATGTTGATGAGAAATTTGAAGTAATGCGTTTTGTGGACCGATGCACGTCTTTGGTGCAGGATTTGGATTGCTTCCTGATGCAGAGGATGCCCGATTGTGTTTATTGGGTCGAGGTGTCGGGTGCGGGACGAGGCATTTTTTTGAGAAGTGCGGCGGTCAACGTCGGGCCTGATGTCAAAAGATGTCTGTTCGATAGATATGAATCAGTGATACTGACTAGCGCTAGCTTGAGCAGCGGTCCATCTTCGTCGCGCGTCGTAGGTGATGCGTCGCGCGGAGAAACGGCCAGATACGATAGGCGTGATAGAAGAAACGTGATGCGCGATGCGAAACTGGGTTTTGAATTCTTCACTGGCCGGATCGGCTTGGATGATTTTGATGCGGTCAGACTCGGCTCGCCCTTCGATTATGAAAAGCAGGTTACGATTTATATTGAAAAAGACCTGCCGAATCCAAACGAATCGGCTTTTGTTGAGGCTGCCGCTGAAGCAGTAAAGAAATACGTACTCAAGACATCAGGGCGAGCGTTTGTTCTTTTCACCAGCTACGCGATGCTTGATGAAATTGCCGGGAGGCTTTCAGACTGGCTCACAGAGAATAATATAGCCCTGCATCAGCAAGGTGCGGGTTTGGACAGGACCGTGCTACTGGGGCGTTTCAAGGCCAACAGCAGGTCGTGTTTGTTTGGGACTGACAGTTTCTGGCAGGGAGTAGATGTGCCTGGCGTGGCGCTTAGCAACGTGATTATTGTTCGTCTGCCGTTTGGGGTGCCTGATAAGCCGCTGCTTGCGGGTCGGCTGGAGCAGATAAAGGAGCAAGGCGGTAACCCATTTTACGACTATCAATTGCCGTCGGCGGTTATCAAGTTCAAGCAGGGCTTCGGGCGATTGATTCGGAGCAAGGTCGACACGGGTATCGTAGTTATCCTGGACTCTCGCGTGGTCAAGAAATCCTACGGAGCGAGATTTTTACAGGCGATACCGAAGTGCAAAATGCGGATTGTTCCATAGAGGAAGCATGACGCACACGGCTGAAAGCTTGAAGTGTCGAGCATCCAGGATGAAGCATCCAGCAGTTCTTACTTTTTGGTCTCCTGGTAGCCGGTGTTGTTATCGCATTTTGCGTTGGCGTTGTTGATGATTGCAGCGTGATGACGGTTGGTGAAGCGTTGCCAGGCATGCTGGCCGGTTTGGGCGTCGGGGACCCGTGGGTCTGCTACGGCTGCATTGCTCAGGACACAGCCGTAGATTAGGCGGTTACGTCCACATTTGTGGTCGGGTGCTTCCTGGAAATTGATATGGCCGCGATTGATGGCCACATTGACGAGACCACAGTTGCTCGCACGTGAGGGGTCTTCAAGGTAGATGCCCTTGAATGCTTTGTCGATGGGCGTTCCGTCTGCCTGGAAGCTGGGGATGTACTTAGGAAACTCGAACCGTGTTGGCAGACTATAGCGCGAATCTCGTGCGTCGAGGACGCCTTCGGGACGGGCACCGCGTAGCACGAGACCGTCCATTAAGTACAGGGATTCTCTGAACTTGTAGATGCCTGGCGGGAAATATACCGCGCCGCCCCCTTCGGAGGCTATAGCAGCCTGGGCTTTGCTTAGTCGCTCTTCAAAGGTCTCACCTTGGTAGGCGGTGACGAGAGCCACGTTGGACCACTTGATCCGGCTGGTCCGTCTCAATTTGCAGTTGGCGACCGGGTTATCGCGTGGCTCGCCTGTGGCCAGGGCTATCCGACGCGGGTGGGCTGAGGCGCTGATGACAATGGCGATTGCGACGGCAGTTCTGAACTTGGCGTGCGATTTCGTGAAGGGTAGCTGCTGCCGGGCCTTATGGCGGGCCGTGGAACGTTTCATCCTGGCCGATTCTCTCATCGCAACATTCTGTTTCCGAAGTTGGTTGCCGCGTATTTTGTAAACAAATGGCGGCCCAGGGTCGTCGAGGGGGCATTGCCGATACAGAACTCAGGCAGAGATGCTCTCTTCAAGCTGGGCGAGCACTGTTCTGGTCTTGGAGATTTTGTTACCGGCTGGACCCTGCCAATGCAGGTCTGCATTTCGTTTAATGAGGTCATCAATCTTTTTACACGCCAGGAGCACGGTTGCGTGATTTTTGTTGCCCATAAATCTGCCGATTTCTGAGGACGACATCTTGGTGTGCTTTCTGGTCAGATACATACTGAAATGCCGAGCCAAGGCGATTGTTCTATCTTTTCTGGGGGAGTGTATATTGGCTGGTGTGATGCCAAAGTAGGTGGCGACGGCTGACTCGATGTCTGAAACGTGGACAATTGGGTCGCACCTTACCAGGTGTTCAGCCAGTACTGTTCGGGCCATCGACAAGCTGATTTTCTCATTTTGCAGTGCGGAATATGCGATCAGTTTCAGCAAGGCCCCTTCCAATTCTCGCACGTTGCTTCGTAGGTTTTCGGCCACATATTTTATTACGCTTTCGGGGATTGCCTGTGGCCTCTGGTCTCTCATCGCTCGTCGTGCGAACTGTCTACAGATTTGACAGCGAGTCTGGAAGTCAGGTTGTTCGATTTTGACGACCATTCCAGAGACGAAGCGGTTAACGAGCTTTTCTGACAGTTGTGCTATCATCTTCGGGTGTGCATCGGAAACTAAGACAACCTGTTTGCCCGCCAGATTGATCGTATTGAAGGTGTGGAGGAATTCCTCCTGGGTCGAAGGCTTACTGGCGAAGAAGTGAATATCGTCGATGGCTAAGAAATCGGTTTGTCGCATTCGTCGCCGAAAGAGCTCAAGTTTTTTTGTTTTCAAGGCGAGCACAAATTGATTGGCAAAGTCCTCCGCTGACAGATACAGCCAGTTAGTTTCAGGTCGGCGTTTGGACAACTCATTGCAAATCCCCCGCAGCAGATGTGTTTTCCCGACGCCGTATCCTCCGTGGATAAACAGCGGGTTGAAGGGACTCTGTTGCTCGTTAACGACTGCTTTGGCGGCGTTGTAGGCCAGTTCATTTGAGGGGCCGACAACGAATGTGTCCAGAGTCAGTCTCAGAGACCCTACTGCATGGGGGCCAATTGTCTTGCTTGAAGGCAATTGTCGCTGGGTCATTAATCTTTGCGATCGATTCTTGGTCGCGGTGTCCTGTTGAGCCTGCGAATCCAGTTGGGTTCGTCTCTGGTGTCCGGCCAGCTCCGGGTCAACTGTGAAGGTAATCTTTGGCCTGCTGCCCAAAACTTGCACGGCTGCCTGGTTGATTTCGCCTAAGAAGTGACTTTCAATCCATCCAGCGATGAAGAGATTTGGCACGCCAATCTTTAGATATTCGCCTGCAAGAGTGAATTTGGTTGAATTCTTAAACCATATCCGATACTTTTGCGGGCCGATCTTTTCGGCAAGGGCCTGGTTGATAGCATTTATTTCGGACCCAGCCATGCGGGAACTCTCATCCGTGATTGTGCCCTGCATTGATAGTTACCCCTACAAGCTGATAGTTACTACGTTAGCATTTTCGAGCATTCACAATCTAAGAGCCGAAACTCCAAAAGAGATCGGGCTCCCACACAATGAGGCCGCGGTCCCAATCTTCGGCGGAAGCAGAACAAGTTGTGCGTTATTATTGGCTGGCAGGAAGGCAAATCAATCGTGTTTTAGAGGATTTCTTTTCCACTTAATAGAGGTTATTATTGGTGTTGACTTTGCGCGCAAAAAAATTTTGTTTTTAACAAGTTCTTCACACCGTAAGTTCGCTTTGTGGAAAGGTTGTGGATTGGATTTGGAAATCCGAGGCTTGTTTGTGTTCGGGGGCACGAAGTTGGGGGTCACCATTGTACAATCTGCGGTAGAATGGAATTTCTCCGTATGGGCCGCACAAGTCGGTTGTTGCAGGGCCGTCGCTGAGATTTGTATACTGCGGCGAGGTTGTTTGGCATCCGTTCGATGAAGCTACAAGTAAGTTTGATTAAGGGCATGGAGAAATGGCACCAATGATAAACCGGCGTGACTTTCTAAAAGTGACGGGCCTGTGGGCCACGTCCCTGGTTTTGCCTGGATTTACGAGTTCTGCTCAGCGGTTTTCTGGTAAGGCGTTGGGTGCCTACGAAGGAGGGTCTGATCGCGATAAGGCTAACGTTGTGATTGCTCTCTGCGATGATCTGGGCTACGGCGATCTGGGCTGCTACGGTCATCCACACATAAAGACACCTAATCTTGACAGGTTGGCTGCCGAGGGACTGAGGCTTACCGACTGCTATGCGGCGGCCCCGGTCTGCTCACCGGCGCGGGCGGGGATGCTCACAGGCCGTACACCATACCGGACTGGTGTCTACGACTGGATCCCAAAGAACAGTCCCATGCACTTGAGAAGACGTGAACTTACGGTCGCAAGGCTCCTGAAGGAGGCTGGTTACGCGACTTGCCACGTTGGCAAGTGGCACTGCAACGGCAAGTTTAACTCACCCGACCAGCCACAACCCGACAATCACGGCTTTGAGCATTGGTTTTCCACCCAGAACAATGCCCGGCCGTCGCACCGTAATCCGGCAAACTTCGTCCGCAACGGTGAATCCGTTGGTGAACTGCAAGGGTATTCATCAAAGCTTATAGTCCAGGAGGCAATCGACTGGTTGAACAACAAGTGGGACCGAAAGCGTCCATTTTGCTTGTTTGTGTGGTTCCACGCCCCGCACGAGCCTATTGCGACGGGGCCCGAATTTATGGAGATGTACGAGGGCAGGAAAGAGGCCGTCTATTATGGCAATGTAACGCAGATGGACCATGAGTTTGGTCGGCTGACGAAGGCGCTGGACGAGACGAAGCTACGCGATAGGACCCTCGTTATGTTCACCAGCGACAACGGCCCCGAGACGCTGAATCGTTATCGCGGTGCACATCGTTCGTTCGGCTCGCCTGGGCCGCTGCGGGGTATGAAGCTGCATATGTATGAGGGCGGCATCCGCGTACCCGGCATAATTCGTTGGCCGGGCAAGGTCAAACCTGGGTCTGTCTCCGGTGAGCCAGTCAATGGCACTGATATTCTGCCCACGCTCTGTGCGCTATCCGGTTTGGGAGTTCCGACCGACAGGGCAATTGATGGCACAAGCATTCTGCCGGTCTTCGAGGGCAAGAAGCTGAATCGGAAGGTGCCGCTGTACTGGCGATATGACCGGGCACTAAGCAAGCCGTTCACCCTCGCTATGCGACAGGGCGAGTGGAAGATTCTCGCCGATGATAAAATGACCAGATTCGAGTTATATAATTTGGGGAAGGACTTGGGCGAGAAGCACAATCTTGCCGAAAGCGAGCCGCAGCGTCTGGGGGCGATGAAGAAAACGCTGGCGAAATTGCACGCCGAAATCGAAGCCGAAGGCCCTAAATGGCAGTGAACTCGGGGATAAAGGCTGCATGTGCCGCATCGCTGGATAGTACAAATAGGGCCCCGAACCGCGCCCCATGAATCACGGGATATGAGATAAATCAGGTGGTGTGCTTATTCTTTCAATGATCGCCACGTAGGCGCCATCGTGGTCGAACTCCTCGGCTGAGGGCAGAGCAAGTCTTTCCGATTCGAGTTTGAAATCAGGGTTCTGCGTCAGGAAATCTCTTACGAGATCGGCGTTTTCGGCTTTTTGAATGCTGCAGGTACTGTAACAGATTTTGCCTGCGGGCCTTATCGTTTTTGCAGCAGCGGCGAGCAGTCTGCGTTGTGTTTTTGTTAGTTCTTTGATCGCGTTTAGGCTTATTCTGTAGCGGACCTCGATTCGTTTTGCCAGCACGCCGGTATTTGAGCACGGCACATCGAGCAATACCGCGTCAAATGGACCTATCTCGGCTGCCTGCCTTTCAAGATTCTCGTACGGGATGATACTTAGGCTCTTGATGCCGAGGCGAGCGGCATTCTCTTTGACCTTTTGGAGTCGGCGGCTGTCGATATCGGTTGCAATGATTCTTGCCGGATCGCCGGTTATCTCCGCTAATTGGGTTGTTTTTGCGCCCGGTGCGGCGCAGAGATCAAGTATGGTCCAGCCTGGCTGTGGTGCCAGGGTTTTGACTGCCTGTGAAGCTGCAATATCCTGAACGGTAAATAGCCCTTGCCCGAAGCCGGGAAGCTCCGTTACTGCTTGTGGGCTCTTGATCTTTATGGCGGACTGGTCAGGGGCAATTTGCCACTCGATGTTGTTTTGTCGTAACTTCTCGGCCAGTTGCTGTGTTGATATTCTTAGTGGGTTTGGCCTGATGTAGATACTTGGTCTGCGATTTGAGGCAAGGCAAATTTGGTGCGTTAATTCTGCACCGAATTCGCCAAGCCAACCAGTTACGAGCCATGTGGGCAGCGAAAAAGCGGCACTGAGATAATCGGCTGGCAGGGCCTTTGGGTCCGGTAATAAGTCTGCCTTGGACGGATCAAACTCGCAGCCGGTCGCTGCCGTCTGCGGCAGTGTGCTTGTGAGATTAGCTTCTGTAAGGTTGGCCTGGCGGTTGGCAATGTGTCTTGTGATTTGACGTAGGACGGCATTTACAAAGCCGACCTGCTTCCTGCCGCCCATAGCTTTGGTATTTTCGACTGCTTCGTTAACAATCGAATACTCTGGCGTTTGGGGCGAATAGCAGAGCTCGAAGGCGGCTATTCGGAGTATATTTAACAGTCTGGCAGCGATTCTCTCGACGGGTCGTCCGGACAATTTGGCTACCAGTGTATCGAGCGCGGTGCGGTTTCTTATCGAGCCAAAGACGAGGTCAGTTGCCCGTTGTCTTTGTTCGGTTTTGACCAACAGCTTATTCAGGATTGCGGCTGCGTAATTTCGCTTTGGGTCGTGCTGGTTGAGCACTTCAATTGCGACCTGGCGTGCGGACTTGAGATTTTGGCTGGCCATGTTTCAATTATCGATTTTGGCAAACATGTCGCCCGGTTGGGTTGCTCGGCCATTGACGAAGTCTTTGAAATTCATAAGGCGGGAGCCATCCGGCTTGATTTTTATAATTTCCAGGGCGTTTTGGCCACAGATTATGTCAAGATTTTCGTCAAGTGTTCCAGCGGGCAAGCCTGCCGGATTTGAGGAGCCGACGGCTTTGGCCATCGCGAGGGTAACGCGTAATGGTCTGTCGGTCTTTCCGGATACATAATTTGCCGATGCGCCGGGCCAGGGCCAGAAGCCACGAATTTTTCTGGCCAGAAGGTCTGCCGGCTCGGCGAAGTCGAGAGACCCGTTGGATTTCTTTAGCTTTGGTGCGAGTGTCACTTTGGCATGGTCCTGCTCGGTGTAGATGGCTGTGCCGTTTTCGATTTGCTTTAGGGTTTCGAGCAGCAGTGGTGCGGCCATTTGTGCCAGTCTGTCGTGCAAGTCGCCGGCTGTTTCATCGGGCTGAATGCTGGTTTCCACTTGTGTTATGATTTCGCCGGCGTCCATTTTTTCAGCCAGCGTGATTATACTGATACCTGTTTGTGTTTCGCCGTTGATTATGGCCCAGTTTATGGGTGCAGCTCCGCGATATTTCGGGAGTAATGAGGCGTGGACGTTTATAGCCCGCCCTAAGCGGGGCAGATTTATTAGCTCAGTGCCGATTTTCTGTCCGAAAGCAACCACCACAATCATATCTGGCTCATAGTCTGCTATCGGCTGGATGACCTTTGGCGTGTTTGCGTCTTCTGTTTCGATGAAGGGTATCGAGTGTGTATTAGCCCAGCGGGCCACCGGTGTGGGCCTTTGCCTTCTTCCTCTGCCGGCTGGGTGCGGGTGCTGGGTTACGATGAACTGGAGGCTGTGGCTTGACCCGGTCAAAGCGTTCAGACATTCAATACCGAATTGGCCGCTGCCGAGATATACTATTTTCATTGTTCGTAGCTCGCTTTTGTGAAATGTATCTCGTATCTGACTTCAGGCTTCACGCTTCTGTTTGTGGTTTTCCACAAGCTTCTTGAGTTGCTTTCGATGTGCAATTCTGGCTGTTGAGGGCATCCTGTCGGCAATAGTCATCCCGTTGATGTGGTCGCTTTCGTGCTGGAGGCATCTTGCGTAGAGGCCGTCGGCTTCTTCAGTGAATTCATTGCCGGCCAGATCAATCGCGGTGACTTTGCATTTTTTGTATCTTCGAATTTTCGTGTAGACGCCCGGCACCGAGAGGCATCCTTCCTCCGCCGGATCAAGCTCATTGGTTATTGGGGTAATGGTCGGGTTTATATAGACTCTAACGTTTTCTCTTGTTGTATCGAGCGATATGATAAAGAGCCGGAGCGGCACACCTGCCTGTGGCGCTGCCAGGCCGATGCCTTTATTCTCAAGCATAATATCGGCCATCTTCTTTACGAGTTGGCGGATATTGTCGTCGATTTTCTCTACGGGCTTGGCCGCTTTGGCCAAAACCTCAGCCGGATAATGTGTGATTCGACATTTCTGAATGTCTATCATTTGTCTATCCCAGAAAGGCTGCGCACCGCGGTCTAAATCCGTGTGTTTGACGCCTGCCCACTGTCGAATTCGTTGCCGGCGAATGTGTTGCCCAGGTAGAGTTTCTTGACGGTTGGGTTGCGGATGATCTCGGCTGGCGAGCCCGCTCCGATTACCTTGCCGTGGTCAATGATGTAGGCCTTATCGACCACCTCGAGCGTCCTCTCGACGTTGTGGTCGGTAATGAGGATGCTGACGCCGGAAGCAACAAGTCGTCGAATCTCCTGCTGCAAATCCTCAACGGTAATGGGGTCGACTCCGCTGAAAGGCTCGTCTAAAAGGATCAATGAAGGGTCCGTTACCATTGCACGGGCGATTTCGAGCTTTCTCCGCTCGCCGCCGGAGAGAAATCTACCTTGGCTATTAGCCACTTCGCTCAGTCCAAAACGTCTTATGAGCATATTGGCCCTGTGGTGGCGTTCAGCGGCGGCGATAGACATCGTTTCCAGAATGGCGTACAGGTTGTCGCGGACACTGAGTCGCTGGAAGATACTCGGCTCCTGTGAGAGGTAGCCGATGCCGAGACGGGCCCGTTTGTACATTGGCAGCTTTGTAACCTCTCTGCCTTCAAATACGACCGAGCCGCTATTGGGGGTAATCATGCCCATAATCATTCTGAAGGTGGTGGTCTTGCCAGCTCCGTTTCGGCCCAAAAGCCCGACAATACTACGCTGGGCGATTGTAATGGATACTTCGCTGACCACAGCTCGGCCAGAGTACTTCTTTACCAGCTCCCGGGTTTCAAGAAGAGTCATGTTTGGCATCTTGGTATTGTATTAGGCGTATCTCTCACAGTGTTCAAAGGAATTTCCTGTCTTATATCGGACATTTGCGTCGGTTACGGTAGTATTATAACAGCACGGGAAGCCAGAGCAACGGTATTTAGCGCCTTGTTCTTGGCTTTTTGAGGGCAGAATAAAAGCCAACAAATGTTCTGGCATTCTGGCGATATTTTTGTTATAGAATGAAGTTTTGCGTAAGATTTGACTTGATCGTCGTTTATTTAAGGGAGCGTATGTTTGCAGTTCTAAGTGATATTCATTCAAACCTGGAAGCCTTGACTACGGTGCTGGCTGATATTGAAGAGCGGGGCATAGAGACGATTTACTGCTTGGGTGACGTCGTCGGCTATGGACCGAATCCCAAGGAATGCCTTGATCTGATCATAGAGCGGAGCAGATGGTGCGTACTGGGCAATCACGATTATGCAGTGTTTTACGAGCCGACGAATTTCAACTACGGGGCAGAACAGGCGAGCTTCTGGACGCGTGAGGTTTTGGAAACGGAAGAAGTAAGGCATGACGGTGACAATCGCTGGCGATTTTTGGGCGAGCTGCCGATGCGACGGACACTGAGAACGAAACTTGGAACAAGCAGAGCGACCATCGATTTCGTCCACGCCTCGCCCAGGAGGCCGGTTAATGAGTACATTTTTCCCGATGATGTCTACACAAATCCGGCCAAGGTCAGGCTGCTGTTTGAACGGGTCCAGCATATCTGCTTTGTAGGCCATACTCACATGCCTGGCGTATTTCTTGATGAGCCGGATTTCTATCTACCTGATGAGTTGGGCAATGTTTATCCGATCATCGACGGCGAGAAGGCAATTATCAATATTGGTAGCGTTGGGCAGCCAAGGGACAAGGACAACCGGGCGAGCTATGTATACGTTAACGAGAACGAGGTTCATTTTGTTCGTATTAAATACGAGTTCGAGACCACCGTGAAAAAGATATTGGCGATTGAACAGTTGGACAGCTTTCACGCTGAGCGGCTGCGGGATGGAAGATAGGGAAGATGCAGGACTGCATCCATTGATTCGCTTTTGAATTATGAGTTATAGAATCGTTTTAGTCTTAGTAATGGTTGGCTTTGTTGCCTTTTGTGGCTGGCTCGTTGCTGAGTCCGGACTTTTTGAGGCTGTTGCGGCTGGTGAGGCTTCGGCAGAAGGCCCCTGCATTTTGCTGCAGCAGGCAACGACCGACGAAAAGCCTGAGGCTGCCGCTGTGCCTGCTGCAAGAAGCGAAGGGTTGGAAATAACTGATCGTACTGATTTCGAAGCTGCTGGCGGCCCGGCAAAGACCGTTATAATTGGTGCTAAGGATCCCAAGACCGAAGACCACGAGACTGGGTTTAAGTTTCAGTTGGAATTGAGTTCAGTAGGTGCGGGTATCAGGAAAACGACTTTTAGCAACGGACCCCATGATGGGCGTTCGAGCGGTTTTGACGACCGCGACCACAAGAATCCTCAACCCTTGGTGTTTCTTTCGCCCGTGCGGTACGCAGACGGCCATGAGATACTGCCGATGGCCAACAAAGAGCTTGTACTTGTCGAGCAGAACCGGCAATTTGCGCTGGATAGATTAAGCTGGAAGAGCTCGGATGTCGAAATAGCTGCAGACGGCTCCTCCGAAACGGCTCCCTTCGAGGCGGTTATCAAAGGCGCGACTGGTGAGCCATTGCTGAAGGTAAGTAAGAGCTACAAGGTTGCTGTCAACAGTTATCTCTTGGAATGCGAACTCAGTGTCGAAAACCTCAGCGGGGTTGAGCAAGGGGTGCGTTTCAATTTGCGCGGTCCGGTTGGACCCGAAAGAGAGGCGTTTAGGACCGATATGAGAAAAGTCGTCGGCGGCTTCATCACATCCGGTCCTGATAAAGAGGTAGTCTCATCCCGCAAGGCTTGCCAGGGCCAATTCCTCAGCAGGAAATCGGGCTTGAAGGATGCTACGCTCAAATATGAAAGAGCACGGCAGGCAGGCATAAAAGCGCAAATTGAAAAGGCTGAAGAGAATCTAAGGATAGGCCATGATTTGCCCGATCGGTACAAGCGTAAGGATGTTCACTTTATATGGGCAGGTGCGACAAATAAATATTTCGCTGCGATACTACGTCCTGTGCCCGATGAGGAGAAGGATTTCTGCGAGTGGGTGAAAGACGGAATGGCCTGGTTCTACAATCCCGATGGAGACGAGCGGGGCAATAGTGGGGATGAGACGGTTGGATTAGATTTGAGAACTGAGCCGGTCACCTTGGGTGCGAAAGGCCAGCCCGACGCCTCAAAGACATACCGCTTCCAGCTCTATATTGGGCCCAAGGATAGAGATCTTTTCCACAAGAACGAACTATACAAGAAGCTCGGGTTCGTCCACACGATAGATTTTATGCCATGCTGCTGTTGTCCGGCGGGCATCATACGGCCCTTGGCATTTGGAATACTGGCGCTAATGAAGGGGATGTACAGCTTTATACCCAACTATGGTGTCATCATTATCATCTTAGTGTTTCTGATGCGTCTTGCCCTGCATCCTGTTACCAAGAAGAGCCAGGTTTCGATGAGCAAGATGACCAAACTTGCTCCGAGGACTGAGGAGATAAAGAAGAAATATGCCAACAATAAGGCTGAAATGAACAAACAGCTAATGGCTCTCTATCGGGAGCAGGGTGCGTCGCCGATTATGGGGATGCTTCCGATGATGGTTCAGATGCCCATTTGGATTGCTTTGTGGAGCGCGGTAAACGCCAGTATTGACCTGCGTGGCGCACCGTTCTTGCCATTCTGGATCACCGACCTTTCGATGCCCGATGCTCTGGTTCGGTTCTCAGCGGTGACAGTGCCGTTGTTGGGCTGGAAGATTGAATCGTTGAACTTGCTGCCGATCTTGATGGGTTTGGCATTCTATCTTCAGCAGAAGCTGATGCCGTCCCAGGCGACAGCTTCGAATCCTCAGATGGCTCAGCAGCAGAAAATGATGATGATTATGTTCCCGGTTTTGTTCCCACTGATGCTGTACAAGCTTCCATCGGGAGTGAATCTTTATATTATGACAAGTACGTTTGCAGGTGTTATTGAACAACACATAATAAGGAAACACATCCGCGAAAAGGAGCAGCGCGAGTCAAAGGGTTTAGTCTCGGCAACGAGCAAGACCGGCGGGAAAGTCAAAAAGAAAAAACCCAAGCCCTTCTACCGGTTCTGAGCACACACTGTCAGTAGTGAACCGGGTTACGGACAAGGATCTACGCATTGTGAAATGTACGATGTTAATAGGACTATTGTAGCTGTCAGCTCTCCGACTTCGAGCGGGCGGGTGATTGTTCGCATTACCGGACCTGAAACGATGGCAATTTGTCAGCATATTTTCAGGTCGAGCTTGCCGATTCCGAAAGACAGAGGCACTACCGTAACCGGACGTGTATCTATCGATGCTGAGTTGAGCGTTGATGCGCAGCTTTATCTGTTCCGGGGTCCGCATTCTTATACCGGCGACTGCGTTGCTGAGATTCACCTCCATACGAACCGCTCTGTTACCGAGGCCCTAATTAGCAATTTGTTGAGCAGGGGTCTTGAAATGGCTGGGCCGGGGGAATTCACTGCGCGAGCGTATCTTAATGGCAAGATTGATTTGGCCCAAGCCGAAGCTGTAAACGAAATTGTCGTCAGTTCTAACGCACTTCAGTTAGCTGCTGCTGAGGCACTTCTCAGTGGGCGCTTAGGGGAGACTACGGCAGAGGTTTGTTCGGCGATGATGGATTGTCTTAGCCTGATCGAGGCAGGACTGGATTTTAGTGGTGAGGATATCGAATTGACAGCTCGGCCGGAGGCTACCGACAGACTCGTGGAGATAAGAGGGGTGCTTGAGCAGTTGCTTTCTGATAGTATCAGGTATGAATCAGTGATTGATTTGCCAGCCGTGGGGATCGCCGGTGCTCCCAATGCTGGAAAGAGCAGTCTATTGAACAAGCTGCTGGGCAGGGATAGAAGCATCATCTCTGCCGAGCGTAAGACCACCAGGGACGTCTTGACTGGTTTGCTGACGTTAATCCATTGCAGGTGTGTACTGTTCGACTGTGCGGGATTAACGCGCGAGCCACGCGATATTCTTGATGAGTTGGCATACGAAGCAGCCATCGAAGCGCTGCGAAACAGCTCTATAATTGTATTTTGTGTCGACGTGTCAAAGGCAGATTGGTCTGAGGATTTCTCAGTCTATGAGCTGGTCGCGCCGAAGACGCTGATACCGGTTGCAACAAAATCAGATCTGCTTTCGGAGGATGCATTAGTCGGTCGCCTTGCTGTGTTGAATGACCGGTTTGCTGGTGACTTCTTGGCGACTTCCGTGGTAACGTGTGCGGGTTTAGAACAGTTGCGAGGGGCGATCGATAGAAACTTACTCGAGCTCTCGCTGGGTTCGGGAGCCGCTGAGCCAGCAGCCTTGCCGTTCGTAGAGACTGCTACCAATCCGGTGGTTCTTACCGCCCGGCACAGGGGGGTCATCGCTGAGGCAGTCGAGAGCATAAGCGAGTCCATCAACGAGTTGGGAGTTGGGAACGATGAGGTTGCCGCAATGATGTTGCGGGCTGCCTACCAGGGCATTTCGGGTATCGAGTCAGCCGACCGACGTATTGACGAGCAGATTTTGGAGCAGATATTCTCTCGCTTCTGTATAGGCAAATAGGTCAGACAGTTCGGGTAGATCAGGGACTAAGCTTCTGCGGTTCAGTCGTTGTCTTCAAATTCTTATTTTTCTTTTCGTCGTTTTCTTTTGCCTAACAGCACTATATCTCGCAGGGCCTCTCGATGTTTTGCGGTCAGCCACTTCTTCTCAAAATTCGGGTCCTGGACTATCTGCGCAATTGCCGACAGACAGTGCAGGTGAAGATTTCGCTCGTCTTTTGTGCCGACAATGACGAAGATAGCTTGAATCTTTGTGTCTGATTCGGAGAACACGACCCCCTCTTTGCAGCGAGCCAGAAGAATATCGAGGTGGTGCTGGCCCTCGATGATGATGTGTGGTATGGCTAAGCCGGCGGTCAGTACTGTGCTGCTCTGTTCTTCTCTGTCCAGCAGAGACTTAAGAAGTGTAGCCGGTGCCACGTTGAGTCGCCCGGCCATTTCAGCAGCAACTAATTCAAAAAAATCTGTCAATTGTGTGCTGTTTTGCAGGTCCAGGACGATGCACTGTTCTATAATGTGATCGAATTTGTCTTTGATGATGTCGTCTCGTTCTGTTATGATCTCTTTGAGCTCGGCTTCCAGAGAGTAGCTTGTAAGCTCCTTGGCGGTGATTCTTTCGATAAGATGAAGTAGTGCGTACTCCCTATTTGTTCTGATTCGCCCGTAGAACCAGTAGACAAAGAGTCCACTGATGACAAGTATGAAGCTTGCCAGATGTGCTTCTTTGCCCATTTCCAGGATGAGAAAGATAAAGCCCATAATGCCGACGATTTGTAGCCATGGGTATAACGGTGCACGGAATTGAGGCTGGTAATTTTGCAGGCGGCTTTCTCTCAGAATTATGATGGATACACAAGCGAGCAGATTCGTTAGTATAAGGACAACTGAGGCCGCTTCCACCAGTATGTCGAGCTTCAAAAAGAGGGCCGCGATTATGAACAGGCCTGTGAGTATCAACGAGTTATGGGGGGTTCTAAATCTATTGTTGATCTTCCCCACAAATTCAGGCAGCAGACCATCGTGACTGAGCGGCACCAGAGATCTTGCGGCGGTCATAATCCCGGCATTGGCGGTCGAGAGGAACGCCAGAATGGCAGCGACCGCCAGAGCGATTTTGCCTGCTCCACCCATGAAGACTCCCGCACCGTCTGAGATGGGAGTGAGTGAGTGACTCAGTACATCAGGGGCCAGGACCCCCGCAGTGACCAGAACCATCAAGCTGTAGAAAATGCTTACTACGAGAAGTGAAATGATCATGCCTAAAGGGATATTTCGAGCGGGGTTCTTTATCTCTTCAGCAACGCTGGCAATTTTCAGCAGGCCTGCATAAGAAACAAAGACAAAACCCGTAGTGAAGAAGATGGCAGCTGTTCCACGTGGTGCGAAAGGCGCAAGGTTTTCAACTTTGACTTTTGGCAGGCCGAGGACTATATACAGAAGCATCAGTGCCAGTAGTGCAGTGACGAGTGCAACCTGAGTGCTGCCGGCCTGTTTGATTCCCACCAGATTAATGACCAGAAAAACGGCGCAGAATGCCACCGTTATTATGTGGATGTTGACATCTACAATAAGGACTGTGAAGATAGACATTCCGACCAGAGCGAAGGCGCTTTTCATGGACAGAGAGAACCAGCTAAGCAGTCCTGCAACAGTGCCTACGGCTGGACCCATACTACGGATAATGGTGAAGCAGTCGCCGCCAGCCTTTGGCATGGCTGTAGTCATCTCGGCGATGCTCAACATGCCTGGCAGTGACAGCAGGCCTGCGAGCAGGTAGCAGATGATAACTGAAGGGCCGGTTTTGGCATAAGCCAGACCCGGCAAGATAAACAGACCGGAGCTGATCATCGCGCCTGATGCGATGCAAAATACGCCGAGCAAGCCGAGTTCTTGCTTTAATCTCACAGCATTGACCCCGCCCGGTGGCGTGTCCGGGAATTCTCATGTTTGTTTGACAGGTTGTGCCGTAGCAGATTGTACTTGTTTACGCGAGGAATGGCAAGGCCGATTTTCTTTCTCTGCCGCAGGTCTAATTCTTCGTGCTAAGGTACGAGTTAGTTGCCAATGTTGTGGGCCTCCGAGGCCGGCCCCAAAGAAACCGTTAGCAGCCATGGCCAAGCGAAATGGGCTTACATGGCGGGTCTGGCTTTCAGCTTTCAGATTCGGCCATTGGGTTAGTCATCTTTGGCCTCGAATTCAGCGTCGATCACGTCATCCCCACCTTTTCTTTTGACTTCGCCTTCGGGTGGTGGAGTTTGTTCGGTCTGTTGGGACGCGGCTGAAGCCGCTTGCTTCTTGGCTGCCTCCTCATAAAGCACCTTACCTAATTCCTGGCCGGCTTCACTGAGGTTCTCCATCGCCTTTCTTATTGCATCGGCATTCTCGCCTTTTATTGCTTCCTTCAAGTTGTTGACCGCACTTTCGATCTTGCCGCGTGTATCACCAGAAACCTTATCACCATGTTCCTTCAGCGTCTTTTCAGTTGAGTAGATTAGTTGGTCGGCTTGGTTCTTTAGATCAACAACCTCTCTTTTCTTCCTGTCTTCGTCGGCGTGGGACTCAGCTTCCTTTGTCATCCTTTCAATTTCGGCTTCGCTCAGGCCTGAGCTGGATTTGATCTCGATAGACTGCTGCTTGCCGGTACCCAGGTCCTTCGCTGAAACGTTCAAAATGCCGTTGGCGTCAATGTCAAACGCGACTTCAATTTGTGGGATTCCTCGGGGTGCCGGCGGGATATCGGTAAGCTGGAACCGGCCGAGTGTTCGGTTGTCCCTGGCGAAGTCCCTCTCGCCCTGTAGCACGTGAATGTCAACGGTGGTCTGACTGTCCGCAGCAGTCGAGAATATCTCCTTTTTACTGGTCGGGATAGTTGTGTTACGTTCAATTAGTCTCGTCATGACTCCGCCCAACGTCTCAACGCCCAACGAAAGCGGTGTTACATCCAGGAGCAAAATATCTTTAACACCCGCATCGCCTGCTAACACTGCCCCCTGAATGGCAGCACCAAGGGCGACGACCTCATCCGGGTTAATGCCCTTGTTCGGCTCTTTGCCAAAGATGTCCTTGACGATGTCTTGCACTTTCGGAATTCTTGTCGAGCCGCCCACAAGCAAGACCTCCCTGATGTCACTCGCCGCCAGCTTTGCGTCTTCCAAGGCCCTATGACAGGGGCCTTTAAGCCTTCCCAGAATCGGCTCAGCGAGCGATTCAAACTTGCTTCGGCTGATAGTAATCTGCATGTGCTTCGGACCTGAAGCGTCGGCGGTGATAAACGGCAGGTTTACTGTGGCCTCAAGCTGGGTGCTCAATTCGCACTTTGCCTTTTCGGCGGCTTCTTTGAGCCGTTGGTGGGCCATGGGATCATCTCGCAGGTCAATGCCTTCAGTCTTTCTGAACTCGTCCGCCAGGTAGTTTATCAGTACCGCATCCAAATCGTCACCCCCCAGGTGGGTATCACCATTGGTGCTTAATACTTCAAGGACTCCGCCTTCCTCCTCGAATCCGCCGATATCGAGGATTGAGATGTCAAATGTGCCGCCGCCGAAGTCAAAGACGGCAACCTTTTGGTTCTTCTTCTTCTCGATCCCGTAGGCGAGAGCTGCTGCGGTTGGTTCATTGATAATTCTTTCGACTTTCAGGCCTGCTATTGTACCGGCATCTTTGGTTGCCTGTCGCTGCGAATCGTTAAAGTATGCGGGCACGGTGATAACGGCGCTGGTGACTTTTTCGCCCAGATAATCCTCAGCGGTTTTTTTTAAGTCCTGAAGAATCATTGCGGATATTTCCGGTGGTGTATGTTCCTTACCCCGGACCTGGACCTTGACCAGCTCGTCTGGCCCGCCGGTAATCTTATAAGGGACGGTCTTTTCTTCCGCTGAAACTTCATTGTGGCGTCGGCCCATAAAACGCTTGATGGAAAATACTGTATTCTCCGGATTAGTTACCTGCTGATGGCGCGCAATTTGACCGACTAGTCTCTCGCCCTTGTCTGTGAAGCCGACCACGGAAGGTGTAAGTCGAGATCCGGAAGAATTGATTAAGACTTTCGGCGATGAACCTTCCATTACGGCAACCACAGAATTCGTCGTTCCTAAATCTATCCCTATGATTTTAGTCATAATTGAATTCCTTTCGCTATTTATAGGACTCCAATTTTATATAGGTTCTCTTTATAGGACAATTGGCAAAATAACAGGCCTCATGTAAAACTGCGTCGTCTTGCTGCTGTTTGCAAGGGCCAGAGTATTGCCACGTGGACAAAGGAGCAAAAAGCGTGCCAGCCGGCTGGATGGGTTCGCTCAAAGCGCTTAACGCCTTGCAGAACAACGAGTTGGGTTCACTCACTGCCGTTTTTCTTGTCCATGCTTGAATGAGAGCGGGCTTTGCCTTGTCAGTTTATTGTGCCAATTTGGCAGCTTTAGTCGGCAAAAAACCTCGATGGACCTGACATTATTGAGCCAGGATTCCGCATCTGCTGCCCAGCGGCGTGGAGCAGCTTGCATCTGAGTAAACCGCCGCAGTTGCTGTTTTGCACTTGGGTTCTTAGCTTCTCTGCTGCGTGTCCTGGCCCAGGGCTGAGCGAATGATTTTGGCTCGGAGGGCGTCTCTGCGACCGGAGTCCAACGGTTTTCCATGGTTCAACTGCAGATGAGCTGGCAGAGTTAGCATAAACAACCGGTTAATGGTCGTTATAGAAAGGACTCTACGCTTATCTACGTTGGTCTCAGCGTTGCTAAGCGCGCAAAGCCTTTCAATTGCAGGAGTTGAAGCCCCCATGTGCTCGTGCATATTGATGCCTAACCGCAGGTGGCTCAGCAAGAACAGCGCTTCCTGCGAACTTATCAGATGGGCGTTCTGCAAAAGTGCCATTGCCCGAGAAATCTTGTCGTCGAGCGTGTCGACCTGATTTGCGAGCAGTTGATTTCTCGCAGACTTTTCATATTCAATTATTTCTGGGATGATGGTGTTTTCAAATTGCGATACGATGTCTGACTCTGAAATGCCAAGGGTTACCTGGTTAGATATCTGATACAGGTCACTTGCTGCTTCGGTTCCTTCCCCGAAAAGCCCGCGCACAGCAAGACTCATATCCCTTGCAGCATTGAAGAACTTTTCTATCTGGCCTGTCATCTTCAGCGCAGGCAGATGCAACATTACAGAGACTCTTATCCCCGTGCCCAGATTAGTGGGGCAAGCTGTCAGGTATCCATAGCGGCAACTGAACGCATAGTCGACCTTTTGCTCTATCATATCGTCGATATGATTTATCTGCTTGGCACATTGAGATAGCTGACAGCCTGGTTTTAGCACTTGGATTCTCAGATGGTCCTCTTCATTAATCATAGCGGTGAAGAATTCCCGCCGGGCGATAACGACGCCGCGTGGGCCCTGGCCGGAGGCATGATGCCGACTAATAAGATGCCGTTCCACCAGGAAATTCCTCTTCAGTGTAGAAGCTTTATCCACGCTGAAATAGAATATTTCATCGCCGAGGTCGAGCGACATTAGAATCGCTTTAAGATTCTCAAGTATGTCAGATTTTTCAGCGGTCGAGCAGTGGCTCAGGAATTTGTGGTCAGCAAGGTTCCTGGCCAGACGAATCCGCGAAGATACAACGATATCAGCTAACGGCCCCGATCCACTGAACCATTCGTTTATGTCATTACTTATGTCGGTCAGCTTCATATTCAATATCTTATCGTAGCTAATGTGCGTGTAAATAACGTATCTACTGCGTCCCTGGGGGGCTGGGTCCATTCAGCTGGTTCATTTTGTCCCGCAATTCTGCTGCCAGCTCATAGTCTTCGTTTTGGACCGCGGCTTCCAACTGTCGACGTAGTTTGGAGCGTTCTATTTGGTGTTTTGTGCGCTCTGGTGTTTTTGAAGGTACCTTGCCGCAGTGGCTTGTTTTACCATCGTGTGCCTTCTCGATGAGGGGTAGGAGCGATTTCTCAAAAACATCATAGTCGTACGGACAGCCCAAAACTCCTTCCTTGCGGAATTGATCCAGCGTGAAGCCACACTGTGGACAAGGGGTCTGCTGCTCTGAAGGGCCAAACAGCTCATCGTCTGTTGGTTGGACGGCAAGCAGGCTGCTGAGCAGTTCATTTACAGATATCTGACTCTTTGCGGCTACGCCCTGCTCCTGCGCACAAAGCTCACAAATGTGCATCTCGGTGCGTACACCTTCAGTTATCTCGGTCAGGTGAATAGTCGCGGCTTTTTTGTTACAAATCTGGCATTGCATCTCATACTCTTGTGTATATTATACCAGAATCCTGCTGAAAGTATCGTCAAATTTGGCAAATCACTACAGGTTATTTGCCAAGTTCCAAAACGCTTTTCTCGGTCAGGTCATCACTCGAATTTTGCCGAGCAGCCTGGTTCCTCCGTTACGTTGATCGATCGGAGTTTGAGATCTTTGGGCAGTCTCAGCTTGAGCTTTTCATATATATATTTGGCTACGTTCTCAGCTGATGAGTTGTTCCGTTGAAAATAGTCGATGCTGTCAAGTGGTACATTATCAAACTCAGCCACGATATCATCAACGATAGCCTTGAGTCGGCGAAAGTCCATCACAACTCCCAGGGATGTCAGTGCCTCTGCGCTCACCTCAGCGGTAATCAGCCAGTTGTGATAGTGTACAGGTTCCTTTGACCCGTCTGGCAAGGCCAACTGATGCGGTGCTCGAAAATGCGTTTCGACACTGACCGTAAACATATTTTGCGCCCGGTGATTCAGAACTCTGCGCTTGTGATTTTGTGCTCCTGGTCGACGGTCACAAGCGGCTTTTTTTGAAGCGTTGTTTCAAGCGATCGTAAATGCTTTCAGGAATTAGATTTGCAAGGTCGCCGCCCAGCGAGGCCACCTCGCGAATCAAGGTTGAACTTGTAAAGCCATACTGCTCACTAGTCATAATAAAGACGGTTTCAATCCCTGCGACAGCCCGATTGGTCATAGCCAACTGGAACTCATACTGGACATCGGTAAGGCTTCGCAAGCCGCGCAGAATGACGTCAGCCTTTTTCTTAGCGGCGTATTCAGCCGTCAAACCGTTAAAGCTCTCTACTGAGACGCCGGGCATCTGCCTTTGGCGGATCAATTCGGTTATCATCTCTACCCGTTCTTCCGGAGTAAAGAGCTGGTTTTTTACGGGGCTTCGACCGACCGCAATGATAAGCTCATCGAAAAGTTTCATACCGCGGTTTATAACGTCCAAATGCCCGTTTGTAATCGGATCGAACGAGCCAGGGAAAACTGCTCGTACAAGCTTTCTACCCATCTGTCTACCTTTCCTTCGAAAAAGAAACCCCCTGTAATCTATTGGCTTCCGCGAGGCGGGGTCCCTGCAAGAGCCGGATGGGAGGTATTATACCGAGCTGCCCAAATGTGATCAAGGCGTTCTCGCTTTGCTTTGCTTCCTCCATCACGAATACGGGCTCGGTCAGATAGTGCTGCGAGTGGGTATTTTGAGAGGTTTGCTGCAGCGCAGTATTAATCAGCACCAATCACTCTTTTGTCCATTGACCGAGCCAGGCGAGCACTGTTTCGTGCCAAAGAATGGAATTGTGCGGCTTCAGCACCCAGTGATTTTCATCGGGGAAGTAGAGCAGTTTGCTTGGGATTCCCAGCCGCTGCAGGGCATTGAACGTGCCCAGGCCCTGAGTATCAGCCACGCGAAAATCCAGCGCTCCATGGATGACCAGCATTGGTGTCTTCCAGTTTTTGACGAAGATCACGGGGTTGTGCTTTTCATAGCCGGCTGGGTTGTTCCAGGGTGTTCCGATATGGTCCCATTCGGGGAACCATAGCTCTTCGGTATCAAAATAGGCCATTCGCTCGTCGATATTGCCGTCATGATTGACGAGGCACCGAAAGCGGTCATGCCAGTTGCCGGCGATCCAGTTAATCATATAGCCGCCGAAGGAAGCGCCAAGGGCAGCTACTCTTTCGCCATCCATCCAGGGATATCGCTTCAGGGCAGCGTCCAGGCCCTTCTGCAGGTCTTCCAGAGGCTTACCGCCCCAATCCCCTCGGATGGAGTCGGTGAAGGCCTGTCCGTATCCAACAGAACCATGGAAATCTACCATTACCGCGGCATAGCCTGCTCCTGCATAGGCTTGGGGATTCCAGCGGTAATGGAAATTGTTGCCGAACGAACCCTGCGGTCCCCCGTGAATCAGGAAAGCTACCGGATATTTTGTGCTCGGATCAAAATCCACAGGTTTGACGACGTAGCAGTAAACCGTCTCATTATTCCAACCTTTGAAGGAGAATTGCTCGTATTCACCCATACGCACGGCGGCGATTTTCTCTGAGTTGATATTGGTGATTTTGTGTATCCGCCGGGGCGGACTGCCGTCAGGTTTGACGCAATAGAGTTCGACCGGCGAGCACAAGTTGCTGGCGCCGTAGACAATCCTGCCGTCTGCTACGCCGGACAAAGTGACTCTGCCATCCTTGACGATGGTCCGGACTTCAGCCGTTGTCACATCGATGGCGAACAGAGATTTCTGGCCCGTATTAGCTGCTGTTGCATAGATTGTTTTGCTGTCTTGCGACCAGCAAAGCGAGGACGGGCTGCGGTCCCAATTCTGCGTAAGAATCCGCTCGTCGGCTTCGGGCCAGGACCGTAGTACAATTCGGAAACGGTCGGACTCGTAGCCGGGTCTGGCCATGGCCAAGTAGGCCAAAGTCTTGCCATCAGGTGAAAAGACCGGGTGAGTATGCCAAGCTCTATTATTTTCGGTCAGGCATTTCGGCGGTTCAGGACCGTTCCGGCCGAGGCGGACCAAGTAAAGATCGAAGTCCGTTGACCAGGGTTCTTCTCTGCCCGCATCTCGAGCGGTAAAAATGATGCCTTTGCTGTCCGAAGCAAATGCGATTTCCTCTGGGCCTCCGAAGGGTTTAGAAGGAGTGTCGGCGTCCATTCCGTGCATCACATCCACCGCATCGCCCCCCTCTGTCGGCATCACAAACAGGTGTGAGCGTCGGCCATCCTTCCAGGTGTCCCAGTGCCGAACGAAGATTCGTTCGTACACTCGCCCGGTGGTTTTTCTTTGCTTGATTTCGTCAAGTCGGTCCTTTGTGCATTCCGGCGTATCGCAATCTGGAAAGACCTCCATCGTAAAAGCAATGTGCTTGCCGTCAGGCGAGAGGACCAAACTCCCAACATCAAGGAGCTCATCGGTAACCTGGTCGGCTTCACCTCCATCGATCTTAATGCGCCAAACCTGTGAGAGCTCCGATCGGCTGGATATGAAGAAGATGGACATGCTGTCGGGAGCCCAACGTGGATTTGAGTCTGCGTCCGGATGGGAGGTCAGTCGGCGAAGGTTTGTGCCGTCTGTATGGACAAGCCAGAGGTCGGTTCGCCCGCGGTTAGCTTCGAGGTCGGTCTCGCGCACAACGAAGACGACCCACTTGCCGTCCGGAGAGACCTGCGGATCGGAGATGCGATCCATCGCCAGCATGTCGTGGACAGAAAAGGGGTGAGTTTGGCCTGATCCTTGATTCTGGTTTCTCGATTCTCGTTTGGGTACCGGGCTGCCGGGTTTGCTCTGGGGCATGGCGCAGCAAGCATCGAGCCCGGCCCAGAGAAGAAGAAATAAGGGCATAAGATGCATAGTGTCCTCCTATGAATACATAGTGCAAGTTATTTGTCGTGCAATTTTCGACCCACAGGTTCCTTCACAAGAAGCAGAGGGACCGAGGAGTCGAAAATTGCTGAC
>Ga0209427_10000126_pt1 | contig 70607 bp, 63 predicted proteins | sample DeeMarSWOR136_30_FD_187465 | JGI IMG/M metagenome (GOLD analysis project Ga0209427, IMG submission 187465) | Marine sediment microbial communities from White Oak River estuary, North Carolina - WOR-1-36_30 (SPAdes) (version 2) | ecosystem: Environmental > Aquatic > Marine > Intertidal zone >... | reverse complement strand
CTCTTCTTATCGGCAGGAGTCGGTGATTTTATCTCATATACTCCCTTCAAGTGTTACCCTGATTTGAACCAGGCCAGTATTAGCAGCCTGTATTGCGAATGTAACAGACGAAATGATATGAATGCGAGAGAGTGATGATACGGCGGCTACATAGTGGCCTGCCATCGTCGTGAATCCCGCGAGAGACGGTCGGATGTTCCAGGAAACTAACTGACGACGCTCTTGAGCAAAGTATTGCGGCCTTGCTCGCGGAAGCCAAGCGTAAAGGTCATTTTACTTCAAGGACCGAGTTAGACTCGCCAAACGGGTTCAATTCGGTCAACTCATTGTATGGGTCCTGCTGCCACTGGCCGTCGACTACCAGCCGGTAGCGGTATTTGCCTTGGGGCAGTCGTATCTCGGTTTGCCAGACGCCGCTGTCGCCTACTCTTTGCATGGGATTGTCCGCAGGCTGCCAATTATTAAAATCGCCAGCAACCTGGACACTACTGGCACGTGGATACAGTGTTACAAACACCATGGCTTCGTTTATCTGGCTGACGCCGTAATAGTCAGAAAGCTTGGCATCCGTATCGGAGGGCAGCGTTTGTTCTTCGGGGGCCTGTTGCTCGGGGGGTGGAGCCTGCTCGGGCTTCGGGGCCTGCAGCAACTCATCGGCGGTGGTGCTAATGGACTCGAGCTGGTCAGCCAAGGAATTGACCATCTGCCGGCGCTGCTGCTTCGACTCAAAACCGATGACTTCCTCAGCCAACGAGTGAAAATCTCTCTGGCCCTTGCTGGCGGCATCGTATTCGTTGATGGGCTGGCCGAAACTCGATGCTTCCTTGATCTTGGTATTGAAATTAACGACCGTATTGATCATTTTGTCGGCGAAGTGCGTCCGCAGCTCAGCCAAAATCTCCCGGGCCATCTTGGTTCTTACATCATACATACTGGCCAAGACCTTGACGTCTACCTGCTGCTTGCACCTTTTGCAGAGTATGCTGAGGGTATCAAGCTGTTTGCTAAGCCCATGCAGTGCAAAGTAACCTGTCTCAACAGGGACGATGACGTCGGTGGCTGCTCGCAGCGCATTGAAGGTCAATAGGCCGACGGCTGGAGGACAGTCGACTACTGTGTAGTCATACTCGCTGCTTATTTCGTCCAAGACGTCCTTGAGACACGACTCGCGCTCAGGAACACCAGCCATTTGCTGCTCGAAGGCGGACAGGTCTATACTGGCCGGTGCCAGTTCAAGCCTCTCGCTGATCTGCCAGAGTATCTCGGTGAGCCTTATCGGCTCATTTCTACTGTTGCTTATTAGCACATCATAGATGCTCTGTTCGATCTGATCTTCGGGCACGGCGAGCCCAACTGCGCAATGCGACTGCGGGTCCATATCGACAAGTAAGACCTTTTTTCCCGCTTGAGCGAGGGCACTTGCCAGGTTTATTGATACGGTTGTCTTGCCACAGCCACCCTTTTGATTAACAACCGCTATAGTTCTCATTTTTTTCTCCAATTGTACACCCCATTTGGCAAGGAATCGCAAGTTATGGTCCGCTAACAAACAGCAGAAAGAACTCTCTTTCAGTTGTAAGGAACAACTAAGGGACCACTATTACTATTCGGCAAAGAAATCTGAAAAACTTTATCTTTTTATAGGACGGGCCGATAAAAAGCGGTAATAGCAATATAAGGACATTTTGTCGCTCAGCTTGAAGTGTCAGAAACCGATGGGAAGGCAGCGTCCGTCGGCGCTCTTGGACCATATATTTGGCAAGTTTTGCGCCATCATGCGCGTGCTCGTAGGCGGGGAGAAACAGCCATGTTATACACAGCAATGTGGGCTTTAGCTTTTGAATATTGGAGCGAATTGGTATACTGTGGCGGAATGGCACTGGAACGCGCGTGAGTCCAGGCTTGCCGTGCACTTGTCAGATACATCCAAGATGGAGCGGGCAGTGGAGAAATAAGCTGCCGTGAGCTAATAGAGTCTAACTGGGCTGGCTACAAGGCTGACAGACCCCGAGAACCCGATGTAGGAGCAAGAGCAATGAAAGAGAAAAGAATCGAACGTCGTAGTTTCCTGAAACACACCGCCGCGATCATGGTTGGAGCGAGCCTGCAGGGCCCCTCTGTATTTGCCGAGGGCCAGCGTACGGGCGCAAAACTTCGCAAAGCACTTCAATTAGGCATGTTACCGAGGCAGCTTTCCGATGCGGATAAATTCAAGCTGGCGAAGAAATGTGGCTTTGAGGGGATCGAGGGCTCGCCCATGAGTGATTTTGGTGCGGCGCGGGAGCTGGGCAGGCTGGCGCGGCAGGCGGGAGTCCCGATCCATTCGATTGTATACGGCGGTTGGGGGGCTCCGCTTTCCGACCCCGACCCTGAAGTTATCAAGAAGGGGCTGGCGGGGATGGAAACGGCCCTGCGCAGCGCTAACGCAATGGGCGCCGAAGCGGTGCTTCTCGTTCCTGCAATAGTGACAGAGACGGTCGGCTACGGCGATGCGTACAAGCGCTCGCAAGAGCACATCCGCAAATTGCTGCCTCTGGCGGAAGAACTGCGGGTGGTCATTGCGGTCGAGAACGTGTGGAACAAGTTTCTGCTGAGTCCTCTGGAGTTTGCGCGTTACGTGGACGAGCTCGATAGCCCGTGGCTGAAGGCGTACTTCGACGTGGGCAACGTGATTATCTTCGGCTTTGCCCAGGACTGGATCCGCACGCTCGGCAAACGGATCGTCAAAATCCATCTTAAGGACTTCAAGCGCAGGGGCTATAAATGGACTAACCTTCTGGACGGCGACGTGAATTGGCCGCAAGTGCGTCTGGCGTTGGATGAAATCGGATACGATGGATATATGACTACAGAGTTATCCGGCGGCGATGAGGCCTATTTGCGTGACCTTGCCAAGCGAATCGACCGCATCATAGCAGGCAAATAGTCGTAGATCAGATAAAATGTGACTGCGACCCAAGGAACACTCCCCTCGTAGTCAGACAACATGGTTTTGACAATAAGTTGTGAGTGTCCTGGACAAATACTCTGCTTCAAAAGGCAAGACGGCCGCAATCGCTCCAGTGCGTGTAACAGGCCAATAACCTTGGCCCGGTAAGAAAATGGTGCCGTTTGGCTGGCAACAGCCAAACGGCACGGCATTGCATCTGGTAGAAGCAAGAATACTTTATCCTTTGACCTTGACCTTAACGGTCTTTGCTTCCTCGGCTTTTGGCAGCGTTATGGCCAGCACACCGTCTTTGCACACAGCATCGATCCTGGCCGGGTCGACGTCTGTGGGCAGGGTTAGCTCGCGTCTGAAGTTTCCGTAGGTGCTTTCGACGTGGTAGTAGCCCTTTTCCTTTTTCTCCTCGGACAGTTTCTTCTCCCCGCTGATGGTCAAGGTATTGCCGTATACGGAGATGTCGATGTCGTCGGCCTTGCAACCAGGGACTTCCGCCTTCACGACGACTGCATCATCCTCTTCAGCGATGTCGATTGCGGGCCAGGCTTTGTATCCGAAGAACGGCCTGTCCAACCCCCTAAAGAAACTGTCGAACATATCATCCATCTCACCATGAAGTCTCGCCAAATCGCTTCTGTGTCTTCTGTTCAAAGGTATCAGTGCCATAGTAACACCTCACTTTCTTCACCCTTAAATTGTCATCGTTAAATTCGTTTTTATGTTTTAACCTTTACTTAATACGATGAGCAAAAGTCGTGCCAGGTCGGCGATGCACCGGAGAGGTCAAAAATCAGCGTACAATCGCCGCTCGGCTATTAGGGGCGAGCCGGCAAGCTGTCAATTTGGCAGCGTTGCTGGCTTCCTGCCAAATTGATATCGTGGTTGTGGCAATCGGTTAAATGCTGTAGACTAATCTTGAACTTCAATCGAACTGAAAAAGAAAGAGGTAAAACAAGATGGCCGAAGATAAGAATAACCTCAAGTTAGACGCGGTTCACGAACAGATACGGGAGCCGTTAAAGGCGTTTGCTGAGAGGCTCATCGCAGAGCTCGGCGGCAATCTGCAGAGCATCACGGTGGTCGGCAGCAGCTTGACGCCGGACTTCAAACCGGGGCAAAGTGACATCAATACCGTGGTGGTACTTGGCGAGCGGACTCTATCTACGCTGAATAGTATCGCGGGAATGGCGAAGCCGATGAGCAAGAAGAAGATTTCTGCGCCTTTGCTCATGACGGCCCCCTATATCGAACGCTCACTCGACGTGTTTGGAGCCGAGTTTTTGGATTTTCAACTCACTCACGAGACGATTCTGGGTAGTGACCCTTTTGCGTCGCTCAGCTTTGACAAAAAGGACGTCCGACTCCAGTGCGAGCGCGAGCTTAAGGCGATGCTGATACGATTACGGCAGGGGTATATTGCCGCGGCGGCCAACAAGAGACTCGTTCGAGACATGCTTATCTCAACAACAAAAGGTCTTGCCCCACTTTTGCGAGCAATGCTCTGGTTGAAAGACGTCGAGCGGCCGGCTGAGACTGAGCCAACATTCAACAAAGCGGGGGATGAGTTTTCGATCGGTATGCGTCCTCTGATAACTACGGGAAGATGGAGCCGCGAGAAGGTACGCCTGAGCGACGCCGAAATCCAAAACGCCTTCGAATCGGTCTACACGACCGTTGAACAACTGGCTCTTATGATCGATAAGCTTGGGGTATGATTATGCGACAAATCTTCTTTATGTCGGTAGCGGTCTTTGTGGCGGTATTGGCCCCCACCGCAAGAAGCTACGGGCAGGCCAATCTGCCGATGCCCGAGCATTATGTTGAGGATTACGCCAATGTGATAAACAGCACGGAGGAGCAGTCTTTGAACGGGGTCCTGCAGGAATTAGAGCAAAAGACGGGGGCACAATATATCGTGCTGACCGTGCAGACCACAGGAGGATTGCCAATTGAGGACTTTGCAATTCGATTGGCTGAGAAGTGGAGGCTCGGGCAGAAGGGCAAAGACAATGGAATGCTTTTCGTGCTGGCGAAAAACGATAGAAAATACCGGTTCGAGGTAGGTTACGGATTAGAGGGCTTCATAACGGACCAATACTGCGGCCAAGTAGGTAGAGAGGTGCTTGTGCCATATCTTAAGAAGGGCAATTACAGCGAGGGAATTTATCAGGCTAACGCGCGGATTGCCCAGAGAATCGCTGCTCAATCCAGCGTGACTTTGACAGGTATGCCAAAGCTGAAGGCGGTACCGCGCAGGTACGAACGGAGAAGGGTAGGGCTGCCGTGCTGTGGTATTCTGCCAGTATTCTTCATTATGCTGCTGCTGTTCGGCGGTTTAGGGCGCGGAATGGGGTGGTGGTTTTTTCTGCCGTTTATGTTCGGCGGATTCGGAGGCCATGGTGGCTACGGCAGGAGCGGCTCGTACGGCGGGGGCAGCTTCGGCGGGGGCTTCGGTGGATTCGGAGGCGGAATGGGAGGCGGGTTCGGTGGAGGCGGCGCAAGCGGAGGCTGGTAGACAGAAAGTAAAAAGGCAAAAGCGAAAAGGAAGAAAGAGAATGAGAAATTTCGGCAAAGCATGGGTAGTTTTGGTTGTGATTCTGGTCCTTATACTTCTGGTTGGCCTTGGAGTGGTCGCATGGTACATCGGCGGCTACAACAAAGCGGTCCGGCTTGAGGAAGGGGCAAAGACCACGTGGTCCGACATAGACGCGACGCTCCAGAGGCGGTTTGATTTGATAGATAATCTTGTCGAAACAGTGAAGGGGTACGCAGGGCACGAAAAGGAGCTGTTCGAAAATATCGCCAAGTCGAGGGAGAAATACTTCCAGGCCAACACCGTGGCGGGTAAGGCTGAGGCACTGGGCGGAGTTGGCGGGTTTCTGTCCCGGCTCTTGATGCTGCAGGAGAATTACCCGGAGCTAAAGGCCAGTGAGAATTTTCGCGATCTTCAGGTTGCTCTGGAGGGAACCGAGAACCGCATAAACGTTGCCCGGCAGCGGTACAATAATGCAGCCAAGCAGTTGAACTCTTACACGCGGGAATTCTTCGGGTCATTTTTCTGCCGTAAGGCAGGCGTAGAGCCGGTGGAGTATTTCGAGGCCCCGGAGCAAGCAAAAACAGAAGTGCCGAAAGTGAAGTTCAGAGAAGGAGCAGATTGATGAGGTGGGTCGGACGATTCGCATTAGCATTGTCCGTGGTCGGCGCCGGGGCGATCGGACGCGCAGAGGAAAAGCCTATGCGAATTGTCGTCTGGGATGAACGACAGCCGAAACAGCAGTCCATGTATGAGAACTTTCTCGGAAATCACATTGCCGCTTACCTGGGCAAGCAAAAGGGGTTTTCCGTGCGTTCGGTTGGGCTGGATGACCCACAGCAGGGCTTGCTGGACACGCTGCTGGATGACTGTGACGTTCTGATTTGGTGGGGGCATGTCCGACAAGATGAGATTTCCATCCGGACGGCTCGACGCATCGTCCGGCGGATCAAGGCTGGGAAACTCAATTTCATCGTGCTGCACTCAGCACATTGGTCGACACCATTTATGGTAGCCATGGAAGAGCGGGCCAAGCAAGATGCGCTGGCGAAGCTTTCCAGAAGGGAACGTGCGAAGACAAAGGTCGAATTGGTGGGCGAATTCAAGCGCGAGCCGCCCAAGCGTGATGCCAACTTGACGCCAGCCGTATCTATTGAAAAAGGGCCGGACGGTGCCACGCTGGTAAGGGTTGTCCGGCCGAACTGCTGCTTTCCGGAGTACGAGGCCCATGGCAAGCCAAGTAAAGTGCAAACAATGCTCGCCGACCATCCCATCGCCAAGGGTATCCCGCGGCAGTTTACGCTGCCGCAAACGGAAATGTATGGCGAGCCATTCCATGTGCCAGCACCGGATGCGGTGATTTTTGAGGAGAGGTGGGAAGCGGGACAGTGGTTTCGCAGCGGCGCGATATGGAACTTAGGCAAAGGCAAGGTGTTTTACTTTCGACCCGGCCACGAGAACTTCAACGTGTTTCACCAGCCGGAGCCACTCAAAATCGTTGCCAACGCCGCGCAGTGGCTGGCTCCTGCCAGCCGCGAGACCCAACAGCAGGCAAGCCAAGACGCCGGCGTATTGCGGTAGCGAACGCAATCTCTTTGTGAGGCCACTTAATCCGCCAGTGCTGCGACCTCATCTGGGCTCAGCGGGCGGTTGCAGATGCGAACATCACCTATCAGGCCCGTCCAAAAAGTACCTGCAGTGAGGTTCCTATCAACACCAAAGTGCAGATTGCCGGGCGAACTTAGCACCATTTGGTCGGTGGTGTCCCCAACAAGCATTTCGCCATCGCCGTAGAGGTACCTTCGGGAGCCATTCCAGACGAGGCCTATATGATGCCACCGGTCATCGGTAATTACCAGTTCGGCCGTCCGCTCAAACCAACACAAGCTGGTACAAAGCTTGCCGTTTGATGTGCTCATACCCAGCCATGTGCTACCGAATCCACCAGCGTCGGTCTGAGATATGATGACTTCTCCCGGCTCGCCGCCTTTAATCCAGGCAAACGCGCTAAATGCTCCGTCTGCGGGGTCCAACACGCAGCCGGCGTTAACATAGTCATCAGTGCCGTCGAACTGCAGCGCTCCATTTAGCTTACCACCGGTAGGTTGCCAAACTGGCCCGCCTATCAAGGTGCCGTCGTGGCGACCAAAACGGTCGTGGGCGATGTTGCCCTCCGTCTCGTCCAGCTTCATACATACTTATTTCACAAGTATATACCATTTATTCACAAACACTTACAAACAGCATACACGGATTCAATGAACGGTCTTGGTGCTACAGAAAAAAAGAGGACTGGCAGTGTCTTAAACCGTCAGCCCTTCTGGTATGTAGCCAAAAGTCAGCCTTTATGGTATTATCGCTCGGTCATAGATGCGGACGTCGTCAATCAGGCCGGAGAAGAAACTGGTTGGATCAAGGTCAGGTTTTTTCCCAGCACCTATGTATAGATTTCCGTCGGAAAGTATCGCAGTCATATCTGCTGTATCCTTGGCGACCTCTTTTCCGTCCACGTACAGGTATCTGCGTGAGCCATCCCAGACAATAGCAACATCGTGCCAGGTGTCATCGGTGACTACCGATCCAGACTTCATCTCAAAGAACATTAAGTTAGTAATAAGCTTGCCATCTGATGCATTCGTGCCGAGCCAGGTTCCACCAAAACCAGTACCATCCGCCTGCGATATGATCACCCCTCCTGGCTGGCCACCCTTCATCCAGGCAAAGGCGCTGAATGCTCCGTTGGCGGGGTCCAAGACGAAGCCAGCGTTAACATAGTCATCGGTGCCGTCGAACTGCAGCGCACCATCGACCTTGCCACCGGTAGGTTGCCAAACTGGCCCGCCTATCAGGGTGCCATCTCTTCCGCCGACACTATCGTGCGCTACAGTTCCTTCCGTCTCATCCAGCTTCCAGTGCGCTATCACAAAATCTGTCAGCCAGTACTCAGCGAATGCAGCTACGTCCTCGAGATCGACTTTCCCATCGCCACGAGGTCGTGGACCAATATCAACTGATGATTTACTTAGGGACCAGTATTGCGCGAGACAGCAGTAATCCTTGAAGTCAACCTTTCCGTTGCCATTAAAGTCAGGTGATGGAGTGTACAATGCAGCCGCGGCGTCAATACGACCATATCCGTAGTAGTTGTCGCGGCCTGGGGTGCCAAGGTCCACAGCGGACTCATGCAGGATGCGCCGAACATCATCATTAGCAAGATTGGGGTTAATAGAGAGAATAAGGGCTGCTACACCAGCTACAATCGGACAAGCACCTGACGTGCCACCAAAAAAGAAATAGTCCTCTTCGGAGAAGCCTGTGCTTCCGGCGATATCTGTAGTATAGATCCCTGGATGATCGGACTCAGCGATCCCCCCACTTGGTGCAACTATCTCCAATTCTGACCCGAAATTGCTGTAGTACCAACGCTTATCCTTGTTATCCGTGGCGCCTACAGCAATAACATCGGGGTGCCTGGCGGGATAATCGACACGCGCATTGGCATTACCCGCGGCAGCCACGATAATGCAACCTTTTCCATTCCGGCCGATTCCACTTAGCTTGGTGACATCCACTATGGCGGAGTCAACGATCGGCGAGTCGCTCATAACAAGACTACAACTCAAGATGTCAGCGCCGTTGTTAGCTGCCCAGCGAAACGCTGTCGCTGCCACATCGGCTGTCGTCCAATCGGTCCTGGATGTTCGGATAGGCATTATCCTGCAGTTCCAGGTAACACCTGTGATGCCGAAACCGTTATTACCCTGGGCCGCGAGAAGCCCGGCACAGGCCGTGCCGTGAGCGTCAAAAGGATTAAGAGCTGGAGACGGATCATTATCATCGTCGAAGAAATCATAGCCGGGCACGAGATTGTTAACCAAGTCCGGATGTTTCGTATCAATGCCGGTATCCAGCAGGGCAACTATAATATTGGGATCCCCAGTGGTAATTTCCCACGCTGTTGGGGCCTTGATATCCGCACCAGGTGTACCGTTTAGTTGTCCCGTATTGTGCAGGTGCCACTGCAAGGAGAAACCCGGATCGCTGGGCATAACTCGTCCACACAACTGAGGCTTGAATGCGATATTCGGAGCAGCCCACTCAATCCAGTCTATTCTGTTTATCTGGTCAAGAGCAGCAAATACAGCTTCAGCATCGGGTCGAAGGACTTCCAACAAATACTCCTGCGTGGTGAAGTCCATGCGTTTCTTGATCCGCAAGTGCATAGACTGGCAGACTGCCGCAAGGTCTTGCTCGGCGGCCCCTTCTTTGAGGCGGGCGACGATTTCCGGAATGATACCTACCGTCTCGCCCTGGCAAAAGAACAAAGGAGCCGCATATTTAACGAGGCTGTCGGCTGCGAGCACTTTGATTGTCTTTTCGTTTTGACCGGCTGGCTGCTGGCGCTCGACAACATAAACGCCCTTGCGGCCTGGCCCCCGGATCGTCGCGGCCTGGGCCAACTCCAGACTCGACAGACCGCTCAATGCACCGATGCCGCTGGTCCTCTCTTCTTGCAGCTTTACGACGTAGCCAGCGTCCGGCTGGGGCACAAAATGAATCTGCTCACTCCCCACCGAAACAGTATAATCGCAAGGCGTGCGACCCATAGCCAGGCTGCAGGTAGTCGGCCCAAGGGTAGTGGGAATGCCGAAGATAAAGTCTGCGTTGGCAACCCCCGTAGCCAGGCAAAATGCCAGAGCCAGACGTACTACCATTCGGGCACAGCGGGTCTTCCATTTTGTCGTCTTCATGTCTTTCTGCCCTCAACAAGATTATTCATTCGCACGGCGCATACTCTGCGCGCGTTTGGCCGGGTAGGTCGATTATCACGACAGCTCTCTTTCTAGCGCCCTTATAAGTGTTTCTCCTCAGATTTAATCGGACACGTGTAGCTATGATACAATACTCTGTGAACCGATGTCAAGAAAAAAAGGATTTTTTATGACGATATTGAGGCCTTTATGTAAGACCTTGTCACCAATGGACTTAGCTGAAGATGGGCATAAGGGCGCGCACTGGTTGCCTTGGCGACTTTGCCAGAAAAAGACAATACTCAGTGTTTGCGTTCATGAAGCGGGGTCTTTGGGCTTCAGGTTTGCATCGAAGAAATCATCTACGAGCTTGTCGACCTGAGGGCCGGAGAATCCGTGGCCTCCGCCTTTGACCGTGTGGAACTTTACTTTTACGCCCGCCTTTTTGAGGGCTTCGTAGAGAAGCTGACTCTGGTTGAGCGGGACAGTCATGTCGTTGTCGCCGTGCATAATCAGAAACGGGGGATCGTCTTCGGATATATACGTAATTGGATTTGCGCTCCGGCACGCGGTTTTGTTTTGCAGGACCGGGCCACCAATTAGCTGCGACTCAGGCGAATCGGGGGCGTGATGGTTCATGTTGCTTGGGAAACGGCCCATTTCAATAAAGTCGGTAGGGCCAAAGAAATCGCAGACCGCGTGCACACGGCTGGCAACTTCAAGATTCGGACCCTTGTCAAACTTTTTGACGTCGCCCGTTGTGCCGAGCAGTGCGACAAGATGGCCGCCTGCGGACGAGCCCCATACTCCGATACGTTTGGGGTCCAAGTTATATTTCTTTGCGTATTTGCGGAGCCAACGAATTGCGGCTTTGCAATCCTCGATCTGGGCGGGGAAGATGGCGTGCTGACTCAGCCGATAGTTAATGCTTGCGACGGCATAACCTTTGTTCAGAAATCGCAGGGCTGGGCACCTTTGCTTACTGCCGGCTCGCCATGCGCCACCGTGGACCCAGACAATCAAAGGCAGGGGGCCGGGCACTTCAGGCTGCCCGGGCAGATAGAGGTCGAGCTTGTTGCGTTCATGGCCGCCAGGGATATACTCCAGATCCTGCGAGAAATGGACGTTCGCGGGAATCCGAGGGCCGGTCGGCTCGGCTTGAACTGCCCTTCTAAGCTGCCGCCTGCTCCAAGCAGGGACCTGCAGGCCGTCGTACTTTAACAAGGTTTCAAACCACTTCTGGGCGATTACTTCGGCGCCTATGTCATTAGGGTGTTTGAGGTCCTTCGCAAAGGCCTTTGGGTAGAGTTCTTTTGTGGGCGTCCATACGTCGGGGCCGCGCTCAACGCCGGGGATATTCAGTCTCATCAGCGCGTCCAGAGCGTACCGTTCGTTGCCGATTTCAGGCTCCATCTCGTGCTTGTAGATGTGCATGGCGACGAACACAAGGTCTGCACCATCTTTCTTCAAGAGCCTCACATATTTTTCCAGGGCATCGACGCCTTGCTCGATACGCTTCTCGTCGTTAGCATCTCTAATGCCCTTGCTGCGGTCCCCGAACACCCATTGCAGTGACTGCTGCGCAAGGACGATGGTGGGTGTTTCTGCAGAGTCCTGGAGGGCCGGCCTTAGCGTGTTGAGCCACGGTCTTAGAGGCTCGCCGGTATCGACGTTTATCCACTTAGCTATGGGGGTACCTGCCTTGGTGGCGGGCTTGACCAGCAGGACTCGTTTGCGATCGAAGTGCCGGTCGAGCTTGCGCTGGAGCAAGTCCGGCCAGCGAAGGGAGGTGGAGTAGCCATTTACTACGATTGTTTTTGGCCTGCCATCAAATATCTTTATCTGGTCATCGCCCACCTTGCCGCGGCGGGCGAATGCGGAAGTGAAGTTAGCCGCCGTGAGGATACATATAACGGCGAGTACGAAAGTGTGTCCTTGCCAAGTGAGCCTTGCTTTCGGTTTTTTTGTGCCCATGTTCTTTAGCTCCTGAAATGCTTACCAACAGCAAAGCCCCATCGCTCCGGCAAGCCGACTGCAAGCCGCCAAGCCTCGGCGTGCGGATCAAGAATCTAACAGCTTATCCACAAGGAAACAGGCCTGGTCTTTGGACACAACGGATTGTCCTACAAGTCCTTATCGACTACGGCCACTTGAAACCTAACAATGCAGTGGTCCGGGCGTCGGAATACTGAGTCTGACAGGCGATGCAGCGATAACGGTGCTGACCCTTTGTGCGCATGCCGGCAAGATACGCGCCGACTGCGAAGGGCTTCAGATCGGATGTTTGGCACCTCGCCGGCGAGCCTGTTTAGCTTCACTGTGAACGCGAACCAAGAGCTGCCCCGGTCATCGGCGCATTTGCCTTAGCATTTCCCTCTTCTGATAACACTGCTCCCTGAAGACAGCGATCTCGGAATCAAGATTAACACTCGGCGAATCACCGAAGAAGGCGTGGATGATCGGGAAGACGAGATCAGGTTTTCTTTTTCTTAGCTCCTTTGCCATTGCCTCTATTTTTGCAGTGGCGACCCCTTCCTGCATACAAGTAAAAGGCCCTACGTGAAAAATTCCCGAAATGCAGGCATCGCCTATCGGTTTTGTCAAATCGTGCATCAAGTAATAGGCAATCGCCGTGCTCAAGGGCGATTCGCCCTCGATGTTTCCATGGCACTCGTGGTTTTCCTCTAAGGTCTCAATCATCTTCATGGGTTTTGGAAGGACGTGCCTTCCGGAGAGCACTTTATGAAATGGTTCGGCTATTTTTTCTTCAACATAGGACATGTAGCTTCCCTTAAGGAAAGACTTGCCGAATTTTCTTACTTGTCTTAATGTCCTGGCGAAATTGAGGGTCTTAATTCCCAGTCTTAGGTCTCTCTTTGAATTTCGTTGATTCACCTTGTTTACATAGTCCAACCAGTCGGTTATTGGGTCTCTTATTAACTCCAGCCCTTGTCGTTCTAATCGTCTGACCACATGATTCGTATACGGGTCATGCTGCCTCATGTAGATCTCGCCTATGTAGAGCACGAGAGGAAATCTCTCGCTGTTTTGCGGATTGTTTTCGATGAACAGCCGGACTGTTTCATGTCCCCACCTTACCAGATCCGAAGTGTCAGCGCCACGCTCTACAACGCTTGCCAGCGCAGTTAGCCTCTGGCTCTTAAGCTCGTCTATCAGCTTTCCATCGTTAGCATAGGGGCGGAATCGCAGGGCCATATCCTCCAAGAGATCGGCCGCCTTTATGCCCTTGAACAACATTTTTTGCAGCTTGATTTTCTGTGCCAAGCCGACCCTCTTTGGAAACGGCACATCAAAATAATCGCTTTCTGCGGAAGGCCCCAGCACCGGGATCTTTTCCAGGCCCTCACAGTCCAAAAAATCCCTGACCACTTCCGTATATTTGCCGAATCTGCAGGGCCCACTTGTCGTGGGGAGCATTACGAGATAGCTGTCTTCCACATACTGTCTGCTCTTTCTTTCAATCTCCTCGTTGAGGAAGCCAAGCGCATCGCCTACAACTCCTTTAAGGGGATGGCAGACCTCGGTAGAAATGTACCGCCGGGCTATTTCATAACCTCTCTCGGTATTCGTCGGCAGGACTCTGCTGTCAATTCCGAAATGTTTTAGCCCCGCGACGCCGACGAAACTGGCATCTCCCATGTAGGGAAGAAGCCACGTTCTCTTGTCACTCTCATCAGTTGAATATCGCTTCATTCTGGGTAGGTTGAATGTTTTGGGCTTGCTTTGATTTACGACCCTTTCATGCGCTTCGGTTCGCGTCACGAAGGGGGCATTGTTTGTCTGGGCATCGGTTAAAAGAGTAAGCAAAGGTTTATCTGCCGCCCGCTGAATTCTTTCTTCCTGGTAGATTTTCAGACTATCGGGGCCGCAAGCAAAATTCATCATCCGTATAGCGAACAAGCTCGGATGCTTTGCGACAAACAAGTTAGCCTTAAGTATTTTGACGCTCTGGACCCAAAACTCATTATCCACAAAATCGTCAATGGGGATATCTGCGAACTTGTGCTCCAAAAAGAGCTGGGGAATGTAATCCAGGCCTCTAATCTGGGAGAACATAGCGCCGGAGTTTGAGCTCGCTTCGGGATCGAGCAGCACATAGTCTCTTCCAATACCAACGTATGCTTTTTGGCCATCCTTTTCAATCCGGCTTAGGAACTTATCCCCTTCCTTATACAGGTCGTCCCTGAATCTGTTTTCTGCCTGATCTGCATACCTGATGGCCGCTCTTATCTGCTTATCCGCGAACCGGAAGCCGAGCCTGTGGAATTCCCGTCTCAATTCTTGAACGAGAAGCGGCAGATCGCCGAAGTGCAAAATGGGATTGATTTGTTTGTCCTTATCAAGAGATAGAACATCATTTAGGACGTAACCTTCCGACTCTGTATAGATACAGTATTTGAGGTCCGGAGGATGCTGCTTTCTCTGCTCGATGAAGCTTGGATTGAATAAGTAGTCGACGGCCGGGCTTTCATTTAGCACTGCTGCATGCCCCGTTGCCAGCTTTCTTGCTATACAGAATTCTGTTCTTGAGTTATCAATCCCTATTTTTGCCAGCTCCTGGTTGCTTTTTGGGGACACAACAGGACAGAAGCCGAGCTTTCTCAGTAGGGCTGCACTCCAGATACCTTTTTCACCGAGCGTTGCGGTACTCCTTTTGATGCCCACCGTCTTGATCCGGCCTGTATGTACTCCGGTAGAAGAGAGCTCTGTTAGTAGCTGGCCCTGTTGCTTGATATGTTTCTCGTATATCTTGTGGTACCGTTCCACGTAATTGGTCTTGGGTTTTTTGGCTGCCTCAGAGTTTCCTCTCGGACAGAAGCCTCCTGTAATTATCTGATCATCTTCGATAGAGAACACCTCAAGCTGACAGTCTCTTACGTCGCAGGACTCTTCGGCGAACAATTCTGTGCATGAGGCCGTCCGCTTTTCAAAAGGCATATCGACTAAATCCCAGCCTCTAAATGCAGAGTCGCAACTTTTTCCCTGCTGCTGCAAGTTCTTTATGTTATCGATGATATCCAGCGCTTGACCCCATGCGCCGAACATTTCTCTATGAGGATAGGCCTCTATCTGCTTATCGGTTACCTGCGCAAGAGCAGCAAGAAACGCTCTTCCCAGAGGAGGCCCACCCTGAGCAGAACATTTCTCGCCAACCCGCTGGGCGCCTCCAACAAACTTATAGAAGTAACTTGCGGCTGTCCCTCTGACTATGGCGGCAGCTATCTCGTCCTTGGCAAAGCCCTCGGCGATGAGCCTATTCTCGTCCATTTCCATAAAGACGCCACAGGTTGAGTCAATGATTGGAACTCTGCCTGCCCTGAGTGCAGCCTCCTGTAAGGAGTCCTCCACGTTCAAATCCACGACATCAGCCATATTCTCGAGCGTCTGACCGGAGCCAGCCTGGCAGCTATAGTTCATTTTCGCCTCTTTGACGGTTCCGTCGGCGGCAAAACAGGTAAACTTCATATCCTGGCCACCCACCTCAAAGATGGTATCGATAGCAGCGTTATAGTGTTTAACTCCAAGAGCATGGCATGTAATTTCATCGGTTATTCTATCTGCAAGCGCAACGCCGTTTGCAGCTAACTGCCCCGCCTTCTTCTTGCTGACGAGGATTTTCTCGTATAATCTTCTTGCAGAGCCAGTAGCACCAACTCCTTTGACAACAACTTTATCCCTGTGCCTGCTTAGATACTTGATGACGCGCTTGAGGGATTGCTCGGGGTTACCATGCGTCTTGATGTAAAGCTTGTCGAGCAGGCGTCCAGTTTTTAGTTCAACAAGCGCTCCCTTTGTTGTGGTACTGCCACCATCTATTCCGAGGACCACTTCGGTATTGGGCGCTATCTTTTCGGCGAGCCTGTCGCTTCGCTCATTCACTCTTTCAATAGACCGTGATAGAGGTGGGGCAAAATTTCTCCTCTGTCGGCTGTACTCTGCAACCTTCTCAAGCTGCTGAAGGTCAAGAACAAAGCTGTTATCTTCCTCTATCCCTTTTAGAGCTGCGCCGATAGCTGCGATGTTGTGGTAATACTCCGCCCTTTTTATGGGAATCCCAAGCAGGTTGCTAAGGCTTTGCCTTATCAGATCGTTGGTAAGGACGCCGCCGGTTGCAACAGCGTTACCGACGCGATCAGAATTATTGAAATTCCTGGTGCCGAGAACGTCAATCTTGTAATTTCTCGCAACCGTCCTAAAAAGCCCTGCCAGGTTATCCTCCCTCTTTGCTCCTTCATTTTGCTTATGGATTAAATCCGATTGGATAACAACTCCACATCTTGCGAGGAAGTCGCTCGGACTCCGCGAGCGACCTGCCTCTTGCTCAGCTCTGCCGAACATATCTTCCAACGCTGCTTGCAGCTTCCTCCTATTGCTTGCCGCGATGGTTTGTCTTGTCTTTTCGTCTACACCCAGAGCTATATCTTCTAATTTGGGGTGCGGCACTTGGCCTTCAAACAGACGCCGACATTGCTTCTCAATCAGAGTTCCGGAGCCACCACCACATTTGGTGCCCGTTTTCCATTCTTGAATGATCTTCCTGCCGTTTAGCTGCCTCAATTGGAAGAAATATGAATCCTTCCCTCCCATGTGGAAGACGAACTGAGCTTCGGGCTCGCTTATCCCTACTCCTTTGGGTATGGCCACGCTGTCATGGACGTAAGTTATGCCTGAGATAACCCGCGGAAATGCTTCTGCACCGCTTCCGGTAAAGGCTGTATTCTTGATGAGCTTGCGGTTGAATCTGGCAGTCAGGTCCTGCCATATCTCCTTTATCGCCCCGATCGGGTTAGCAAAGTGCATAAGCGCCGGGGGTGAGTAGATTATCTGCTTGCTTCCATTTAACGCAGCGCAATGCACGAAGCTGCTGCCTATGTCAATACCTACATAGACCTGCTCTGTTGACCTGTTCACACGCTTGCTGCTTCTGTATGCCATCTTCTCTCCGTTAAGTTGTCAAGCCATTTCGCACTTGTGCCAGCACCGATCGCAGAACAACCAAGGATCTAACGAGCGCCGACCTACGGCCACCTCACACCCACATATACTGCAGTGCCCAAGGCCTCGCAAAGGCAACCACTCTGCAAGGCACATCAAAGAATACAAACCGGAACAAAAAGCAACTCATGAACACCAATGAACCAGACCTCTCGACCACCACATCCGTGTTATAAAAGTTGTTTAAAACCACGTTAAACACCGGAATAACCAACATAATAGCGCCCCTAAGTAAGCAGATCTGTTAAGTTTGTCAAGGAAACTTGGCCCTTATGTAACTACTTATCCCCCGAAACCAAAACGGGGCACAATTAGCATCCCCTTACAGCAAAAGACTTTAGGAATTCAACAATCGGTGATTTAACAATCCCACACTTCATATGAATATTACTACTAAATCCTTTTTTAGTAAATTAGTAATAATCTTACATATAACACACCACCGGCGGACCTGCTCTCTCTATAACATGTCAATGTTTGTTAGTTAGCTGTTTTGAAGATCGACTGTAGACTCACCTAACAGAAATCAAGGTGGTTTCCGAGTGGTAGCTTATAGCTCCAAAACAACCCGTCTTTTTTTACGAAAAAAGATTGCAAGTGTGTGTCGTTTTTTATAAACTACGGACGTATTTTTAAGGTTTCGATGTTCTTAATCTTCGAATATTGCCTTTTGCCAAGAGAGGGTCATTATGAAGCTTACGTTTAACAGAAGCGCGCTGAGCGATGCTTTAGCTCTGTTGACAGGTGTTGTTCCAGCAAGAACACCCAAGCCTATCCTACATTGTGTGCGGATCGATGCTCACGAAAAGGACGTTCATATTCATGCTACTGATTTAGAAGTAGGTATTGACTATACGGTGTCTGGGGTTCAGGTTGAGGAGCAGGGCCAAACTGTTGTCCAAGCGGACAAGTTGGCTGCTATCGTACGTGAGAGTAGCGACGATGTATTGAAGCTGCAGGCGACCGATGTTAGCTGTGAGATAACGGGGACCGACAGTCACTTTACCATCTACAGCCAAGCAGCTAAGGACTACCCCATGGTGCCAGGTTTCGAGGGTAAGCCTGATATTGAGGTGGCTTTGGATAAGCTTCAGGGCGGTATTGAGCAGTGCCTTTTTGCTACCGCCAGAGAGAGTAGCCGATATGCGATTAATGGGGTTCTGTGGGAGGTGCAGGGCAAGAAGCTTTTATTAGTTGCAACGGACGGTAGGCGATTAGCTCGTTCCCGGGTCGTGTTGTCTTCGGGGGCGGCAGAAGATGTAGCTGCGCAGAGGGTTATAGTGCCGGCAAAGACTATGTCGCTATTAGGTAAAATAGGGGCCCACGACAAGGAGAAGGTTGCAGTTAAGCTGGTGGATAACCAGGTTCTGCTCAGGTGTGCAGATGTGGTGGTAAGCTCAAATCTTGTTGAAGGGAAGTTTCCCAACTACGAAGACATAATTCCAACCTCATACAGTAGGAAGCTGAGCCTTTCCACTAATGCTGTGCTCAGTGCCGTCCGTCGCGCCGCACTTCTGACGAGCGAAGAATCGAGGGGGATCAAGCTGTCTATCAGCACAGGTAGCCTTGTGTTTTCGGCCCGGGCACCTGAGACAGGCGATGCGCAAGTCAATGTGGCAATCGATTATAAAGGAGAGGCCATGCAAATCGGGTTCAACCCGCAATTTTTGATAGATGCGTTGCGGGTTATAGGAACCCCGGAGTTTGAGATGGAATTGGGTGAGCCTGACAGACCAGGCCTGATCAGGAGCGGGCCGGATTTTCTATATGTCTTGATGCCCATTAATCTTGCTTGAGATGGAACGACGCAAATGGCGAGGCAAGGAGTGACTGATAGTCCTACACCACAGCTAAGCCCATTCCCTGAGTCTGCGGTCAGATTGGGTGATAGCTTACGCAAGCTCATGGACAGCCGGATAACGCCAGGGCACGTAGCTTATGAGGCGATAACCCAAGTCTGGACAGAACTGCTGCCAAGGGGGCTTTCCGAGCACTGTAAGATTGCTGGTATCTCTGCCGGTCGGGTGAAGGTTATCGTCGACTCACCGTCGTATATGTATGAGCTGCAATTGTGTAGTTCAGCAATCCTGGATGAACTGCAACGGCGCTGTCCACAGGCACGACTCAAGAGAATCAAGCTCACTGTTGGTTGAATCGTATCCTGGGCGTGCCAACTTGGAGTCACAGTTCGGCATAAATTGTAAAGCGAGAGGCAGGAAGTTTCCGAAGTTTAATTTAGTGCTAACGACGAAATACTGGATACACACGGAAGGTTCAGATGAAAGTTCATAGGTACGATGCAAGCAACATCAAGATTTTAGGGGGCGTGGACGCGGTGCGCAAACGCCCGGACATGTACATCGGCGACCGGGGTACCGGAGGGCTGCATCATTTGGTCTATGAGGTGCTGGATAATTCCATTGATGAGGCCATGGCGGGTTTCTGCGACGACGTAAGCGTGCGCATCCAGGCGGACGGCAGTTGCACGGTGGAGGATAATGGGCGAGGTGTTCCGGTCGAGAAGCATAAAGAGGCGAAAATTAGTGCGTTGGAGGTTGTGCTGACTACGCTGCATGCCGGGGGTAAGTTCGACTCGGACAGTTATAAGGTGGCTGGCGGGCTGCATGGGGTGGGGGTCAGCGTCGTTAATGCGCTTAGCGAATGGCTCGAGGCCGATGTGCATCGGGATGGCAGGCACTATCATTTTGAGTGTGTCCGTGGTAAGAGCTGCGGGCCGGTAAAGGAGGTAGGGCCGACCAAGAAACGCGGCACGAGGATATCCTTCAAGCCGGATGAGGAGATATTTGGCGACACGGAGTTTGCTTACGATACGTTGCTGAAGCGAATCCGAGAGATGGCGTACTTGAATGCCGGGCTGAAGATTACCTTTAGGGACGATAGAAGCCATAAAAAGGAAGTGTTCAAGTTTGAGGAGGGCATCAGGGCCTTTGCCAAGCATCTGAACGAGGGCAAGGAGACGCTTCACAGGGATGTTATCTACCTGGCTCGAGAAGATCCGGGGGCAATGCTGAGCTGCGAAGTAGCGATGCAGTACAACGATGGATATACGGAAAACGTGCTGGTTTTCGCGAATAACATCCGCAACATTGATGGTGGCACGCACCTTTCGGGTTTTAAGACAGCGTTGACGCGTACGATGAATTATTATGCCAAGAGCAACAACCTGTTGAAGAATGGGCAGGCAACGACGGGCGAGGATCTGCGGGAAGGCTTAACAGCGGTGGTGGCGGTGAAACTTGCCGACCCGCACTTTGAGGCACAGACGAAGGTGCGACTGACGAATCCAGAGGTGGGCAGTTTCGTTGAGACGACGGTGAACGAGCAGCTTGGGCACTACCTGGAGGAGCATCCAGCGGAAGCGAAGCGGATTCTGAACAAGGCTATCCAGGCTGCGGCGGCGAGGGAGGCGGCGAGAAAGGCCCGTGAGCTGACCAGGCGCAAAGGTGCTTTGAGCAGCGCGAACCTGCCTGGTAAGTTGTGGGACTGCGCCAGTAAGGAAAAGGCAGCCACCGAGATTTTTATAGTTGAAGGCGACTCGGCAGGGGGTTCGGCGAAGGCGGGACGAGATAGAAACATCCAGGCAATTCTGCCCTTGCGTGGTAAAATCCTGAATGTGGAGAGGGCCCGTCTGGAGAAGATGCTGGCGCATGAGGAAATCCGGACGATGATAAGCGCTCTTGGCACGGGTATTGGTGCCGATGAGTTTGATGTTGATAAGTGCAGATATGGCAAAATAATATTGATGACGGACGCCGACGTAGATGGGGCCCACATCCGGACCCTGCTGTTGACCTTCTTATTCAGACAAATGCCTCAGTTGCTTCTGAAGCGTATGGTTTACATTGCCCAGCCGCCTCTGTATGAGGTTCGAGTTAAGGGCCAAAAGAAATCTGAATATGTCCTGAGTGAGGGCCAGATGCGCAGGCGGATGATCGCTCGGGGCCTTGAAGACACAGAACTACTGATTCGTGATGGTGAAGCTGGCGAAAAACGCGCTAAACGAGGCGGCTCAAGCAAGTCGCAAAGGGCGCGAGGTCGCAGATTTTTGGGCAAGGAACTCGCGGCTCTGGTAAAGACGTTAGCCGACGTTGAACGCATTGAGGCGGTTTTAACGCGGCGCGGGATCAACTTTGTAGAGTTCGTAAGGGTGTACTATGATCCGCGCAAAGGCGGATTGCCGGAGTTCCTTATCCGCGTTCATGGCGAGGAGGAGGTTTTTTACAGCAGCGCCAAGTACGAAAAACGGCTGGATGAGTTAAAGGAGCATAAGGCGCGGGGGTCGCGCGAGGCAAATAACAACGGGCCGGCTGGAGGTGAGGAGGAGTCCGCCGCGGGCGGATTGGTTGCTGAGGAACTTCACGAGGTGGCGCGGATCAATCAGATAAGTGAAAGGTTGAGAGCGGATTTTCATCTCGACCTAAGTGATTTTCTGTTGGCGCCTGCGAAATCTGTTTCCGGCGAGGCTCTGCCGACAAAGTTTGAGCTGGTTCATGGTTCGGACAGCTACAGAGTTGCGTCGCTGGTCGATATCTGCCCGACGATTAGGCAGATTGGCGGCAGAGGTGTTGACATAAAGCGTTTCAAGGGTCTGGGGGAGATGAATGCTGAGCAGTTGTGGGAGACGACAATGAATCCTGCTACGAGGACGCTTCTGAGTGTGTGTCTCGATGATGCTGGCGAGGCCGACAGGCTCTTTAGCATATTAATGGGCGATGATGTAGATAAACGGCGAAGCTTCATTCAGGAACACGCGCTCGAGGTCCGAAACCTGGATATCTGAAGCCGCGATTCACGTCTGATTACCGTTGTGCTTACTTTGTCATATTTGCGTTGTGGTTCTGCTCCGGCCGGATATATACGGAGCGCTGCAAGCACATAACCTGGGCAATGAGAAAGCGCCGACAACAGACCACTTGGTCAGGCGGTTCAGTATCGAGAGCGCCATTTTACTTCATCAGCCGGTGTAGGTGATAGCTTTGCATGCGATGTAAGAGTCTTGGCTTTTTCGCGGAATTCGTTGAAATCTAATTTGCCTTTGGTGTAAGCATCGATGTCGGATTTTTTTGCCCGGATGGTGAGGAGTCTTGGGCCGAAAAGGCTCCCTTCGTCTATCTTGGATAGAACTCGGTAGGTTTTACCGCCTTGAATGGCTACTTCCGTGAGCGCCACTGCAGGCTGCCGGGTGCCAGCCACTACAAGGATTATAGATTCATCAGCTTTCAAGTTTCTGATGTTTGCTGCGTGTCCCAATGCTTTCGTGAGCTTCGTCTTCAGCTCTTCGACTTTTTCTGCATCATACTCAACTGCGGCGTTGTATTCGGCAATATCGACTACATAATTGACGTCGGGCTCCTTTTGCGATATTTCTCGTTTTGTGAGTTCCCAAAGAGGATCGATATCCTCATCGACTTTTTTCATTGCTGCCACTTGAACCTTGGGGGGAGCCGAGAGCGGAAAGTCGACATTCATAAAGAATAGCGTCCCATAATCCTGAAGGTATATAGCATGTGTTCCTATTGAGCGATTTTGCGGGTGGAGAAGATTACGAAACTCCATGTTGACGATCTCACCTGGGATTGTGGGAATCGGCAGCGCGTGGCCCAGCTTCTTGTCAAGGATGCGCGACATGACATTGAGGTCTTCGGTTGTTGCTACAATGTCTTCCGCCTTCATGTGGCCGGTCAAAACCATGAGAACTCTCTCTGCGCCGTACTTGGTCCGGGTCAGCGTCATGTCGAGCAGGGCTTTTTTCAGTTCGAGGGCGGCACGCGGCCTGTAAGAAGAGGGCGTCTTGGCCTCTACGCTTGTTCCAAAGAGCTCATCTGTTTGTTTGGCAAGCTCGGCTTGCTGGTTTGCGGGCGCTGCCTGTTTTTGCGCAAGCGTCGCTTGAACTTTGTGGTCTTCTTTTTCGGTAGGGTCCTGAGCCAGTGCAGCATCTGATGTTATGGTGTTGAGCAGGACAAATAGGGTTATGATTGGGCTACGAACTTTCATTTTCGTTTCTCCTTTATCAACAGAATTTTGGCGTCAGTGGTTAGTAGGTTACAGTCTGGATTCGCTTGTGGAACTCGTCGTAGGCGAGTTCGCCATTTGCGAAGCTGTCAATGTCTGGCTTTCTGGCACGAATCGTCACGAACGTGGGCTGAAGAGAGGTTACTTTACCCGTTAGGCCGTGCTGCTCTGCCGCAAGGCCTGTTTCAGTCCCGGTGGGGATGACACTGAGGCTGCCGCCCTTGACCGTGACGGTCACAGAATCGCCGGGTTTCAGAGCTCGGATGTTTGCTGCGTGTTTCAGTGCTTTGGTTAGTGTCTTTTTGAGGTCGTCAATCTTTTCGGTGTCATATTGTTGTTGGCGGCCCTCCTCTATCCGCATCGTGATATCCTTGCGGTGGTAGATTGCCTGTTGCATTTCTATCCATACCGGGTCGACACCCTCGGCGGGTCCGTCTGCTTGAGCTTTCGGGGGCGGCGAGAGCGGGAAATCTACATTGATTAGGAACAGCGGGCCGAGGCCGTCCAGGTAGATAGCCGCCGTCGCACTGTTCTCTCGTGAGAAAAATCTGGTGACTACGTTAGTGTTCTGGTGGACCCAAAAGCTGTCGCCTGCCGGGATCAAGCGCTCGTCGGCAAGTCTTTTGTCGAAGATGCGTGACATGATGGTCATATCTTCTATCAGTGCTGCAATGTCTTCTGATTTCATCTGTGCGCTGGGAATGACCAGCATGGCTCCGGCCTTGTCGTGTATGGTCGAGAGAGCTGAAATGGCTCTGTTTCGGGCGACAGGCAGTACTGTCACTGCCCGGGTCGTCTCGGTGCCCGTGGCTTTCGTGGGTTCTACGATTACTTCTGCTCTGGTCAGGGTTTGAGCCTGTCCGAAGCACGCCGAAGCCAGGGCCATGGTAGCGCAGAGTGCTATAGTGGTTCTTTGTGTTAAGAGTTTCATTCTTTGCTCCTTTCAATTTTGGGGTCCGGACTTTCATGTACATCGAGTGCGGAATCGACCGGCTGACTGTATATGAATAGCTTCACAATGTCTTGTTTGGTGCGCTGCAACTCATCGTCGTATAGGACAGCAAAGCTCTCGAGACTATCTGCAAGTTGGGCTTGATCACGCATTCGCTCTAATTCCATTTGGTGCAGGGCCTTTGCGACCGACCGTAGGTCTCGCACCTGCGTGGCTTTGACGGAGTCGATGAATTCTCTGAGAAGTTTGTCGGTGGCGGCCCCTGAAGCAGCGAGCGTTTGGATAGCGAACCGGTTTAGGTCCTGGCGGAATTCATTGTGCAGTTCGTCTTTGAGTTCGGCGTTGCTGCTTGCCAGGGTCAGCAACCAATACCGATTCATGGGTTCAAGCAGATCTCGCCGGATGGCGGGTTTTAGGGCTGCGTAGAGCTCTTGCGCATCTGGCGGCTCAGGTGCGGCCAGCGAGCCGACCAGATAGCCCAGAGCAAGGAGCAGGACGGCAGCAGCGGCGAATTTGACAAGATTCTTGGTGGTTCTTATCGTGATGATATTAGGTAATTCGCTGGTTGCCTGCCGAGGGTCGTCGGCAGCTTCGGCGAGCTTTGCAACGGTGGCATCCACGAGTTCTTGTGGTGGGCCGGGTGGAATCTGCTGATTTGTGATGCTTTCTATCGCCTTGGCTAAAATGTCATCATTGTCCTTCATAACATATCCTCATCTTTGCAAATACTGACGGAGTCTCGCCTTGGCTCGGTGTAGCAATACACCTGCCGCGTTGGTTTTTATGTCAAGCTCTTTTGCGATCTGCTGATAGCTCATATCACTAAAATATCGCAGGCAGAAGGCCTGTGCTTCTTGCCGTGGCAACTGAGCCAACGCGTCCTGCAATTTGGCAGCCAGCTCTCGTTGCTGCACCTGTTGCGCTGGGTCCGGATTTGGACTTGGCAGGCTGGCCAGATCCGTCGCGTCTGCTTTGCAATGCGGCCGGCGTCGTCGCTGGCGTAGCTTGTCTATCGCCCGCGCGGTGGTGAGCCGAATCAGCAGCGCAGCAAGGTTTCGCACGTTCTGGCGCCGTGAGACTTGCAGAGCACAAACGAATGCTTCCTGAAAGCAGTCGGCTGTATCTGCATGGTTGCCCAGCAGTCTGTATGCAGTTTGCCATACGGTTGGGCCATATTCTTCTACAACTGCCTGCCAGTCAAGTACTTGCAAGCGAATCTCCTGTTTGACAGCCTCAAGAGGCTCGGCTGCCCAGCTTGCGGAATACAACAAACGACACCAGTGGTCCCGTCATTATAGTAGTCGCAGGACGCCGGATTTTATTACAAAAGAGTGAAAAGTGGAATAACTACTGATGCTCCTTGCAGAGCGGTTAAGCCTGCGCCGAAGCTGGATCGGTGTGTGGAGAAGACTGGGGCAAAAAAAATGACATTTTATTGAATTACCTGAAGATTTTCCTTGCAAAGACGAGCACAGCTTGTCAAGATATTGGCGTTTTTCAGTTACGCTTGTCGGGTAGCAACTGCGAGGATAGGAATGAGGGGCAGAAGCGCAAAGCAAGAGGCTGAGAGCGGAAAGCTAAAAGCGATTGTGTTACGGGGCTGTTGGCTTTTCGTTTTGAGTGCCTTTGTGGTTGGCGCTTGCGTGTTTGTTGGCTGTCAGCCGCGAGAAGATTCCCAAATCAACTTCGCCTCACCTGCGGAGAAAAAGGCCTACTTGCTCAGGCAGCTTGGGAAGAAGTTTGAAAATCCGGGTGTCCATTTTGAGCTTGGCCGGTTGTACCAAGCCGAGGGGGAATTTGACAGGGCAGAGTACCATTATAATGTTGCTCTCGGCTTTGATCCTGCGTACAGGGTAGTCCAAGCGGTGATGGTAAAGATGCTCGTAGACAACGGTAATGCGGTGGATGCTCAGGAGTATGTCGATGCCTACATGAGTCAGGCTTCGGGTTCAGCGATGGCGTCGCTTCAGCTTGCGCGGGCTTTTGCGAATGAAGGATTGGACGAGTATGCACTGGCTGGTTATGAACAAGCCTTGCGTTTGGGGCCGGATTTGCCCGAGGTTAACAAGCAGGTCGGGTACTATTATTTGGGCAAAGCAGACGAGGACCGGGCGAAGGAATATTTGACGCGTAGTTTCCGGCTTAATCCGAACCAGGCGGATGTGGCCGGTGAGTTGGGCCGACTCGGCGTGGTCGTAGAAGTACCACAGGAGCCTGAAGAAGACGTGGAGAAGAAGTCGGATAGAAGTGCGGGGTAGCCCGACGGACAAACTGAAAGGTAAAAGTGGGCGGTGGGCGTTAGGTTAGACGGCTTTTGATTTTTCGCTTTTTCATTGCCCCGTGGCGAAAGGATGCGCTGCGGGGTATTTTATTTTTTGGTATAGTCGTTTGCGTTTCCGCTTTACGTGGTTCCTCCATTTGCTGTTTTCAATCTTCGATATTTAGTTTCCAGAGTTGCCTATAAGGAGTACATAGCGTGTTTGGATTGCACGTTGCGGACATTTTTGTGTTGGCGTTGTATCTGGCTGGCATGGCTGCTATTGGCCTGTGGAGCGCGAGGAAAATAAAACAAAGCCATGACTTCTTTATGCCTCGACGATTCGGCAAGGCAATGATGGTGATGTTTGGTTTCGGGGCGGGCACGCATTCGGACCAGGCGGTGGGGGTTGCGTCGAAGAGCTACTCGATCGGGCTATCGGGTATCTGGTATCAGTGGCTTTGGCTGCCGGTGACACCTTTTTACTGGCTGATAGCTCCGGTGATGAGACGGTTTCGTGCGATAACGACCGGTGATGTTTTTGAGGCGAGATACAGCCGGAGCGTCGCGATGCTGTATGCGGTTATCGGGATGCTGAATCTTTCGGTCAATATCGGGCTGATGCTGCGAGGTTCGAGCGAGGTCATATCGGCGAGTACGCGGGGGCTGTTGTCGGCGAACGTGGCGATTGCGGTAATGACGGTGGTCTTTGTGGTATACGGTGTGGCCGGGGGTCTTGCAGCGGCGATTATCACGGACTTTATCCAGGGTATTTTGACGATAATATTTTCGTTTTTGCTGATTCCACTTGTTATGGGTGCTGTCGGTGGGATGGATGGGATTCGCGAGGAATTAGCGGATCCGGAGAAGCTTTCCTTGGTTGCGCCTGCGGAAATTGGTTTTTTCTATATTGCGGTGATTGCGCTCAATGCGCTGGTTGGGATTGTGACGCAGCCACACACGATGGGTAACTGCGCTGCGGGTAAGACAGAGATGGAGGGCAGATTTGGGTGGATGGTCGGCAATATTATTAAGCGTATCTGCACGATTCCGTGGTGTTTGACAGGTGTTGCTGCGATTGTTTATTTCCGTAGCAAGTCAGTGGAGGTCGAGCCCGACAAGGTTTTTGGTGCGGTGGCGGGTGACTTCTTACCGAAGATTTTACCGGGTATACTTGGGGTGTTTTTGGCTGCACTTTTGGCGTCGGTTATGAGCTCGTGCGATGCGTTCATGATATCGTCGTCGGCGCTTTTCACAGAAAACATTTACAGACCATTGGCTCCTAACAGAGAACAGCGCCATTATATTGCAGTGGGTCGTATTGCCTCTGTTGTTGTTGTCTCGGGGGGTGTGGTTTTTGCCTACTGGCTGCCCGGAGTTGTGGCAGGGCTGGAGATATTCTGGAAGGTCTCTGCGATGATGGGTATTGCTTTTTGGCTGGGTTTGTTCTGGCGGCGGACGACGGTGGCCGGCGCGTGGGCGTCAACATTGACGGCATTTGGGGCTTTGTGGTTGGCGACGCAGGAGTTTTTTATTTCCTGGGTGGGTGGACTGCCGGCAGCTGAGTCGCTGCGGTTTATCTTCGTCAAAGACGGTGTGGCGGAGGTTTACCTTCCGTGGCAGATGGTATTCTACCTTTCTGCGGGGACGGTTGTCGGGATCATGGTGAGTTTGCTCAGCAGGCCGGTGGCTAAGGAAAAGCTCGACAACTTCTATGGGCTCGTGCGGACTCCTGTCAGGCTTGGTGAGCAGGTGAATGTGCCCTGCACGCTGCCGGAAGGCGCGGTTGTGCCGGAGAAGCGAAATATTTTTCCCAATACCAGTCTGGAGATATCTGTCCCGACTCGTACTTCGGTCATTGGTTTTCTGGTCGGTTGGGTGTGTGTGGCTGCCATTATTGTTTCAGTGTACCTGATAGCGAAGATGTGAACCGACAGTTTTCAGTTACGGCCGGATTGGGGAAGAACGAGGCGAGCTATATGGACACATCCACCGAATCTGCGGATAGCTGGGTTGTAAGCTGCGAGTTAAGTTGACGCATCCACGTGAAGCTGGTTAGTACGAGGGAGTGCCATGGGCAAGACAAGAGGCTGTGTTTTGGCGGGCTTTGAATTGCTGTTGGCGGTGGGCTCAGTTTTTGGCGCTGAGCGAGTGTATGATGTGTGTGACTTCGGCGCCAAGCCTGACGGCAAGACGCTGTGTACTGAAGCCGTTCAGATGGCAATAGACGAATGTTGCAGGGATGGCGGAGGAACTGTGTACTTGCCGCCCGGCAGGTTTCTGTCCGGTACGCTCTTTATGAGAGATAATGTCACCCTGATACTCGATGCGGGTTGCACGCTGTTAGGTAGTGCGAACCTCAAAGACTATCCATCGAAAGTGCAAGCGTTCAGGTCGTACACGGACAACTACACCGATAAGAGCCTCATCTATGGGGAAAAGCTCAAGCATATTGCTATCACCGGCAGGGGCGTAATCGATGGCCAGGGCGGTTCTTTCAAAGGGGCGTACAAGGTCCGGCCTTATATGATTCGGTTTATTGAGTGCAGGAATGTCGTTGTTGAAGGTGTCACGATCAAAAACTCCCCGATGTGGGTGCAGCACTACCTGGCGTGCGACGATGTTCGCATCAGCGGTATAACGGTTAGAAGTCACGTCAACGTCAATAATGACGGCATCGATATTGACTGCTGCGATAGGGTTATCATTTCAGGTTGTAACGTTGATTCGGGCGACGATGCTATTGTCCTGAAGAGTACTTCGGCTCGGGTGTGCAGAAACGTGGTTGTTAGCAACTGCGTTTTAAGGAGTAACTGTAATGCCCTGAAGATGGGCACGGAGTCCAACGGCGGCTTCCAGAACATAGTATTGACCGGCTGCTCTATCTATGATACGCGTCTGGCAGGGGTTGCACTTGAGATTGTGGATGGTGGTACGATGGACCGTGTGGTGATATCGGATATGGTGATGAGCAAGATTGGGGCGCCGATTTTTCTGCGGCTCGGCAATCGGGCTCGGCCATTTAAGGAAGATATGGAAAAGCCAGGGATTGGCATTCTGCGTAATGTGACCATAAGCAATATTGAGGCGAGGGGTGCAAATCCGACAGGCTGTGCGATTTCAGGTCTGGTGGAGGCCAAGATTGAAAACGTCACGCTGAGCAACGTGAGGCTCTCGTTTGCAGGTGGCGGAACAAGGGATGAAGCGGGGCGGGTCGTGCCTGAGAAACCGAGTGATTATCCTGAATATTCGATGTTTGGGAGGTTGCCGGCGTATGGATTTTACTGCCGGCATGTCAGGGGATTAAGGCTTTGCAATGTGCAACTGCAGTTAGCTAAGGGTGACGCGCGCCACGCGCTTCTTTTCGAGGATGTGGAGGAGGCAGTGATAGATGGGCTGGATGTTCCGTACTCGCCCGGAGCGGATGCGGTAGTTCGGCTGAACGATGTCAAGGGTGTTTCAATTCGCGGGTGTAGACCGAAGACGGGAACGGACGTGTTCCTGAGGCTGGAAGGGGCGAGAAGCGAAGGTGTAATGCTTGCGGGCAATGATCTTAGCGGTGTCACGAAGGTCGTCGAGCGGGCATCTGATGTTCCGAAGAGTGCTGTGTATGAAATGGCAAATCGTATTGACTGAGGGTCTCGAATGAGGATGTGATTCATGATTCTGGGAAAATACTCTTTTGGGGTCGGTGATAGGTTTGGCCAGCAGGGAAAGGCGCAGCTTGCTGCCTTGATAAAGGCGCGGCAGCACGGCCTTGATATTACGCCCGTGTGGAACAAGTCGCACAGAGAGCATACCATTATAGGGACGAAACCGGCGGATACGCGCCGGGAGGCTGATGCTGCTGTAAAGGCCTGCGGGTGGGACGGGCCATATTTTGTGGATGCGGACCATATTGGGCTAAAGAACGTCGATGATTTTATCGAATCCAGTGACTTTTTCACGCTGGATGTTGCGGACTTTATCGGGCAGGCAGCGGACGAAGGTGATGTGAAATCCTTTGTCCGAAAGCACGAGAAATATATTGGTTCGCTGGCGGTGCCAGGTATTGCTGAGGCTTTTGAAGTTAGCAAAGAACAGCTCCGGGCCGTAGGGGGCAAATTTCTACTGGCAGTTAAGCAGGCTGGTGAAATCTATCGTCATATAGAGGCAACCAAAGGCGCGGGCAATTTCATTACGGAGGTTTCGATGGATGAAACTGACCAGCCACAGACGCCTATAGAGATGCTGTTTATCCTTGCTGCTATTGCCGATGATGGTATTGCCGCACAGACGATTGCGCCGAGATTTACCGGCCGATTCAATAAGGGCGTCGATTATGTTGGCGACGTTACTCAGTTCGCCAGAGAATTTGAGGCGGATGTGGCCGTTGTGACTTTTGCAGTCAGGGAATTTGGCTTGCCTGGAAACTTGAAACTAAGTGTGCACTCAGGCAGTGACAAGTTCTCAATTTATGGGCCGATCAATAGAGCTTTGAAGGGATTCGATGCCGGTCTTCATCTTAAGACGGCTGGGACAACCTGGCTGGAAGAGCTCATTGGGCTTGCGATGGCTGGGGGAGCTGGACTCGCAATAGCCAAGGAAGTCTATGCAAGAGCGCTTTCGCGGATAGATGAGCTTTGCGGGCCCTATGCGACGGTGATTGATATTGACAGGGAGAAATTACCCTCGCCGGACGAGGTTGAAGGATGGGATGGGCAGAGGTTCGCTGCGGCATTGCGGCATGACCAATCGTGCGAGGCGTACAATCCGAGTTTTCGGCAGCTTCTGCATGTGGCGTATAAGATAGCCGCTGAGATGGGCGAGCGCTATTTGGATGGGCTGGCCCGATATGAGGATACGATCGCAGAGAACGTGGCGGAGAATCTCTACGAACGGCATATAAAGCGGATTTTCGGTTCGCCTTGAGAGGATGCCTTGAGGGTATGGATATAGGAGGGCCAAAAAGTGCGTGGTTACCCAAATACCGCTGGGGACAGGGGTGCCATGCGGCCTCTTGGAAACTCGTCACAGTGTCATGTTGTGTGAATGCCAAGAGCAGGTGCGCTTTTTGTGGAGCGGAGAGGACCTTTGATGGGTTTGTAGATGGTACGCAATTGTGCAGAGAAGGGGTAGCGGCTGCCGATATAAGTTACGTCTGATATTGGACAGAACGCCTTATTGCTCATAGGGTGCAGATTTTATAGGACTTGACGGAAATTGGCGGCGTGAAAAGAAAGAAAGCGCGCAACAAGATTAGTGAACGTGGTACACGACGCTCAAGGGCCCAGATAGCTGTAGCGTGCCTTGGGATTGGGCTGTGCACCGTTACTTTGTGCAGTTGTGTCAGTTTCAACATTGGTGATTGGCCGAGCAGGTTTGTCTATCCACATAATGACCCACCGGCCAACTGGTGCGGCTCAATAGGTGCATTTTGTGCGTATTATTTGCTGTATTATCTTGGGCCGGGAGTGTTTGTCATATTAGCTTCTGGGATTTGTTTTCTCTTTGCCAGGCTGGCACATTGGCCCATAGGCCAGCCAGTTATGCGAGCAATTGGGCTGGTATTGGTGACGGCGGCGGCTTCGGTTACTTTTTATTGCTTGTGGCCGTATCGCGTCTATATTTTTCCGATAGGTTCGGGCGGGGTGCTCGGCGCAGGGGCGGCGGTGCTGTTGCGCAGTAATTTTGCCTCGTTGGGTACGTTCCTTTTGATCGCGGCTACCTGGATTGTCGGCCTTGTGTTGTTGGCGGACAGCTTTGTCCTGGGGGCGTTGAGCTTGCTCGGGCTCACGGGTAGAAGATTACTTGGCGTTGTCACACCGGCATGGGCGGCGGCGAAGCAACAGTCGGGAGCCCTAAATGAGATATGGCAAAAATTAAGTGCTAAACAAAAGTCATTGGCAGTGAGCAGCGAAGCGGTACGTGCGGAAATACCAAAGCCGACGGACAGCATAACTGTGAAACGGGCAGGGGGCGAGCCTGCCAAGCGCCCGTCAGCCGAACCAGCGAAGCGGACAATAGCACAACCATCCTACGATGATTATGTGCTGCCGCCGTTGGAGTTGTTAGCCGAGCCGGAGTACAGTTTCAGCGCAGTGCAAGAGAAGGTCGTCAAGGCAAAGGCGAGCGCTTTGGAGAGGTTGCTGGCGGAGTTCAATATTAGTGCACGAGTGGTTGCGGCTGAGACTGGTCCGGTTGTGACGATGTTTGAATTGGAGCTGGCGGCGGGTGTTAAGGTCAGCCAGATTAGTGCGCTTTCCAACGATATGGCGCGTGCGCTTGGTGTTGGTGCGGTTCGTGTGGTTGCTCCCTTGCCGGGTAAGCACACAATCGGCATCGAGGTACCGAACAGCGAGAAGGAAAGAGTCCGGATGAGAAGTATGATGGAACTGGCGGGTAACAGACCTCAGCGTATGGAGATACCGCTGTTCTTGGGCAAAGACTCGTCGGGAGAGGCACTTGTCTCGGATCTGACGTCGATGCCACATCTGCTGATTGCGGGCACGACCGGCTCAGGCAAAAGTGTCTGTATCAGTAGTATCATTGCAGGCATACTGCTTACGAAACGGCCGGACGAGGTAAAGACTATCCTGATTGACCCCAAGATGGTCGAGATGACTGCGTTTAATACTATCCCGCATCTGATGTGTCCGATAGTTACTGAGACTAAAACGGCCGTTCAGATACTTGAGTGGGCCACTGTGAAGATGGATGAGCGTTATGCGCTGTTAGCCGAGGCGCGGGTCAAGAATGTTGCGGAGTACAATCGGCTTGGGGCAGAGGAGGTTATCAAGCGGTTCAATCCGAGCAGCCCTGAGGAAGAGGCGAAGATTCCGAAGAGGCTGCCGTATATTGTGATAGTAATCGATGAGCTTGCCGATTTGATGATGACGGCACCCAAGGAGATAGAGGCTTTCATTGTTCGTCTTGCACAAAAGAGCCGGGCTGTAGGCATTCATATTATCTTGGCGACTCAACGGCCACAGGCGACGGTTGTTACCGGTCTCATAAAGTCGAATATGCCGACCAGGGTAGGTTTCCGCGTGGCAGCGAGGATGGACAGCCGAATTATCCTCGACCAAAATGGGGCGGAAACGCTGCTTGGCGAAGGCGATATGCTGTTTCTCAAGCCCGGCACGAGCGATTTAGTGCGTGCCCAGGGCACATTTGTTGATGAGATGGAGATAAAGCGAATTGTCAGGCACCTTAAAGACGTTGCCGAGCCGCAGTTCCATCCTGAATTGACTCAACTCAAGAGGGTCGATACGTCTGAGATGATGAAGGATGAGCTTTTTGACGAGGCGGTCCGTATGGTTCTGGAAACGCGGCGTGGGAGCGTGTCGCTACTTCAGCGCAGGCTTAATGTCGGCTACGCACGGGCTTCACGGATGATTGAGATGATGGCCGGTGCCGGCGTTCTTGGTGAGTACAAGGGCAGCCAGGCGCGGGAGGTGACGATGACGTTGGAGGAGTATGAGCGTATCCGCGAATCCGCCTTTGGCGGCGAAGGGGATTCGGAGGCAGGCTATGAAGACTCGGCTGAGCCTGAGCAGTCGTCGGAATCATCTTATGTAAGTGAAGGCCAGCGCGGCTATGTCTCGGTCGACAATGAGGGGGATTAACTCGCATCTCGTATCTCGCTGCTCGTCGCTCTATCTCGCATTGAACAACTGAGACTTTGCGAGCTTCTCCATGAAAGTAAGGGGCAAAATCATAACGGTGGGTATATCTCCAGCTTGGGATATTACCTGTCGCGGGAAGGATTTTGAATGGGGTGCGCACAAGGATATAGACGAGCAAATCATTCGCCCTGCAGGAAAGGCGTTGAATGTTTCGAAGGCCTTGGCCTGGATGGGAGAGAAAAGCACAGCGGCAGGTTTGTGGGGCCGGCAAGATTACGAGCAGATGCTCGAATATATGCGGCCTTTGCGAGGACTGGTTGAGATAAAACGGACCGCCGTTGCAGGGTGGACTCGGCGGAATATCACTGTTGTCGATACGGCTAACGTTAGGGAGATGCATCTGCGCAGCGAGAGCAGACTGGCTTCAGCTAAGACTTTGAGAAGGCTAAAGACCGATTTGCGAAAGGTCGTGCACAAGGACAGCGTTTGCGTCTTTGCCGGGGTGATGCCTGTGGATGAGGTGCTCGATCAGGTCATTGAGATCGCAGAAGCATGCAGGAGTATGGGGGCCAGAATTGTCTTGGACACTTATGGCCGTGCCCTAAAGAGGATGTTCGAGGCTGGGCTGGCCTGGTCCATACACCCAAATGTTGAGGAGCTGCGTGAGCTGCTGGGAGTGCAGGTTCGAGACAATCCTGTTAGCCTTACCAAGGCTGCACGCCGGCTGCTGCAGAGGGCTGAGGTTGTTCTGATAAGTCGCGGCGAAAAGGGCGGCGTACTGGTCACAAAAGAGGGTGCCTGGCAGGGAAAGTGTGCTGGGCGTGCGAAGGTGTTATCGACGGTCGGCTGTGGGGATTACTTGTTAGCCGGCTTTTTGAAAGGCCTGAAGGATGGATCCGGTCTGGGTGCGGCGCTGGAGACTGCGATAAAGGTTGCGACGGCCAGGGCATGGGGCTGGACAGAGAGGCAGAAATGGTACCGGGTGCAGCGGAGAATAGAAGTGAGACTTGAGCGGGTCTGAACCATTCGTAGGTCTTAAAAAGCCTCGATTTTAAGTTGGTCTTTTCGGAGGGGTTCGTGTTATGATTAGTGAAATTGAGTTATTTGAAAGGAAGCTGAAGATGAAAGGCAGAAGATTTGCGGTTTGCATGTTGGCGATGGTTGCGGCAGTTATTTTGTTTGCCTTGCCGGCCGAAGCTGGAGAGAAGGTACAATATAGGCTGCGCCTTGAGGAGGGCAAGAAGTACTGCCAGAAAACGATTACTGAGCAGAAGATTTCGCAGACCATTATGGGTCAGCAGCAGGACATCGAGCAGACTATCGGTGTTGGTATGGACTTTGACGTCAATGATGTGGATGATAGCGGTAACACGGAGATACTGTGTGTGTACAGGTGGTCGAAATTCAGGCAGAAGACGCCTATGGAGGAGATACTATACGATTCGTCGAAAAAGGGTGCGTCTGTGCCGCCCGCGGCACAGGGTTTTGCAGCACTTGTGGGGGAGAGCTATCTGCTGAAAGTGACGCCTGAAGGTCTGGTTCAGACGGTTAGCGGCACAGCTAAGATGCGTAGCAATGTTAGAAAGAAGCTGCCGAGTGGTCTTATGGGCGATCTGCTGCTGCAAAGTATTGAGCCCTATGTTGGTGAGAAGACCATAAGAGAACTTACCGAAGCCAGGATGGCGATGTATCCGAACAAGGCAGTTGGCACTGGTGATTCATGGGCGGCGAAGTATGTTTTGTCCGAGGGCTTTGCGATGATTGTGGAAAATAAGTGGAGGTTGAAAGAGCGAAAGAACAATGTTGCGACCATTGAGGTCAGTTCCACGATCGAGCCCAATCCGAAAGCCGCGCCCATGGACATGGGCATGATGAAAATGAGCTATCAATTCTCCGGCAAGCAGCACGGGCTTATGTATATGGACGAGACGACAGGGCTAATTATGGGCAGTAAGCTAAATCAGCAAATGTCCGGCGAAGTGAAAATGTCCGGTGCACAGACGATGACGACGCCTATGAAGGTTGATGGTGTTATCACGATGGAGATGACTGAGCGAAAGAAGTAGATATTTACTGAGAGTGCTATTTGTTCGTTTCGGGCTGCTTCTTACATTGCTCAAGGGTCTTTTTGACGTGCCAGCGGACAAAGTGGGGCACGCCACAGACGAGTCCGACGCGGAGCGCTTTTACCAGCGAGATTGCTCGACTTCCGGGCTCAAGGGTTTCTCCCGCCCCAACTATTTTTTAGAAACCCCGGTGTTGTTGAAGATCATAAAGTAGACGGCAAGTGCGGCCAAAACTGCAAGGGCGGAAAGGGACAGAATCTCCTGTATAATAGCCGGCTGGTAGCGTCGGTACATGTATCGGCCGGGATAATGATTGCATAACGTCAAGACGGCGTAGATGCCAAGAACGGTAAGCGTGGTCTTGGTAAGTATTTGCATTTTTGTCATATCACTGTTTCTCCGCCATATAGCTGTTAATTTCATCTTATTCTTTGACTATTTCATGTCCAGAAGAATGTCTTCCAGCACGTTGCTTATTGGGCTGGTGCTTTGAAAAGTACCGGTATTTTGACATTTTTGCCGTTAAAGGGCATTTTCAGTACTGATAATTGGTGTTATTTGCCGAAAAAATAAAAAAGGCTTGATTCAAGGTTGTGAATCAACTATAGTTGCACGATTGAAAAATGCTCTGTCGCACGGGGTAGAACGAAGAGCCAAGAATGTAGAGTGAGAAAGGTAAAATTGTGGGATTCCACAGTTTTTCGCTTTTGGCTTAAAGTTTTTGGTTCCTTTGGGGTCAGCAGTATCACGGCGTGGTTGACTCAAGCCTCCGATGGAGCCAAGCCGGACGCTCCCTGCCTCTTGTCAGAGGCAAGAAGGGGGGGTCTCCGTGACAAGGCAAAAGGCATACGTGATAAGGGCACAAGAGCGAATGCTATGTATGGTGAACGCATTTATGCCTTTGCACGTGTGTTACCCGGTGGTGTAATTGGCAACACATGGGCTTTTGGTGCCCATATTCCAGGTTCGAGTCCTGGCCGGGTAGCTTAAAATGTTAAGAGTATCTCGTGAAGTGAGGTAAGAAATACGAGGTAGAAACAATATGGCTGAAAGGGTGGCAATAATACTGGCAGCAGGTGTCAGCAAGAGGATGAATACCCAACTGCCGAAGGTGCTACATGAGGTGTGTGGTCGACCCATGTTAGCATACGTGCTTGATGCCTGCCGGGGAGTTGGTGTTGAGAAGCTATATGTGGTGATCGGCTTCCGTGCTGAACAGGTCGAAGAGCGATTCGGCAAACCGTCGGACGTAGTGTGGATCCACCAAGGCGAGCAGAGGGGAACTGCACATGCGGTCTTGTGCTGTAAGGAGCATCTGAGAGATTTTGCGGGGGAAACGCTGGTTCTTTGTGGCGATGGGCCTTTGGTCAGGACTGAGACGCTTGGCACACTCATAGGAAAACATGAGATGGAACAGTCAGCGGCGACGTTGGCAACGGCTGTGCTGGATGACCCGGCTGGCTACGGACGGATAATTCGGGATAGATACGGAAATATCCAGGGCATTGTTGAGGATACCGAATGCACTAGGGAACAATTGGCTATTAGGGAGGTTAATCCGAGCTACTACTTGTTCAATAACAAGATTCTTTTTGAGGCAGCCGAGCGTGTTAAGCCTGATAATGTCAAGAACGAGTATTACCTTACAGATGCGGTGTCTCATATCATCGCGACCGGTCATAAGGTCGTAGCCATTACAATGGTTCCGCGGGATGAGGCTGTAGGCGTTAACAGTAGAGCTCAGCTTAGCGCGGCGAGTAAGATTATGCAGCGGCGGATCCAGCAGAAGCTGATGGAGAATGGCGTCACAATAGTTGACCCCGATAACACGTGGATTGACGCCAGGGCAGAGATCGGTCAGGATACAGTTATTGAGCCGTTCACGTATATTCACGGCGAGGTTAAGATAGGCGGAAGCTGTCGAATTGGGCCGTTTGCTTATTTGAGACACGGCACGGTTCTGGAAGATGATGTTGTACTGGGAGTCTTTACGGAGGTCAAAAATTCTACCTTGGCTGACGGTGTTCGAGCGCGGCACCACAGCTATATTGGTGATGCGACTGTGGGACAGAATGTGAATATCGGGGCTGGCTCCATAACGGCTAATTTCGACGGTGAGAGGGTGAACCGGACAAGCGTAGGCGATAACTGCTACATTGGGTCGGGCTCGGTACTGATAGCGCCACTGCAGTTGAAGAACGGTTCGCACATCAGCGCAGGAACAGTAGTCTCACAAGAGAGCGCAGATAAACTCGGGCAGAAAGACCAGCAAGAGGTAAGAAGCCAAAAGTGAAGGGGACAAAATTGACCACAGAAGGGCGAAAGGCCAAGACGGATGCTTTGAATGAAAACCTGAAGATATTTTCCGGTAGTAGTAATGTAGCATTAGCCAGTGCGGTTTGTGAGTATTTGGGCATTGAGGTCGGTCATGCAAATATTGGCAGGTTTCCTGACGGCGAGAGATTCATCAGGGTGGAAGATGATGTTCGCGGGAGGGACTGCTTTGTTGTGCAGTCGACTTGCAAGCCTGTTGATGAGCATTTAGTGGAGCTGTTGATTTACCTGGACTGCTTGCGAAGAGCCAGCGCCAGGCGTGTCACTGCGGTGGTTCCTTACTTTGGGTACGCTCGGCAGGACAGAAAAGACGAAGGTCGAGTACCGATTACGGCCAAATTGGTGGCGAATCTTGTTGCGACCGCTGGTGCCAACCGGGTTTTGGCCATAGACCTGCACGCGCAGCAATTGCAGGGGTTTTTCGACATACCGGTCGATCATTTAACGGCTGAGCTGGTTTTGAGTAAGTATTTTAGAGATAAGAAGATAGCTAATTTGACGGTAGTTTCACCGGATGTAGGCAATATCAAGACGGCAGCCAGATATGCGGCGCACCTTGCCGGAGAATTGGCGATTGTCCACAAAAAGCGGGTTAGCGGCAGTGAGGTGGAAGCTGGTGAGATAATCGGTGAAGTGCAAGGTAGAAATGTTCTGATGTGCGATGACATTATTGCCACCGCTGGGACGCTGTGCAGTGCGGGCAAGCTGGTCAAGCAGCGTGGTGCTGCTCGGATATATGTTGGTGCCACGCACGGTGTCTTCGCAGACCAGGCATTGGAGCGGTTGGCCGAGGCGCCAATCGATGAAGTTGTAGTCACCGACACGATACCGCTGAGCGGTGAAGTTAAGAAGGTGGACAGGATTACGGTTTTGAGTGTGTCAGCAATGTTGGGCGAGGCGATAAAGAGAATTCACAGAGATGAATCTGTTAGTAGCTTGTTCAACGATATTTGACCCAACTGCCTTGAATGTAGGCATGGAAAGGTAGGTTATGAGGCCAGGAGCAATAGTCGCGATCAGTGTTGGTGGAATGAAGAGGTTATTGTGATTTTAGCGGGTTGCCTTTTACATTGAAATGAGGAGATTATGGAAAAAGCGGTGTGTTTGAAGGTGGATATTAGGAAGCAGACCGGCTCGCGAGCTGCGGCGAAGGTACGTGAGCAGGGCCGAATACCGGCTATTCTATATGGTCATAAGCAGGAGCCGGTCGCTATCTCATTAGATGCGCATGATCTTATCGAGGGGCTGCATCACGGGCATCGGCTGATGGATTTGCAGATCAATAAGAAGCTACAAAAGGCCATTGTCAAAGACCTGCAATATGACTACCTGGGCAAAGAGGTTATTCATGTGGACCTTGTGAGGGTAGATGTAACTGAGATAGTCACAGTAACGGTTCCTGTCGAGCTCAGGGGTGCAGCCAGGGGTGCGGAACACGGCGGTATCATCGAGGAGCATGCAGATCATCTGGAGGTTGAGTGCAAGGTGACCGATATCCCGGAATCCATCGTTGTTCCAGTAAAAGAGGTCGAGGTGGGCAATGTGTTGCATGCCCGCGATATTGAGCTTCCGGATGGAGTTAAGCTGGCAAGTGACCCAGATACGCTGATCGTTACTTGCAGTCTGGTTGCCGCTGCAAAGACAACTGAGCAGCTTGAAGAAGAAGCACCGATTGCTCCTGAGGTTATTGGTGAGGCTGAAGGGGCTGGGCAAGCAGAGGCTCCGCCGGAGAAGGGTGAATAGCGCCTCATTGGATGAGAATAGATGCGATGGTCGAAAGTAGAATGGTCGCCGGCTTGGGCAATCCCGGTCGCGAGTATGTTGATACACGGCACAATACCGGATTCAAGGTAGTTGACTCATTGGCTGAGGTGTTGGGTATAGAGGTCAGAAAGAGGAAATTTGGTGCTCGTTTCGGATTGGGCGAGTTTGCAGATAAGAACTTAATATTGTTGAAGCCGTGGCAATTTATGAACCGAAGCGGGCAGCCCATCGCTACGGCATTGGGTTTTTACCGGCTTGCCACCAGCGATTTGTTAGTGGTGACGGACGATATGGCTCTTGAGCCGGGCAGAATTCGCGTCAGGGCGAAAGGCTCGGCTGGCGGGCATAATGGTCTTGCTGATATAATAGAAAAACTCGGCACAAATCGGTTCGCTCGTTTGCGAATTGGCATTGGCCAGAGCCAGGACGAATGGGCGGTGGATTATGTTCTTGATAGGCCGACAGAAGCCGAAAAGCCTCTTTTGGATGAGGCAATTAATAAGGCACGAGATGCTGTGCTCTGCTGGATGAAAGATGGCATAGATGAGGCAATGAATAAGTTCAACATGAATTTGAGTAGTGGTGGTTAGGGATTGAAGTGGCGAAGTGAAAACCGAATGGGAGGTAGTCTACTTTGGAAACTGTGACGAGGAAACTATATGAAGCGATGTTTCTTGTTGATTCGGCTCTGGCAGCACAGGACTGGGACGGCGTTCTTGGCACTATCAAAGGTGTATTAGAAAGAGCTGAAGCTGAGGTTGTTTCACTAAGAAAATGGGGTGATCGGAGACTTGCGTACGAGATTGACCGCAAGACCAGAGGTACGTATATCCTATGTTACTTCAGGACTGATGGCCCCAGAATTGGAAACATTGAAAGAGATGTGCAGCTATCAGAGCGGATTATGCGTCTTTTAATTCTAAGCACCGAAAATCGGACTGCTGAGGATATCGAAAAAGATACTCCAGCGGCTCTGGCGGAAGATCGTGAGGCGGAGGCGGCGCATGAGGTTGAAGTAGAGCAGGTGAGTGCCGAGTAGGAAGTAGAGGAAGCTGCAGCTGGTGATTAGTGAATCGCGAATTTTGTTTCGTGGTTCGCTGATCGAACCGCGAAGTGCTAAGCCTGCCAGGAGAGATATCGATGGAAGAATTTGAGATTAAATCGAAGAGGGGAGCTTGATTATGGCTAGTTTTAATAAAGTTTTGCTGATGGGTAACTTGACTCGCGACCCACAGTTGTCGTATACGCCGAGCCAGACGGCGGTGGTTGATTTTGGCCTGGCAACGAATCGTAGGTGGAGAGCTCAGGACGGTACGCAACGGGAAGAGACATGTTTTGTGGATTGCCGGGCGTTTGGTCGGCTGGCTGAGAATATAAACAAGTACCTGACCAAAGGCAGGCCTATATTTGTCGAGGGCAGGCTGACATTCGATAGCTGGACGGCTCAAGACGGCACGAAGCGCAGCAGGCACAGGGTTACAGTTGAGAACTTTCAGTTTTTGCCAGGTACTGGTGAGCCGGGTACTGAGCGAGTTGAGCAGAGCGTGGGCGGTGCCCCCGCTTCGGGGGAACCCGGCGCAGATTCTGGTGCAGAGCAGCAACGAAGCGGTGACGATATACCGTTTTAGCCTTGTTGAGTGCAGTGTGTATTGAGTGTTGCGTGAAGGGATACGGCAATCTGCATCACACAATACGATATTACGAAAACGGACAGGTAGAAGATGGGCAGAATGCAAAGAAGAACAAGAAGGGACAGTAGAAGAAAACCAGGCTTTCCAGGTGCTCGTGATCAGACGCAATGTCGTTTTTGCAGAAATGGCGTAGAATACATTGACTACAAGGACGTTGAGACTCTGCAGAAGCTATTGACGAATCGCGGCAAGATATACTCGCGCAAGCGCAGCGGCAATTGCGCCAGTTGTCAAAGAAAGGCGAAAAAGGCAATTAAACGTGCCAGGTACATGGCACTATTGCCATTTACCACGTGAATTGTGGTTGTTGGCTCGTGAACTGGTTGCGATGCACTGTTGGGTTGGCGCGAAGTAGAGTGGCGTCATTAGTCACGATCGACCTAATGCGAGGTTTGAGATATGAGGGTATTACTTTGTGAGGATATTAAAAGACTTGGCTGGCTCGGAGACATTGTGGAAGTCAGCGAAGGATATGCGAGAAACTATTTGCTACCACAGGGCTTGGCGAAGGTTGCCACGGAAGCGAACGTAAGAGCTATAGCCAAGGAGAAAGCCAGGCGCGCAGAGCATCGGATACAAGAGCGCAATCGACTTGAAGAGGCAGCTAAGTCGGCCGATGGCGCAGAGGCCGTATTGGCAGCGAGAGCGAATGAGCAAGGCGTGCTATTTGGCTCAATTACTGCCGGCCAGATAGCGGCCAATCTACGTGAGCAGGGCTTTGAAGTTGCCGATCAGGTTGTGGAATTGCCCGAACATATAAAGCAGGTGGGCAGTCATTCTGTGACGCTTAGATTTGCTGACGGTTTGACTGCTACTGTCAGCGTTGTCGTCGTATCCCAGCAGGAAGAAGATGAGAAAATAGACGGCACGTAGATTTCTATCTCGTCAAGCGTGAATACCATTTATGAATCGAGCCACGAATCAGAGGAATGCGAAGGAACGAACTGATTATGGCTGATAACCGGAGAATTGGCACGGTCGAACCGGTGGGTGCTGGTGCATTGGCCGGTCGCAGTATGCCCGAATCACTGGCGGCGGAGGCAGGAGTGCTCGGCTCGATGATAATCGATCCGACGTGTATCGGGCAGGTAGTCGAACAGTTGGAGCGCGAAGCCTTCTACCGAGTCGAGCACCAAATGATATTCGATGCTCTGATCGCACTTTATGAGAAAGGTACGGCAGAGGCTATTGATGCGGTGTTGCTTCGCGATGAGCTTGAGAAGCGCAAGCAACTTGAGTCCGTAGGCGGCGTGGAGTATCTTGCAAGGGTTATGGAGTCTGTGCCTTCCTCGGCTAATGTGGTGTATTATGCGGGGATTGTGAAAGATAAGATGTTGCTGCGTGAGACTATCTCTGCAGCCAGTGAAATTTTGGACGATGCATACGACGAAAGTGGCGAGACGAGCGAGAAGCTTGACGAGGCGGAGCGCAGGATTTTTGCTGTCACAGACAAAAAGATAAGTGGCTCTGCTGTGGCGCTGAAGGATTTGGTTACTCGTGCTTACGAGCTTATCGAGAAGCGTCAGGGCAGCCATGTTACGGGCTTGGCCACCGGTTATTATGAGCTGGATGAAAAGACATGTGGTCTTCAGAGCGGGGAGATGGTGATCATTGCCGGCCGGCCGAGTATGGGAAAGACGAGCCTCGCATTGAATATCGCTGAGTATATCGGCGTCATGGACAAGACACCGGTTGCGATATTTTCATTGGAGACGAGCAGACAGCAGTTGGCCGAGAGATTCTTGTGTAGCAGCAGCCAAATCGATGCCCAGTTGGTTAGGAAGGGCATGCTTAGCACCGAGGATCACGAGAGACTGCAAACGGCCTGTGGCCCGTTATATGATGCGCCGATTTTTATCGACGACAGTGCCTCGCTAAGTCCGCTGGAACTTCGTGCGAAGGCCAGAAGGCTCAAAAGCATGCATGACGTGCGGTGCATTATGGTAGATTATCTGCAGTTGATGCATCTGGGTTCCAGTAGGGTTGAGTCGCGTCAGCAGGAGATTGCCGCCATTTCAAGATACATCAAAGGGCTGGCGAGGGAGCTGAACATTCCTGTTGTGGTTCTCAGTCAGCTAAACCGGGCTCCGGAGGGCAGGGAAGGCCATCGGCCGAGGATGAGTGACTTGCGTGAAAGCGGTAGTATCGAGCAGGACGCTGATGTGGTGATGCTCCTGCACCGCGAAGATTATTACCATCGTGCTGACGATGACTACCAGGCAAACAATACGGCGGACCTGATAATAGCCAAACAGCGCAACGGCCCGACTGGAACCGTGAAGCTGACGTTCCGGGAGAAATTTACGCGATTTGAAAACGCCTCAGTTGCGGGTGAGTCCGCTGCCAGCGGAGTGCCATTTTGATCTGTGGTTAGTGATTAGAAATTCGATTCGTAATTTAGAATTGACGAGATATAAGATGCAGGATGCGATTCTCACTTCTGTCATAACGATTGTGCTTTTGGCTTCGGGTTGTACATCTATGAATGCTGGGGACGGCCCGCCCGACAGTAACTCACAAAGTGAAGGCCTCGAAGCGGGGAACAATGGGATAGAGAAGTCAGTTGTGGGCAGCGGCCCGACAGACACTGTCAGGTCTATAGACTTTGTTGGCAACCGCAAGTTTAAGGACAAGGTCTTGCTTCAAAGGCTGGACTTGAAGGTAGGTGATTACCTCGACCCGATTCTGGCTGAGGCCGGTAGAGCTACAATAGTTGAAGTTTATCAAAGAATAGGGTTTGCTTTTGTCCAGGTGGCGCTGGATAGCGAGAAGTTATCAGATGGGAAGGTGATTTATTCAATTGACGAGGGGGCAAGGATCCGGGTCACGTCGGTAAAGTTTAGCGGCAATAGGGCTGTCAAAGCTGGGACACTTGGAAAGGCCATAAAGACGAAGACAAATAAGTGGTTTTATTGGCCGTTTTACTACACTGAAGAGGCAGTTGCTGAGGATGTAAAAAGGATTGAAAACTTGTATTATGAGAGAGGGTTTCTTGATTACCGCATAACTGCAAAAACAGAGTTCAGCGATGACAAGAGTAAAGCCCATGTCACTTTTCTAATTGATGAAGGGCCGGCCTACCGTATTGAGAGCATTGTTTTTGTGGGCAATGAGTACTTCGGCCAGGAAACATTGCTGGCAAGGTTGGAATTGGGGCCAGGACAGGTGTATATCAAGCGACGGGCTGACTTGGATGCGAGGCGGCTTGTTAAGCTTTACGGTGAACACGGGTACATAGATGCCGAAGTTAACCAGAGGCCTACGTTTATTCCAGAAACTGATGCGAGTGTTATTGACGTTGAATTTGAGGTTGTTGAGGGCAAGCAGTTTCGGATAGGTCGGGTCGACATAACGGGCAACGAAGGTACTCAGGATCGGGTTATCCGGCGGGTACTGGACGAGTACGACTTCACGCCGGGCCAGTTATACAATGCCTATTTAGCGCCCAAGCAAGGCGGTGGAACGCTGGAAGAATATGTGCAGCGGATGGTGCTGGCTGAGGAAGTAGTCATTAGGCCTGTTGCGTCCAGCGATGGTGAGCCGAATCAGAAGGATGCGCAGGTGGATGTGAAGGAGGGAATGACAGGTATGATCATGCCGGGTGTCGGCGTGAGTAGTGATGCGGGTGTGATAGGCCGGCTGGTTTATCAGCAGCGCAATTTCGACATCTCAGATTGGCCCGAAAGTTTCGGGGAATTTATTTCTATGAAAGCCTTCAGGGGAGCTGGGCAGCGGTTAAGGGTTGCACTGGAGCCTGGGACAGAGGTAAGCCAGTATTCGGTGAGTTTTACAGAGCCTTACTTCCGGGACAAGCCGACATCACTGGACGTAATGGGCTCAAGCTGGAAGAGGTTTCGAGAAAGCTACGATGAGCGCAGGTTAAGGAGTTATGTCGGATTTGAGCAGCGACTTAAGAACCGCTGGCGTCCAATGATCGGCTTTCGAGTTGAAAACGTTGATGTTCACAGCCTCGACTATGATGCACCGAAGGAAATATGGGATGTAGAGGGTGATAATTTCGTTGCGGCAGTTAAGTTTGGTATTGGAAGAGATATGAGGAATGATAGGTTTATGCCGAGTAAAGGCCATAGCTTCAATGTCAGTTATGAGCAAGTTACTGGTGACCATAATTTCGGGATACTGGGAGGGACTTATTTACAGTACATAACGCTTTATGAAGATTTAACCGAGCGGAAAACTGTTCTTGCTACAAAGCTCCGTGCAGCGACCACGTTGGCTGATGCACCGCCTTTTGAGAAGTTCTACGCTGGCGGTACGGGCACTTATGGCATAAGAGGTTTTGAGTATCGTGGTGTAAGTACGAGAGGACTGCAGACAAATGTCGCCCTACCGAGGCGCAAGGACCCGATAGGGAGCGACTGGATATTCTTGGCTAGTACCGAAGTCACTATGCCTTTGATAGGCGAGAATCTTTTCGCTTTGTTTTTTGTTGATAGTGGGACGATTGATACCGGCCGGTACCGTGGGGCCATTGGCACAGGTATACAAATAGTGATACCTCAGTGGTTTGGCCCGGTACCGATGAGGTTTGAGATTGCCAAGCCGTTCATGAAGGATGATTATGACGAAACACAAACTTTCAGTTTCTCTGCCGGAGGGTTCTTCTGACACTTAGAACGTTCAACGAGCACATATCTGGAAAGGTGGTATCATGAGGATTAAGACAATGGTTTTGAGTTGCCTGATAGGCATTGTTGTGTTGTCTATAGGTTATGAATACAGCCGGGCAGAGCCAGAAGCCAATGAGCAGACCTTGAAGATTGGTGTCGTAAGTGTCAGGCGGGTTTTTCGTGACTGCAAGAGAAATCTCGCTTACAGGGCAGATACTCTGGCTGAACAGAGTAAAATAAGAGAGGAACTGCAGACACTCTCCAAAGAGATCGCAGCGGCGGAGGCAGGGCTCAAAACGCTGAAAGCCGGTAGCGACGATCATCTCGCACAGGTTAAGACGTTGTTTGAAAAGCGGGCTAGGCTGGATAGTCTTCGGGAATACCATAAGCAGCACACGATGTTGAAGGATCAGCGATGGACCGAGAGTCTCTACGAAGAGATTCTGCAGATGACCAACGAGTTGGCTAAGCAGAAGGGTTTGGATTTGGTATTTGAAAGTGATGAGCCCGAATTTCCTGCGTCAAGTCGCGATGAACTTATGCTGACTATTAGTACGCACAAATTGCTTTATAGTGGCGGCTGCTTGGACATTACCGATGATGTAGTAGCTCAGCTGGATGCACAGGAAGGGGCAAAGCCATAGCGGAAAAGTGACATTCCAAATCCGAAGCGTGAAGCGAGATAGAAATGGCCGAAATGGGGAATCCAAAACAGATTGAGCAATGCTTTGAGTGTCTAAAATTTAGATTTTGAGATTTTCTTGAATGTTGGTGACTGGTTCTTTCGTCTTTCACTCTTGAGTTTTTCTATGAGATTGACAGTTGCACAGTTGGCTGAACGGATCGGGGCTCAGTTGGTCGGTGGGCCTGAAGAAATTGAGCGACGGATAAGTGCTGTGGGGGCAGTGGAGACGGCCTGCGAGAGTGACGTTAGTTTCGTTAAAGATGACAGGCACTTAGCTGCACTCAGGGACTCGTGTGCGGGAGCAGTGATTGTCGGCAAACGTATTGAGGCTTTGGCGAAGCCGCAGCTGGTTGTCAAGGATGTAGATGCAGCTCTAATAGAAGCTTTGAATGCTTTTGCACCGGAGTTGAAACCTGCAGCCGAGGGGATTGACCCGACCGCAAAGATTGGCCAGCGTGTCAAGATAGCCAAAGGGGTTGCGATCGGTCCGGGCGTAGTAGTGGACGATGGGGTCGAGATCGGTGCAAATACCGTGATGGGCGCTGGATGCAAAATAGGCGAAAATTCAAGGCTGGGCAAGAATTGTCGGCTTGACAGCAATGTGGTAGTTTATCACAACTGCTCTTTAGGCAACAATGTGATCGTTCAGGCTAACAGCACGATCGGCTCAACAGGGTTTGGGTATTCCTTTATTGACGGTGCACATAGACTTATTCCACATAACGGGGGAGTTGTGATTGAAGACTTTGTGGAGGTAGGAGCTAATTGCTGCATCGACAGGGGGAAGTTCGGAAATACTGTGATCGGCGCTGGGACAAAGATGGATAATTTAGTGCAAATTGGCCATAATGTGGTGATTGGCAAATGCTGTTTGATAGCTGGACTTGTTGGTGTTGCTGGCAGTTGCAAGCTCGGCGACGGTGTCGTGTTGGGCGGGCAGGTTGGGCTGGCGGATAATATCGAGATAGGAGCCGGCACAATGGTCGGCGCCCAGGCTGGTGTTATGAGCAATGTCGGACCGGGTCAGAAGTTGGCCTGGTCGCCAGCTATTGATAGAAAAGAGGCGGTACGGATAGTTGCCCATGTGCTCCGTTTGCCAAAAACAGTTGCGCAGTTCAAGCAACTAAGCAAGAGGATAGAAGAACTTGAAGCTGCAAAAGACGATAAAGAGTGAGGGCAAGGTGCACGGTCGCGGTTTGTTTGGTGGTAAGGAGGCGAAGGTTGTTTTTCGCCCCGCGCCCGCGGATACCGGGGTGGTTTTCGTGCGGACAGATGTCCCGGAGGCAGTGCGGATTGGTGCTGTTGCGTCCAATCTTGCTGAGCGCAGTCGTCGCACGTCGATAAAGAAAGGTTCGATCAGTATAGAGACTATCGAGCACTGTTTGGCCGCGATAAGTGCGATGGAGGTTGACAATCTGACCGTAGAAGTTAACGGTTCTGAGTTGCCGGCTCCGGATTGCAGTTGTGCCGAGTATTTCAAGGTGCTCAAGCGAGCTGGTGTGGTTGAGCAGCAGGTTAGCCGAAGGGAGTATGTCATTAGCGAGCCGATAAGCATCACGGCGGGAGACGCCTCGATATATGCTCTGCCGTACGCAGATGACGAGCTGAATATTACCTATGACCTCGATTACGGTGGTCACAATGGTATTGGCAGGCAGATTTTTAGCTGCCGGGTTACGCCGGACAGTTTTGAGAGAAATCTGGCATCAGCCCGTACCTTCTTGCTTGAAGCTGAGGCGAGGCAATTTCAAGCCCGCGGAATGGGCACACATGTCGGTCCTCGCGATCTCCTGGTAATCAACACGGACGGACCTATCAAGAACAGCTACAGATTTCCCAACGAGTGTGTCAGGCATAAGGTTGTTGATCTGATCGGCGATCTTGCTTTGGTAGGTCGAGCTGTCAAGGGCAGGATTGTGGCCTATAAGAGTGGGCATTCGTTGAACCAGGAGCTTGTAAGGAGGTTGTATGAAGCGGCCCAACAGCAGGAGCGCATTCAGAAGTATGGTACTGACGCGGTATTAGATATTCGTAGGATTCAAAAGATTCTCCCACATAGATATCCATTTTTGCTGGTGGACAAGATAATAGAAGTCGAAGGTGATACCCGAATAAAAGGGGTAAAGAATGTAAGCTTTAATGAGCAGTTTTTCCAGGGGCATTTCCCTGGTACGCCTATTATGCCCGGTGTTCTTATTGTTGAAGCGATGGCCCAGGTGTCCGGTCTATTGTTTGCTCAAAGGCTGGAACATACGGGGAAGCTGGCTGTGTTGTTGAGTATGGACGGCGTAAAATTGCGTAAATCCGTTGTGCCCGGTGACCAGCTTATTCTTATTGCGGAAACAATCAGGCTGAGGAAAAGAACCGCGCAGTGCCAGTGTAAGGCGATGGTCGGGGAGAGCGTGGTTGCCGAGGCGCAAATCAGGTTTATGTTGGTTGACGATGAGAGGGTATGAGAACCGGAGGTTATCGCTGATGACTCGGGGCTCCTCGTTTGAGTCACAGGCCATGCAGCAGAGAATACAGAAATGATTCAGATTCATCCCAGTGCAGTGGTTGATAAGGATAGTCGGTTAGCTGACGGAGTTGTGGTTGGGCCGAATTGTATTGTTGAAGCTGGGGTCTCAATTGGTGCTGGTACAGTGCTTCATGCCAATGTGGTGATAGGCAAGAACGTCAAAATCGGGAAAAACAACCACTTTTTTGCCAATTGTGTGATCGGGTGTCAGCCACAGGTGCTGGATATGAGTTTAGATGCTGAGATTGGGGGGCTTGTGATAGGCGATGACAATATTGTTCGTGAGCAGACGACCATCCATCCGAGTATGTATCCGGGCAAACTGACAATAGTAGGAAATCGTAATTTGCTAATGATTGGCGTGCACATTGGACATGACTGCATACTTGAAGACAAAATTGTCATGAGCAACTATAGTCAGCTAAGCGGGCATTGTAAGATTGAGACCGGGGTTTGGCTTAGTGGTATGGTTTTGCTGCATCAGTTTGTAACTGTCGGAAAGTGGTGCTTCGCTGCGGGACTTGCCGGCATTAATCACGATGTCCCGCCGTTTCTCGTTGTCAGCGGGCATTATCCGCCGAGGGTTCGGGGTGTCAATAAACGAGGTCTAATACGAGCGGGTTTGAATGAGCAGCAACAAGAGCGGATATTCGAGGCGTACCGGAGGCTCTATCGCGAAGGTGGCACGCTGCTGGAGAATGCGAAGGCGCTGGCACAAGAGGATGGGCTCGATGAGAATGTTCGGGCCATGATCGACGTGATTTCCAAGAGCAGTGAGCATCAATTTGGCAGATACCGCGAGAAGTTTAGGCATTGAAAAGTTGTATCTCGTTCAACGTTAAGCGGAATACGAGGCAGCAGATGGGAGACTTGAGAATGCGTACTGCTGTTGTCGGTGCGGGCAAAATGGGGGCGATACACGCGAAGGTTTATGACCGGTTGCCTGAGAGTGAGCTTACAGCCGTCGTTGATATTGATGCAAATAGGGCCCAGCGATTAGCCGAGCAATATGGCTGCCGTGCCTATGCCGACTGTGGGGATATCCTTGACAAGGTCGATGCGGTAACGATAGCTACGCCAACGGTGACACATTTGAAGTTAGCGAAGGTCTTTATCAGGAAACACATACCGATATTGATTGAAAAGCCGTTGGCAGCTAACGTTAGAGAGGGCCGGAAGATTGTAGGGCTTGCGAAGAGGAATGATACGGTTGTAGCAGTGGGTCATTCCGAGCGTTGCAATCCGGTCGTGCAAGCGATGAAGCGTCTTGATATTGAGCCGAAGTTTATTGAAGCCAACCGAGTCAGTCCATATCCATTCCGTTCGACCGACATCGGAGTTGTGCTGGATGTAATGATCCACGATATAGATATTATTCTGTCTTTGGCAGCGAGCAAGATTAAGAAAGTGGATGCTGTTGGCATTAGCGTCATTGAGGGTGGTGAAGATATCTGCAATGCGAGGATTGTCTTTGAGAATGGCTGTATCGCGAATATTACGGCCTCGAGGCTGGCTCTGAAAACCGAGAGAAAGGTAAGGGTGTTCAGCCGTCAGGCGTATTTGAGTGTAGATTATCTCAAAAAGAGCGGTATTATCATCAAGGCTGACCCAAATACCAACGTTGTCGAATGGATAAAACAACATAAGGCGTCACAAGATCTTGACCTGACAAGAGTAAATTGGCCGGATTTGTTGCATATCGAGCAGCTTGACATAGATGATAAAGAACCTGTCCGCTTGCAGCAGGAGGCTTTTCTGCGAGCCGTTGCGGATAGGGCGCTTACGCCTGAGGTCAGTGCTCAGGAAGGTCTGGCCGCACTAAGGTGCGCCGAGAAGATTCTGGCTTCTGTCAAGAAACACAAGTGGGACTGAAACTTGTCCCTGGCTTTTCACTATTGCGTTTTTCTTTTTGTGCTAATTTTTGCCGCTTCCTGCACCAAGAGGCGAATTGCCTTCTGTAAGTAATTTTTCTGCGTTTTTTTGTAATAAAAACTCGCTTTGGTGCCTCTTTAATAGTAGAGAAAGTGGAATTTTGTTAAGACTATCTGAAAGGGGAAAAAGATGACAGCAATTTCAAGAAGGCTTGTGCTTCTGGCTGGTGTTGTGTTTTGTGGTCTGTTGATGGTGTGCGACTCTGCCGGACCGGTCGCCGAGGCCCAGGCAAAGGAGAATGTCCAGCCCGAAGAACCGTACAAACACTCCAGGGTCTTAGTGGAGGCGTTTGTGGTTGAGGTAAGACTCTCGGCGCTCTACGATTTAGGGGTCAATCCTATCGGCCAAAAGCCCGAATCCGTATCGGTGGACAATATTCAAAAGTGCTTACGGAACAAGGATTGGGCACAGGTTACCGCAGGAGCAAAACTGGCGCTCGGGCAGGACCGAAGGGGGACTACAAAATCAGCAGAGAAAATTTATGTTGAGCGTCAGGCGTCTATTCCGGCAGGCAGAGGACGCGACGGGGCAGTTTCGACCAGCTTGCAGTCCTACAGTGTGGGTAAGTCCTTCAGTGCTCAGGTGAATGTCAGTGGGGACAGAAGGATATTTGTGGAGTACGACTTCGGTCAGAATACTCTGGATGAGGCCGAGCTTACGAGTGATGCGCCGCCCGCTACCAAGACACGAGACTGGTCTGGTAGTGTGTGCCTTGAGGCAGGCAAGCCGAGCATAGTTGGTGCCGTGCAGAACGAAAAGATGGCAGTTTTTCTGATCATTTCTGCTGACATGAGGTGTGAGTAGGATTGGAAACGAGCTAAGCTTTTAGTTTTAGTTTGCCGACGGTTTGATGAGCAAGGCGCGTTGGTTCCGGCAGGCGATATTTGGTTGTGCAGTCGAGAGTGACCTTAATTGCATCGTTTAGCAGGCATTTATTACCCACAGAGACGAAGATCGGCTTGACGTTAGTGCGGGTCCTGAGAACTGCGCCGATGGTCTCATATAGCGCATTGGTCTGCGTGCTTTTCTTGTCCTTCAATAGACTGTAAGCGCCTTTTTGCAAGGGAGGCTCTTCAAATTCACCAATCAGTCTGCTTTTTGCGCAGCCAATGGTTGGCTTATCGAAGAGCAAGCCCAGGTGCGCCGCGAGGCCGAACCGGCGGGGATGGGCGATTCCCTGGCCGTCGATAAGAAACGCATCCGGCTCTTTCTTGAGCTTCTCCACGGCAGCGATGCAGGCGGGTGCTTCACGAAAAGAAAGCAGACCCGGGATATAGGGGAAAGTCGCCTCTTGTGAGGCAGTGGCCGTTTCGATAAGCTCAAAATCGTGTGGTTCCAGCGGTTCCCAGAGACCCTTCTGGGCATGCGGCACGCGAAGGACAACAGCGACAGCAAGAATTCTCCGGCGATTCTTAGTGAGGGCACAGTCTACGCCAGCTATGATTTTTGGCTGGTTCTTTAGCTGGACCAACCGCACCTTTTCGCTGAGTTGTTTCTGGACGGCTATTGCGTCCGAGTAAGATAAGTTCCAACTATGTAGCTTCTTCGTTTGCATAAATATAGCGAATTAAAGAACTAACCGCGGTAGAGCCAGTACGGTTTTGCATGCATCTGTAGGTTGCAGGTGGATTATTGTGCTGTCGGAGGTCCGTTCTGCCATGATTGCTCCCACATGCCATTGAGCCAAGTTATTCGTAGCACCGATATCCATTACGAGACGGCTCCGCTCCATATTATACCCGATGGTTTAAGTCGCTGACAATCACATGCTTTCGAGCACCTTCGCCGGTTTATAAATCCATCCGCCAAGCAGCGTGCGGCAGGCGGGTTGCCCGTGGGTGAATGGAAGAATTCATCTGCCGGCAGGGTCCGCCCCTGGCGTAACGAAATGGTACCACGGCCTCTGCCCGTGGGGCTCCATATTTTAGCCGTCGCTTCGAAACAGATCATAACGCCTTTCTCTTGCCTCTTTAAAGTCGGTCAGGTCAACAATAGTAGCTCTTATTTGTATTCCTTTTTGCCTGTCATTTTCTTGCTGTTGAATTTGGGGATGCGGCACCATATACTTTCAGACAAAGATACGGTGCTTAGGACGCACGAGATATGTGAGCAAGGGTGACGTGGTGTCCAAACGCGTGTCGACTTTTGGACGCGTGGCTGAGCCGTCCGACTTCACATGCGGTGCCGATGGAGTTACACGAACAGCGTAGTCTCCGTTAGAGAATATCAAACTGTGATTTTGCCGAGATAAAAGAGAATTTCTGATGTTGAATCTTCGATTGGATAGGCTTCGAGCGTTTCTGATTGCTTTGTCGATCTGGGTGGGTATTTACGTTCCGGCATTGGGTACTCCGGAGTTCAAGGGCGAAGAAGGCAGGCGCGTTCTTCCCGCTGTAACGATGTTGGAAACGGGCAACTGGACGGTGCCGTACGTGGGTGGAGAGCCTTACTATAACAAGCCGCCCTTTATTAACTGGCTTGTTGCGATTTCTTTTATTCTTACCGGAGAGCGCACCGAGCTATCAGCCCGGTTACCTTCGGCGCTGTTTGTCCTGGGATTCGTGGCTCTGCTAATCTTTATGCGGAGCCCATGGCAAAGCCTTTCGGGCCGGCTTATAGGGGCTATTGTCTTCATGACGAATATCAGTTTGGTGGAGAAAGGACGATTAATAGAAATAGAAGCGGTTTATATCTGCCTTACCGCAATGGCCATTCTCTGGTGGCTGAACGTTTGGTCCGACAATGGGTCAGCGTGGTCCTTATGGGTAATACCATCGGTTATCCTCGGTTGCGGCATGCTTACTAAGGGCCCGGTGATTGTGTTGTTGTTCTATGTCACGGTGATCTCTGTTCTTGTCTATTCCAGAAGAATCAAAGCTTTGATTTCGTTAGAGCATCTGGTGGGAATACTTGTGCTTTTTGGAATTTCCTACGGTTGGACTTATCTTGCTTCTCGACACATCTCCGGGACGGAGATGATGGGACAAATGTCACAGCAGATGTTCAGTAGAATTTTGCCGACCAATATCGATTTTGCAAAATGGGGCAAAAACATCTTGAAATCGTTTTGTAATTTTCTGCCTTGGTTGCTGGCTGTTCCGGCGATGTGGAATGAAAAATACACGTCAAATATACGACAGGAGCACAGGGCCCTATTCAAGGGATGTCGATTATCGATGGTACTTGGTTTTGCCTTGATTGTCCTGATGCCGAAGGCATCCTCAAGGTACTCCATGCCTGTTTTGGGCCTGGCAAGTATCCTGTTGGGATGGGTGTTATCACTTGTTAAAGAGTTGCCGGCTGGCGGGCGCTTATGGAGAAACCTGCTTCTTGCAGGGTTGATACTGTCCTGTTTGTCAGCCATCGCAGGGTTTTTCGCAGTGGAAATAGGGATATATGCTTTTGTCATATGCATTATGACGGTGTGTATGACAATTCTCATTTTTGAAGAGAGGCACCTGTTTCGTACTCCACTGGGTCTTTCTATTCTCACGGCGGGCTTAACTGTGATTTTTATGCTGCAATACGCGGTCTTTGGCATGTCGATGATAACAAAACATGAGGCCCGTCGGCCTGTGGCAGCCTCGATTAATTCGATTGTTCCCAGAGAAGAGACACTGTATGTGCTCAAGCCCGGCTACCAGGCGTTTCTGTTTTATGTTCGCCCCCCCTTGGAGTACGTTATTAGCCCGCGTCATATCGATGCGGACGTTCGATACCTCTTACTAAAAGAGGATGCTCTTGAAGAACTGTTACGTCACCAGAATGTCTCCTCCAGGTCGCCGAGAACTCTCTACAGCTTCACGTACAGGCACAAGGGAAATTTCAGATTAGTAGAATTGGAACCATCGGTCTGAGCGCAATGCGAGGGCGACATTTGTTTTGAATGATGCGAGACTTCGAGGAATTCCTGGTCTTGCTAAACCGGTTGAGGAGTATTTTCTCTCCTTTGGCGATTGCGCTGCTGATAAATTAGCATAAGATTTCGCAGGTAGATTATGCTGCCCATGCTTTGTCCGAGGATGAAAACGGGATCGGCCCGCACAATTGCATAAAACAGAAGTCCGGAACTGCCACATAAACTCAGATACCAGAATGCTATTGGGACCACGCTTTTGCCGCATCGTTCTGAGGCGATCCATTGTACGACAAAGCGGGCCGTAAAGGCCAACTGCGCAGCCAGTCCGATCAGCACCCACAGGTCTAAATTACTGTAAAACTTCTGCAACATTTCATTGCTCCAGTTCTTCAAATTCATATTTCAATGTGCGGCTTTGCATCCATCGTACCGCCAGAGCATCTCTCAATGCCCTAAAGAGTCTATTCGATATACCATATTTTGCTTGGCCAGCGACTCTTGGTCGATGATTCACCGGTACTTCTAAAACCCGGTAGCCTTCCATCTTTACGAGGGTAGGCAGAAAACGGTGGATGCCATTGAAAAACTTTATTTCAGCTATACATTCTCTCCTAAAGACCTTCAGTCCACATGCTGAGTCGTGAATATGTTCTCTGGTGAGCTTATTCCTGACGAAGTTAGCGACGCGGGTAGAGACAAGTCTCAGCCAGGGGTCATTTCGTCTCGCCCTCCAGCCGTTGACCATATCACACTTGCCCGAAGTCACCAATTCTAACATTGGGGGAATATCTGCTGGATTGTTCTGTAAATCGGCGTCGAGCGTGGCGATAAATTCTCCCCGAGAATTTCGCAGCCCTGCTTCCAGCGCAGCAGACTGTCTTGCGCGTTGCTTCAGAGACATAACTCGCAGTTCGGAGTATTGTTTCATTAACTTGAGCAGAACGGTTCTGGTCTCGTCCGTGCTTCCGTCGTTGACTATGATTACTTCATATTTCTTGTTCAGAGTGGAGACCGATTCGGTTATTTCCTGGACGAGCTGGGGCAAATTCTCTGCTTCATTATATGCAGCGGCTACCACCGATAGGTAAAGGTCGTTATGGGCACGAGAATGACTCATACGGTTCTATCCTTTTTTGGTAGTGATGATAATCTTGAACAACATATCCATCAAAAGGTAATTTCAAAATAAATTATCTGTAATTGAAAGAGTTCAACTTCGAACGTTGACGATGGTTGAAAATGATCTGTTGTTAGCAATGAATCCACACATTTTAGCTGTTGCACCAACGTGGAGAGACTCATATCATATAGGCCGATGAAAGAAAAAATACAAGATAATTCCTCGGTGGATAAGAAGAGTCTGAAGCGACACCTGCTTAGAATCGCCTGTGTTGTGGTGGTCTTGGGAGGGCTTATCTGGATATGGGAAGATGTAATCGAGGACCGGGTAATCCCCAAGCGATGGGGTGTAATTGAGGAGGGCAAGATCTATCGCAGTGGCCGTTTGTCTTCAGCACTGGTAAAGAGGGTGTTAGAAAAGCACAATATTGTTGTGATAGTGAGCCTGTCCGGTGAGAAGCCGAACGACAAAGACCAGAACGCTGAGAGGAAAGCTGCTGCCGAACTTGGTATCGAAATACTGAGGTTTCCACTGAGCGGCAACGGCACAGGAGATATCAAGAACTACGCCCAGGCGATAGCAGCAATGGTTAATGCTCGACGGATGAACAAACCCGTCTTGATTCATTGCGCTGCGGGCACTCAGCGGACCGGAGCAGTCACAGCGTGTTACAGAATGCTGGTTGAAAACAGGTCCCCCGAGTTCGCTTACAAGGAGCTTTTACGATACGACTACGACCCAGATAAAAATCCGGTTCTGTTAAGTTATGTCAACGATAATATGGCCGACTTGGTATCGTTGCTTAAGGAAATGGAAGTCATCGACGAAGTCCCCGCCCCGTTACCGCTGCTGCCCCAAACACCCCAGTAAGCATCGTGCTGATGGTGGCGAGCCGAGGATATCATATTACCAGGCCGGCACCACACTGCAGGGGCCATTTGGCAAGATACGCCATCGTTCGGGTCACAGCTTGCCCAACATTGGCAAAATCACGACCAAGATTTCACGCCTTTTGCTTTGCGAGTTCTTCAAGTTACTCTGAAATCTGCTCGTCCATTTCTTGCTCTCCAATGGCAATGTGATATTTCTTACTGTGATTTTGTATATTTGGAGGGCTTTTATCTACCCGCAGACGGTAGATGCGCCGCAAAACTGGGCCTTCAGCCAAATTCCCTTGACACAACTATCTTTTGATGAGATAATATTAGGGTATATGTTCAGCGAGCTTTTTTTGGTGCCAGACTTGCGAAAGGGCAGAATTGTGAGATGTTATCCAAGACAGTTCGGAAGTAAAAATGCAAAGGGTAAAAACCAGGACTTGCTTTTCCCTCTTTACTTTTTGCTAATCTTTGTCGCCTGCAGTTTGGGCTGTCGGCAGAAGGCTCCGACCAAGACCGACGTAAATGCGCCCAAGGATAAGACTACCGCTGCTGAAACTGCCTCTGATACTGTTGTTGTTACCGTCAACGGAGTTGATATCACCGAAGGCGCAATAGAGGGACTCATCGCGCCTCAGCTTGCCAGGCTGGTTGAGCAGTCTCCGAATCGGTCACCAGCGTTTATCGAGCAGTATAAAACATTGCTGCGACAACAGGCCTTGGAGGGAATGATCGTGAGACGGCTGCTCGATGACAAAGTGAAAGGAGCCAACATAACAGTTACCGATGAAGAGGTGGCCAGCAGGATCGAAACGATGGCGTCTTCACAGAATCCACCGTTATCGTTGGATGATTTCAAGAGAAAGATCGAGGGATATGGACAAAGCTTTGAGGAGGTGAAACAGCAAGTCCGGCAAGGATTAGTGTATCAGAAATTCATGGAACGCCAATGGGCGGGCAAGATAAACGTTACTGAAGAGGATGCCAAAAAGCACTATTCTGAAAATAAAGAGCGGTATGAGCAAGTCAGGGCAAGTCATATCCTTATAAAACCGGACGTCAGCGACCCCAATACTGACCCAAACCAGGCCAGCGCGGATGCTAAAGCAAAGCTGCAGGGACTGCTCGAACAGATCAAAGATGGAGCCGATTTTGCTGAATTGGCCAAATCCCATTCAGAGTGTCCTTCGGCCGTACGCGGCGGTGACCTGGACTTTTTCAAAAGGGGTACAATGGCACCGCCTTTTGAGAAAGCTGCGTTCGAGATGGCAATAGATCAGGTTAGTGATATTGTTGAAACCACATTTGGATACCACATAATAAAAGTCACCGACCGCAAAGATACCTTTGAACAGTTCAAAGATGAAGTGATCAGTACACTGACGCAGATGAAGCAAAGCGAATTTGCCAAACAGTATATCGTATCACTTAAGGCTGAAGCGAATATAGTCTATCCATCGGGCCAACAGCTACAGCCACGTGGACCAGTCTTTCCCAGCCCCGAGCGCAAATAGCTGATCGCCCTTTGTAGGGAGTTGCTGAAGTACAAACAGGAAACCCGCTCTTGCGAGTTTCCTGCTTTTTTGTGTCGTTTGTGAATCTGCGTGGCATGTAGATTTGGCAGCCTATTTCAGTAAGGTGGCCGGGTCAAGATTAGCCGACTCTATATCTTTGAAGTATTTTACCGTGCCGACCTTTAGCTCAACCGTGGCTTCTTCATCGCAGACAATAATACCTTTGGGATGCATTTGCAGTGCACTGATTGTCCACATATGATTTACACCGGCTTCGATGGCGTGTCGTAATGCGCGTGCTTTGTTGTGGCCGTTGACAATAACCAGCACTTCCTCAGCATCCAAAACGGTCCCCACACCGACCGTCAAAGCAGTTTTCGGAACCTTTTCAATGTCATTGTCAAAAAATCGCGAGTTGGCTACGATAGTATCATAAGTCAGCGTTTTGATGCGAGTCCTTGATTTAAGTGAGGAGCCTGGTTCGTTGAATGCTATATGGCCGTCCGGGCCTATGCCTCCAAGAAAGAGCTTGACACCACCAACCTCTTTTATCTTCTCTTCGTATCTTGCACATTCAGCTTCAAGATCAGGCGCATTGCCATTGAGAATATTTATATTATCTTTTGAAATATCTACATGGCTGAAGAGATATTTATTCATAAACGAATGGTAGCTTTCAGGGTGGTCCTCGGCAAGGTTCACATATTCATCCATATTGAAGGTGATAACATTCTTGAACGAAATCAGCCCACTTTTGTAGAGCCTCACCAGCTCGTCATACACTCCTATTGGCGACGAACCGGTAGGAAGACCAAGCACAAATGGTTTAGACTCGCTTGGACCAAAATCCTCTATTTTCCTGACAGCGTAGTTGGCAGCCCATTTGGATACTGCCTCATAATTCGGTTCGACTATTACTCTCATAAATTTCTCCTTACCTGCGATTTACATTGCGCTTTAATATTAGCAGTTGAACCGTGCTGACTAATCAATATAGCTCCTTTGCCCGGCGAGACTTTATCCCCTTTCATTATCTTGTTTCTTTGTCATTCGACTATTACTGCGTTCCAAATCTTAAGTTCCGGCATTACGAAGGAACGACCGCTGGGTTTCTCAATATACATAGTCTCGTCGAAATCAGGAGAGATTAGCGATATCTTTTTGATTTCTTTAATGGGAAGCTTATCCCCTAACTTAAATTCAATATCCCTTCTTACCCGGAACGAATCCGACTGGAGATCATAATCGTAGTTTATGAAATGGATTATCAATTTGTCCTTCTGCTTCAATACGTTCACGCCTACTTCCCGCGGCGCATTCGTTTCTATCAGCTTTTCGAATTTGTAAGTAATAGCAGAGACCAACCTATTAAAGTTTGTCACATCTTTGATTCCCTTTTCGTACGTGTTATCGTGGAAGCGTATCACGCATTTTTCGTCCCTGAAAAATACGTGGGTGGGTTTTCCACCAAGAATCCGCAATATGCTCGCTTTATCCCTCTCTCTGTACTCCTCGTCCCTTGACAGAGCATCTCTGCCTATATATATCAGTTTGCGACCCTTTCTAACGAAACTGTCCAGGGCCTGGAATTGCTCATTGGTGACCGAATACACATTCGGCAGTATTAGAACATCGTAGTTGGCGAGTTCCTTCAAGGTTTTTGAATCGTCATAGAACCCTGGCATACCGAAAATCAAGACGTCGTATTGAAGGTGTGCCTCCTCCAGTGCCCTTGCATATCCTACGAATGGCTTTCTCAATTCATCATACCAGATGCCAAATAATGGGAAATTCCTCCACATGAAGGAAGGAACCGAATAAACCAAGCCTATCTTGCTGTATGGCTCAACGTTTTTGAAATACTCTTGGTTATTTAGAACGAAGTTCAAGTATTTCTCAAGCTGAGGATATACCTGCCCATCTTTCGATACAAATAATCCGGCTCCACCCTTCATACCCGGCCAGCCGCCCAAATCAATCTCTGGAACAACACCTGCAGCATAAGACTCTGCTATATATAGTTGATTCAGACCTACCAAGGGACTATTCAGGTCAATTTTTACCTCATCAGGAAAACCGTAGAAGGGCTGATGGAGTGACCAAATTGGTTTCTCGCCTTTGCTCATTGCCCAGCCAATCTTGTAGGAAATAATTACTCTTTCCTTTGGAGGAACGGCCGGACGTGTTTCAAGTTGCACGATATCTACGACTTGACCTAAGAGGATGCTATTGTTGCTCGTGCTAAGTATAAAAGATGGATGTCCAACTATCAGGTTGCCAAAATAAGGTATCACTAAACCTCTCTCTAAACCATACTTTTTTATCTCCGATGACAATCTTCCATGGAACTCGATTAACGTATAGTAGCTGAATTTGATGAACTCTCTGAGTATTGGATCTTCGATAGGTTGGTAGAAAGGCTCTGTAATAAAGATTTCTGAGCCATCTATGAGTGAAATAGTTTTGACAGCCCTCTTCACGTGCCCATCCACAATATACTTTTGTATATCGAAGTGCGAAACATCAGTGGGTTCCATACCCTTTAGTTCGGCACCAGTGAATCTTGATTCCAAATATCTATGAAATTCACGAATGCACCAGTTGCTGAAATCTCCTTTGCAGAGAAGAGGCATGATCATCATCAGGTCCATATCGATGGCGTCGACACCAGAATCGATGACATATTTAGCCGATATCACTTGGTAATTAAACCAATCATAGCTGTTAAGGGACATGATTATTCTCTTACCTTCCTCGATTTTTATAACTTTTCCAAAAACATCTTTTGCACCTGCCCATTCGTAGGGGTCCTCAATCATAGCTCCAGAAAAATTCTTCCACTTCTCCTCTTTAGGTAAAGGTGTGTAGTAATTGTTCAGAAAACTATAATCCTCACTCGGATGGTAGGGGTGCAGGAAGAAATAGGATGCAATTGGTATTTTTCTACCTTTCGTGAAATTCACATTCTGTACATCAAGTCCATCCCTCACATTTACGTCATTGTGTGCAGTTCCTCTATCCAAGAACTGCACATTATAGTCTCCAAATATTCTCCCCCAATTGTCTTTTAGATCTCCTACAAAATTGAAGGGATGAACAGCCACAAACAGAACATTCTTGAGGTCCTTCAGGCTTTTGAGGGGATAGACCAATTGCACTGGTATTTCTTTTTTTGGCCCCTCTACTTTTATCCACTCTTGAGCTTTTCTGACCTGCTTTTCATCCGCCCTCACAGCCGATGGTGTTTTTACCAGATCCGTTGCACTCACTCTGACCGGCGAGACCAACAAGTGCAGAACAATAACAGTCAGCATTGTCGCTTGTCTTACGGAGCTTCGCATCGGTTTGCTTAATGATGTTGTGGTCTCGGAAGTAGTCATCTTTTTAGTTTTTCCATTCGCTTGATAAGCTCATCGGCGAGATTTGTTTTGTCGATCATGTGCTTTTTGATTTCGGAGACGAAAATGTCTTGCTCAAATGTCCCCCTCACCGCAGCAAAGTCGTCGTGTTTTGTCTGCTCGTTGCCGTCAAGGCCGAAACCGATTTGGGCAGTATCGGCAAATTCTTTTTTGGCATCTGCATAAAGCAGCTCGTCAAGTTCAACAACGGCTGTTTTCCATTTTGTTGTCAGCGCAAGGATATCGTCGGCTGTAACCTCGTCCATTGTTTTGCCCAGACGCTGCCGCAGGACATCTGCTGCCCAGGCCCACTCATACGCCGCGTATTCGTCATGCATCGCCTGAAAAGACTCCGCTACTTGGTGCAGCGTACTTATAGTGCCGTTTTCAATGTTGGAGAGCATTCTCTGTACGGCTTCTTCCGGAGCGAACAAACCGGCCAGGTCCACCCATTTGCCTTTGCCTATATCGGTTTCCGGTCTTAAGGCCGCTCGAAGCTCTTCGACGGATTCGACCTGCCTGCCTTTCAGTCGCGCAATCAAACAGTTGCCCAGGAATTTATCGATGCCGATTTGGTAGAATTTGATGCCTCTATCCAATGATGGGTTCTTAATCTTGGCGTTGTGGTAAGTAAAGTACTCGGTGTTTTCGCCGGATGTTGCTTTGAGGTTGGCAAGCAGGTCGCAGCCGCTGATCATCTTTTGAATCGTATAAGGGCTCAAGAGTTTGAAGTTTATGAAGTCGAGCTTCTTGGGATCTTTGCGTATGTCGCGTTTCGGCCATTTCCGGGCATCCCGAACGGTTCCTACGCTCCGCAAATTTACGCCGGGTACAAGTATGCTTTCGTCTTCGTGCTCAATCAGGTACGAAAAAGGCAAATCCGAAGTATCTGAGTTTCGATAGTGTCTGCCCATTACGACGGTGAATGGCCCAACTTTTGCAGGCCAGAGTATGTAGGAATCGCTTGCGGTCTTGGAGCCGCGTTCCACTACGCCCTGATGCACCGGCCCGAGCTTGTACATATGGTTGCTTTGGTTGGTGCCACTGCCTGCATTGAGAAACGAGAACTGGCCTGCGATCAACAGTGTGGATTTGTGATGCGTGACGGTGTAGGGCCCGGCAAATATTGCGCATGCCTCACCGTGAGACCCCCAGCAGTTGCCAAAGAACACCGATTTATCCGCTGAGTATTGCTTGGTCAAAACCGTACCTTGCCCCACGAAGCACTCACATATTATTGTGCCGTCCGTAATCTTGGAGCCGCTGCACGCGATAAAATCCTCTGCAAAGACCCCGGGTCCGATATAGACGGGATCTTCTGGACAACTGTTGACGGAGCCATTCTCCAACCTGTCAGCTCCCTCTATCACACTTGCAGGGCCAATTTTGGTGTTCTTGATAATCCGGCAGTTGATCAGTCTTGCACCTTTTGCCACAAGGCCCATGCAAGAGCGGATAGAGGCGGCATATTCAGCTATCATTTTTCTCAGGTTCTCAATCACAATCGGCCGGTGACGATAGAACGCTATGATGTAGGCAGTATGGGCGGAAAGCTGATCATAAATTGGTATCTCTCTGCCACCCGCCTCGTTGACCACAGCAATTTCTGTGCCATTGCCAAATGAACTGCCGCCTTCTACTGCAAGCAGGTCGATATTTTCAATCACCACATCGTCTTCGATCACGTAGTTTGCGATGTAGTTTCTGACCTGGCCAATATATACGTTGTTGCCGATTGTGCAGTTGTGAATCGTTGCGTTAGTGATTCCGGTGGGCTTTGTAAGGCCACCCAAAAAGGATACGTGCTTTTCAAACACTCCCAACTTCACCTGGCCGCCAAAGTGCGTCGATTTTACTGTCTCTGCGTTGAATGCACCGGCAACCTGGACTCTCGACCAATCAGCGCAACTGCAGCCTTGGTCGGTTAGTCTAGTTATTTCTTCTGAAGACAACGAGCGGAATTCTGATGCCATCTCGCACCTCGTGTTTGGCTGACCGACAATGCTAACCTTCGTTTCCAATCGTCACCAAAATGCTTAGTATCGAGTTCCCACAATTCAAGGTCCCCACAACTCATGTGGTGGGGCGAGTATACACGTCGTCGTCCCATAAATCAAGGTCTTTGCTGCTGCATAACTGCGGACAGTCAGCTTTCGATCCTGCCAAAACTTAGGGGGCGCCAAACCACGGAGAATCCTTCTCGTTCGACGCGACAATTTAGCAAGTGCGGACGCCCGGAAAGACAAAGTACAAGTTTTTGTGGCAAAATTTGGAGTAATGGCTTGATAGGTGCCGATGTAATACCAAGAGAAGAGAAGTATATGCCCTTTGAGTAATTGCCTGCGGATCTAACAGGCCGTGTTCGGGGCTCTGCTTTGGCGAAAAGGTGGCAAAGGAGGAGCCCTAAGGATGAAGTTATGTCGCACCAACCAAGGGTACTCAAGGTCCTGGCAGCATTGCTGGTTTCAATGACGCTGGGCGCCGTAGTCTTAATGGCCCTCGGCAGCAACCCCCCCTCTGCTGGTCCCTTTAGTCTTTCCAGCTATTATCGTGTGGAGAAAGCCATTCTCTCTCGTGCCAGGCAATCCCCCGACCGCTGGAGCCGTATCGAAGTCTACTATAGTGGCACCAAAGCCGGCAACATGGAGCAGTTGGCCTCATTGAGCGGGCTGGTAAGCCCCGAAGACCTCAATTGCCATTTCGTTGTCTACAACGGGCTCGGTGGCGACGACGGCCAGATACAGCCTACACAAAAATGGCAAAGACAATGGTCGATCATACCGGGCCGAACCTGGTACGGCAGCGCCGAGACTATCCGCGTTTGCATCATAGGCGACAGTAACGCCACTTGTCCAACCGATTGTCAGGTAAGAAGCGTACGAGTACTTGTAGACGGGCTGTGCAGAAAGTTTGGCATTCAGTCCGAATCGGTCTATTATCCTCGCCATTGGCTGTAGTGACAGCTTTCAATAAAAGGGGCTGTGTAGCTCGTTGCCTGAATTCTTGTTTCCATGTGGGAACCGGATGTGCATTTGCCAAATGCACATCCGGTCTTTATAGGGGGACTATTATCTGTCGAACAGTATTCCGATTGTCTCAGTCACAGCCTCAGTTGTCAGCTCGAGTTCTTTTGCTCTAATCCTTCCCTATGGTTCCGGGTACCTCGGCCTTGGGTCCGGGGCCAGCGGTTCCGAGCCCATTGGCGTTGGACGTCTGGGCGCTGGGTCCGTTGGCCCTGGAAAGGCCGGGCCTCGCCTGCCCGTATCTCTGTGCGGCATTGGCGGGCCCGATCTCTGAACATTTCCGGGTGGCATCGCTGGGTGTGGCTTGTCCATTCCAGGGTGTGGTGGGATGTGTGGACCAGGTCTGCCCATGCCTCGGCGTTGGAATCCTCTACTTGGTCTGTCTGTCATGTCTCTGCGAAGCATCGTACGTCTACGCCGCATGGCCTCACACCGTGGGCACAGACCCCTGCGTTGCCGAGTCCGGCCACGCTGAGCTCTGCCACGCCGAAGTCGGCTTGTCCGTTCTCGCCACACGCCAGAGCGTCTTTTGCTTACACGGCTTTTTTCGCCAACAGGCGGTCGCTCTCTCTTCACGATCGGTGGCTTCTTAGAACTATTGGGTCGTGTTTTTCCTGCTTCAGATCTGCTGGCTAAGTCGCGCTTGCGTTTACCGGGAGTAGCGCCGGCCTCTTGCCTGAGTTGGTGCATCTTCCTGATCAGCTGCCCCGTCTTTTCTCTATCGTTTTGCCGATAGGCCTTCGTAAGCTCGCCGAACCACCTGTCAAACGCAACTTGCATAGGCCGATCAAGCACGGGAGGAGGCTGCTGTGGCTTACCACGCGTAGCGTCAATAGGCCCGCGACCGGCCTCTCGAGATGACCTTTGCGCCCTCTACAGGCGTACCAGCTTCTCTTTGACCTTGTTCAGCACGTTCAACAACTGCTCTCTGGGCTCTCGGCCTTTGCTGTTGTTCCTTCTCTGTTTGTGGCCTGCCTTCTGTTTCCTCAGCGATGAGATTCTCAGCCCCTATCAGCAAGGCAGCCGCCATAATACCCCAGATACCCTTTTTCAACATCTCTCATCCTCTTCCTGATCAAGGTTTCCTTTTGTTCTGGCATATAATGTTTTGATGTTTGCCATCGGATCCATAGACCAGCTTTGCTACATTTTTGGCAAGAGTTCGCAGTGCGGTAATGTCCTCAGCTACTATCAGTAAGAGCGCCGCTCTGATCTCAGTTGTAATTTTCTTTAACATACTTCCTGCCGTTTCAATTGCGCATACTTTGGCTTCCCACATTTATTCTTCGCCTAAATGCAGACGGATTCGACAGGAGCTTTATTGCGGCTTTTTCGCAACAACTTGAAGAAATATCAGAGAACCCTGTTAGGTGAGCCTTTTTATGGAGCTGGTTTCCAGCAGGCCGAAGTTTTCTTTCTCCGTTAGAACCACCCACGCCCGCCAATCTTTCTTGTGGATTCGCACAGGTTCGATTGGCTGTGCGTCCTTCAGCCAGACCAAAAAGCCAAATTTGCAGTCCATTTTGCTGCGCCAGTATTCTTCGCAGCCGATGATGTAGCGGTTGTATCGTTGTTTTATTTCGGTTATCTGTCTGGGCGTCAGGTTCTCGAAGTTTTTAACAGATGCAACTGTTGCCGTTGCACATACCGGTCCGGAACTTACCTTCAAAAATAACTTATCGTCCGGCAGGACTCGTCCGAAAGCATAGCGTTTTGTCCTGGCAAACCGCGATTCAATCTGCTTTCGGCCATCTAAGATCGCATGCAAATAAGGCCTTTTCAGGATTATCAGGTGGTAATTTGCCATATTTTTTCTTGCATGCCTTCGCTGGCAGACAATCAACTCAGTCTATTTGGCTAATCGATCTTCACATAGAGCCGAGCTAATTCATTTTTGACCTGGCCGATACTCTGGAAGAGAATCGTATTAAGGCCCATTGCCTGTGCGGCGTTTACGTGCTCAGGTCCATCATCTATGAACACTGACTGCTCGCATTTCGAGCCAAGTTTTTCAAGGGTAAGTTCATATATCTTTCTTTCAGGTTTTCTTGTCCCCTCAGAACAGGAAAAGATGCATACGTCGAACATATTGTATCGCGACTGATAAAAATACTGCATTGCAGGAACCTCGGCATTGGACAAAAGGGCCGTCCGGTAGCTGTTCTCCTGTAACCGGCTGGCCATTGAGAACATTTCTTTTCTGGGCACATAGGCAGCCTTGAATCCATCCGTCCATAATGAGCGGGCTTTCGGCTTCGGTACATTCAGATCGCTGCACAACTGTCTCCAGAATGTATCTTCACCGATCAGGCCCTTCTGAAAATCCGTTATGAATTTACCTTGTGCCTTAACGAACCCCTCTTCAGACACACCCAGCGCTGCGGCGCAGTATCGTGTTCGCCCCGGCGCCGGGTCGTCTATCAGCACACCTCCCCAGTCGAATATGATGGATTCTATTTGTTCCATCGCAGATAGCCCGGCCAAAGCAAGTCTTCGGCCTGTTGCCTCAGGACGATACAAAGCTTCGACGTACATATCAAGTCTATTTGTCTTTGTTTCGCAGTTGTTCTTGGTCTTTGACGAATGGGCCTTCGACATCTATAATTGAGGTGATTCATTGAGGACGAGAAAATGCTGCCGATTCTAATTGCAGTAGGTTTGGTGCTGGTTATAGCCGTCTTGGCTCTACTGGTCTGGCTTATTGTCTCCAATTTCGCCAGCAGAAGGGAAATTGCCGGCCAGGCTGCTGGCATTAATCTTCTGCAGCAGCAGCTTGAGGCGCTAAAGGCTGCTCAAGACAAGACTTCTGAGAACCTGCAAAGGTCTTTGCAGACTGGCCAGAACACGCTCACGCAGAACCTGCAATCCAGCCAGCAGGTGCTCAGCCGGCTAAACAGCCAAATTGGCGAGCTACAGGGTACCAACAAACAAATGCTCCAAGTCGGCGTGGAGGTCAGACGACTTCAAGATATTCTAAGCAGCCCGAAGCTGCGAGGCCAAATGGGCGAATGGTCGCTGGAGCATTTGCTGGCTAATGTCTTGCCAAAGGATAGCTACAAGCTCCAGCACACCTTCAAGGACGGCAAAATAGTCGATGCATTGATTCAAATGACCGACTTTTCTGTGCCCATTGATGCCAAGTTCCCCTTGCCAAGCTTTGAAAGACTCATAAAGGCGGAGACCGATGAGCAGAAAGTCAAACTCCGCAGGCAGTTTCAAAGAGATGTGACGACTCATATCGATAAGATTGCTTCGGCCTACATTAGACCGGCTGAGGGCACGCTCGACTTTGCGATAATGTATATACCTGCCGAGAACGTCTATTACGAAACGGTTGTCAAGTATGCCCACGACACACAGGATATTCTGCAATACTCGCTGGATAACAAGGTCATACCGGTTTCACCAAATCTCCTATACGCGTATCTTATGACGGTGTTGATGGGCCTGCACGGCTTGCAGATAGAAAGACAGGCAGCCGAAATCCAGCAGAATTTGAAAAGGCTAAATGCATCTTTCGCGGACTATGTCTCAAACTGGGACATACTCGGCAAACATCTGCGAAACGCTTATAGCCAGTACGACGAAGGCCAGAAGAAGCTCGACCGCTTCGGCCTGCAACTGGAGCAAATCCAGGGGACAACAGAAAGTCCACCAAGCGAAGACAGAATCGCAGGGAATTGAGGATGGCACAAGTGCAGCACAAAGTCTTGTTAAGTCGGGTCAAGAAGGTAATCTCAAGCACACATTTTCACAACGAAGGGGATGCGTTCGAAAAGCAATGGTGGACCTTTGTCAAAGAAAGATTTCCGAACTGCGAGACTTTCTGGAGATACTTCATCGTTCCGGCCACTAATAGGGTCACCCCTGGATCGAAGGATCCAAATGAGAGAATCCGGCTAAGAAGCGCTGTTTCTGAGGAGATCGAGAGTATAGGCACTCTTCACTATTCGATGTTTCTAAACATAGCATTTGCATACGATCACCTACTCAATTCTACATTATCATCATTTGAAGACTTCTATGTGCATTTGGTCTCGACTTGTGATTTGGCCGAAGAGTTTCTGCTCAGAGTGTATTTGCTGATACTCGAGTGCCAGGGTCGCCCAAGCCATGTCCTGCAGAGACTGAAGAAGCGTGAATTTCTCCGGCTGGCCGGAGATTGGTACGATGAGAACTATTCAAAGCTCCATAGACAGTACACCGAAAAAGGGAAATTCCTGTCGATAAAAATTCCTAACAGGAAAAATTGCTTAGCCGAATACTTCAATGACTCGAACGCCTGGGAGGAATACGACGCGTACGCAAAGACCCTGAGACGGTATAGAAACGTTATAGTGCACTGTGTTCAGATAGCGAGAATTCTCGTGCAGGGTAACGCGGTTCTGGTTCCAAAGAAGACGAAAATACAGAGCTACAAGAAGCTCACTTCCGTTCTTGCAGTTGCATCACATACGGAGAAGTTGAAGAGTGATTTTATCAATATGAAGGAGCAAATGATCCTCGATATCGGAACGCTCGAAATTAGGCTTAACGCGCTTTGGGATAAACCGATCGTAGATATGACAAAACTCTTCGATGCAGAGAACCGAGCAATTCTAAAGAAGTATGGTATCGTTTCAGATTGTCAGAATGCTGATGATAGCGCGTAATGAGACTATGGCTGAAAGGCAGGCCTTAATATGCCTCTCAGTTCAACCGCAGCTAAATAAAAAAATCAAAAAACATTTAGGCGCACCCCGCTCCGACTTGGGCTTTCCTGCTTCGGCGAAGCGATTTGCAAAGGCGAGTCGCCGAGACGAGCGTTTTACGCAGGGTTTTTCTTCTGCGCCGTTTTGCCGCAGGTTCAAATCCGCAAAAACAAAAGGCAAACTTGATTGACAAAATACCGATCAGTCGTTAGTGAATAGTAGTTGGTGGATGGATTCCTGCATACGCAGGAACGACGTGCAAAATACGAACGACGGACTGTAAGGAGATAGCATGAATACATAGTGCACTTCGGTCGGTAATCTACTAAGGTTACCGACCAAGATTAGCAGAGATTTTATGAGGTGCACTATGAAAACTTTCATTGGAGTAGACTACCACAAGAAGTTC
>Ga0209427_10000123_pt1 | contig 70928 bp, 48 predicted proteins | sample DeeMarSWOR136_30_FD_187465 | JGI IMG/M metagenome (GOLD analysis project Ga0209427, IMG submission 187465) | Marine sediment microbial communities from White Oak River estuary, North Carolina - WOR-1-36_30 (SPAdes) (version 2) | ecosystem: Environmental > Aquatic > Marine > Intertidal zone >... | reverse complement strand
TGTCAAATTGTGACCATATTGTGACCACCCTGGATGTACTTTCCTGTACCTAGGTATACCTCCACATACCTAGAGCAAATGCTCTAAATTGTTGAAAAGACTGGCTATTACTTTAGAATCAAGGACTTAAGGAAAATGCTGAAATCGGATCCGGAGTCCGTCGCTCTATCCCCTGAGCTACAGGCGCACCATATTTAGAATCAATGACTTAAGTTAGGTCCACTCTGCTCTTTAAATACAATTGTGACCAGAATTTGTCCTTCAATTCTATTATTCCATTCAACAAATTGCAATCTCTTCCTGAGGTTATCCTTATGTAAACTCTACTCATACAAGTTCCACAGATACAGACCTGATGCCAGACAAAAAATTATGATGGCAGCGAAAGATTTTGACTTTTTGACACCTATTGTGAGAAAATCTTAGCGTAAAATCTGCAGGGGGTTAGTCATAGAAGCGAATCGTAACAACCAACTGAGACCTGCTAAAGAGGAAGCATATGGATTCATCTATAAATTTTTAAAGTTATTTACTGTCATCCATCCCGGAGAAGCTGTTACTGCTTTTCTCATGGCGCTCAATATCTTTCTTATTTTGACTTCTTATTACATTTTGAGGCCAGTTCGACAAGGTTTGATATTGACGAAATATTCAGCTGAATCAAAGGCTTATCTTTATGCAGCTATGGCTGTTTTGTTTATTTTTTTCAACAGCTGGTTCAGTCGTCTTTCTTCAAAAGTTCCTCGTCAAAAATTAATAACTGTGGTAACGCTTTTTTTTATCTCCAATCTCATGCTTTTTTATGTGCTTAATTTAGCCGGAACTCCCATGTCTGTAATGGGAATTGTTTTTTTTATCTGGCTTGGTATGTTTAATGTGATGATTGTTGCTCAGTTCTGGGCCTTTGCCAATGATTTATACACAGAAGAGGCTGGGAAACGTCTGTTTCCAATGATCATGGTCGGTCAAAACATCGGTGCGCTCTTAGGGAGTACCATAACTTTTATTTTTGTCGAAGCACTTGGCCTTTATCAGACGATGCTTTTATCAGGTGGAATTTTGGGGATTTGTATTTACTTAACTTATCTAATCCACAAGAGAGAGATAGAAAGCTCAGTTGCGAATAAAGAAAAGGTTGTATCAAAGAACGAATCACTGAAAAAAGAACAGAAGAAACCTCTCAAAAAAGGAGAAGGTTTTCGATTGGTTTTAAAGAGCCGTTACCTCCTCTATATTGCACTTCTCATTCTAGTGCTTAACCTTGTCAACACCACTGGAGAATATATTCGAGATCATGTATTTATTCGCACTGCTGACGAGGCTATCCAATCAAGTACAGAAGTTGTGGATATAGAAGTCTTTAAATCAGAATATATCGCCAAACTGGAGAGTGGATTCAATTGGCTGGTGAACAGTCTGGCAGTCGCGATTCAACTCTTGCTTGTTTCTCGCATATTCAAATGGTTTGGAGTTAGAGGAGCTATATTGATCCTTCCTCTTGTTGCCCTTGGAGGATATTTCTTCATTGCATTCGGAGCATCGCTCGTTGTTGTCAGGTGGGCCAAAGCTTTCGAAAACAGCACGGATTACTCGCTGATGAATGCTTGTCGGGCTGCACTTTATCTCATTACATCAAGGGAAGAAAAATACAAGGCCAAAGCAGTCATTGATACCTTCTTTGTCAGAGCAGGAGACGTTCTCACGGGTCTCTTTGTGTTCGTAGGTACAACATACTGGGCATTCACAGTAGAACGATTTGCTAAATTCAATATGGTCGTGGTTGCTATCTGGATACTTCTCTGTATACTCATTATTCGAGAGCATAGAAGAACATCACTTCAGAGATCTTCCCAGATGGTTGTCTGATAATTTTCAGCAAGCAGATCAATTGATGTGGTTCTCCTAGCCAAATAGGGTCAGCATCCTTCCAGAGGCTGAGGGATTTGTTGAAGTGCTCTAAGGTTTTGACCTTCTGTCTTTCTGTTCAAAGATTTTACTAAACAAAGAGCTGAAATCGCAAGGACTGCTCGTTTCAGAGACTGAGCTATGATATAGTAGTTCTTGAATATATTTCTTTAAGTTTAATTGGAGAAATATGCTTAACTGGAAAAAAAGGGGCTCTAGATAGAACATCTGGCAATCCCCTTTTATGAGATATTTAAAAAAGGGGGAAAAATAAAAATGGGAAAAAGAGTCATATTATGGGTGTGTAGGTATGTCAGACCCTCCTGGACACTTTGTGTTATTTTGTAAGCTACAGAAAGGAGGTCTGAGACATGCAAAAAGAAGTCAGAGAGGCATTCAGAGTCCGTTTCAAATGGACAGTTCTTGAATATGCCAAAGTTTGCCTCACTGTGACCAAAGCTTGTCGGGAATTCGAAGTGCCGAGGTCAACATTTTATAATTGGAAGAGAGCCTTCGATAAAGAGGGAAAAGCAGGTTTAGCCAGAAAAAAACCTATTGCACGAAACCATCCAAGAAGCCTAGCCCAAGATGTCGTTGATAAGATCCTTCATCTTAGACACACATATAAACTGGGGCCCGAGAGAATCACCTGGTACCTTGAGCGCTATCATGGGATTAAAACCTCAGAATCCAGTGTCTACCGCACTCTCGTGCGAAACGGCTTGAGACGTTTACCAAAGAATGCGCCCCGTAGAGCGATTCACACTCGACGTTATGCCAAAAAAGTCCCCGGCCATCACATTCAGGTTGATGTCAAATTCGTTTCTCTGAGGAACTTTGAGGGCCATAGAGTCAGACGTTTTCAATACACGGCTATTGACGATGCTACCCGGATCAGGGCGATGAAAATCTACCCACGTCACAATCAGCAGAATGCCATTAAGTTCATTGATTATGTGATTGAGAAATTCCCTTTCCGCATCCATACAATTCGAACAGACAGAGGCCATGAGTTTCAAGCTCAATTTCATTGGCATGTCGAGGATAAGGGTATAAGGCACGTCTATATCAAACCTCGATCCCCTCAACTCAACGGAAAGGTCGAGAGGTCCCTTCGAACCGATCAGGAAGAATTTTATCAACTGTTGACATACACGGATGATGTAGACTTAAATGAGAAATTAGCGGAGTGGGAACGATTCTATAACATGGATCGTCCGCACGGAGCGTTCAAAGGAAAAACACCCTATGAAGCTATGAGGAGTATGTTAGAATAATTAGGATTTTGTTCATGAGGGTATGAAATATTACAATTTAAGAGCTGTCAAATTGTGACCGATTTGTGACCACCTTAGATATACTTTCTTGTACCTAGGTGTACCTACACGTACCTAGAACAAATTCCGTAAATTGTTGATAAGATTGACTATTACTTTAGAATCAAGGATTTAAAAAAATCGCAGAAATCGGATCCGGGGTCCGTCGCTCTATCCCCTGAGCTACACCCGTATAAGTTCCTTTTACTAATCTTTATTTCTTAATCTTCAAACCTTTTGCTGTTCGATCTTCGAACGGTGGAGCTGGTGTCATCTTGGGTGGATTCGTTTTCAAAAGCACTAATACCTCTTCGACTACTTTTTCGATCTGAGGGTCACGACCCTGCACCAGAATGTTGGGATCGTCCCACACTTCGAAGTCTGGAGACACACCTTCACCTTCCCAAAACCAGTGTCCATCATTGTCGTAAAGTCGGGCGCCGGGGACGGTGATACCTCCTCCATCGATCAACATGTGGCCAGTAGCAGGTCCCACCAGGATACCCAAAGTGCGCTCGCCCACGATGGGTCCGGCCTCCAGCTCCTGAAAAGCCCAGGGCAGGCCATCTCCTCCGGAACCGGCCCAGCCATTGATAAGCATGCCCATAGGACCGGTATTGGTCTTGATGGGGTATGCATGATCTTTTCCATGCCGCCAATGGAGGTTGTACACCACCGGCCGCTGAAGCAATTCCAGAAAGCGATCGGCAAGCTGTCCGCCTCCGTTAAAACGTTCATCGATAATGAAGCCTTTCCTATCCAACTGTCCGTAAAACATGCGTACCAGCTCCAATTGTCCACGACCTCCTGTATTGGACATGTACACATACCCAAGTCGACCATCGGAAAGTTCGTCGACCATTTTCCGGTTGTTCTCGATCCATTCCAGATACCTCAGGTTGATTTCTTCACCCTGCGTCAGGCACTGGACGACATGGTTTTTACCGTCCTCTACATTACCTGACCGGCTGATAGTCAAGGAAACCGTTTTTCCCGAAAGTCCATCGAAGGCTGCGTAAGGATCCTTGTCAGGATCCAGTGTCATTCCATTCACTGCCAGGACATAATCTCCGACTTTCACATCCACACCTGGTTGATCAAACGGAGACCTTACTTCTGTATCCCACGATGCAGGAGTAACAATACGCTTGATCCGGTACAGATTGTCGTTCATTTCCCAGTCGATACCCAAAAAGCCAGTAACTTGACGAGGCGCACTTTCGACATCGCCACCAAATGTGTAGGTATGCCCAGCACTCAGTTCTGCAGCTAAATTAGACTGGATAAAACTGACATCCCAGCGGGTCCGGGCATCATCCAGCAGAGCGCCATATCGGTCCCGCATTTCATCCCAATCGACCTGGTGCATCTCGGGATCGTAGAAAAAATCGCGGTGTCTGCGCCAGGTATCCATGAATATCTGACGCCACTCCTCTCGCGGCACCAAGTCCATCATCAGGCCTGTGGAAGGAATGGGCTTTTCGATTTTTTGATTGGGTGCTGGCTTGATTATCCCGTATTTCCCCTGACTGAAAACCAATAAGGATTTACCATCTGCCGTTGCCTTAACGCGGCTCACATCAGCAATAATGGTCTTTTCCTCTCTCTTCTCCAGATCATAAAAGATCAATGAAGAAGATCTTTCGCCCGACCCAGTATTCGGTATCCTTAAATAGACCAATTTTCCCTCAACGGGTATCAGTGCTCCGATATTTCCCGCTTTTGGCGGGAGGATAACGAGTCGGGCCTCCAGGTTTTCAAAGTCCACTTCTACCGTGACAGGGGCAGTATCTTTTGGCGGCTTTTTATCCTCTGTTTTGCTCTTCTCTTCCTTTTCTTCTTCCTTATCAGCCTTTTCTTCTTGTTTTATTTCATCATTTTTAGGATGGAGGAGCGAAGGCACTTTTTTGGTCAGGCTCAATGAGGCGATCTGCGTGGAGTTGGGATAGATCCAGGTCCCGTCACCCATGTCAGAGTAAGTCGCCGTCAGACTCCGGTTGGTCAGGTAGAAAAGGTACTTGCCGTCTGCGCTGAATACCGGGTTCATATCCTCATAAAAGCCACTGGTTGCCTGGTGAGATTGGAGCTTCTCCAAGTTATAAAGGAAGATGGCGTTGTTGGCATTATCCAAGCCTTTCGTGAATGCAATCCACTTGGAATCAGGAGACCAAGAAATGAGATAGCGAAAGCGGCCTCCATGACCAATATTCCAATTCGTATTACCGGCAACCGTCACCTCCCCGCTCTGCACATCTATGATAGAGATATCATTGGTTTCATCGATGAAAGCCAGCTTTTTGCTATCGGGCGACCAATACAGGGCATACCCGAAACCTTTGTTGCGGTTTGTCAATTTTTTCGGTCCGGAATTCCCAGCACTATCCTGCAGATAGATTTCGTATTCCCCAGACCGGTCGCTCCAATAAGCGATGTGTTTGCCATCCGGTGACCAGGCAGGATTTTGATCAAAGGCTCCGCTGCTTTGGGTTATATTGATAACATAGCCTTCGGAGGCAGGCACATTGAATAATTCGCCCCTGGCCTCAAAGACAACTCGCTTTCCTTCGGGAGCTGCCGTCATATTGCTGATACGTCTGCTGACATCTATGGACCTTGGTATTTCTACCGACAGATCACTGATGATGTTCACAGCTACAGGCTTATATTGTTGGCTGCTCAGATCCATCAAATACATCTGCCCCCCCGCCTCGAAGACTATATCCTGATTTCCGGCCGACATATAGGAAATATCAAAATCATCAAACTCGGTAATCTGAGCCGCTGTTTTGGTTTTTGTATCATAGGACCAGATATTGAGACGCATATTCTCACCCTGATCCGATAGGAAGTAGACTTTGTCGCCAACCCAAGCGGGTTTTCCATCATTGGCTTTATTGTTGGTTACGTTTTCTGCAGTATCGTTGCGCAAATCATAGATAATGATATCCGAGGCCAACCCTCCTCTGTAGCGTTTGAAGGGATAGTTCTCTGTGATTTTTGTAATGTAAGCCAGATGATTCCCATCGGGTGAATAGCTCGCAAGCTCTCCATAAGGAATTTTCAGCTTTTTGGGGAAACCGCCTTTCTTACTTACCGAGTAAAACTGTTGGACACGTCGAATACCGCTTTCCCTTCCAGAGGCAAACAAGATGTGCTCCCCATCAGGGTGCCAGTCGACCATTCTATCAGCATGTGACTGATAGGTAATCCGTGTGGGCACTCCCCCCAGAGTAGGCATGACAAACACATCAAGGTTTCCATTGTAACTGGCCGTGTAGGCAATAGATTTGCCGTCCGGAGAAAAACGAGGCCAGGATTCCTCGCCGGGTGAGTGGGTAACCTGGATGGCTGTGCCGCCCGTTTTGGGCATGACCCAGATATCACCTCCATAAACAAAGGTGATTTGGGTATCCGAGACATCCATATAGCGCATCAGCTTGGCGCTGATCTGACTATACACAGGATTAAATAGGAATAAAGCGATGCATACCAAAAAAATTAATTTTTTCATGTTACCTCCTTTTGTTATTAAAAAATCCAAAAGTCAATCACATTCATCTGGGATAATTAAAGGTTAACCAATAATCTATGTCAACCATATTAGACCTTAAGGCTACTGAGGACAGGGAAGAAATTCTGGGATTTCCGTGCTTAAGAAGTATTTGTCTAATCAAATAGAGTTTCACTGTTTGCCGCCTCAAGGGCAAGCGTATAGATCAATCTGGCCGCCTGCCACACTTTATTATAATTTATGGTATCAGCATCATCGCTGGCTTGGTGGTAATCCGGCTGCAGGAATCCCCGTGTGATGAGGATCGCTGGAATCCCCTTCATGATGAAACACATTTGATCGCTGCCTAAGAGGAAGCTTGTCCAGGGCGATGAACTGCTTTTCTCAATATCAATGGCTGCTTTTGTAAGGGATTCGTTCACCTCGATTATGAATTTATTCAGTTGAGACCTTTTATTTTCAGAAGCGATGGCCAGAAGTGATTCGGGAAAAGGCTCTGAATTTCTGCCGACCATATCGGCATTTATATTGAGAACGATTTTTTCTTGAGGTATGGGTGGATGCACAACAAACTGCCTGGAACCAAAGGCACCTCCCTCCTCTCCGGTAAACAGGACAAAGAGAACAGATCGTCTGGGTGAGGCTTTTGCCATGGCCTCGGCCGCTTCCAAGACAGCCGCGCTTCCGCTGGCATTATCATCGGCTCCGTTAAAAACCTTTCCATCTCTAATCCCAAGATGATCCAAGTGGGCGCTGACAACGATAAATTCATCCTTGAGAACCGGATCTATTCCTGGAACCAGGCCAACTACATTATTCGAGGTCGACTCTTTCGTGATTTGCCTGTCTGTTTCTAGTTTGATGTGAACATCATTCAAAATTGAATTTTTAAACTCCCCCTGACCAGAAACCGGGTCAAATCCAGTTCCGGCCAACAGATTGACGGCCGCCTTCGGACGAAGTAAATAAAACTGAATGGATAATGGTTTGCTCTCTTTTCCGCTGCTGGCAAATCCCCTCTGTTTAAAATCAACCCTTGCCTCCCATTTCTTCGCCGTCTGTGGATCGGGAATGAGCAGTAAGGTGGACACCTTGTTTCTCAAGGCAAAAAGTAAGCGCTGGTTCATACTCCGGCTGATATTACTGTATAAATTATGCAATTCCTCGGGCAGGACTGGATCCCCATCCTTTAGGGGTGCCCCGGCATAGGCAATAACCACTTTTCCCGCCACATCCAGATTCTCATAATCATTCCATCCATAAGCCGGCTCTTCAATCCCGTATCCCACAAAAATGGGTGTCCCCTCCACATCAAAACCGATAAAATCCCTTTTCTGGATCAATAAATCATCTCCCAGAGCAAGTGTCTCAGTGGATTTCCCTCTTTGGATAGACATCACCGTATTGGCCCCCAGACTTCCACTAATCATCTTAACCGGCTGGAAAAAAGAGGGCCGCTCCTGCGATTCCCGGCAGAGCAGAAAGTAATAAGAGAAGACAAAGATAATACTTAGGCAAAGCGGTTTTTAAAAATTTCATTTTCTAACCTCAATTGAGGATACTCTATCAAGTCATACGAGAAAGAGGTTTGAAAGGTTTCCTGAAAGAGGGAATTTCTATTTAGTCACATTCTGGTGACAAATTATTTCTCTTTAGAGAAGTGCTGATTCAATGACGGGGTCTAGCTTAAACTTGATGGTTTGGATATATCCGTTGGAGTGTTTCGCTTTTCTAGCCGTTGCCTTTGTCGTTTCGGGAATGATACTATTGTCCTTAGATATCAGCAAGTGGAGATTAGAGAAAATTATGAGGAATTTGGGGTAAGGCCCAACCTGAGAACATAAGGCATAATTATCCCTGCACTTAAAAAGCATGTTTTCTCGTACTGCCCTATGATCTAATCTCTCTAGCCCAAGGGCGCAGTAAAAGTTAAGGAGTCTTACTAAACAGGACCACGTGTGATTGCGGTCACATCATCCATCACATCGAATTTCTTCACACTAAAATCACTGAGAGCTGGATGACTCGTCACTTGAGCCGCCAAAGGTCCTTCAAGATAGGCATTCATTGACGCCTCATCGTCGAATAGATAGATTCCCCCTGCCTCCTGTTTAGCTTCATTTAAAATCCATACTTTCCAGCGTAGACCTGGCAGAGCAGCAAATTCGCCAGCAAGCGGAGATACGGCCTGCTCGTACTCTGCCCCTGAAACATTAAGCTTAAAGTTTAGCTGAAGAAGCTTACCAGACATAGTTATTCCTCCTTTCGTAAGTTAATTCTTGTTATAACGCATTAATACTTTAAACAAAAATCAGGTATCATTAATAAATCTTATTCCTGCAACCCAACCGGCCTCTTCCTGGCATCTTCCACCTCAGCCATTCCCGGATCAGCATTGTACAGAAATTCATATGGGATACGTCTTTTTCAGTATCCTTAATGCAGTTTATTCAGGATCTAGATTTCTGAGGAGCTTTTGAAATTTTCGTTGCCTATCTGACGGATTCAGATCTTCGACTAGGGGAAGAATGATATCCTTCATATCTTTTTTCAAGGTGACATCAAGTAATTCAATCGCCGTGGCCATTGAGTCCTTGGTTCCTTTTTTTAGGTTTTGGAATGCCTTGACAATATCCTCATGGGGATAATACAGCCCGAGTGACTTAAAAATGGCCCTGAAGTACGTTTCCAGGAGCCTCTTCATTCTGTGCCTGAGTTCTTCATTCTTTTTGTCAGGCCCAAGATTGTGGAGATCGATAAATGTTTGAAAGTACTTTTTTATGATCAAAAGAGTCGCTCTTTTGGCCAACATAGCAGGGAAGTGGATATCCCCCTTTTCAGTACGAATGCGGTCCAAAGCATCGATGATTTCTAGCTCCAATTCCTCTGGCTCTCGGTCCAGCTCTCCCAACAGGACTCTGACCACTTTTTGTGATCCCATGTTCGCCAGGACTTTGACCACTGCTGTTCGTATACTCATATCCTTTTCATTGTCGCGAAGGAATTCTTCCAGAGTGCTCAAGGCTGAAAGGCCATATAATTTTAAAGCGCTTATGGCTTCTTCATAAGTTCTGGGATTCCCAAGCTTTTGAATGATTGCAGGGATGAGGTCGTCTCTTTTTAGCCTTGCAGCACTTCTCATGGCATAACATGAAACTTCTGGAGAATCGTCTGAAATCAAGACTTCGAGTTTCTTAACCAGAGGCGAATCCGGGTCCATCAATCCTATTACTTTGGCCATTTCCATTTTCTCGATTTCTGACATTTCACCTTTTTCCATCATCCGTTCAATATACTGCTGCATTACATGCTGATAAGCATCCGAAGAAATGACTTCACGAATGTCTGTTTTAAAGCTTTCTTGATCGGTGTCATCTTCAGATTCAAGGAACCAGGTCGCTCCTTCAGCATTAAACAAATCCCCAAGAGAAGAGGCTGTTACTTCGTTAGCTTTTTGTGAAATCATTTTTTTGATTTCAGGGGTTAGCTTCTCTCTCTCGAATAGATCAAAAAGATGCATGGCATAAAGAACTGAGCTGCGACTCTTGCTTTCGATGGCGTCAAAAATGAGCTTGATGGAGTCAACATCCAATTTTTCCTCCACATCCTTTTCGACTCTTGGAGGTGTCAAGATTTTGATGCCATCTCTGATGACATCGCGATATTCTCTGTCAATTTTAAGGCCGATCACCGCCCATAGTACAAGCAGGGGAAGAATTCCCCAGACCAGATCTTTGGACAGACCCGGATCCAAGACAGGGGTGAAACCCTCGATCTCTTTATTCAAAAAAAGTGCAATGATTAAAAGAAGGATGGCAGCAAACACTTTTGCAAGCCTGTTGACGAACATATCTATGAAAGGTTTCACTTTTGCTTTAAGATGAGAGGCCACTGGGATATACAGAAGTTCCCTGACAGATTGGTGAAGCGAAAAGGCCAGACCTTCGTCGCTTCCCTTGATAAAAATAGCTGGAATCAAGGTAAAAGGAGCAAAAATAACTCCTAAGGAACAAAAAAATAGTGTGAGCGGAGTAAGTAACAGGCCGAATCGTGTACGAAATTTTCTTAAAATTTGACTTGTCAAAAAAAAGTTTAGTAAAAAAGAAAAAGTCAACACACCCCCAAAAAAGAGGCCAAAAAAAGCCTGCATAGCTTCTTTCGGTTGAAAAAATCCGATACGGAAATAATCATTAACTGCAGAGCTGAATTGGAAATCAATAAATGTAGAGACAATCACGGTGATGATAACGAGAAATGAAATAAGGAGCGTGTATTTGTTCTTTCGAACGGTATTAAAATTGTCTCTAAATCCAAATCTTGGGGCTTCTTGTTGTTCCTGTTTGGGTGGGATGGATTTGGCGGATGATAGCATTTTTGGTCGGATAACAAATAGAGCCCGGACCACAAATATGCAGGCAAAAAACATAGCACATGCTAGAGGGAGTAATAAGTTCGTTAAATTGGCTTTTGTTAAAAACCTGGCCAGCAACCCTCCAACAATACCCCCTAGAATTCCCCCGCTGCCGCAGAAACCGATCAGCCTTTTGGCCTCTCTAGGATTGAATACTTCGTTGATGATCATCCAGAACTGAGTCATCAGGACTATAGTCAGGACACTTGCCCAAACCCAATAAAAGTAGGATAGAAAAACGCTCACCGCACCGTAATCGCTGAGTAAAATAATATGGAGAAGTATACCTGTTATGGTAAAAAAAATGAGACTCGCTATGATCATGAGCTGGGCGGATACCTTAGAATGTATCCGGGTATGAAATATCACAACCAATCCAGTAACAACTGCTGCGAATAGATAAGCGATGGGGAGACCACCGGGTCCTATTTTCCATAGGAGATCGGCATATCTGAGGGCTTTGATGATTGTATGAGGACTGGTGATCAAGAAGAAGCAAACAAAAAGCAGAGCTACAAGCTTTCCTTCACCCGGTTTCAGATCAACTATATGGGAGAATAACTTGTTTGGACAATTCTTTTTCATCATAGAACTGTAGTCAGAACTTTCCTTTTTTACTGACTTATATATCCAGCCTGCCTTTTCTTGGCATCTTTAACCTCAGGATACCAGGGTCGGCGGCATTCCAGATGGCAGGGAACTTCTGATAACGCTCAATGGCATAGGCTGTCTTATTTCTTTCCTGTAGGAACATGGCGTTTGAGTTCTTCGAACCAGTTGAGAATAATGTTCAATTGAGAAGGTGGAGCTGAATATTCACCTTCTTCAATCATTACAAAACGCTGGCCATCAGGTGCGATGCCATATCTATCATCTATTAGGGAAGGAGACTCGAACAATAGCTTTGGCTTTCCTGCGATGAACTCAGGCTTTGTATCTATGGCCACGACCATCATCTTATCCTCAATCCTATAAAATAACTCACGGCCATCTGGAGCCCACACAGGCATCAAACCTCCTGTCGTTGAAATCTTTGTGATTCCGCCAGGACCGGGAAAAGGTCGCACGTAAACCTCATTTTGGCCGGATTCATTCGAATCATAGGCTATCCATCTCCCGTCGGGCGAAAACTTTGCATCGTCTTCATTAAATGACGTTTTTAGGAATAGCTGTGGCTCGCGTTTACCCTCTATGGGAAGTACCCAGATATCCGCACCTGTAGAGGGGTGATATTCAGTAAAAGCCAGGATTTCTCCATTTGGAGACCAGGAAGTAGGCTCCAACAAGTGTTCACTCGTAATGAGCTTTTCTGCAGAACCGCTCATATCTGCTGGCTCCCAAACAAGGGTATGAAGCTCACCCATGAGTTGCGCGTATGTCACTCGTTTGCTGTCTGGAGTCCAAATCGGGAATTGGCTGTCTCCGGCAGCAGATTTCAAGCGAGTCAGTATCTCCCGTTCAATTTCATAAATCCAAATATCTTGGTTTGCTCCTGAAACTTCGAGGGCGAACCGCTTCCCATCAGGAGAACAATCGACGCGGCGAAATATTTTTGGGGTAGCAGGAAGGGACTGAATTTCTCCTTTTCTATCGATCCACACTAACTTTGTGAAGTAGATCTCTGGACCGCCAGTTACATAGATAAGCGAACCGCTTCTTGAGAAGCTGAAGTGAGCAACGCCTGCCATATCCGATGTTACAACCCCATCAAGGATTCGCACCGGCGCTCCTGTTACCTCAAGCCGTTTAAGATCGAATGGGACCGCCATCAACGATCCTGCTCCTGCATAGACGATATGACCTGATGGGGCATATCGGGCGTTGCTGCCTCCTTCAATTAGGGTTTCTCGTTTGCCTGTCTCAAAAGATACAATCCCAATGCTTGCATCATCGAAAGAGGTTAATTCAGAAGTGCCGATGGTAAAGAGAGCTGTTTTATCGTCAGGAAGGATCTGGGGGAAGCGATGTGTCTTCTCCTTTTTTTCAAGATCAAGAGTGGTGATAGCCTGAGGCTTGCCACCAGCAGCCGAAACCATATATAAGCCTGAACTATACGAAGGAGTAAAGACAATAGAGTCGTCGGATCCCCAACTCGCCCCACGATCGCCTGCAGGTGTGGTTTCACATATGATAGAAGGAGCTCCTCCACGCAAAGATATCTTCATCAGCTTACGAGCAGCAGGATCAAAATACCCTATCCATTCACCGCTCGGAGAAAAGAAAGGGCCACTCGCACCCTCTGTACCTGAAATTGGTTTTGCTTCTGATTCTTCTATATCCCTGAGATAGAGTTGTCTTTTTTTATCCCGAACAGAGCTATACACAATAGTTTTCCCATCGGGAGATATGGCAATGGAGGTTGTGTAATTATCTACAATATACACTGGAGCATCTGCAGCGAGATTGATTGTATAGCGCCCGATTAGCCGTGGCTCAGAAAGGGTCGAACGCATCAAAGTCCAGAGGAATATGCCTGCGGCGATTGCCCCAACTACTAGGCCAGTTACTAAACCTATCAAGAACGCTGGCCGCAATCGTTTAATGGGCAGTACCTCACCTTTAGTTTCAGGCATTGTGGGCAATAGAACCGTTCCCTCGGTTAACGCCTCCTGGATCTCGATACGTGCATCTCCGATGTGTTGCAGACGATGGCTTGGATCTTTTTGTAGGCAGCGGCGAAGGAGGGTCGTTATCGTAGGCGGTGTATTCGCAGGAAGTTTTGTCCAGTCAGGCTCGCCCTTCAGAATGAGAGCTAAAGTATCAGATACGGTTTCACCTTGGAGTACCGGTTGGCCAGTTAGACATTCATAGAGTACGCAACCAAAAGCCCAGATATCTGTCCTCTTATCGACAGAGCGGCTCCTGGCCTGCTCGGGGCTCATGTAAGCTGCAGTGCCCAGGATTACACCGGGGCGGGTCATTCGGTCTGTAAGTGTTGGGGATTTGGAGAGATCGGCAGCGGGAACTGCTGGCTCCTCTTGGAAAGTCTTGGCCAATCCAAAGTCAAGGATTTTGACCTTCCCTTCAGGTGTGACCTTCACGTTGGATGGTTTAAGGTCACGGTGGATGATTCCTTTCTCATGTGCAGACTCAAGCCCTTCGGCTATCTGTTTACATACCTTAAGTGCTTCATCGACTGGCTGGGGTCCTTTTTTTATCCGCTCTGCAAGTGTTTCACCCTCTACCGGTTCCATAACAAGGAACTGCTGACCATCTGACTTCTCGAGGCCATAAATAGTAGCTATGTTGGGGTGGTTAAGTGATGCCAAGAGCCTCGCTTCCCTCTCAAATCGGGCTAATCGCTCCTTGTCCAGGGCAAATGGCTGGGGAAGCACCTTTATGGCTACCTGACGCTTCAGATTGGTGTCCTCAGCCAGGTAAACCTCTCCCATCCCGCCTTTACCCAGCTCTTTGATAATTTCATATCTGTTGGCTAAAGATATGCCTGGGGCAAATTGAGGGAAGGGTGTTTCAAGGGTTTTGGTATGGGCAGGGATATCGTCAGAGGAACGGCCCGATCGGGGATCTGGCCCTACATCTGTAGGGTCTGTTCCTCGAACAGCCCGCAAGAGAAGACCGCAATCTGCACAGAATTTGGCAGTCTCAGGGTTACTTGAATGACATTCAGGACACTTAATAGGCACTGCTGTCCCCTGATTTTCCCATTGTTACTCGGCAAAATATTATCAAGGAATCAGGGAGGTGTCAAATTGTGACCAAATTGTGCCCTTCAATTCTATTATTCCATTCAATAAATTGCAATGTCTTCCCTTAATTTCGCTTGACATTAAACAAAATAATGATAATAATACCTATAGATATAAATAATTATAGGTAAATATGTCAATAAAGCCACAGAAAATAAGTAGGAAATCAGACAGATTTCAAAGGGCAGTTTCTGTCTTCAAACAGAAAGGTGGCGTTCTCAAAACAGCAGAAATCCTGAAGGCAGGAATCCATCCTAGCACTCTATACGCTCTCGTTAAAAATGGTAAGCTAGAGAAAATAAGTCGGGGCGTATATCGCCTGACCGATAGTCCCCCACTCACTAATCCTGATCTCACACTAGCTGCAAAAAGGATCCCCAAAGGTGTGATCTGCCTCCTCTCTGCACTATCATTTCATGATATAACAACACATATCCCCCATGAAATTCATATCGCCCTTTCATATGGCGCCGAGGAGCCAAGGCTGGAATATCCTCCAATTCGAACTTTTCGTTTCTCTAACAAGGCCTTCACCGAGGGTATTCAAATCCATAGAATTGATAGGGCGAAGATAAGGGTTTATAGTGCTGAAAAAACCCTTGCTGATTGTTTTAAATTCAGAAACACAATCGGTCTCGACACTGCCATAGAAGCCCTCAAGCTATATCGCGACCGCAAGGATATGAAGATAGATGAACTAATGCACTTTGCCAAAATATGTCGAATGACTAAAATCATGCGTCCTTATCTTGAGGCTCTCCTGTGATGAAAAAGAATCCACAAGACATTTCTGCCTCAGTACATCAGCGCCTTCTCAACAAAGCCCGAGAATCAGGCCGTCCTTTTAACGAGCTTTTTCAATATTTTTCTATGGAGCGTTTTATATATAGATTATCTAAAACTCCTCATGTCCAGAAGTTTGTCCTAAAAGGTGCGCTTATGTTTACAGCCTGGAACATCCATGCTACCCGTACCACCAAGGATATTGATTTTCTGGGTAAGCTTGAAAACAGTGTAGAGGCAATAATTGCCGTAATGAGGGATACCTGCAGGCAGGCGGTTGATCCGGATGGCATGAATTTTGATCCCGACAGTGTGACTTGTAATCCGATCATCGAAGATGCAGTTAATGAAGGAATCCGTGTGTTTGTCAGAGGCAACCTCGGAAAAAGTCGTGTAGTGCTTCAACTTGACGTGGGATTCGGAGATGTGGTGTTCCCGTCTGAATTAGATGTGAAATACCCTACCATTCTAGACTTTCCAGCTCCAACACTCAAAGGATATACCCAAGAGAGCATGACAGCAGAGAAATTTCAGGCCATGATAAAACTGGGCGAGCTTAATAGCCGTATGAAAGACTTCTACGATATTTGGCTTCTTTCGAAGCACTTCGATTTCAATGGTCATGTTTTGGCAGAAGCGATCACGAAGACTTTTAAAATTAGGAGGACAGAAATTCCTGCTCAGCCCTCAGTCTTCAAGAAATCATTTTCTGAAGATCAGACAAGAGAGATACAGTGGAGAGCTTTCTTGAGAAAGGCCGTCTTAGCTGGTACGCTTCATTCATTCTATGATGTTATGATAGACATAAAGTCATTTCTTGTTCCTGTATCATCGGCAATTGTCAGCCAGGAATCTTTTCAAAAGAAATGGAAGGCCCCAGGACCTTGGAAATGATAGGATTATTATGAAGATATACCCCTAAGATTCGAATCCGATTCCATGATCCAGAGTCATGTGTTCCCTCTAATTCAGATAACTGGTCACAATCTAATCATAAAAACAAGATAAATAAAGTGCATGATCGTCTTAACTTACTGAAATTAATTGAGATAATAATTGCATGGAAAACATAAAGCGACAGATTCCAAATCCGATGGCTTGAAGAAATATCTATCAGTTCTTCAACCCAGCGAGCCTCTTCCCAGCATCCTCCACTTCCTCCATCCCAGGATCCACGTCCTTCCGAGATAAAAATTTACATTAGCAAGGGTATCAAGAGGATTTGCTTCGTTTGGATAGATCGCAACATACTTTTTAATATGGTATTGAGCCTTCTCAAATTTTCGCCTATCAAGGTAGAAGATTCCAAGAAAGTTATGAGCTTCTCCATAATCAGGATCCAGATCGAGTGCCCTGTTATACATTTCTAGGGCTTTTTCATCATTTCTACCGCCATAGTATCTTGCCAAAGCAACAAAAGCTTCCTTTTCCCTTGGATATTTTTTTACCAGCTGCTCTGTAAGAAGGATCTGTTTTTCTCTATCCTTTTCGAAATGGCGAGCATATTGAGCTTCGATTATAAGCCTCTCTTTTTCGGTGGCCTTGCTGGAAAACTCTTTAGCCTTCGTAAGAGCCTCATCTCTTGCTTCACGGACCTGTGTGCCCTCATGGAAGCTTTGAAGGTCGTACGATTGTGCAAGACCGAGATAGCCCATCGCAAACGAAGGATCTATTTCTACAGCTTTTTTAAAGTGCGGAATGGCCTCTTTATTGTTTACCTTCCTGTTTTCCTCCTTGCCTTTGAGATAGTGGTCATAGGCAGCAATGGAGGGTGTCGTTAACTCTCGGATACTCGTCGGGGTCGCCTCTATTTTTTGACTGGAAATCCCCATGCTCTCAGAGATATTCTTGCTTAACTCGTCGATCTGATCCCAAATACTGCTCTCTCCCTCGCCCCTCGAGCTGGCTGCGCTAAGAAGTCGCTTTGTATCGACATCCAAAATCTTGATGTCTGTAGCAAATGTTTCGCCGATTTTCGTATAACTCCCCTGGATAAGGGCCTTTACGCCTTCCCTTCGGCATGCTTCAAAGCCCAAATCGCTATTAATGATATCTACGTCCTCTCTGCCCATTTGATCTAGAAGGTCACGCATCCTATCCCAAGTCGCGACATAGAAAAGATCAGTCTGTTCGAGGCTGGTAATCAGGAAATTGGGAATAATCTTCTGATATTTATCTAAAGCTTCATCTCCAGTCTGATTTTCGAAGCTGATGACAGCTATGGAATTCTCGATTTTTGGTGCCATCGGGGCCTCTTTTTGTGGGAGGAGCTGCCAGGTTACGACCACAATGATGGCAAGAGCAACAACCACGGAAGGAATGAGGAGTTTCTTCCGGATCAGTGTTTGAATAAAGGTTACACGCCTGGGATGGATCTTCGTGCCAAGGGGAAGGCCTTCTTCGATGTTTTGCAAATCAGCTAAAAGATCCTCTGCCGTTTGATATCTCCGCTCTCTGTCCTTCTCCATGCATACGAGGATCAATCGAGCTAAGTCATCGGACACCTCAGGGTTGAGTTTCCTTGGGTCTAAAGGCAGCTGGGATTTATGCTTCAGGGCTACACTAAGGGCTGTGTCTCCTTTAAATGGAACCCTCCCTGTTACCATTTCATACAGGATGACACCCAGGGAATAGATATCGGATCTATGGTCTGCTTCCTGTCCCTCTGCTTGCTCGGGAGATATGTAATCAGGTGTCCCTATGATCACTCCTGTGGCTGTAACCCCTGGTGCCTCGACCGAACGGGCTATACCAAAATCCATGATCTTGGCACTGCCTTCTTTATCCATCATGATGTTTTGGGGCTTTAAATCCCGATGCACAACTCCCAGCCTGTGAGCTTCTGCCAAACCCTCACACACCTGCTTGGCGATCCTAATTGCCTCTTCGGGTGTCAACCTCTCCTTCTTCTGGATCAAATCCTTCAGATCTTCCCCCTCCAAATATTCCATGCTGATATAGGAGGTGTCTTCCTCTTTATCCAGATGATACATCCGGCATACATTCTTGTGGGAAATCTTCCTCGCCAGCTTGAGCTCGTTACTAAATCTCTCCAGCGTTTTCTCATCTGCAGCAATCTCAGACCTGATCAGCTTGATAGCCACCTCCTCATTTATCCGAGTATCAAGCGCTTTGTATACAGTACCCATCCCCCCTTTTCCGAGCTCCTCTATGATCTTGTATCGCCCGGCAAAGGTAGAGCCTGCAGTCAATCCCAGGGCAGGAGTTTCCAGGGTCTTTGTGACACAAATGTCTTCGGAAGATCTTAGAGGCGTGGTACATTTACCACAATAGAGAGAATCGTCCGAATTCTCATGATGACAATTCGGACATTTAATTGACATCGCTGTCCCCTTATCTCTCCATTGTTGGTCCTGGAAAGGATACCAAGGAATGTGGGAGGTGTCAAATTACTGAAAATCTCGCGGGAACGTTTCGCGCCAGGTCCGCTCACGGAGTAACACGCCGTTCTGCTGAATCCGCTTCGTGTACAGAAAATAGAAGTTCTCAGCGTCACTGCGAAAGTCGACAATGCCAGTGATATTCAACACACGGTCGTTCAACTCGATCGTGAGCCCATAACTGCCGCGAAACGACGTTTGTGCTGGGTCGAGGTCGTTCGTTCGGTGAACGAGGTTCTCCGTATGCCCGATACTTCCCCATGGATAGGTGGATCTCGAGCTGTTGGTAAGGGTCACGGTTGCCATCCTGGCTTCCGCATCGCGGATCACATCGGCAAGCTCTGCATATCCTGAGACGGTTCCGGATTCATCAGAGCCATAGCCGGCCAGCTCTGGGTCGGCTGCAGACGGCTTAAAATTGGGCTGCGGACGCGGCTCATGAGGAACGACAGGCAACAGCATCCGTGAAGGCGCTTCACCCCCGAGTTTCAGGTTCGTTATCATCGGATAAGGAGTTGGCCAGAACATCGGCCATTGGGCATTGCTCACCGATAAACGGATGCGATGGCCTTTAGGAAAAACCCAAGAAGTAAAGTGCATATCGATAGCCAGAGCATATGTCTCGCCGGGGACCAACGGCTCCGGGTCGACTGCCGAATTTCGATGCGCGCCGTTGAGCGCTGCTCCGGTGATCTGGGTCACACGGCCGTCCGGTGCCACATCAGAAATACGGACAAACCAGTGCGCCAATGGAGCGCTCGCAGACGCGTTGAGGGCCACCCGGGGAAATCCCAGGATCTCTGTGTCCTCATCCAGCGGTTCAGTATCGTATACCAGGCTCCGCTCGTCTGTAGGACGTTGATCAGGCATGAAATCGCCCCACCACATGACGGATCCACCTGCTTCGATCCCAACGCTCGGTATGTACTTCAGTTCGTGATCAGCAGCTTCTGGCTGTGAGAGGCGCAACCGATGATCGGGGTGGAGGTTGAGTTCCAGGAGCCTGCCTCTCTTGAGAGGCCAACCCTCCTCCCAACGCCATTGACCGGGCGCCTTATCCAGGGTTAGCCCAGGCGAATGCCAGTCACGGACATAAACCGCAAACTTCGGCTCTTCCATGATTCCGGTCTTCTTGCCTTTCAGCCAGTGGTCGAACCAGCGCACCGCTTCGTGCCGCCACTCCATCTTCGGATCAGGGTAACCCCAGTTTGGAAAGCTGTGACCCCATGGTCCGATAAGCCCTTTGACCGGAGCCGTCATATGCTGGAGCATCCTTGGCACGCTGTCGCGATAACCATCGTACCAACCGCCAATGACAAACGTAGGAACCCGTATCTTGCTGTAGTCGACATTCAGAGAAGCGCGATCCCAAAATGGTCCGTCGCGCTGCTGGCGTTTGTAGACCAACATCCAAGGAGTCGTGTCGAAGCGGTTGGCAAAAAAGCTCTCATCGACCACAAACCCCGGAGCGCCGGGCAGGGAGTTCTCGACATCTTGGCCGACTTCATAGGAGTCGAAATGCATCACTCCATCGATGAAGTGAACATCGTCTTGATACAGATCATCTGTCGCGTCGATGGCAATGATCGCTTTCAGCGCCGGGGGATTTCGCATCGCCATGTGAATCGAGTTGAAACCACCCCAAGAGACGCCGAACATACCCACTTTGCCGGTTGAGAAGGGCTGGTTGGCCAGCCATACGATGACAGCCTCACCATCCTCCTGCTCTTGATCGGTGTACTCGTACTCGATCAGACGTCCTTCGCTGTTGCCGGTACCCCGAATGTCGACACGGGCAACGATGTAGCCCCGTTCGACGAAGTATGAAAACAATGAGTAGCATCTCCCCCGACTCTCGTCCTTTCGATAAGGCAAATACTCGAGCAAAACAGGGAAGCGTTCATTTCTTTTGGCGGCTTTTGGCTGGTAGAGATCGACAGCTAAACGAATCCCATCTGGCATGGGTATCCAGTCGCTTATCAGACTAATTCCCCCTTCGGACTGATCAGCGGAGGGGCCACAGAATTGAGAGGCACATAGAACACAAAGGACCAAAATCCAAAGAGACCGATTCTTCATCCTGTCTATTCTTCTAAGCCCATTTTTTTTAGTACTGCCTTGCCCCTCGGATGAGTGCGGAAAAAATCAAATCCTGGGAAAGCCTTCACAAAAACTATCAAAGCATCCTGTTCTTCGTAGGCATTTTCTAACCATTCCAGCGCCTTCTCTTCATTACCTAGGTGATGATAGTGGTTGGCTATACTCATACAGGGAACATAACCCTCCTTCCTGTCTCGCAGCAGCTCCTGCAGCACTTCCTCTGTTTTGTCCTTTTGACCTGCCATGGCATAAATCGCTCCCAAGCCACAGTGTGCCCACTGAAATGTCCTCCCAGAGAGTTCATATGATTTTTGAAGAGCATCGATAGCTTCCTGAAACATTCCTTTAATCGCCCATGTATATCCCGCAATAAATAGAACTACAGGAGCGTTTGGATTAATTTCCACTGCTTTCTGAACTTGCTCCATCGCTTCATCCTGTCTGCCCGCGGAAAGGTTAATTATGCCAGCCCAGGCATATGGTTCGGCATTCAGAGGATTTAATTGTTGAGCCAGCTTGATTTCTGTGATGGCTTCATCATATCTTCCCTGTGTATACAGGTACAATGCATACATGGAATGAGCTGATTCTAAACTGGGATTGAGCGATATTGCCTGTCTGTAACCTCTTTCTGCAGCGCGCCAATCCCAGTCATACCAGGTGGAGATATTGGCCGCCAGAGTGTGTGCTTCACCGAGTGAATCATCGATTTCCATCGCTTTCTTTAAGGCAGCTTTAGCCTTCGGATATACTTCATTAGGAGATAATTTACCCAGAAAGGCAAAATTCGCATTGATATTGCCGATCTCTACATAGGCCAGAGCAAAATTTGGATCTTTTTCAGTCGCCTTGTGTAAAAATTCAAGCCCTTTATTCAAATCGTCAGGATTGACTTTGTTTTTGTAGAAAATTCCCTTTAAGTACAGATCATAGGCTTGCATATCTTCTGTAGGACGCTTTTGGATGGCAGCCTGTTCTTCCCCCAGAAGATTGACCTTCAACTTGTCGACGATCGACTGTGATATCTCGTCGTGTATGGCAAATATTTCTTCCATATCCCGGTCATATTTCTCAGACCAGAGTTGAGACCCATCTGAATCGATAAGATTGGATATTACACGCAGCGTATTTCCTGATTTGAGAACGCTCCCCTTGAGAACTGTCTCGACATTCAAAGCCTTAGAAATTTCGCCGATGTCCATGTCTTGGTCTTTGAATGAAAAGGATGAATAGCGGGCCACAACATCCAGACCTTTAATATGGGTAAGGGCATTGATGAGTTCTTCTGCAAGACCATCACAGAAATATTCCTGGTCTTTTTGCGGGCTTAGATCCTCGAAAGGAAGCACTGCGATGCGGGGCTTGCCGGAGAGTTCAGGGGCAGATTCTTTCTTGAGTAAAAGCTGCCATACTGCTATCCCCACAATGGCAACAGCTATAACAATTAGAGCGGGTATCAAAGTCCTTTTAAGGCCCAACGTGACGGTTATTTCCTTAGAGGTGGCAGGTTTTTTCTTGGGCATAATCCTCTCAGTGTTGGGAATCCCCTCTTCTATTTTTTTCAGCTCAGAGCTCAATTCTCCAGCACTCTGATATCTCTTATCTTTATCTTTCTCCAGACATCTCAGTATCACACTGTTAAGATCATCGGAGATCTGGGTATTCAGTTCCTTCGGATTCTGTGGCATCTCTCCTTTGTGCTTCATTCCTATTATAAATGGAGTGTCTCCTTTGAAAGGCACTCTTCCGGTTACCATCTCATAAAGAATCACTCCTAATGAATACATATCGGATCGCTGATCGACCTCCTTTCCCTCCACCTGCTCCGGCGACATAAACTCAGGTGTACCGATCATCACTCCTGCACCGGTTATCCCCTTTGCTTCAAGGGATCGAGCTATTCCAAAATCCATAATCCGTGCATTGCCCTCTTTGTCTATCATGATGTTGCTAGATTTTAAGTCACGGTGCACAACACCCAGCCTATGGGCTTCTGCTAATCCCTCACACACTTGCTTGGCAACGGCAACGACTGTTCCAGCATCCAATCGCCTTGCTCTTTTTATGAAACTTCTTAAATCCTCCCCTTGAATGTACTCCATGGTGATAAAGTACGTTCCTTCAGCATCGCCGAGGTCAAACATCCTGCACACATTCCTGTGGGATATCATCCGGGTGGTCTTCAATTCGTTACGGAATCTCTCTATGGTTTTTTTGTCCGAGGCTATCTCGGATTTGATAAGTTTGAGGGCTACATCCTGCCCGATTTTCGTATCTTCCACTCTGTAGACTGTTCCCATCCCTCCTTTGCCCAGTTCTTCGATGATTTCAAATCTGCCCGCAAACGTGGTTCCCCTGGTCAATACTTCCATGGGTGTTTCAAGGGTTTCTGTAACTTCTATATCCTTGAGCGAAGGGAGTTGAGTGCCGCACTCACCACAAAACTTCTGGGTTTCAGGATTGTCGTTTTGACATTTTGGACACTTTACAGCCAATCTTAACCCCTCTGAATCGTCTGTGGTAAGATTATCAATAATTCATCGGAGTGTCAAATCTTGCTCGCCATTGTGTCAAAGCAACGTGAAAACTTCCGGTTTTGTGCAAAGCAAAAATTTCCGGTTTTACCATGGATCAAGCTTGCCTTTGTAATTGTAAGAAATCTCTCTTCGTGCTTTACGCTTCAGTCCTTATTTTACAGCCAATTTAAAAATCTAGCTCTTTATTTTTAAGACTTGAGTTTTGTAGCATTCTGCACACCAGGACTTGTCAAGCTCATAAATAACATCTTTTTCGAGTACACGACCGCAACCAGCACAAACTGAAACGCCTTCTCGTGAAACTTCTTGGTGAGTATCTTGCTCGGGCGCTAAGTCATCTGCTTTATGCAGAGTCGATTCTTTTGCTTTCCTCTTTTTTTTCTTGTAGCCAAAAAAACCTAAAAACTCTAAAAATAATTCGAGTAAGAATTCAATCATCCCCAATCTCCTTATTTGAACAACCTCTAGTCTACTTTTTTCCCGACTCGTTTCTTATCTTTGGCCCAATATATGTAGAGCGGTTTTCCTTTTATGCTGCCAATAGGTACGGAGCCCCAGTTTCGGCTGTCCATGCTGTTGTCACGGTTGTCTCCTAAGACAAAACAGTGGCCAGTAGGAACAAACACTGGTTCAATATTATCCCTCCGTACCTCATCCATATCGATTCCCATGTGAACCTTATAACTTTCTGGAATGGCTTCATCGTTTATGTAAACCTGCTTATTTTTAATCTCGATTTTTTCTCCTTCAAGGGCAATAACTCTTTTGACGAACAGTTTAGTGGGATCTTTGGGATACTGGAGTACGACTAAATCTCCATCTTGCAGATCGTTTTTCTCGAAATATTTAAAATCTGCGATTATATGATCGCCGACAGTCAGGGTTGGCTCCATACTTCCTGTCGCCATTCGGTAGGCTCTGAATCTGAGAGTTTCATTCGCAATATTCACGATGAAATCTTTGGGGATCGCCAAACTTCCTATCATTAAAAGGATGATAAGAAGATACACATACCATTTATTGTATCTCTTGAGGACGACTTCTTTTTTCTTTCGTGCCGAAAAGAACGCCTCCCCCATGATAAACAACCACAAGCCTATCGATAAAAGGAGAATAAGTACCAATCCATAGAATTGGGACTGTAATCCTGCCAAAACCAAAATGATTGGACCTAGGAAAAATACCAAAAAGTAGAAAAGCCCTTTTAATATTTGACCATTATAGAGCTGCCCAAGTCCCGGAGTAACCAAGGACAAAAGCGCAGCAATCAAAGGAATTCTTTTTTTCTTTCTCATCGAAACCCCCTTATTCATTGTAATAAATTGATATCAGGTATTCCGTCTGTAAATAGAACAGCAATTTCTTCACTCGCGAGATGGATGCTTTCAGGCTCAGCCCGATTGATGGCTGTCTTGTTATCTAATCACAAAGGGTACAACAATTGCAATTACTCCAAGGCAGACAACTGCAAAAATGAAGAGATTGTATCTGGTATTGTAACCGCCCAAAAGAGATGGGTCATAATACCCTTCCACTCCTTGGTCTTTGTACATCTTCATCAATCCACTCAAAAGTTTGAATCTTGTTTGCTTTCCCTTTAACAATCCACTTATTACAACAAGATTGACCACTATGGTAAGACAGACGAAGATGAACATTGTAATAAACAAAGAAGTATCCGTCCGTGAATCCTTAGCAATTGAGGAATTGATAGCAAGAGTCAGCAGGTTGAGAAGAATCGCAGTGAGTACAAAAATCGTATCTGTGCGGGCATTCTGTTGAAGTTCTGAAATGATATGCTCATGTACTCGTTTAATCATATGCTCTTCCCCTTTTAAAAATTTTTATGAACGAATTTTTTCGCAATGTCGATTATTCCTGGGATATGAGGTCCATGATCCACACATTGCTCTCGACTACGCGGAAGGAGAAATACACATTCTCATAATCTGCACAGAAGTTATACAATCCTAGTTTGAGACGTGGATCATCACTGATGATCCTGAGCTCGGGTTCTCCTCCTTCAACCGGCACAGACCAGATGCCTCCGATCCCCTTTTCATCCTGGGCTTGGAAATAGATGATTTTCCCATCTAAAGACCAGGCGAGGCTTGCTGGTCTAATGGACTCTTGGGTGAGTTCCGGGCCTACAAGAATCCTTATCTTTCTTTCGTCATACGAAAAGACCTTTAAGCTGTCTTCTGCAATGTAAGCAATTAAATTCGCAACAGGAGACCATCTGGGAAGTGTTCCTCCATCAGATGTAACCCTTTCCAGCTCTCCCCAACCTTTTTCATTCTTCGATAAAACATACACCTCGTAGCCACCGGTCCTATCAGACATAAATGCTACCTTTGTGTCATCCGGGGAGAAGCTCGGTCCGAATTCATGAGAGGGATCGTCCGTCAACTGCTGAATATTTCCTCCGTCTTTATCCATGCAGAATATGTCCCTGTTCCCTTCCCTGAATGAGTGAAAAATGATCAATTCATCATCGTGAGACCAGTTGGGGACAAAGTCTTCACTAGGATGTGAAGTAAGTTGAATGGGATCCCCTCCAGCTACCGGAATTTTATATAATTCTGTGTTTCCGGAAAGATCAGAGTCATATACCAGCCAGAGACCATCGTGAGAGATCTGTACGGATTCGACTATCTGATTTCCCTGAGTGATCGGTGTAGCCTCTGAAGCAGAAAGCGGATTTTTTTCCGGGATTTTAATAGTCCAGATATTTGCTTCGTAGTTAAAAGCCGAATAACAGAGCTGCTGTCCTTCCGGAGAGATGCTTATGGAATGAGCATCCAAACCCGTTGTTAAGCGGACAGGGGGGCCTGATGGCTCGCCCGTCTTCACGAGAGGGATACTATAAATATCTCGAGATCCTCCCCGGTTTGAAATAAACAAAAGATGTTTTCCGTCAGGAGTCCAGACTGGGCTCATATTTAAGTAATTATCAGAGATGACTTGCACGTTATTCCTTTTTGATAGCAAGAGAATGTGAATTGAACTGGGGGCCTTGTTCCCTATTATTGAAAAATTCGACTCAGGAAGATCAAAGTTGCTGAATAAAAAAGGTAAATTTCCGGAAACATAGGCGATCTGTGATCCGTCAGGAGACCAGCTCAAGCAGCTGGCTTCCTTCACATCGGAAATTTTTTCTGACCTTCCGGTTTCTATGTTGAAAATGTGAATGGCATTATTCTGGACATAAGCAATTCTTTTCCCATCCGGAGACCAGGCGGGGCTGTAAGCCGATCCATCTGGAGTGCTGCTGATAATATGCCTTGGGACTCCTCCAAGTGCTGGGACGAGAAAGATTGCTTCTCTGGAAAAAAAAGCTATTTGCATCCCATCTGGTGACCATCTAGGCCATCGCTGAGTGCCTGGAAAATCTCGCGTGATCTCGATAGGGCGCCCTCCGGAAGCATGGCGTACAGCAATATGTGTCCTGCCCGTTGGGCCTGCAGCAAAGGCCACCATTTTTCCATCCGGGGAGATATCGGGATCGATTTCCAGCCCCGGTTCATAGGTTATCTGTTTTGTTGTACCTGGGGAAAGGGTTGTATCCTTGCGTTCTGGACGGAGGAGGAAATACCCTGCGACAGCGGCAAGAATTATTACAACAAAAGCTGAGATAAACGCCTTCTTTAAATTCAATTTTACGGTAATTTCTCTCGCTGTGGCTGGTCTTTTCTTTGGGACCACTCTCTGCGGCAGAGGAATTTTTTTCTCGATCCCATCCAGCTCCCTTGACACTTCTTCAACATCCTGATATCTGTTCGCCTTTGCCTTTTCCAAACATTTGAGGATCAGGTCATTCAAATCGTCGGGGATTTGTGAATTCAGAACTTGTGGAGAAGTGAACTCCTCACTTTTGTGTTTCATGGCAATACTTAAAGGAGTATCCCCTTCAAAGGGAAGTTGACCTGTCAACATTTCATAAAGGATGATTCCCAAAGAATAGATATCAGAACGGTGGTCGACGTCTTTTGCATCCGCCTGCTCTGGGCTCATGTACTCGGGCGTACCGATCATCACACCGGCCCCTGTTAGCCCCTTGGCTTTGAGGGAACGGGCTATCCCAAAATCCATGATCCGCACATTTCCGTCTTTATCGATCATGATGTTGCTGGGCTTCAAGTCCCGGTGAATCACACCGAGCTTGTGAGCTTCTTCCAATCCTTCACTTATCTGTTTGGCAATGGATAGGGTTGTTTCTACTGTCAGTTTTCCTGTTTGACGGATCAGGCCTTTCAAATCCTGGCCGGGCACATATTCCATGGTGATGAAATAGGTTCCTTCTGCTCTTCCAAGATCGAACATCCGTCCGACATTCTTATGGGCAATCTTACGAGCGAGCCTTATCTCGTTCCTGAATCGTTCGATGGTCTTTTCATCAGAGGCAATTTCCGGATTAAGGAGCTTTAATGCGATCTTCTCCTTTATATCGGTGTCGTTGACCTTATATACCTTTCCCATCCCGCCTTTACCTAGCTCCTCGATGATCTGATACCTGCCTGCAAAGGTGGAGCCTGTCGTCAACTCTTCCTTTGGAGTCTCCATGGTTTCGGTGATTTCCACATCCCTGAGTGAGATCAGCTTGGTACCACAATCGGCACAGAAGGCTGCACTCTCAGGATTGTCTGACTGACATTTAGGACACTTGATTGACATTGCTGTTCGCTTATTCTCCCGTGTTTGGTCAGGAAAAGGATAACAAGGAATCATGAAGGTGTCAAATCTAATCGAGGCAAGCTAATCGAGGCAAGAATTATCAGCTTAAAAAATCTTGGATCTGTGTACAGCCGGTTGTTTAATGTGGATATTTCACGCCAAATACGGATAAAATTTCTTTAAGACAGCAATAACTCAAATCATCCACAATTATTTTTGCTTTTTAAAATGTTCAAGAATGACGGAGGGAATAAGCTGCTCAAGAGAGGGATATGCTTCTATCAGGCGGATGATATCCGCCAAATCTTTCTGTCGTTTGCTCATACGGCGTTTCTCATCTGAATAAGCCCAAACCTTCCCCTGTATGACATCCTCAACAGAAGCTACAATCATTTTATATCCAAGCACTTCTTTCGATGAAGCACGGGATAAAAATTCTTGATAACGAGAATCGGTTTGAATCTGTACTCTTAAGTCGGACTTAGAGCTAGTCAAATTCACACTATGTTCAAACCTTTCGACCTTCAATCCTTTTTTAACGACTTCTTTGCTAACCTTATCAATATCTTTTAGCTCGATAATAACATCGAGATCAAGGCTAACAACTGGTTCGACATAAGCATTTACTGCAAGGCCACCGACTATGCAATAAGCTGTTTTGGTTCTGTTAAGGATGTCCAGAAAAATCTGGAGAATGTCCTCTTCCCCATTTGCTACTGTGTTCAGAAATTTTTTTCCGGTCATTTTAGAGCTTTATAAATGCAGGTTCTATTTCTTAATCGCTCCAGAGCAAACATATCACACAATCAATGACTCGGTCAATTTCATGAATGGTCACTTTTTGGGCACAGATTATCTTGATATAATGAGGAGGATTATTCTAACAGACTTATATTAAAACAAATTTCAAAAGGGAGATGCACCCTTTTTCATACAAAAGTATGAGCATACACAAGCCGCTTGGGTATGTGTACCTTTTTTTAGGTCAGAGAAAAGGATTTTTTATGCTCAGATTCATGATCTCCTGGCCGTGCTGCATATCCTCTGAATAGAGTTTGGTGCAATCTGCCTGGATCGCAGAAGTAATGATGAGTGAATCATAAAAAGAATACCGCCACGCGTCCATGATCTCTAATGCTCGATGAAAAAGTTCGGGACTGGAATAGACCTCACACAAAGGCTCGAGAACGATGGTCAGGTACCTTTGGGAATCTTTGAAGGTCAGCGGTTTTTTAAATTTTCGAGTAGCCGCACCCAAAAATTCCTGGACAACCTGATAGCTGATGACGCCAGTCGAATTCTCTAGAGCTTCTGCAATCAGGCGTCTCGATATGTCTCGTTTATGAGGATCGTCCTCATGAAAAGAGTAAATAAATATGTTTGTATCGATGAAATATCTACCGCTCATTCAACTCTTCTCTCGAGAATTTTCGTCCAGGTTCGACATAGTCCAGAGACTGCATAAAGGAATAGAAATCCGAGATCCTGGTGTTTTGGTTCACATATTGCCTCAGCCATCGCCTGAATGTGGCATTGAGTGTTGTGTGCTGCCGCTTTGCCTTTTCCCTCGCCTGTCTGATGAGCTCTTCATCGGCACTCAGAGTGATGTTTTTCAGCATAATGAACTCCTATTGACACAATTATTGTGTACACTATTATAGTGTATATGTCAAGTTTTAGAATGAGTTTTTTGCTTTCAAGGATGAAAAATATTTTGTTATATATGATTAAACCTAAAGAGAAAGACGAGCCAGGTGGATGATTTTTCTCACACTTTAACAAGTGCGTAGTTCTAGATATTAGTGCTTGTATACACAATGATTTCCTTCATTGTGCTGAGAGTTATATAAATTGATCAATGATAGATCAATAAGTAAATAGGAGTGAAAAAAGAAGCAATGTTATGGAAACGTATAAATTCTGAAAAACAGAACCGTCCCCTTTTTTTCTATTTCTGGATATTTTCTACCAGCCAGAATTCGTATCCGCCTCCTATCCATCTTGAGTAAGCCAATCTTTTTCCGTCTGGAGAAAATTCGGGGCTCGCACCTCGAATGTTCAGCTTCACAGGCTCTCCTCCTTCCAAACGGATTTTGTAAAGTTCAAAGTCCATTCCTTTGATCCGCTTTTCGTATATTATCTCCTTTCCGTCCGGGGGCCAGCAGAGAACATATTCTCCTCCCTTCGTTATCATCTTACGTTCTCTCCCATCGGCATCCATGGTCCATATAGAATACCCGCCTTCTTTTTTTCTATGCCGCTCATAGTCAAAAAGTATAAACGCAATTTTTCGTCCATCCGGAGACCAGCGGCAACAGCTGTACCAGAGCCCTTTTTTATCCGCATCAATGAGAATTTTCGGGTCACCTCCGGCCACAGGGATGGTGCCTATTCCTGATAAACGCTCTTTCATTAATTCAGTGCTATTGAGCTTGATATCTTCAGCCTCAAGCACCACTCCCATCCCCCCTCTTCCTATTTCCTTAATAATCCTGTATTTTCCTGCGAAAATGCTTCCTTTCGTTAATTCTCTCTCCAGCGTTTGAATTGTTTTCGTCTAGGAGAGGGAGATTTTTTCCAAATAGAGGATTTGCGTTCCGCACTTGCTACAAAAACGAGAATCAGAAGGATTTTCAAAATGGCATTTAGGACATTTGTTCGGCATTGCCTTCCCCTATTTTCCCATTTTTGGTAAGGAAAAGGATATCAAGGAATGAAGCGTGTGTCAAATTCGCGTCCCTCTCGCCGAAGGAAGCGCAGTCTCCCCTTGCTGTCTCCGGCAACGAAAGTTAGGCCATTTGGCGAGACTGCACATGCTTTAATTGCGGCTTCGCACGTATATTTGGCAAGCGCTCTGGAACGCTCCAGATCCCACAGCACTAACGAACCGTCATCTGATGAGGAAACAAGATAACAACTCTTTGGAATCGATACGAGTGCCGTGACCCAGCGCGAGTGTTCGAATAATCCGGCTCTCATTTTTTTCTCACTGATATCCCAAACATGAATTTCATTTCCAGAAGCGAAGACCACACTTTGTCCATCCCCACTCATTTCAATAGCCGAGGTTTTGCCAGTTATGCCCTCCAGCGACGCCTCCTCCTGGTACGACACTAAATTCCACACCTTAAAAGTACTTATCTCCCCCCCGTCGTGAGATCGAGACACAAAATGTCTTCCGTTCGGCGTCATGAGGATATCAGATACAGAGTCGCGATGACCCTCCAGGGTCGCTAGCACAGAACCGGAGTTCAGATCCCAGATTTTCACAGTGCGATCCGCTGATCCAGATATGATTCTGCTGTCATCTGGAGCTATCGCAACAGAGATAACTACGCCTGTATGTCCTTGCAAGGTCTGAAGCTGATTACCCGTTTCCAGGTCCCAAATTTTCAATGTATGATCCGAAGAAGCAGAGACGATCTTGTCTCCCCGATGGCTCATAGCTATCGCCAGGATTTCCCTGTCGTGGCCTTTAAATTTTAAGGGCTTCTTGAGCTGTTCGAGATCCCAAACTCGCAAGACCTTTTCACCTAGGTATATCATGTCCTCACCTGGCCCGAGAAGACCTTCCTGTTGATCGATCTGACGATAGGGATTCTCCTGCCACATCTCCTCTTCAGGATCCGATTCGTCAAGAATACTTCCGATCTTATTACTATTGATGTCCCAAATTGAGATGCTGTCGGAAGAAGCGGTTACAGCTTTCTTTCCCTTCGGTGTGATCGCCAGAACTTTAGTACCTCTGGTCCCTGGGGAAGAGACAACCCGTCGACCATTCGCACTCACAGCGACAGCTCCGATCTCAGCCTCTCGATCGGCAGGAATGTGTTCGTTTGGCTGCTGGCCAGGGAGCTTTTTAGAAAAACCAGGAAAATGTATACTTCGATGCTGTAAGTCACCCAAGGCAGCTCGAAGATTCCAGGCTTTGATCGTGCGGTCGTTAGAACCAGACACAACAAGCTTACCGTCAAGGCTGACCGCAAGACATGTCACGGTATCATCATGCCGCCCCAGAGTCAGCTTCTTGTTCTGGCTAAGATCCAAAAGTGAAACAAATCCATCCCCTGATCCAGTAATCACTTGGCGGCCATCAGGAGTGATTGCTACTGCAGAAAAATTCTCGTCGTGCGATAGTTCGGTGACGTTTTTTGTTTCCAAATTGTAGAGCCTCAGACTCGCATAACTATAATCCCAATAATGCCACCTTCTGAATCCAATGGTGACGAATAATCTGCCATCAGAACTCAAGGCAACTCGATCCCCACCCCAATCCGACGAAACCGTCGGGCAAGGCAGCTTTTGACCTTCCACAAGGTCCCACACCTCAGGACGATTACCACGTTTTGTCACCGAGACCGCTATCTTTCCATTCTTCGATATCGCAACTGAACTCACCTCACTGTACTTTGAGCTGATAGTTAAAGTCTCGACAACCGTTTCTCGTTCAAGATCCAACATTATAATTGTATTTTCATGTGCACAGATAATTCTTTTTCCGTCCGGGGTAGCGGCCAATCCAGTCACTTTGTTGTGCGCAGGGTAGTCTGGTAAAGGCACATCGATCGAAAGAGTCTGTTCGCCGGAGGTGAGATTCCACATCTTAATCGATGCACCAGATCCAGAAATCACTTCTGAACCATCTGGCGTCACTGCTAGACACTCGACACGGGATTGGGAAGCAAGTTCGTTCAAGAGCAGGCCAGTATGCAAATCCCATATCCTGATAGGCATATCACGTGCATACTCTCCGGAAACCGCAAAGCGGCCGTCTGGCGTCACAGCCACCGCTTCGATAAAACTCCTATGTCCAGCCATAGTCCGCAACAAAGGACCACCCGGAGGGATCAAGGTGGCTGTCAGCGGCCGCAACCATAGATATCGATCCCACTGCCTGATTTCAGCGAGCAGTTTCTGGATATCGGACGCTTTGATCGAAAAGAGCCGACCAGTCAGTTGGGTAGGTGTTTGTTTCTGATTCTCGACCAGCACATGGGCCGAAAGGCGTATCGCATCGCACACGATTTGAAGGGACTCGTCCATACCCACGACCGCGATACCGACATCATAATCCTCGACAAGCGGCTGCGGGCCAAAGGATGCAACCTTTGCCTCAATGAACGCGAAGTCTAACAAGGTAGATTTAAGATCATCTCGTAAACCGGCATATGCCTGCTGGTAAGGAAGTTCCGAGAGCTTCCGAAGGTTAGGGATTCGTTCCCCCTCATGCACGTTGTGAAGTTTGTGCTCTGAAAAGTAGCGGGCTAGGGATAGGTGGCGTTCCGATTTTACCTCGCCAGCTAGATACTCGCCTGCAACCACGTATTCAAACAATGGATGATAAAATGCCATCAGGGAAGTACCATCGGCTTGACGTTCCGTAAGATACGGCTCAAGGTCAAAATAGAGACGTGACCATATTATGACAGGGAGCCGCTTCTGAGGGGGTTCGTGAAAGGCACGTTTTTTGAAATCCTCAAATACATCCTTATCCTGTGAGAGAATATCAAGCATTTCATCTTCGGAAAGACCGTTCTTCGAGGCAGCAAGGTATCCCAGGGTGCGGGACACCAACAACTCCCCATGGTTTTCATCCAGAGAGAGGCGAGCGAAAAGGTCTCTGATGATACCCTGGATATCCGGACTTAGTGGCGTAAGTGGCATGTAAGACTTCCATTGCCGGGCCTCTTCGAAAGCTAACTTAAGGTAGAGTGGGAGCCCTTTGGCCTGTGCAAACTTATCGAGCAGTTCCTTCTCTTGATTATCCTGTAAGTTTCTTCTCGCATCTTTCAGCCAAGCTTTAAGGAGATTTTGACCTTCGTCGAGAGGCATGGATTCCAGCTTTACGAGGCTCTCTGAAAGGAGTTTTGCCTCGAGGGCATTTTTGCATTCGCCTGGGATGGTTGAAACGATAATCCGTACATAATCGGGCAAATCAGCAGGGAGCCAGGTGAGGTTCCGAGCATTGTTGCTGTCGGAAAGCTGGTTCACAGCATCTATGAATACAATGAGTGGTTTATCCTGCGTGGCAAAGCTCAGGCATCTAGGAAAGTCTTCCACCAATTCCTTGAAATCAGAAGGAACAGCCGTCTCATTCCTTCCGTAAGCCCTTGATATCTGGCGGCAAAGGCTCTCGAGAAGCGCCCTGCCATCTGAGGAACTGGGTGTGGCCCCAATAAAACGAACAGGCGTTTCGGCACCAGGAATTTCTCTTTCGGCCAGCTTTTTTGCCTGGGCAATTAGTGCGGATTTCCCTGTTCCCGAGTCACCGAAAATTATCAGAGGATGCGGATCTGTATTGGAGATGTAGTTTGCTATTGTATTCAGAACCTTAACTCTTCCAGTAAAAAATTGAGCTCGCTCCTCGCCAAAAGTCTCATGGGCTGCTATCTCTTTTTTGAGTGGGTCTACCTCTTCAAGTGTTTTTATTTCCTTAAGGATTATCTCAGAAAGCCTTCTCTTTACATCGTTCTTCAAAGCTTCGAGGTGCTCTAAGGAAGGACCACATCCGCTCCAGGTTGCCCTGTATTTGTGGATATTACCTGGTAGTTGTATTTCCAGGCTTTTTTTCAGCTTATCTAGCTTGTTCTTCGCTCCCTCGTCCAGGTTCCCCTTCTCATCTAAATCAACATAATCCTCGGCACTTTCATCCTCGGGCAAGCCTTCGATTGTTCTGAAGAAACAGAATACGTGCTCATGAGCGTCAGGAACCTTGGTCGCCCCGGCCGCAACTTCCTGTTCGGTCGCAGAGGCTTCGTATTTAAACATTTCTTCCTCGCTCAAGCCTGCACTGGATGCTGCGGCATTGAGGATTTCCCAGAGTTTTTTTTCGGTTCTCCTCCATTCTTTAGCTTCACGGTCACGAGCTTCTTTTCTAATTTCTTCAGAGGAACTTCCTTCTATATCCAATTTACGAGGCCGAAGACAATGCACAGGAAGTTCAGCATTCTCATCTTTCTTGTACCATTCCTTAAGAAGTGCCTTTTCGCCTGTGTTCGAGATATAATCAACGATTTTCTTGAATTCTTCGTCGGGGATCTCCGCAGGCAAAGGCCGCCATCCATATCTGTTGCCAAGGAGCACAATGAAATTCGGTCGTGGTGTGATTCTTCTGGAACGATCAATCTCATCTAAGCAGATTTTCATGGTCTGTTGGTCAAGAGCTGCCTCCTCCCTGACACCCCAACGAAGGTCAATAGCCTGAAACCTGCAGTTATTCTCCATGCAGAGACTTCGCAGCTGAGGAAACACCTCTTTCTGGAGGATGTTCCGTTCTTCCTTCAAATCACTGAAGGTAGAACTGACAAAAATGCGAAATGTTTTGGACGTAAGAGCCATGGGCTTTTTACACTCCCCTTTTCAACTTTATAACAGTTTAAAACCTGCAGTCAAATAAGTGAATATCTCTTTACTCAATCCCCCTTTGACATCTTATTTGTCTTGATTTACAATTCCCAATTATTCCTGATAGAAGAATTGAGCACAAATATTCTTATCCAGCCAGCTTTTCTAATTGACCCCGTCGTTTTAAACGTGGTAAGTTTATCGAGAGATCGAGGCAGCCAAAAATTACTTATGATTGTGAGTGATTTGCTGAACTCGCGAAAAGCAATTTTTTACACAACTTAGGGATGTTTATCTTATTCCAGGTCAGAAATTTTGGTGGTTTAATATTGTGAGGTTTAATTATGAGCCATAATCGATTGAATTTAAGAAAATCGCTAAGATTACTGGTTAACAAAATACACAGGTACCCGGTCCGGATCACTCTAGGCATCTCTATTGGTTTGATACTGGGATGCGCCTTAATCATAGCCATCGAAGAGAACATTCGCTTCGCTGAAGGCCTTTTGAAGGTTTTACCACTTTTTCTAGGAGAACTCGGTGATATAGGATGGGGAAGTCGACTGGCAAAATTGGCTGGTGCTGTTGGTTTAATTGCTGGTGTTATCTTCATCACAGTCATCGGTGCAAGAATTGTCACTTGGTTTGTCAATCTGTCTTTAAGGGGAGGGAGGATAATGAAGAACGTTAACTACAAGAATCATATTGTCATTTGTGGTTGGAATATCCAAGGCAAAAACATAATCAAACAACTTCTGACCTCAGACATTTCTGAAAGGCGCCCGATTGTTATTCTGGCTGATTTAGATAATAAACCCGTAGATGAGGATAGAGTGGACTTTGTATCCGGTGATCCAACCAAAGAGGTTGACTTGAAAAGAGCTGGAATTATGAAAGCCAACACTGCTATCATTTTGACGCAGATCGGCCCTGATTCCCAGAGGGGTATCAACCCTGATGCTCAGGCTGTGTTGATGACACTTGCTGTTGAGGCGCTGCGGCGCGATGTGCATACATGTGTCCAGCTCTTGAATTCTGAATATAAGAAACATCTGGAACATGTCCATGTCGATGAGTATATTTGCTTAGATCGTATGAGTGGGAATTTGATGGTTGCCTCTGCTTTGAATCATGGACTCTCTCGGATACTTAACGAACTATTAGAATTTTCTGCTGGTAGTGAATTCTACAAAAAGACCATACCAGACGAGTTTGCAAAGATGGGTTTCAGAGATGTGGCCAAAATCTTACATGACGAAAGGATGATCCTCATAGCCGTCGAAACTAAAACCGAGGTTCCAAGACTCGATGAGAATGGGAAAGAAATACTCGGCAGGGATGGCAATCCAGAAATGAAAATGAAAGAAAAATGGATAATCAACCCCCAGGAAAAGGATTACCCTGGAGACTACATTTTAAAGCAGCACGATGAGCTTTATATAATAGCTGTTAATGAACCTTCGGATGAAGAAATGAGGAAAATCGCCGAGAGAGCAATTTCTTAGAATTACTGTAGAAGGACTCACAAAGTTGAAGTGCTCACTCTTTTGGAGGGAGCTGGGTGAAATTCAATAAAAGAGGTAGAAAAAAATCTAATCTAAGAAATCAGAAATCTCTGTTCTCAATTTTTCTTTAGGCACAGACTCCGTTATTCCTCCAACAATTTTATTCACTAAGTCCTGAACAACTGTAGGTCTAAATCCTAAACCAGAAGCAATGGTCATACATAAATCCAATTCTTGTCTGTCGACATGTTTATCGATCATCATCATGGCGATTAAATCAAAAAGTTGAAAAAATCTTTCCTTTGGGTCTGTTGGAGGAGTGAACTTTATTTTATGTGGATTCTTAAGAACAGATTTGATTTCTTTTTCTGATAATTTCAATTTACGTCCTAGAGCATAAAGCAACTGCAGCTCGCTTTCTCTAAGAACTCCATCAACCATTGATAATGTCACCAAATTTTTAAAATGACTTTTTCTCTTTTTTGCTTCCTTTCCTTCGAGTAATCCCATAATACACCTCCTTAAATTAATTTTGATGATTTAGGTCCTTTTGATTTAATAATAATGTCATTCCCTGATTGGCAATATCATATTCTTTCAAATGTCCATTGTCAAAGGGTTTCGAATCCTCTTTAGGCCACTCACTCATTGTTGACTGTGCCTCTTTGAAAGTGATAGACTCATCATATGGCATCAGCCAAAGGGTAAGGACCAATGTTCAATCAAAGAATGGGAGGAGTACATGATATGTCCTAATTGCCAAGGTAATTTAGAGCCAATTGTTTGTGAAGGCATAGAAATTGATGAATGCATTGACTGCAAGGGGAGATGGTTTGACAGAGGTGAATTGAGAAAGGCAAAGGAAAGACAAGATGATGATATAAGATGGCTTGATTTTGACCCCTTTGGAAAAGACGCAGAAGAATCAAGTTTAAGATCCGAAGGCAAAATTTGTCCCAAATGCTTCACTAAGATGTCATCATTAAGATATAGCCATTCAAGTGTTATCATTGATAAATGTGACTCTTGTGGGGGAGTATGGCTTGACCACGGAGAATTTGAGAGGATTATTGAATATCTAGAACATGAAGTATTAACTAGGTCTTCAAAAGATTTTGGCAAAGATACTTTCAAGCAGTTTGTTGAGATTTTTACTGGACCAAAAGGAACAATCCCGGAAATTAAAGATTTCTTAGCAGTGCTTAATCTCTTGAAAAAAAGGATAGGAGTTGAAAATCCTAAGGTTATTGAAGCATCTCAGAAAATATATAAGTATACTCCATTTAAATGATGAGCTTGATACCCCTATTTCTTCCGTTGAGTAATGATGTCATCGATTAATCCGTACTTGACTGCATCCTCTGCTGTCAAATAAAAATCCCTGTCTGTATCTCTCTCAATAACCTTTATTGATTGCCCCGTATGGTGAACCAAAATCTCATTGAGCCTCTTTTTTATCCTGCTCATCTCTTTCACCTGAATTTCCATGTCAGATGCCTGCCCCTCCGCTCCTCCAAGAGGCTGGTGGATCATCATCCTCGCATTCGGAAACGCCATCCTTTTCCCTTTCGCACCTCCAGCAAGAAGAACGGCACCCATCGAGGCAGCTTGGCCTAAACAGATTGTTACAATGTCACTGGATACATATTGCATGGTATCATAAATAGCCAATCCTGCAGTAACCTGCCCTCCTGGGCTATTTATGTAAAAGAAGATATCTTTATCTGGATCTTCAGATTCTAAGTAAAATAGCTGAGAAACAACAATATCTGCTACATCATCATTAACTACTCCTGTCAGAACGATAATGCGAGCGGATAGCAAACGGGAATATAGGTCTACCTGCCTTGTTCCCTGAGGTGTTTGCTCAACTACGTAGGGCACCTTAATAAATGCCATAGCTATTACCTCCTTTGTGTGCAGGAATTGTTAAAATGTCAGCTTGATTACAGCTCGCCAATCTTCTTGCCTCCAAATTGTTCTTGAATCAAATCATCGTATTTGTCTGCGGTGACAGCTACTGCTTTAACCGCCACTTCGAGTTCTTTTCGGTTGAGAAAATCCCCCAACAGCGTATGTTCGAAGAAAATCGCTCGAGTGTTCGGTTCGAGAGAAAACTTACCAAATATTACTTTCATGTTCTCAACAGACAAATAATGCGTCAAGTCAGCACTAACTTGGGTATCCCTATTAACTGGCGCGACGATCCTAATTAAAGTCTGACCCCCAACCCAATCCATCGGAGTAATAAATATCCGGGCACTTCCTGCTTGAAGAATATAGTTGTTACTTTGATCCCTAAGATATGTGCCAAAAGATTCCTTGAGATATTTCTCGATTGTTGACCTTAGCGTAGTTATGGCCTCGGATTCTGCCATTTTTCCACCTCCATGGCTATGCTTGATCTTTCCCCTGCAAAATCAGCTTAGAGTGTTTTTTCTGATTATACAGTGTTATTACCATATCAAATTCGGATTGAGCTTGACAAGGATTTTCTTCACTTATGGCTGGCGCCGGATTTCGAGCCCGATCTTTGCCAGGAATGCCGGGATTTTGCTCACAGTATCTCGATCCCAGTCTTTCACCTCTTCGGGAAGATCTGTCCAACGCACCAGGTAAGGACTAATCTTTCTAGTAACATCTTTCCTCTCTCCCCAAGTCCATCCTTCAAGCAGCCTCTCGGCATTCCACCGCCCATGCTCCATTTCGGCTAAACGCTCGACCTCATCCTTGGTAAATTTTATTAACTTGATCTTTCTCTCGGTTACTTCCAGCACAGTGCATCCAATCTCACGGAGTTTCTCGAAAATGTGATCAGCCTGTTGAGCACTGGATTCTTTAAAGGCTTCTGGCAGATCTATCCAGTCTACCATTGCCGGGTCATCAGTTTTTAGACTAATCTTTTTTTCGAGGCGGTACCCCTCGTGAATCTCCTTGGCCAATATCTCTCTGATATCTTCTGCCAGCTTGGGAGTTCCCGACCCGACGAACGCCCTGACCGTCAGAGCATCAGCAGGAAGATGTGCCAATTTTTTCGAACCTACCCACTTTTCATCCCGCAGCAGCTTAGCCGCCTCTCGGCCGCTTTCCTCAACAACGCCCACTATCGCCCCAAGAGCTAGGGCGATTCTGTATTCTAGAGCAGCAATCAAACCACCGTTAATTCCCAAGACTTTGACTTCGGAGGGCTCTAGACCAGTAGCAATAATGTCAATCCAATTTTGCAGGGGTTCAAGCGGACTGAAACCGCTGCCTTCTGTCTTGCGAATTTCGCTGTAACGCCTGTCCACGGTGGCATCAGCAGGAATGAGCTTAGGAAGATAGCTAAGAGTTCGGATAGTCTCAGGGTACTCTTCTCCCACCTCCCCTACAAGCCCACTTACACCTTCCAACGTCCCTCCGCTGATAACAGTACCATTGTAATCCTTGAAACCGTCCAACATTAGCTCCCTGTATGACTTCATCTGCTGTTCAATGGAAGGGTCGCAGCCACCCACTACGATGACAACCGGCCCTAGAATGCGCTTACCTTGACTTGAAGCCAGCTTCTTTATTTCTTCTGCCGCCTCTTTAGCTTCTTTGGCCCTCTCTTTTTGTTCTTTTGCTTTCTTAGATTTTTCTTCTGCATCTTCGGCCTTCTCGACTTCCTCGATGGCTTCCTTAGCTCTTTTCTCTGCCATCACTACTCTCCCAATCAGCAACAGTCGTCGGGCCCATTCATATCCTGAAAGCTCATTATGAACTTTTTCGAGTCTTTCCAACGAGTTGAGCGCCGTTTCAATCATAAAAAGGGCTGGGCTAAGTTGGACCGCTTTCGCGTAGGCTTCGAGGCTCTTATAGGGTTTATCCAATAAAAGATAGAACTTACCCATCATATAAAACGCCCAGGGCAGATTAACTCCAACATCGGCCTGAACACTGCACCTCTGGATGGCCGAGGTAATAACAGGACTCAACAGTGAGACTATGGATGTATCCCTGGCTAAAGTAATCTCTAAGTCAAGATAATTCTCCAATGGATATGGATCTGTTGGATCTAGATGAAAAGCCCGGCGATAGAGCTCTCGCACCCTGTCTTCATCGATCCCCTTCCAGGTGCCCGCCAGGGAAGCCAGCGCATCGACGTCTTCGTTGGGGGGCTCGCACGCCGCTTCCAGGTAACGTTGGCCCTGCTTATATTTGCGACTGGTGGGTTTGTTTTTGTGCATTTTGCAGAGAGCAACGCCCAGATCCTTTAGAATCGATGGATTTCCTGAATCAACGTATCTGGAGAGCACTTCGATAGCCTTTGTCCAATCTCCAAGTGTGATAGCAAATTTCCCGATGCGGCCTGCCACTTCGACATTTTTAGGATCATACTCCAAGACAATTTCCAGCAATTTGATTTCATCCCTCATTTGCTCTTCACTCATATAGGCACCGTAGCTTGCTGCATAAACCTTCATCCCCTGTTGTATTCTCGAAAAAGTCTTATCGGCACCCTCCAGAACAGCCGCCACTGCAGCGAACTCCCGATCCCACTTTTCGGGCATTTTAAAGGAGCTTTTGAAGGCTAGATCGTGAGCCATGTCTGCCCAGGCATGCTCGAGAACCGTTCTTACCTGAACCTCAGCGCGCCTGTTTGGAAATTTTTTATCGTCCAGTAGTAAAGAAGGCACCTCTACATTGACATCTTTGGTCGGAAAGACTCCTGGCTTAAAGCTGATGATATAATGAACAGAACGATAGCCAAATTCGGTTGGTTTAAGCCGCTGACTTACGTCTATGGTGTTCTCCTCATCGATCAAGAAATGTTTCTCGATAAACTCAGATACAGCCTTGACTTCATCTGCTGTACGAACAATGACTCGCCCGCCACACAAATCAGTGAATTGATTCACCGGATCATAATATTTGGCTTTTTTTCGCTGACACTTTTCTGCAAAGCTAGCAATGGATTTGGGCCGGGTTTGAACAATAGCCAAAGGCGCAAGATTCTTCGCTGCTTTCTTAAGGACCCGCTCCAATACTTCAGCATAAAGTTTGTAGTTTTTACATCGCTTTTTATATTCTTCAACCTGCCGGCGGGTCCACTCTTGGCATTTTGCTTCCGTCATCTTAGTCATCTAAATACCTCCGTATTGTCTTGGCCTATCCCCTTCAGGGGATTTCGCCTTCAATATCCATGTATTTATCTCTCAATTCTAAACTTGTTTCCTCACATTGACTTCTGCTGCAACAAAATCTTCTGCCGCTCCCGGAGGTTGTTGAGCTCCTGGCCTTAAACTTTCCTAAAGCTTCTAAAATTATTTTCCCGCTCGAGTTTCTTACAGTTATGTCTATCCTGTGCGGTTCAGAAACAGTCATTCTTTCTTCCTTTACGATGTCTTAGGAATATTAAAGCTCTCTTCCACAGTTTTTGCACCACCTCTCAGTAGCTGGATTATTGTGCCCGCACTTGCAAGAAATAGTGGGGGATTCCGATGAAGTAATCGCTTCTTGTTCCCTCTCAATAATCTGATCGGCTTTCAGGAGGAATTCTTCTCTGCTCTCAGGTAACTTCTCTTGCTTCTCTTCATCCGCTTTTAGTTCAGGCAATTCTTTTTCCCTTGCTTCCTCAACAGTTTGCTCGGGGATAGCCTCTTTACCCTCAGCCAGAGAGGTGGCGCCAAAGCCGATGAGCTCTAGGATATATACATTGCCGCCAGTATCGCCTGCTGCTATTATTTTGCCCAATGGGCTGAAAGAGCAATCTTTAACAGATCCGATACATAGGTATATATAGATGATTTGCCCCTTTTCCACGCCCCATAGCCTGACCGTCCAGTCTCCGCTTGCGGTGGCCACCATCTTTCCCTCCGGAGAGAAAGCACAGAAGTTAACTGGCTCGCTGTGGCCAGATAGGACGGCTTTGCAAGATCCCGTCTGCGAATTCCAGAGCCTCACCGTCCCATCTCCGCTTGCGGTGGCCACCATCTTTCCGTCCGGAGAGAAAGCACAAGAGGTGACCGGATTAGCATGACCGGTGAGTACGGCTTTGCAAGATCCTGTCTCCACATCCCAAAGCCTGGCCGTCTTGTCCGAGCTTGCGGTGCCCACCGTCTGTCCATCAGGGGAGAAAACGCAGTAGGTTACCAGCTTGGTATGGCCAATCAAGCTGAATTTCTCAGCTCCGCACTGCGCATCCCAGAGCCTGATCGTCTTGTCGTCGCTTGCCGAGGCCACTATCTTTCCGTTCGGAGAGAAAGCACAGAAGTTAACTGGCTCGGTGTGGCCAATGAGGATGAATTTCTCAAACTTCGTCTTCACATCCCAAAGCCTTACCGTCTGGTCTCTGCTTGCTGTGGCCACCGTCTGGCCATCAGAGGAGAAAGAACAGGATTTGATCCAACTTGTGTGGCCAGTGAGGACGGCTTTGCAAGATCCTGTCTCCACATCCCAAAGCCTGACTGTCTTGTCCCAGCTTGCGGAGGCTATCGTCTGTCCATCAGGGGAAAAAGCGCAGGAGGTGACCAGGTCTGTGTGTCCTGTGAGGATAAATTTCTCAGCCCCCCTTTGCGCACCCCAGAGCCTCGCCGTTCTGTCATAGCTTGTCGAGGCCACTGTCTGTCCATCAGGGGAAAAAGCACATGATTCAATCCAGCCAGTGTGGCCAGATAAAACGGCTTTCTCCTTACCCGTCTGCACATCCCAAAGCCTGAGCGTCTCATCCAAACTCGCGGAGGCTATTGTCTTTCCGTCCGGGGAGTAGGTACAACAATTGACCACATCAGTGTGGCCAGTAAGGATGGCTATGCAAGATCCCGTCTCTACTTCCCAGAGCCTGACCGTATTATCATAGCCTGCGGAGGCCACCGTCTGTCCATCAGGGGAGAAAGTGCAGGAGATTACCAGGCTAGTGTGGCCAGTGAGGATGGCTATGCAAGATCCCGTCTCTACTTCCCATAGCCTGACCGTTTCATCATCGCTTGCCGAGGCCACCGTCTTTCCGTCCGGGGAGTATGCACAGCAGTTTACTGCATCGGTGTGACCAGTGAGGATGAATTTCTCACTCTCTATCTGTGTATCCCAGAGCCTAATCGTCTCATCCAGGCTTGCCGAGGCCAGTGTCTTCCCATCAGGAGAAAAAGCACAGATATTGACTGCGTTGGAGTGGCCAGTAAAGACGGCATTGCAAGATCCCGTCTCTACTTCCCAGAGCCTAATCGTGTTGTCTGAGCTTGCCGAGGCCATCATCTTTCCGTCTGGGGAGAAAACACAGCAGTTGACCTCGCTGGTATGGCCAATAAGGACAGCTTCACAAGATCCCGTCTCCACATCCCAGAGCTTTACTGTCTTTTCAAATCCCGCCGAAGCTACCCTTTTGCTATCAGAGGAGAAACAGCAGGATAAGACATCGTTGTTGAACCCTTTGAGAACGATTTTCTCAGATCCCTTCTCCACATCCCAGAGTCTTACAGTTTTGTCCGAGCTTGCCGAGGCCACCGTCTGTCCATCAGCGGAAAAAACACAGCAGTTAACCTCGCCGGCATGGCCCCTCAAAACCAGACGTAGCGCGGGTGATTCTCTAAGTCTTGTCTTCAGGTGCAGCCAAGGCTTTGCTCCAGGAGAAGTCCTTTTCTTGATCTCAGGGGCTAGGACCTGAGAAACAGGATTTTTTCCGCTTCCATCATTGGTCCACTGCAGCCGGTTATACATTTGCTGCCACAAAATCTCGGGCCACTTTCTTAGGTTGTGGAGCTCCTGGCCCAAAACCCGGCGAAATGCCGTCAGCACCTCATACTGTGCTTCTCTATCGTTTACTAATGGCATATTAACATCACCATCTCTAACAACGATCGATCTCTTCTAATCTTGATCCCTCCGGTAGATTTGAAAGCCTGCCCGTGCAAGAAAAGAGGGCAGGCCCCGCACCGTATTGCGATCATACTCCTTTATCTCCTCAGAAAGTTCCTCCCATGGAACCAGATGTGGACTTTTCTTCTTTTTGATATTTTTCGGCCCTGGGGCATAGGACCAACCTTTAAGAAGTCTCTCTTCACACCAGCGTTCATGTTCCATCTCTGCCAGAAACTCGACCTCTTCCGGCGAGAACTCAAAAGAGGCGGCTTCCCAATCGGTCAAGGGTTGGATGCTGCAATTGATGGTCTTTAGTTTTGCCTCGATGTGATCGGCCTGATGCCGGTTTGAATCCTTTAAATCTTCTGGCAAATCATTCCACTCAACCATAGAAGGATTTGTTTGAGGGGTCGCGCCGGCTTCCTTCTGGTGACGCACATAGTCATCATGGATGGCCCGGGCGAGGATCTCATGAGTTCCTCCCAAGACCACCTCTAGGTTGCAGGTTTTATCAAGCATCCCGAAGATATGAAGCTGACCAAAATCAAAGGCACCACGGTCTTTCTTCATTAGAGTAGCCACCCCAGCATCTTGACTCATTCGCACGACAATTGGCACCTTGTGCTGTTTGGTTTTCCGGTGAAGTGTTAGAGCATTGACTAGAACGTGCACATCATCGTCGAAGCAGATATAGATGACATCGACGTCACAACGCCCTTTGGAATCATATAGAAAGTCGCCTCGTTCAAACTCAGGAGCGTTCTTCTCCATCTGCCAGATATCAAACTCGCAGACCTTATCGAGCTGCGGATACTGCAAGCGCAGGAGTTCCACTTTTCTTTCAGCCGCCTTATCAATCACCGAAATCCGTACTCTCCTGCCGCTCTGTCCCTGCTTCATCCACCAATCCCTCGCTGCTTGAACGATCAGGCTTCTGCCCATCTTGCCCAGACCGACTATCAGCATACGTGGCTGCCTGTCTCCTGATTCAACCTCCCCTTCAAAGGGTGAATATTCCCTTAGCATGAGGCGAGCTCCTCTTTCAAGCACGTTGAAAAACTCTAGTCTGAACGTGACACCTTCAGCTGCAGCGAACGCCCTTCCGCTAAACAAGTTGCACAGCTCAAGGTCGATGATATGAATAAATGCAGTAAGTGCTCGACCTTTGCGCGATCGGACTAAATCACGTGCATTGAGAGCTATTTCCGCATTGTCCCCATCATCCGCACAGACTGCGATAAGGTATTTTGCCTTATGAACCTTTGCCTTGCGCAGCAGGCTTCTGTCTGTGGCATCCCCGACTAAAACCACTGCTCCTTGAATTCGACAGGGATCAATCAAGGGATTTTCCTCATCCTCTTCGATTACCACAACCCGATACCCATGGTCAAAGAATTCTTGCGTCAGCCGCAATCCCCTTTCCCCCAGTCCGCACACCACTACATGATTCTTAACGAAACGAAGCTTAAATAACTGCCATTGATCGCGGAAGATGGCTAAAAGGGCCTGAATAGCTGCATAACCGGCTACAGCAGGTAAGAGGAATCGAGCCAGCTCAAGCTGCCAGGGAAGAGATCCTTCTACATTGCCGGACTCGAACACGATGAGCTGAATGGTACGATAGAAGATATCCCAGCCGGTGCTGCCGTCCCCGACGGTTGCGGAGTGCCTGCTGAAACCGATATATCCAATAATCAACGCGAAGATCCAGACTCCTCCCACTAACGGCCACTCAATGTCCTGCCAGATCGGATAGAATTTCTTCCTCCAAAACGCTCGGAGACGGTTACGCCACGTATTTTTGGTCCTGTGCCCTTCTTTGGCCATTATTCACCTCTATTCTTTCGGGAAACGGCTCAGCGCAAGGTCAAAATCTTCGAGCAGAGCAAGAGCGCCTGTATAAGACGTCATCTTGTTTCCTCGAGCATCAACGTTTTCCATCACTCCTACCCTGGCCGCTTTTTGTTCTAAAAAACGGAAGTCGACAAGTGTCTCAAAAAGCTTGTCCCATCTGCCCGCATGGGTAAGATGGAAGGGAACCTCGCTTAGAGCGCGAGGAGTGCCCTGCCAGGTCTTTTTTCTCTCCTTTTTCTCGAACTCGATTTCCGGATCCGCCTTGTTTAGAAAGTAATCAGCCAGCACACGCTGGTACCTATCTTCTTCTTTAGCCAGATACTTACTCTTGGCAACATCACCCAGTTCACGATGGAAGAAAGTAAGAAGAGCTGTACCTTCGTGACTCCTCCCAGAAAGATAAGGTTCCAGGTCAAAATAAAGACGTGCCCACACAGCCACCGGCAATTTCATCTCGGGCGGTCTGTGTTTTGCCCTTTTTAGAAAATCTTCGAAAAATTCCTTATCCGAAGACAGAATTTCCAGTAATTCATCCTCAGCCAAACCATTCATCTCGCGGGTGGCGGCCAAATAACTAAAGCAGCGAGAGACCAGCATCTCGCCATGGTCGGCTTCCAACCGTTTAAAGAGATTTTCTTCAATGATTCCTTTTTTGCCATGGCTGAGTTTCACCTCTTCTGTATAGGATTTCCAGCGACGAGCTTCCTCGAAGGCAAGTTTTAGATAAAGGGGCCATCTGCAAGCGGAGAACTTATCAAGAACTTCTTTCCTTTGAAAGTCCTGGAGCTGTCGGCCAGCGTCTTTCATCCAGTGATCGAGCAGAATGCTTCCCTCTTCTAAGCTCAGCTGCTCAAGCTCAAAGATATTATCTGGCGGAAGCTTGTTTCTGAGCGCAACAAGATACTCTCCAGGCCTGGTTGTAACAATGAGACGAACATTTTCTGGTATCTCCGCCGGCAGCCAGGTTAGGCTGCGGGCATTATGTGCCGCTGAAAGTTGATCGAGCGAGTCCAAAAAGAGAATCAGCGGCTTATTTGCTGTAGCCAAGGCCAACCGTTTGGGAAACTCCTCGACAAGCTCTTCAAAGGCTGTGGGGAGAGCTTCTTCTTCGCCATATACTCGGGAAATTTGGCGACAGAGATCTTCAAGCAAAGCCCGACCATCAGATGAATTAAGAGTCGCCCCGATGAAGCGAAAAACAGTCTCCGCTTGAGGGTATTCTCTCCGGGCCTGCTCCAGGGCGAATGCCACCAGTGCTGACTTACCCGAGCCCCCTTCACCGAATACACCAAGAGGATGAGAGTTTTTTCCCGGAATATACTCGCTTATCGTATTTAAAATAGATGTGCGTCCAACAAAGAACTTAGCTCTCTCTTCACCAAAGCTGGTGTGCTCCTCGATTTCCTTTTCTAAGTATGGTTTGGATATGATCTGCTTGATCTCCTCCAAAATAACCTTCTCGAGTGAGTTATAAACATCCTCACAAAGCTTCTGGATATGATCGGTGGTTATCCCGGTGCCAGTCCATCTTGCTTTATATTTATAGTAATTGGCGGGAAGATAATCTTCGAGGCGTTTCTTCAATTTTCTTAAAAGGTCTTCAGCTTTGGTATCCTGTTTGTCATCAACTTCTAGGTCAACATAGTCCTTTGCACTTATATCTTTGTGAAGGTCCTCTATTGTCCTGAAAAAACAAAAGACGTGTTCTTTAGCATCCTTAACGTTTAGAGCGCCGTTTAAAATTTCCTGCTCTGTGGCCGAGGTCACGTACTTAACCAGCCTGTCAGGGCTGAGGTTCATCTTGTCTACAGCTTGAAGCAATATCGAATGGAGATCTTTTTCGACCGGCTTCCATGCCTCAAATTCCTCAAACTTTCCGGTTCGTGGTTGCAGACAGTAAATTGCATCAGGCATGGCATTATCATCGCGTTTATACCAATCAGCAAGCAAGTTCTTGGCGTCAGGGTCTTTGATATGCTGCTCGATCTCTTTAAACTCATCTTCCGGAATCTCCTCCGGCAGTGGACGCCAGCCATAACGATCGCCCAGAAGCAAGATGAAATTTGGTCGCGGGGAGGTTTTCTGGCAGCGTCTCAGCTCTTCAATGCAGATTCTCATCGTTCGCTGGTCAAGACTGGCTTCTGCCCCAATGCCCCAGCGCAAATCGATTGCCTGGAATTGGCAGTCGTGTTCAGTGCACAGTCTCTTTAGAGCAGGAAAAACTTCTTTCTCCAGGGTTTTCCGCTCCTCTGGAACCTCTCTTTGAAGGGCATTGCGCTCCTCCTGAAGGTCTGTAAAGGTGGAACTGACAAAAATACGGAATGTCCTGCCTAATTGTGCCATTGTCTTATGCTCCTTCTTTCATTCGTGGAGTTCATTGAGCAGCTCTAAGTAGGACGTTATCTGTTCCTCCATGGACGTGCTCAACGGATAATTCTTATACTCCTTTGGGTCAATCCAAACATGATCGCCGTGCTCTGAGCTTAAGTTAACACTGCCACTGATATAATCACAGAGAAAAGTAACGCCGGTTACCCAGAATGGATCTTTGATGAAATGCCATGTCTTGAAAGGACGCCCGACTTCGATATCCAGTCCGACTTCTTCCTTGACTTCTCTCTTTAGAGCTTCTACCAAATTCTCGCCATATTCTAATTTCCCGCCCGGCAGCTCCCAGAGACCAGGATCAAATCCACTTTTTAATGAACGTTGAAGCAGTAAGATCTCGCTGTCTCTGCGAATAATTGCTTTCCCCGCTACCCCTAAAGGTTTTCCCATTTCAGCTCCTTTCCTAAAGTTTTTTTATTTAAAGCTCCCTTCCACAGTTTTTGCACCACCTCATACCGGCTGGATTTTTGTGCCCACATTTTCATGTGATAGTGGTTCGCTGTTCCGATGAAATTTCTTCCTCCTGAGTAGAAGAAGCCTGAGTAGGCTGGTCAGTTCTTGGATGTTCTAACGCTTCCCAGATTCTTTTTTCTTTGGCTTTGAGCTCTTCTATTTTTTTAAGCTGCTCTTTTCTCCAGCTTTCTCTCTCTTCACCGTTAAGGTCAGAAGGAGGATAGTCTAAGTCTTCAAGAAGTCTGGTGTATTGGTATCTGACTTTATAGTCTTTCAGGAGGAGTTCTTTTCTGCTCTCAGATAACTTCTCTTGCTTCTTTCCACCCGCTTTTTTTTCAGGGACATCTTTTTCCCCTGGTTCCTCAACAGCTGCCTTGGGTGCAGCTTCTTTATCCTGAGCAAGAGAGGTCGAGTTAAAACCAACAAGTCGGAGGATGTAGAGGTTTCCGCCCAAGTCTCCGCAGGCGCATATATTGCCTGAGGGGCTAAAGGAACAGCACAACACATTTCCCAGACATGGATAGAGCCCAATGGGCTTACCAGTCTGCACTTCCCAGAACCTTATCGTATTGTCCTTGCCTGATGGACCCCCACCCGCCGAGGCTACCTTCTTCCCGTCAGGGGAGAAGCAGCAATAGTTAACCCTGTCGGTATGGCCATCGATAGTTAGTAACTCCCTGCCTGTATCCGCATCCCAGAGTCTAACCGTTTTATCATCGCTAGCCGAGGCGAGCGTCTGCCCATCCGGGGAGAAGGCACATGACCAGGTTCGGCCGGTGTGGCCCTTCAATACCATGCGCAGCGAGGTGGACTCCCGCAGTCTTGTTTTCAGATGCAGCCAGGGCCTTCCACCTGGAGAAGTCCTTTTCTTAAACTCGGAGGCTATGACCTGCGAAACAGACCTGTCCCCTTCTTCATCATCCACCCACTGGAGACGGTTATAGAGCTGCTGCCACAGAATCTCGGGCCGCTCCCTTAAATTGTGAAGCTCCTGCCTTAGTGTTTTCCCAAAAGCTTCTAAAACCGTTTTCTTTTCAGTGCGGTTCATCTAATGTCTTATCTGTTCACAAAAGATCTCCGGTTTATATCACTTTGTAGCTGACCTCGATACCTTCGGAATTGGCTATATTGTCAAGGAGCTCTTTTATCTCTTTAGGAGGCTCGTAGCTTGCTATAAGCACGATACTTGCTTCTGCATCCCCGAACTCCTTTTTGTAATCTTCGCTCCTACTAAAAGCGATGTAGTTTTGGATCTTTTCTCTCAGCTCATCCTCCATCCAGGGGCTGCTTCCCCACTCTCGAGCTTCGCACATGGCTAAGACTATTTTCCCGCTCGGGTCTTTTGCAACTATGTCTATCCTGTGTGGTTCAGAGACAGTCATTTCTTCTCCTTTTATGATTTCTTAGGAATATCAAAGCTCCCTTCCGCAGTTTTTGCACCACTTCTCACCTATTGGGTTTCTGTGCCCACATTTGCAAGCAATTGAGGCTGATTCCGATGAAGTAATCTCTTCTTGTTCCTTCTCAATAGTCTGAGGCTCTGATTTCACTTCTTCTTTAGAAGTCTCAAGAATCTGCCCGGATTCAAAATTCTCAAGAGTCTCCCAAATTTTTTGTTCTCTGGTTTTAAGTTTTTCTATTTTTTTAAGCTGCTCTTTTCTCCAGCTTTCTCTTTCTTCTTCTGTAAGATCGGAAGGAGGATAGTCTAAATCTTCAAGGAGACGAGTCAATCGATGTCGCACTCTGTCTAATTCATCAAGAATTGCTTCTCTTGTTTTGGGACGCTTTTGTTCTTCAAAGTCTAGGCTTTGATCTCTGACGCTTTCTGCTACCTCACGCTTTGTCTCATCAACAGCAGAATCTTCCTCTTGAGCGAGTTTTGAAGTGTCTGCGTCAAAACCATAAAGCTTGAGGATATAAAGCTTCCCACCTTCACCTCCGCAGCAGATATGATTATTCAACGGGCTGGATTTAACACATGTCAGGCGGTCACCTGTGGGTAGGAGTATTTTCTCATCACCGTTTAAAGAGTCCCAGAGTCTCAAGGTTCCATCCTCTCCCGCTGAGATTACATGCCTACTATCCCAAATAAAATCACAAGATAGAACCGCTCCGCGATGTCCTTCCAGAGTTTTAACTTCCTGCCAGGTATCCGTGCGCCAGATTTTAACTCGAGAATCACCGCTTGCAGACACAATGAAGCGTCCACAAGGACTAAAGATGCAGCGTGAAATTGGTCTCGTATGACCTCTAAGAATAGTAACTGTTTCTCCCGTGGTGACTTGTCGAACTGCTATTGTCCCATCTCTTTCTCCAGAAATAATAAGCTCTCCATCTGGGCTAAAGGTACAACATACAGCACCTGAACCAACATCTTCAAAAGTCCTCGATTCTTTTCCCGAATGTACCTCCCAAAGTTTGAGTGTGCTGTAACCACTACAAGATGCTATGTATTTTCCGTCTGGACTAAAGGCACATGAAAATACAATGCCATCCTGTATTTGAAAGGAGGCGACCTTTTCGAGAGTGTCGGAGTCCCAGATCATAAGCACATTCCGAGCGGGGGATACTCCCTGCCAATTAGGCTCGCTGCCAAAGATAGTCATCCCCTCCGGCGTCCTAGGAAGTACATCTCCTCCTCCAGAGGCAATAAGATTTCCCTCTGGAGAAAAGGAACAACACCAAACCGCAGCCTCGTGTCCTTTTAAAGTCTCAAGTATTTTCCCAGTTGCAGCATCCTGTAACTTTAGGTTCATGTCCCAATCACCAAAGACAATGTACTTTCCATCAGCGCTGAAATCACAAGACAAAATAGAGCCACTTTGAGTCGGTGTTCCATCAGAAACGCTGACAGATGAAACCCTCCAGACCTTTAATGTGCCATCAAGGCTTCCTGATACAATATATTTTCCATCGGAAGTAAAAGCACAGGACCTAACCATAGTCGTATGGCCTCTCAACACATTGATTTCTCTCCCAGTTGCAGCATCCCAAAGTCTAACTGTTCTATCTGCACCACTGGAAGCAACTGTTTTTCCATCAGGACTAAATACGCATGACATTACAGAACCACTATGCCCCTTTAGAATTCTGATTACTTCTCCTGTAACAGTATCCCATAGCTTGAGAAGACCATCTTTACCAGAAGTCAGAATTATGTCACTGTTGGCAGTATCGAAAACACATCCCGTAACTGGTCCAGCATGGGCCTTATAAACAGAGATCACCTCTCCTGTTCTTACATTCCAAATCCTAAGTGTGCCATCTTTACCACCTGTCGCGATAGTCCTACCATCGGGACTAAAACTGCAAACCTGTATATAGCCCACATGTCCAACAAAAGTATCGAGCTCTCTCTCAGTAGCCACCTCTAAGAATCGAAGCGATCCATCATTACAACCGAAAGCTATCATGTCACCCTTTGGGCTGAAGCAACAAGAAATGACAGGATTGTCGAGATCTCGTGAGAGACGTAACCTGCCTTCAGCGGATCCTTCCCAAAGTTTAATGCTCTTGTCATAACTTCCCGTTGCAATTAATTTGCCGTCAGGGCTAAAGGTGCAGCAGACGACATCATCAGTGTGACCTTCCAAAGCAACGCCTTCCTTGATTGCGATTTCTTCTGAGGGCCCACCCCTATCTACTTGCCAAAGCTTTAAAGATCCTCCTAAACCTGCTGACACGACAAACCTTCCATCTGGCGAAAATGCACAATCGTCTATTCCCTTAGGATTAGCAGATAAAGTTAAGACAAGAGCCTCCGATTCAGGAAAGAATGTCAGTAACTTCAGCCAAGGAGGCATACCGACACTGCATCGACGCTCGAATTCAGATTGGATGGCCACAGTAACAGGTCCATATTTTTCTTCGGAATCTACCCACTGAAGGCGGTTATACATCTGTTGCCAAACTAGTTGAGGATATTTTTGGAGGTCATATAAACTTAGATTATGAACTTCTCGTTTCAAGACTTTCTGAAATGCTTCTAAAACTGTCGTCTGTTCAGATCGATTCATTGATTGCCTGCTCCCTACCAGAATGTTGAGGCCGTAACCGGGAAAATTAAAAATTAACTAGTATTCACCCAGCTTTCGATTACATAATTTGAGTGCTTTCAGTATGGCAGGATCATCAGGAGATATCTCTTGCGCTCTCTCTAAGTACTCTCTAGCCTTCTGTAAATCACCCCTCTCTAGAGAGTAAATCCCCTTGTTAAACCACGCGACATCATCCTTAGGATTTAGCTCAAGAGCTTTATCATAACATTTCATTGCCTCCCCAGTCATCCCCATCTTCTGAAGCACAACTGCTTTATTTGCCCAAATAGCAGCCCATTTTGGATTGAGTGAAAGACATTGATTGTAGCAGTCAATTGCTTCTTCGTGTCGCCCTAATTTATGCAGTAAATAGCTGCGATTGAACCAGGCTTCTTCCCTCACTGTAGTTGCACTTGCATCATCGGGACAAAGAGAACACGCCTCCTTAAAACATTCAAGAGCACCGTCCAACTTACCTCTTTGTTTGAGGATAGAACCTTTGGCCACAAGAGTAAAAGCATTGATCATATTCCACGCTTTTTCGCCTGTCGTAGGTCTTTCTGGACAGAGAGAAGAGGCTTTCTCAAAATAGCTCAGAGCTCCATCCAAATCTCCTGCATCCTTCCTGCTTATTCCCATCTGCATAAGAGACATAGCCTCCATCAAACTTGCAGTCTCTGAGACACTGGAGCCTATTTTTGTCGAAGAGCCTTTGCTCTTCCGAAACTTTTTAATGAAACCCATCTTCTTACCTCCTTACTTTGTTCCTAGTGATCCATCCAAAACTGCTGTAAGCTTCAACTGCCACCCTGTGATCTGAACCAGACCTTCATTCGTTCTTGATCGTCACGGGCTTCCTCAACAGCCACCCTGGGAAAGATAATTCCACCAATAATCCTGGCTAGGAATATGCCGATTATGTATCCAATCAAAGCCGAAAGCCACCACATCTCCCACCATTGGTAGGTGATATAAAGCAGACCGACTGCAATAATCGGATGGAGAGCAAAGAAGATAAAGCGTTTGATTTTGTTAGGATCGGTTATTAAATCAGGGATAGCCCTTGCCACTATAAACTGTACTAAGAAATAAGTAAAAATAGCTACAGCCCAAGAGCCGATTCGTGTATAGGCATAGATTCCCGCCCCTATAGCTGACAAAAATCCGATTATGGAAAAGATGGCCCTTATTTTTCTGATACGAGTCTTGAGTTCCTCCTTGCGTATAACCGTAGTGATTGGATTGAGTGCACTTATATAGCTTCTCCATCTCCCTGCTTTGGGAGCTAGCGGTTGGATCACCTCCGAAGCAAATGTTTCGGCCATAATATCATTGTATTTGTCAGCCACCTCAGCAACAGTGTTCACCGCTCTTTCAAACTCATTATAGTCAAGGTTTTCCAGCGGTCTCTTTATCTGAAGGTCAACTGTTCCAACTTCCTCATTTATTGCAAACGCGGCGTCTTTAGTCGCGGATAGGTTCAGTGTAAGGAGCTTCCTAAAAAGGGGAAGCAAATTCTCTTCGGGCAGATCAATCACCGGTGAGGAAACCAACAGCAGGTCTTCGTTTGGGATAGCAACAACTGCAACAGGTGCGTTGCCTTTCTGCAGCATGCGCTTATTGTTTCCGTCAAGCTCCCCCCATCCGCCTTGCTTTAAAAATTTGTTGACTTTGTCAACCTGTTTTGAACTTACCATAATAAATATTCGCCTCCCTCTTATATTCTAGATATTTATAGCTTTATTTGAGTTCACGCCCACACTTCCGGCACCATTTGGCCGAGGCCTCATTGACTGCCCCGCAATCTTCACCAAGACAGATCTTTTTGTCTTCACCGGGAGTGGCTAGGGGTTTGGGTGTTTCAGGCGGCTCTTCGTCATGAAAAACAGTCTTTTCCACTGCTTCTTTTTTGGTTCCTTGTTTCTCTTTCTTCTTCTCTTCCTTCTTTTTGACTTGTTTCTTTTTAAAAGTAATTTCACCATTTGTGACAACCAGCTTGACCACATCATGCTCGGAAATTTTGCCCCGGATTATTTCATTTGCAAGAGGTTCCACCACAAAATCTTCGATTGTCCGTCTCAAGGGCCGCGCTCCCATTGTTGGGTCGTAGCGGGCATTTACCAGAAAATCCAGTGCCTTCTCATCAGCTTCAACCTTGATTGGAACCCTCGATAGCATGACTAAGGCAATATTTCGCAGATTCTCCTTACTCAGAGGATTGAAGATAACGACCTCATCAATCCGGTTCATAAATTCCGGGCTAAGTCTCTTCCTCAGCTCCCTCTCTATATCACCGCGAATACTGTCTATGGAAACGCCCTTCTCCTTCTCTTCCTTCGATCTTATATCTACACCAAGGGGACGATACTCACTTATCTTGTCTGAACCGATATTCGATGTCATAATAACCACTGTGTTCCTAAAATTCACTGGTCTCCCCAAACCGTCCGTTAAACGTCCTTCTTCAAGTATATGAAGCAAGATGCGCAAGACTTCTGGGTGAGCCTTCTCGATCTCGTCAAAAAGGACCACTGAATAGGGCTGCTTCTTGACCGTCTCGGTTAACTGGCCTCCCATATCCGAATCAATATAGCCGGGCGGCGAGCCAGTAAGCCGCGAGATCATATGTTTTTCGTAGAATTCAGACATATCGATCTGAATCAAGCGCTCCTCGTCATCAAAAAGAATCTCGGCCAAGGTTTTGGCCAGCTCCGTCTTTCCTACCCCTGTTGGACCCAGGAAAAGAAAGGAACCAATGGGTCTTTTGGGATTTCCAAGCCCGGAGCGAGAGGTCCTGATAGACTGGGCAATTTTAGTTACCGCTTCATCCTGCCCGACGATTCTCTTCTCTATCAATGTCTCCAGCGCGAGAAGTTTCTCGCCTTCCTTTTCAGTAAGTTTGCCGACAGGGATGCCTGTCCATTCAGATACTACCCGGGCCACATCCTCAAACGAGATCAAAACCGATTGAGTAGCTGCCGGTGTTGTCCCTTTGTCCGAAAATAGAGCCCTTCTCTCTTCCTTGGTAAGCTCACCGAGATCTCTCAAGCCATAATAAAGCCTCAGTTTCTTTTGAGAACAAGCCTGGTCAATAGCATCGATAGCCTTGTCCGGTAAATGCCTGTCTCCAATGTATCTTGTGGAAAGTTCCACAGCTGCCTCCAAAGCCTCCTCTAAGATCTTGACCCCATGAAACTCTTCGTACTTTTGCCTGAGACCCCCCAGAATCTCAAGAGTCTCATCCGTTGTTGGCTCTCCAATAAAAACCGGCTGAAAGCGCCGAGCTAGAGCCTTATCTTTCTCAAAATATCTTCGATATTCATCGTAGGTTGTGGCGCCAATACACTTCATAGCACCTTGTGATAGAGCAGGTTTCAGAATATCGGCCGCTCCCATAGCCGCACCTCGAGCTCCCATCAAAGTGTGAATTTCATCAATGAAGATGATAAGGTTGGGGTCCTTTTCTGCCTCTTTGATAAGAGCCTGCAATTTCTGTTCAAACTGGCCTACATACTTGGCGCCGGCAGCGACGACCGCCACCATTTCCACAGTCCGAATCCTTTTCCCCGATAAAGCAGGCGGCACCTTTTCAGAGACAATGACCTGTGCTAAGCCTTCTACAACCGCTGTTTTGCCTACACCTGCATCACCGATTAATATGGGATTATTCTTGCGTCTGCCCGATAAAATCTTCATCATGGCAAGAATTTCGTCCTCGCGGCCAATGATAGGACCAATTGTTCCCTGTTCAGCATCCGCGGTGAGGTCACGCCCGAGGTTTTTGAGTATGCCTGAGGTTTTATCAATTCCAGGCTGCTCGACAGCTTTTCGTTCATCATAAAACTTCTTTGGCCACTCTCCCCTGCGTATCATCTCTCGCAGATTCTGAGCCAATTTTGCCAATTCAGCCCCAGAACTTCTAAGAACACGGGTAGCCACACCCATCTCATTTTCAAAGACACCAATGAGAATATGAGGAGCCTCAACCTTGTCCTGACCAAGCATGCTTGCTTCCCTTTGAGCAGCCTCAAAAGCTTTTTTGGCAGCCGGAGTAAGAGGGCTTTGATGCATTGTCGGTCTTTCTCCTTCACTTATCTCCTGGCGTATCTTTCTAGAGATTTCATCAACATCAATCCCGATTTTTTGAAATTGACGTCGAATGTTCACGTCTTCCAGTTCAGCCACCCCTAAAAAGAGATGATCGGTTCCGATGTAGTCATGCTTTAAATCCCTGGAAATACGCTCAGCATAAGATAAAGCAAGCTTCCCTGATTCGCCAAGATTGCTGATTTTATTCATAATCACCCCGCATGACAGGCAATAATAAGGAGCCTAAAATGAGAGATTTTGACTCCAAAAAGCTAGAAGCAACATTACAAAAGCTGATTATTTCCTTTTTAAAAATATAATAGGTCCTCTGAAAAAGTCAATGATACTAATGAGATTCATTAATTTATTTATGTTATTACAAGCGACGGAATTTATTGCCATATCAAGCTCACCTTTAAGGGTGAGCGGATTAGCTTAGGTCCCACTCTGTTTCATATTGCCTAATACGAGCTCCTGATGGAAGTTGAGGAGCAGGAGGAATATTTCTGATATCCTCTCTGGCTGTTTTTTTGCTGATTCGAGGCGAGGGCTATTTTAACCTGGAAGTCGTATCATTCTCTCTTAGTATTTTGAGCCGTGATGTAATTTCCTGCAGAATTTCCAGGTCCTCAGGATCAGAAAATCGAATGGCTCGATCCATCATATCCACAGCTTTATCTCTGTCTTTGCTAGCGATAGCGTCGGCAATAGCAACGAACACTCGGGTGGCACTCCTCTTGAGCTCAGGGCTTAAAACTTTATAATCCCTCATAATCGGGTTCAAATTTTTGCAGTAATTGGCAATCTTCCTCAAGGATTCAGGATCACCGATTCGTGCCATCCCGTCCAAGGCAAGTTTTTTGAGGTCTTCAGACGGGGCTCCTTCCAATACGGCATGGTATTTCTCCAATGCTTCCTTAAATCTCTTCTGCCCCAACAAGACATCTGCTGAAGAAAGTAAAGTTTCTGCCTTGTTTGATGTCAGGGACACTGTTTTCTCCAAGAGCTTGGCTTCCTCGATCTCGTCTTCCCTTATGACCTCGATGAAGTTAACCAGTGGAGCCTCGTTTAGTCCAGGCTCTTCCTGATTGGAGAGGAATTCAATGGATAGGGTGTTCTCAACGAGCACACCCGTAAACTCCTTCACCACAGCACGATTCTGGGTCCCAGCCTCTGCACGAATGTCGAAATTGTCAATTTCAACCTCCCCTTGAATTTTCACATCGAAAATACGCTGACCCTTTTTATCATCGCCAGGGGCTTTAAAACCCAGCTTTACGGTATAGGAGCCTGGACTCTCTCCCCAAATGTCGTCGATCAACGGGATCTCAAAACGACTCACTCCCACAGCGCCGGAAGTGAAGAGCCAAGGCCGCTTGGATTCCGGTATCGTAACTTCGCGAAAATCCCGATTGAAGAATCCCATGCCTGAAAGGATTTTTTCGTTCAGGTTGAATTTTACACCGTAATTAGGGTAATGATTCTGCGTATAATCGGTGTCGGGATTGGGGTAGGCAAACCATACGATACCCTCATCATCCTTTCTATCGGAGGATGCCCCTAGATTGATGGCAAAATGTTTGACTGGAGTCAGGGGACCATGCGTGATGAACACCGTTCCCTTTTCCCAGCGATCTGGTTTGTGCTTAAGAACGACTGATCCTCTCAGAGGATAAGAACAGGTACAGCCGGCACTTGCCTCTGGAAAAAGCAAGACACCGCTGGCAGGGATCATATTGATCCAGCACCCGGGCCTGATCCCACCAAAAAGTGTAAGTCCGTTATCCTTCTCAAAATCCGTGATAGCAGCACAGGCAGATCGGTAAAAGAGCATGGAGGCAGAGGCTGAGCTGATAGCACAGGTATGTCCGGGACGCAGGTATTCGAATGGAACTTGTTGCCCGCTTATGGGATGGGGTCTTGTTAAAATCTCACCTGTGCGAAGGTCGCACGCCCTGGGCTCGATATAAATCCGCTCGCCCACAACAACAGGCCGCGTCCTGTAATTGTTCGGATGTGACCAGAGAACCTCTCCAGTGTTCGCATCCAGGGCAGTCAGTCGTTTCCAGCGTAAGGTTCCGGTCTTATGCCTCCACGCGTCATGGCTCCCCATGTTGGAAAAAAACAGCAGGACTCCGTTATGGCAGGCTGATGCCAGGGTGTCTCCCCCACAACCGGAAAAGTCCAGGGTTTTTTGCCATTTTATATCTCCGGTCTCGGCATCCAAAGCTATCACAGTGCGGAAATCACGGTTCTCCAAGGGGACGATAAATTCCTGGCTTTCTTCATATTTGCCTTCATCGATTAACCTTTGGGTGTCACGCATTGCCAGGGATTTTTGGGTCTGATTGACATCACTCTCAGCGAAGAAGATCTTATTATTTCCTTTGCAAATAGTGATATGGGCGATCTTTTTTCCCTGATATTTCCACTTCAATTGACCTGTTTCCGGGTTCATGGCAAAGATGAGGTCGCTGAACAGGATACGATCTGTCAGTGCTCCTTCCCTAAGTTTATAGTTTTCCCAATCAGGGAACTCGATCATCTGTCGCCACAACGCCCCAGATCTTTTGAAATCCTCAAGGAGGCCATCGCTGGGATCAGGATATTTTTGCCTCAACGCTTCGTATTGATCTAGGAACTCGAGTGGAATCTGATCAGGAGTTTTCCACTTTCCTTCCTCAACCAGGGCGTTCTTCAACGCAAAATATTCATGGTTTAGAGCCTGAGCCCGGGAACCGAAAAGATGGGTATCAGTAGCAGAGACATGGGCCCAGCGGAAGGAACTTTCAGCCGGAGTGTCTGGAAGGGGGAATTCTGCAAGTTCTTCACCGCTGGCAGGATCCAGCCGATAACACCTGTCAAACGCACCGATAAAAAGGCCCTTTTTATTTACCGAGAAATTACCTCCGTCCACATCTGCCCGGGCGCGAACCGCACCTGCCATATCCTTCTCCCAGAGAAGAGTGCCGTTATAGGCATCATAGGCCATGACAAACTCCTCCCCCTGGATAAACAGACGTCCATCCAGCGCTAAGGGGCTTTGCGCCTTTGCATGACGATCCAGCATCTTCTCAGAACCTGGCTCTCCAAACCACAGAATTCCCAACGGACCTTTGACCAGTTTATCGCCTGAACAGGCTGTATTTCCTGGATTGCCGTACTCCTCGGTCCATTTCCCTGAACCTTCTAATCCTCCCCGGGTGAAAAACACCCATGAGTCCGATTTGCATGTTTTAATTTGGTCACCAAAGGCAGCCACTCCTCCATGGGGTTTGAGTAGGCGAAATACCTCCTCTGCGGGCTGTTCAATCTCTCCTCGGGTCAATATCTTCTCTGAGACGACCAAGTTGGCAAAATAATCAGGAAGTGTTTCCAATTTCCAATCTGCAACCACCAAACGGTGGCCGTAAAAGCCGGTTGTAAAAAGTTTTTGCCTGATAGATTGAGCTTTCTTTCTGTTTTCAGTGAGGCCAACGACGTATAATTCGCTTGCTTTAGCCAGTTCGAGTGCCAGCCCTCCCGTTTCACATCCCATGACTAGAGCATATCCTTTTTTGATGCCTGTTTGCTCGATGATGTCCACGGCTGTCGAATGGAAAAACTCCTCTTGCTTTTCATGTTCAAAGAAGACCGGTCTTTTCTCCGTGCTTATTGTCTCTGCGGAACCATTCTCATCTTGAGAAAAGCATACAATACTGCCCTTATCTGTACTCACCAATAAGTACCCGTCAGCAGCAGAAAGTCCCTTAACAGTCCCCTCTATGGTCGTGCGCCAGACTTCCTGGCCGTCTTTTCCATCGAGAGCCAGCAGGAGACCTTCTCCGCCAGCATAGATATACTCACCGACCAGAATGATGGTACTCAACCCTTTCTGAAGATATTCCCAGTCGAACAACTCGGGTTTGAGCAGATCCTCGACTTGTGCCAGGTCGTTTAACATATCAATGAGGCTGTTCCTTTCCCGATCGATTCTCTCGGCAGTTCGTTGATCGGCGGTTGCCAACCGGTCTGACAGGTCTCGAAGTCTCGCCCAGAGTTGTTCACGCCTCTGTCGTATATCGCTGAGCTGGCTTTTTTGGAGTTCAACGTATTTTTCTCGATTGAGGGCATAAATCCCGGCTTTGGTCAAAGCAAAGGAAGTCCAGGGAGTCACAACCAAGTCTATGCCTGGGAACCAGGCGTGCATATCTTCTTTTCTTTCTCCTGTTTCGCCTTCATACACCGCTTTGGCGGGAACGCCCGATAAATCTACTCCTGCGATGAGATTTTCCCGATCAATGACGGTCCAGGTGCCTCCGATTTTTCCACGCGGTTCCAAATAATAGAGGAACTCGCCACTCTTTTTATCAAAAGCTGCCGGCATGGCCCGGCTGGAGGGAATATAGAGTATGCTTTCAGAGCAGACGAGATATCCCTGCGGGGATATGCCTCCAAAGATGAGCTCGTGTTCTTGATCGCCTATGGTGTCGTTTTTCCAGATAATGGAGCCATCTCTGGCATCAAGGGCACAGATATAGATTCCTTCAAACGGAAAAACACCAGCACCAAAATAAACTACATCTCCATCTGTAAGAACATTCGTACGGATCGGCCATAGTGAAATCATGCTGCCGTTCCCGATCACCTTTTCCTCTGTAGGACCAGCACGGTATTTCCAAAGGAGTCTACCGTTTTTCGCATCCAGGCAGTACACATATCCATCGTCAGAACCGAAATAGACACGGCTTTGGAAAAGGGAAGGCGCATAACGGACCGGCCCTTCTGTAGAAAAATGCCATTTTTCCTTCCCGGTTTCCATATCCAGCGCATGAACGCTGTGGTCCAAGGAGGAACCAAAATAAATCGTCCCATAAGCCATGGTGGAATGAAAGGCATTGTCCATCTGCATCCTTTGCATTTCCTCTCCTGGTTTAGGCCAAGCTGGTTCGGGCGCCTGTTGGGATTGACGAGTCCAGCACAGAGCAAGCGGAGGGGAAAGGGTTTCAGGCGAATATCCGGTGTGCCTGTTATCATATCGGAACGTCCTCCACCCTGGAGTGGTTTTTTCTTGGAATTGGCAGCCGTCGATAAAGGCAAAAATGATGAATAACACTATGATTAAGATGCACTGTATATGTGTGTGTCGAAACCTAACTCTCTTCTCTGATCTTTTGAATAATGACATGGATTTTAACCTCCAGTATGATCTCGATTACTTTTTTTATCTGAAATAATGCGGCCCTTGTCCAGGAGGATTATTCGATCGGCATAGAGGTCACAGTCGTGACCATGTGATACAACAATGATCGTGCATCCGTCTCGATGAATCTCTGCCAGGCATTTCGCAATTTCAACAGCATTTTGAGGGTCAAGATTTCCAGTGGGCTCATCGGCCAGTATGAGATCTGGTTTTTTAATCATAGCCCGGGCTATGGCAGTGCGCTGCTTTTCACCCGCGCTGAGTTCTGCGGGATAATGACTGGCCCTGTCTTCCAGATTCAAGAGACGAAGGAGCCTCATGGCCTCACCCCCATATCTCTGCTTTTCCGAAGAGTCTGTTACTGTCGGTAGCAAGGCATTCTCCAGTACGGTCAGATAAGGGATCAGATGAAAAAGCTGAAAGACAAATCCAATTTTTCTCGCCCTGAACCTGGTGAGTTTTTTCTTATCCAAGGCATAAATATCCTGGTTATCAACCTTAATTCCGCCCGAAGTAGGATGGAGCATCCCTCCCACAGATAGCAGCAATGTGGTTTTTCCACTCCCGCTGGGTCCTCGAACCACCACGAATTCGTTCTTAGGGATGGAAAGATCCACTCGATCGAGCGCCTTGATAATCAATGTATTCCTACGGTAATGTTTGCTCAGCGACTGCAGAACAATCATCGATTAGTTTTCCCTTAATGTTTGAGCCGGATCCTGATAGATCGCAATCAGAGTGGGGATGAATACGCCAGCAGCAGATACTAGAGAAGCTCCTAGAAAGGTCAGTCCTAGAAGTTCCATGGAAGGTCTGATGGATTGAGCCGTGATTTTAAATATCTGCGGACCGATTATGATCGCTAAAGCGGTTCCGATTCCATAACCGAAGGTAGCCGCAATCATTCCCATGACCAAGGATTTACCGAGAAAAAGGAATGCGATTTTCCCAGAACTGAAACCAACCGCGCGCATGATGCCGATTTCTTGACGTCGATCCCGGACGTTCAAGAAAGCCAGCACGCCGATCCAGGCCATGACCACCAGCAGGACCAGGGGAAAGACAAAGCTGAAGTAGCGCTCTGCCATATAGCGTTGATTTTGACGGGCAGAAGCGATAGAGCGCATCAGAATGACCTTGGTACCGGGGAGGGCCGCCTTAAGCTGTGTGCGCAACTGATCGAGTGAATGTTGCTGGTCATAAATGCCGCTACAGAGACATTCGAGTGCTCTGATTTCGTTTATCCGGTTTTCCAAGTTCAGGATGGCTTGGGCATCCTTGAGATGAACAAAAATGTGGATATCGTCTTGACTTCCGGTCTCAGAAAGGCAGCGGGCGATCTTTAACTGCCGGTTATTTATTTCAATGGTATTTCCTGGATTCAGGTTAAAATTTCTGGCCAACTCAAAGCCTATGTAGGCTGTGCCCAGTTCGATAGAAAAGGTCATCTTGGTGCTGCGTTTTCCAGGGGGAATGACCTCCGGAGCCATCCCGGTCAGAATGACGTCATGATTCTTCCAGAGAATCTTTTTCTGGAGAGTGGCGGTTAGATGGTTATAAGAGATTCCTGGATAAACCGCCAGATCATTCACATACTGCTCTGGCAGAGTGTACTCTGAATACCCGTTTACCCAGAATTTCTCCATATTGGTCTCTGCAGGAATGACTCGAAGATTAAAGCCGATATCCCGCATCAGTCTCACAGTTTCCCGTTTTGATGCCTGACCGGACGAGAAAAAAGCCACAAACAGGGAAACCGCTGCTACTATGGCGAGCAGACCAAATAGAAAATTGAGCTTACGGTATTTGATTTCTTGCCTGATGAGCCGGAGAACATTCATTTCCGCATCTGTTTGGCCCGAAGCCTGATGTATACTGCTCCCGATAACAAAATCAAGATCAGGAATCCCCCCAGGATCAATCCCAGAGATGTCTGAAAACCAGAATCGGTTGATGGAGGTGTCTGTGAGTTAAGCGCCCAGGCTTGGGCAGGAGAGATACGAGTCGAGCCGAACTTTTGAGCAAAAGTTATGGCCCGCTCACGGTAGAGGCTGATTTCTCTCGGCGACCCGTTTAAGGAATCCATGTTTTCTTCATCAAAGTTGTTGGTGGAGAGGATGCCGGCGATTTCCCTCAGAATCATGGGATTCTCTGCATCGAATCCGAGGTGTTTCACAACTTCTGCCTGCATCTTTTCGTCCCAATTGGCGGGAAGACGACGGCCCATCAATCCCCGCTTATCCAGGCCACAATCGCAGGAAAGACCGAGGAGAATAAGCATGTCGACTAAATCGGGAACGGTCAGATCAGCAGCAATGATGGGATTGTAAAGAATACGTCCCCTGCCGAAAAGCACGACGATGTGAGGCTCTAGGAGATCTTCTTCATTTATATCCAAACTCCACAAGAGTATCTTTTCCTCGTTAAATATTTTCGGGGATAGAATAATTATATGAGGGGGATTCTCGATGCGCTTGGGAAGCTGGCTCATCATGGAGGAGATTTTCCGGCTTGCCTGTTCAACGGTCTCCAATGCTAACCGGTTTTCCGCTGGATATTGTCCTTCAATGAGTAATATCACAGCAAAAGCCTTGACGATGTTGTCTAAGATTTCTTCCCGTACGGAAGAGGTGAGAGTTCTGTCCAGTTCTAACCAGATGGATTTTTTTATCCGGCCTTTGTCAGGAAGGGGAAGATGGAGTGATCTTTGGTCAGGGGAAACAAGTATTAGTGCCGGCAACGACTCGATATTCCAGAACCGAAAATAATCCATTGCTCTGGAGTCATTTTGATTGGCGATATTGATGATTTGGACTCTTATATTGCTGTACTGGAGAGAAAGTTGCGAAACCTCCTGGAAGTACGAGATGCTTTCTTCCTGAATATCATCACCCACATAAAAATAGAGCCAATAGGGCTGAGGATCGAGATCCACGAACCCTGCATCTCGGATGTTGTACTCACAGAGAAAAGCGAGTGAGACCATCAACAGGATGAGGACTGCAAAACAGAAAAGCTTTTTCATTTTAGTGCTTATCTCCAGGAATTAATATCACAACAACGGGTATACATCAAGCTGATAGTATGTTACGTGAATTATTAAAATGAAGATAGGAAAGTAATGAGAGTTATCTGGTTTTTATACGATGTTGCCGTCGAGCAGATTGATTGTGCGTTGGGAGTAGGCAGCGATGTCGGTGTCGTGGGTCACCAAGAGGATGGTCCGCCCCTGCTTCTGTAGCTCGACGAAGAGGCCCATGATCTCAACGCCTGTCTTCGTGTCGATGTTGCCTGTCGGTTCGTCAGCCAGAATCAGCAAAGGATCATTGGCTAATGCCCGTGCGATGGCCACGCGCTGCTGCTGTCCCCCTGATAGTTCGGTAGGCCGGTGGTGCTTCCAGTCGACGAGACCTACCATTTCCAGCAGCTCTAACACGCGCTGCCGCCGCTTTTTCCCCGGTTTGCCGTTGAAGAGCATGGGCAGCTCGATATTTTCGTATGCCGTGGCGTACGGGAGCAGGTTGAAATTCTGGAAGACAAAACCGATCTTCTGATTCCGGATCGTCGAGAGCTGGTCGAAGTTGAGACCAGCCACGTTTTTCTCTTCAAAGAAGTAAGAACCGTCGGTCGGTGTATCCAGGCAGCCGATGATGTTCATCAATGTCGATTTACCCGATCCGGAAGGACCCATGATCGAGACGAACTCTCCTGCTTCGATGTCGAGGGAGATTCCCTTCAGGGCTTCGAGCGAGACTTTCCCCATCTTGTATATCTTTTTTATGTCTTTCATCTCGATCATTGCAGTCTCCTATTCATAGCGAAGGGCCTCGATGGGATTTAGACGCGAGGCACGCACGGCCGGGAATATCCCTGACAAGAAGACGAGCGTTCCCAGGATCAAAAGGAACAGGATCAGAATATCCAGGGAAAAGATCGGCCGCAGCAGGTAGGTCTGGATGCCAGTGATTTCATAGCTTATGGGAACGAGCCGCGTCAGTCGAACGATAGTGTAGGCGATGGCGGCTCCCCAAAATGTTCCTTTAGAAAAAATGAGGACCGTTTCCAGCAGAAATTGAAGGATGATATGCCGGCGCTTGGCGCCCAGAGCCATTTTTATCCCGATCTCGCGCGTCCGCTCTTTAACCAGTGCGTACATGAGATTTGTCACACCCACAGCACCGATGAGAAGGGTCAGGCCGCCGATGATGGCCAGAAAAATCTCAATGCCCATGAAAACCTTACCAGCGACCTCTGCCTGTTCGATGGTATTCCATATGCCCAGAGCATAGTCATCCTCAGGGTCGAAGCGATATTTTCTGCCGAGTATCTGGCGGATGCGCCGCTCCACAATCTGGTTGTCTTCGGGCCGTTTCGGTTGTATGTGAATGCGGTCGATGTAGAGCTGGGTATGGATACGGGAGAAAGCGGAATGGGGGATATAAACATGGTCGGCATCGAAGCCCTGATAGGCTGAGCTCTGGAGCTTTTTCTTCATAACTCCGATGACCGTGAAAGGAATTCTGTTGATGATGATTTCTCTGCCCACAGGATTTTCCGTATCGAAGAGGTTATTTGCCATGTTCCAACCCATGAAGGCGACCCGACGCCCGGAACTTTCATCCTCTTCATTGAAGAAACGGCCCCCGCTTTCTGCGATCATGGAGCGCATGATCCCGAAGGCAGGACCGACGCCGCAGACATTCCGGTTCGTCTCCTTGTTATTTCCGGTGATAGTGAAGTAGTCGTTGGACTCGGGTGATATCAGCCCGATCTCTGGGATAAGTGCGGTGAGGAGCGGGATGTCGCCAGGGTAGATCCGGATGCGCCTCCCCTTGGGAAGTCCCTGATAATCTTTGGAGGTCTGGCCGCGGTAGACCATGATGAGATTGTCACCCAGGCCTTTAAAGCTGATGCGGAAGGAATTGCCAAGCCCGCGGCCAAAGGACATGAGGAGAAGAATAGAGAGTGTGCCCCAGGTGATGGCGAAGGTTATCAGGGCGGTTTTCTTTTTCCGCTTGCGAATCTCTCCTACAAAGAGGTTAAGAAGCTGGGCTCTCATATCTTATTTCCTCAACGCCTCGATAGGATTCGTAGATGCGGCTCTCTGCGCCGGCTTGGTCCCGGAAATGATTCCGATGATAAGAAGGATCAAGACTGTGACCACACCGACCGCGGGATTGATATAAGGTGCACCAACGTATTCCTGGATTTTTTCAGCAGGGATGGCTTTCAGCACCAGAGCAGCAAGCAGGAATCCGAGACCGCCTCCTATTAAAATGATGGTCAGAGACTCGGCAAAGAACTGCCAGAGGATGTGCCTCCGCTTCGCACCCACGGCGAGCTTGATGCCGATTTCTTTGGTGCGTTCTTCGACCACTACCAGCATGATGGAAGCCACTCCTACGCCTCCGACCAACAGGGTAAAGGAACCGATCAGTCCAAGAAAAACATTGAAAGCCACGAAGAAGATCGAGAAGGATTTCTCGAACTCGGTCCAGTCCCATACAAAAAGGGCATCTTCATCGTCTGGCGAAAATCCTGCCTGATCCCCCAGATGCTCTCTCACTTGACGTATGAGGGATTTGGAAGCTGCCGGATTTCTCGGCTGGAAGATGAAGCTACCTATGTATTTATCGCCGTATAGCGCAGAGTAAGTCGACCAGGGAAGGAACACACAGTGCTCATCAAACTGACCGCTGAAATTGCTTGTCTGGATTTTCTTCTTCATCTCCCCCACCACAAGGAAGGGAATTCCTTCGATGAAGACAGTCTGGCCCACAGCTTCAGCATCGTGGAAAAGATTTTCTTTGATAGTATTCCCGAGCACACAAACACGGCGTTTGAGAACCATGTCTGTATTGTTGAGGTAGCGTCCCTTACCGGCAATAACATTACGGATATCTCCATATTCCACTGTCACTCCACGCACAGTATTGAGAACCTCCTCCCGGCTGTGGCGGATCCTGCGGCTCGCAGTGAATTCAAAGGACATCCTTTTTATTCCAGGGATCTTCTGACCAGCGAGGATGACCTGCTCCGGAGTCAGGCGGACACGTCGTCCCTTTGGGATCCCTTTATAAGGCAGCGTTGTACTCCCAGGAAAGGCGATAACGAAGCCCTGCCCGACGCCCCGGAATGACTTCATATTTTCTTTGTGTACGGCTGTGCCGAAGGCAAGCAGGAGAACGACAGCAAAGGTCCCCCAAACGACACCTGAAAGGGTTAGCGTAGTACGGAGAGGCTGGCGGCTCAGATCCCGGAAGAGGTTGCGGAAGAAAGTGAGGATCATTCGATTTCTCGTGGCGGACGCTCGACGATGAGGTCACCTTCCTCCAGGCCTTCCAGAATCTCGATGTTCAGCCCATCGGAAAGACCGGTTTTCACATCGACTTCGCTGATGATTTCTTCCTGTTTGATTTCAACGTAGCGCCTTTCGCCCTCTGAGAGGATCAACCGCTCAGGGACGATCAGGACACCTTTATGCTCCTGGATTTTCACGTAGGCTGTAGCAGAGTATCCTGCTCGAAGGATGATGCCGGGCGCCTCACCGAGGAGAATTTCCACATCAAATAGAGTGGCATTGCCCTCTTTTCTAGCCTTGGGAAAAATGCGCTGGAGCGTTCCACGGATTTTTTTCTCTGCCAGGGCCCCTATCTGAATCTCGGCCTCCATGCCTGGCACGAGTTTCCCGACATCAATCTCATCGACCGTGCCCTTGAAAAGGATATCTTTCATATCGGCCATAGAGCAGAGTTCTGTTCCTGGCTGAAAATTGGTCAGTGGTACGACAGGGTCGCCCTCATGAGAGTTGAGGGAGAGCATGATGCCGGAGATAGGAGCTTTGATGATCGAGTCGATATTGCGGTTGGACATCTGAATCCGACCTTTTTCCAGAAGCTCGAACTTCTCTTTGGCCACGCGATGACGCAGCCGCGCCTCATTATATTGAGCCTCGACAGACTCCATATCGGACTGGGAGATAAGGCTCGACTGGAACAGCTGGGTTTTGCGATCCCGTTCGCTCTGGATTCTCGTCAGGGTCACTTCGGCCACTTCCATGTTGCGGCGGGTTTCGACATACTCGAGAGGCGTGGGATTGGGCGAGATATTGAATAGAGGACTATCTTTGGTGACGGAATCTCCGACTTTAAACAGTACCTCAGAAACAATGCCGGATATCGTAGATTTGACCTTGATTTCTTGCTCGGGCTCGAGAGTTCCCACGGCCAGGGCTTTTTCGGATATATCTCCCCGCTCGACCGGGACGTATTTCAGCTCCTCATCTTCATTTTTCCCTCCCGATAGGACGACGATAATAACGGCAAGAATCAGCACAATTATGATGGGAATAATGATTTTTTTCTTCATAGCTCCACCTTCAAGAATAAGGATTCATTTTAATACTTCCTACGAAAAAACAGCTAGAAAGGTTCAAACATAAAGTGTCCAGGAGGGTCTGACCTACCTACATTCCGCGGAATAGAAATAACGCGATAAAAACAGTATAAAATCAACAATGAGATAAATCTCATATTACAAAATGGCGCATATTTAGAGTCACGTTAAATTGTGACCATATCGTGACCACCCTAGATGTACTTTCCCGCACCTAGGTATACCTCCACATACCTAGACAAAATTCCGTAAATTGTTGAAAAGATTGACTATTACTTTAGAATCAAGGACTTAAGAAAAATGATGAAATCGGATCCGGAGTCCGTCGCTCTATCCCCCTGAACTACAGGCTTACATGTAAATAATTTGAGAATTATTCTCTAATCAAACAGGGTTTCACTGTTTGCCGCCTCAAGGGCGAGCGTATAGATCAATCTGGCCGCCTGCCACACTTTATTATAATTTATGGTATCAGCATCATCGCTGGCTTGGTGGTAATCCGGCGGCATGAATCCCCG
>Ga0209427_10000120_pt1 | contig 71456 bp, 64 predicted proteins | sample DeeMarSWOR136_30_FD_187465 | JGI IMG/M metagenome (GOLD analysis project Ga0209427, IMG submission 187465) | Marine sediment microbial communities from White Oak River estuary, North Carolina - WOR-1-36_30 (SPAdes) (version 2) | ecosystem: Environmental > Aquatic > Marine > Intertidal zone >... | reverse complement strand
TTGAACGCTTCCTGTTGCGCGCGCACATTTCCCGCCACCCGGGACCCGATCCCGGTAATGGTGATGAGACCGACTCCGATCGTCACCAGAAAAGTCATCACGACAATGACGATGATCAGCCCCGAGCCTCTTTCTTGCCTGATATGCCTTGGTCCTTTGTGCAGTCTGAATGCTTTCATTGTCTTCACTTTTCCCTTATTATCTCGATCCTGTGTTGTATATACTCAAGGAAAGATTCCTCATATTGGCTGTGGATTCCATCAGGAATCTTTTGTGTTTGTCGTCCAGGCCGCTTCCCGGACTGTTGGCTATCGAAGGCCTTCTGTACAGATGAAGGTTGTCCGGAGGATTGGCGCCTATGCTCACAAAAGGATTTTCGGTCCTTCCCAAGACCCAGATTCTAATCTGCCGGATTCGGCTGATCAAAGCGAGATCTCCTGTCCAACTGGCCTGCCAATCCATAAAACCGTCTAACAGACCATCGTCATCCGCGTCCCCGTTGTACTGGAACTGCAGGTTCTCGACGTTTCTGGCCAAAGGATAATGGATACCATTCATATTTAGATATAGGACTCCTGCCTCGCCGTTTCCGATGTATCCTCTCTCTCCTGCAGTCAAACCGGGATAATTCCCGGTGACATCCAGCCAGTACTCTTTGACATTGACGAAAGAAATCAAACCGCCGTCGTAATCATCGGCACTCGGGCATGCCTTGGGGTAATTCGCGGTTAAGCCTCCAGGAGGGTTTATGTAAGGAGCCAGCCCGGGCGAAAAATTGAATCTCTCGTTCGTTCCACCCGCATCATGGGTCACGTGTGTGATCTCCCTTATTTCGCCGTATTGACAGCCTGAATCCGGATTGGGCAGGATGATGGCAACCATCCCCTCATAAAATTCATCCGGGTAGGGATTGCTCTCGAAACTCCAGTCATCCACGGTCAAATTAGCTGCCGATCCCTGATAGTTATGGACATCCATGTTCAGAGGATCATCCAGGTTTCCCATCACTTTCAGTCTATCGGGTTGAACGACTGCTCCTTGATTCTCGTTATCCACGCCTTCCAAGACATAGCCGTAGAATTCGAGCGGGAGCCCTGCTCCAGCCATGCGAACATCTCTGGAGATGAAATACATCGATGTCCGCACATCATGCTGCATCTCGGCGTACTGCTGCTGGTCCACAGCAATCTGGTTGCTCTCCCTGTATAGAGCCAGTGTTGCCAGGACCACAATCAATAAAACTACGCTTCCTACCAAAAGCTCCACAAGGGTGAAGCCCCGGCGGGTTGCCCTGCATTGGTATTGTTTTTTGGTTTTTGATTTTTTTTCTTTCATCTTTCTTTTCTTGGCTAAATTTTATTTATGTCAGGATTTGAACCATCAAATCCTTATCTGAGTTCTATCGGCTGATGAGTGTGCTCATGTTGGCCTTCACATCATATTCCCGTGGATTTTGGGTGAGCAGGGTTGCATCCGTGTTGAGCTGTTCAGCCGAGAAGACCAAAACTCTCATCTCCCAAGAAGCGCCATTCGATAGAATCTCGGTGATCCTGCGGAAATCAATCGTTCCGTCGTAGTTGACATCGACCTGTTCATCCAAGGGATTGGAAACCAAAGCGTTCAGCTCATCGGCTGTCAGGTTTCGGTGCGAATCGATCTGCTGTTGCGCTAAAAAAGTCGCATTGGACATCCTTTCTGCACGTGAATTGGTCAACACGCCATAGGTAAAGAGTTGAGCCAATCCGAGTAAAGCAATCGCCACTATGGCGATCCCGATCAGCACTTCGATCAAAGAAAATCCTTTTCTCTTGTGTAGCTGACCGCTTTTTTCCTGATAACGACAAAGGCGAATTTTTTTTATTATTTTCATTTTTAACTTCCTGTCTTGAGATAATGTATGGAGCCTCCTGCGTATACAGTGATAACCCGCAGGTCAGGCTGGCCATATCCTTTCAATTTATCGCTCTGGAGATTGAGGGTGTTTTGATCGGTGTCGAAGTTGGTGACAAATCCGATCGGAGAAAAGACCACACCCTTGTCCGGCGTCCCCACTACATCAGGATAGTTGATCAAGGTGTTGAATTTTGTCGGGATCTCTTTCCGAATGAAACCCGGCAGCGTGTTCCATGTCCCTGGGGTTACCTCTCTTTCGATAAAGTAGCACCACACCTGCCCGTCATACAAAAATCCAACTCTGTGGTTAAGTTTTGTCTTTACGGCTTGAAATTTTGCCTGCTGCATAGTGGTTAGAATATCCCTAGCCTTATTCTCCAATCCCCGTGTTTCCAATGTGTTCATGATGCTGGGATAGAGTGCAGCAAGAATCAGCCCCACGATCCCGATGACAACAAGAACCTCTATGAATGTGTATCCCGTTGAGGATAATGCCCTTTTTCTCTCCGTCCGCTGAGATGATTTTTTTACGGTTGTTTTTTTAAAATCATTTAGTCCCATTTTTCAAATGTCCTTATGGTTTTTCCTTGCTTGAGTAATCCTCTTCCTTTCATTTTCTCTGCAAGGTATCAAAAATATACAAAAGGTATTATGCCTTTTATATTCAATAGCAAGTTTTATACCAACACCCTTCTCTTTTAAGATGTTGACATCAAAGAAAATAACCGTATTGATCGGTTTTTTTCTCGATATTTTGCCAATTTTTGTCATATATCCGACAAAGATTGCACTTTCATACTCTCTGATCACCTGATTTACTCTTACTATTAGATAAGACCATCCCTAATGTCCCGTCAATAACCACAAAAGATGATAAAAGAGGTGATTTTTCCACCTTCTTACTCACCTCCCTGTTGAAATCCTGCCACCTCCACCGGCTAATCTTGCTTTGCGTTCTCGACGCGGATTTTCCTTCCTTTTAGTCGTTTGTCCAGTGGTTTTTTTGACTCTGCTTCCTCTAATTTTTTCTAGACTATCCCTATACGCGGCTGCAGGTCCACACCCGTGATGAATCAAACGCCAGATGATCTGACGAAGAATCCTATAAAATGGCGAAGCGAGAATCACATACAAAGCGCAGAAGCATTGAATTTTTGCCCTTTATATGGTATTGGTTTTACAGATGTTATCTGAAAAAAGGGCTATTTATCTCCCGATAATCCTGATCTTCATCTTTTTCCTCGGCGTCTCACTATTCATCAATTTCTCGACCATTCATGAGCAGTTTCTTTTTGCTGATCAAGCCATCTACTACTCCATGACCCAGAGCCTTGCTCAGGATGGAGATATTGAATACGAAAAAAAAGACCTGATCAGATATCATGAGGATTTTTCTTCAGGCCCTCTGGGCATTTTTCTAAAAAAGGGCAAAGACGGAAAACTATTCTATGCCAAATCCTTTGCCTACTCCTTGTTCGCTGCCCCTTTCATGAGATTATTCGGTATAAACGGAGCCTTTGTGTTTCACGCCCTCCTCCTTCTGCTCCTGTTGCTTATGGGACAGGCCTATTTTTCGCAGTCCAACTCCCCACCAATTTCACTTCTTATCGTTCTTACCTTCTTGTTTGCCTCAGTGGCTGGTGTGTATTATCTTTGGATTTCACCTGACTTTTTCAACCTTTTCCTGGTCTTCACCATCCTCTTCCTCTGGCTGTACAAGCATAAAAGTCGAGAATCAAATAACAAAGAAAAACAAACGGGAAAGCTCCGATCTTTCCTCCTTTCGGATGGAACAGACTATCTTGCAGGCTTCCTCGTGGGTTTGGCGGTTTTTTCCAAGCCTCCCAACATCGTGCTGCTTGGACTTCTCGTTTTCCATTCCGTCTTCAAAAAAAAATTTCTTAAGTCTTTCTTCATCATCCTCGCCTTCTTCATTGCCTCTGGAATTTTTTGGGGAGCCAATTACACCATCACTGGCGACTGGAACTACCAGGGAGGAGAACGAAAGAGTTTCTACTACGCCTATCCTTTTGAAAAGGCAGATTTCACTTTTGATTCCATCCAAACAATCGCAATGACCTCAGAAGGATACGCACAAAAGCACCTCTTTCCTGCCAAGTTTATTCCATACAATCTTTTTTACTATTTCTTTGGACGGTTCACAGGAGTAACTTGGTATTTTTTCCCTGCTTTCCTGTTTCTCGTTTTCTTTTTTATAGAGAAGAAGAAATTGTGCCAGTGGCTGGTCTTTACAGCATTATTCGCAGAAATATTGGTTTATATCGTGCTCATGCCGGATAACTATTCGGGGGGAGGGGGAGCGCTGGCTAACAGGTATTTCCTGAATATTTATCCCCTGTTTCTTTTCCTGCCTCTTGCAAAAAGGAGGGTAAAAGACCTTGCATTGAGCTGGCTCGTTGCGTCCATCTTCATCTCCCCCATCCTTATCAGCCCCTCAGTCCACTCTCATTACCCCAGCACTCATGCCAAGAGGCTCCCGTTCAAGCTTCTGCCTGTCGAGATGACTCTCGTAAACAACTTTCCCACCAACACCACGACGTGGGCATTCCGACAGGAAGTGGGAACCCCACCCCATATCGGATGGCTTCATTTCCTGGACGATAATTTTTACCGAAGACAGAAAAAATCACAGGTGGAGAGGAGGGGATTTTGGACTCGCGGGCCCGCCACAACAGAAACCATCCTCAAAACCTATTATCCGGTTGAACGGCTCGATTTTCATCTTCTGAACAATCCTCGGATGAGAAACGAGATCACAGTTCAGGTAGGGGGAGAGAAGAAGAAAATAACTCTTGGCACCAAACAGAGAGGAACCCTCAGCTTCTCTCCCGTGAAGGCCTTCAAGATCAAAGCACTTCATCTTTACAGGATAAAAATCGGGGCTTCTAAAGGTTCCACTCCCTATTTTGAGAACGAAGCCAGCGATGAAAAAAGATTTTTGGGCGTCTTCTTCGAGATCAACATTGTTCCTGAGAAATAAAGGGGAGAAGATGAAAGAGGGGGATTTATGTCAGAGGAGGAGAAAGACTCTGCTGAGAACTAGTGGATTTTGATTTGACTCCGGGAAACGGATATTTCGACAATCTCCTCGCTTTTTTCATCAATTTTAAATTGATCAGCCACAGGGAGTCCAAGTACCCAGACGATATCCTCTCCAGAAATAAATACCGGCCTTTTCTTTCGTTCTTCCAAAGGAATATTTTTTGCGCGCATGATTTCCTTCAGTTTTTTGTGTCCTGGAGTCCCAAGGGGTTGATATCGGTCCCCCTCCAGTCGATTTCGAATTATAATAGGGAACGTCATCTTTTTTCCATCCGCGTAAACCCTCGTATTATCATCAAACACAAAAGGAGATGAACCCTGCTTTATCCTTTTGGCCTCAACAGTCAAAAGCAATTCTCTGATTAGGAGAGCCTTATTGCCGTTCCACCTGTATGCGTATTCAATTCTCATGGCAGATTTATCCCCAGGGCAGACCATATTTTTATCCCTTTTCAGCACTAGGTCTCTTTTAAGATGAAAGCTCTTCGCCTCCTCCAAATTCAAGATCCCTTCTATTTCTTCGAAAGAAATACCTCTCAGGTTTCCTCTTACCTTGGTGACAAAGTCGCGAACGACCCGCCTGGCCAATCCCAGAGGAAGCACGGACATCTCTTTCACATCCAAACAGATCGTCCCATTTCTTTGGACAATCCTCTCCTTCGCCTCCATCTGTGCCAATCTCTCCAAAAGGATTTCATCCTCTTGCAGAATGGATACGATTTTACTGATCCGAGTAATGATCTTTGGATCGTAACGTTCCTGAATATACGGAATAAGATCAAGCCGGACCCTGTTTCGGGCGAACCTTCGATCTCGGTTGCTCTCATCCACCCGAAACTCCAGGCCTTTAGTTCGGATATAGTCTTCAATATCCTTCCGCTGGACAAACAACAGGGGCCTGATGATCTTTCCCTCGACAATCGGGGAGATGCTTCCTAAGCCCCGAAGTCCGCTTCCTCTGAGCAAACGCATGAAAAAAGTTTCGGCCTGATCATCCATGGTGTGGCCTGTGGCGATCTTGGCGTCTCCGATTTTTTGAGCCGCTTGAGTCAGGAAAGCATACCGAAGCATCCGAGCTGCCTCTTCCAGGTTCAGACGTCTTGATTTCGCATGACAGCGAACATCTTCAGCACCAACAAAAAGAGGAAGAGAATACCGTCTTGCCACACTTCTCACAAACCCTTCATCCTCAAGGGCAGCCGGACGCAGGCGGTGGTTGAAATGTCCTAAAAAAATATCAATGCCAAAATATCCGCGGAGTTCGAAAAGGAGGCTGAGCAAGGCGGTGGAATCCACTCCACCGGAGTAGGCCACAAGGATTTTATCTTTACGCTTGAGGAGTCTGTACCTCTCGATCGTTTTTCTCACAGAATCGAGAATCATGCGTTGCGCTTTTACCATCAATACCCTTTCAGTCGAAGCAAAGAACGGCCCCCAAGACTGTATTGATATCTCTCATCAGCTATCTTAGTTCTGCTTCAGGATAGAGAAATCTATCAAAAAAAGTGGCGGTGGAGGGACTTGAACCCCCGACTCTGCGGATATGAGCCGCATGCTCTGACCACCTGAGCTACACCGCCAATGGCAACGATTTTAGCTAAAATGCCCTATTTAGTCAATTTCGGGAACCAAACAGTAAGCATCTCCGCTTTCGTGAGAGCTTCAACAACTGTCAGGCAAGCTGAGGAGGAAGCCATCCTGCTGCCTGACGAATCGGCTTACCTGACTCTTACACGGGCATTTCTTGTTTCAAAGCTTACTGCTTTTCCAGTGGGACTGTTGGCAGAGACACCAGAGAAGGAAATCGTGCTCTCCCCATCAGCGATAGCATCAAAAACAAGATTTGCAAGCCTTCCCGAACCCCTGAACCCCCTGGAAACATCGGTGCTCGAAAAACCTATGGTACATGTCCCTGAAGAGTTATCAATGTTTTCCAGAAAGGGTGCCTCTCTTCCTGCCTGAGCTGTAACACTTCCTCTTTCGATCTGCTTCAGTTTCACTACAGAGGGATCGAAGGAGAGGTTAACGGACATGCTGCTTATTTCCTCTGCTGATCTGAGGATAACGCTGATTCTGAACTCCCTCTCCTTAGTAATCTCAAAATTCGCAGGATTGAGCATGAGCGAATTTCTTTCTTCACCGCTTGCTGCTCTAGCCTCTTCTTCTTGCATCCTCCTCAGGCTCAAGTCTCTCATCTCCTCTTGTCCCCGCATTCCACCGGGCTCTGTTGCTGAAGAAAAGATTCCGCTCAGGTCGACCCACAGCGGTTCATGATCCTCCTCTCCAACAGGTTTTGTACGGATGATATAAGGAGTAATGGTCATGATGACATCGGTCTGTTGAACAGTTTTCTCATTACTCGAGAAGAGCCCCCCGAGAAGGGGAATATCTTTAAGACCAATGATACCTTTTACCGACAACCTCTCTTCATCCTTCAGCAAACCCGCAAGGAGATTCGTCTCTCCATCTCTGAGTCTTATGACATTTTTGACTTCTCTTGTGCTGATGATCGGAATATCTGCAACGCCCGTGCCTCCGACGGATTTGACATTTATTTCTAGCTCCAAGGTGACCTCTTTCTCGAAATGAATCTGTGGTGTGATCTTGATATCGATGCCCACATCCTCATACTCGAATGAGGTGATAGGCTGTTGAGCCACTCCGCCAGCTGCAAACGGAGTAAAGGATGTGCGGGGAATAGGAATTTTATCTCCAACCAAGTAGCTGATTTCTTCCCCTTCTATTCCTCGGAGCCTGGGTTGGGAAAGAATTTTTGTGTCTTCATCAGCTTCCAAAAACTGCAGGAGCGCTGTAGGAAGGGTGATCTGATAGTTTTCCTTTTTTATAAAATCGAGCTTAGAAAGGTCGAACCACCCTTTTTCTGTAGGTGGATTCTCGCCTCCGCTGTATGCTAGTCCCATGAGAAACTGATCAAACTCTATTCCAAAATTTTTAAGCTTGAGCCGTGAAACCTCCATGAGTTCCAAGTCTATGACCACTTCCCCTCTTGGTTTATCCCAAAGCCTGATCAGCTTTTCCGCCATCTCCAAAACCGCCGGAGCGTCCCTCACGGTTATAGAGTTGAGATTCTTATCCACCATGAGCTGTGGAGCCTTGAATTGAGACCGCAGTATTTGCATGAGGGATGCTTGAATATCCTCAGCCTTGATATTGGAGAGGTAAAATGTCTTGATGGCGTTCAGCTCGTATTGGATTCTTTTGGCTGGAAGATCAGGAACCACGATGATTGTGCTCTCATCGATGACTCTGTAAAAATTCTTTGTTGCCAGACAGAGGGAATTTACCGCTTGTTCAAACGTCTTATTCGAGAGGTCAACAGAAAAGGGGATGTCTTTGAACTGCTCATCAAAAAGAACATTGATCTTGGCATGTTTTCCCAAAGCTTGAAATATGGATCTCAGTCTCACCTGATCATGCACAAAATTTAAGTGGAGCTTTGCCTCACTTGCCTGGAGCTTTATAGGGGGTTCTATTTTTGGTTCGACAGGTTTCTCTTCTTTTTTTTCCCCTTCTTTCAGCAACCGTGCCTCTTCAACAAGCACTCGATTCGATGGGTCATAGGATAAAGCTCTATCGTACTCAGCCAAAGCTTCTTCTTTTTTCCCTTCAGAGGCAAGTCTTCGAGCTTCATAAACATGGGAAATGCTGGCTAGAATTTTTGCCCGTGTCAGAGCCAGTCTGTATACAGAATTGTTAGGGTCCTGTTGAACAGCGTTCTCAAAATGCTTAATGGCCTCATCCCAATTTTTACTGGAAGCTGCCTTGGTTCCCAATTCATAGCTCCTGTTGAATGCGGCGCATCCACAAAAGATCAGTAGAATAAGAGATAATAATGCCATTTTTCTCATGGCTTTTCTCCTTCAAGTTTAACCTTATTGGGTTCGGAGTCTGGTCCGATGATCTCAATATCATCTGGCGTGATCTCCCCGATCTGAATGCCCCCTTCAAGCAGGTCTCCGGACTCAACGGCATAGGTTTCACCGTCGAGGATGATAAGGGCAATCACTCTTTGTTCCGAATTGACATACCCAATGTATTTCACATTCATAGAGATCTCTGCATTGTCATTTTTTGACCCGGCCTGGGATGGAGTTTCACTCTGTGAACTCATCCGGTCCGCATTGGAAAATCCCCCTCCCTCTCCGCTGGAGATGATCCTTTGGCGTGTAAAGATGTTTCGCTGAGGAGGCAAAAGCCGTTTTCTGGTCGGCTGCAGCAAATCTTTTCGTACAAGACTTGCTTGTCCCTTTATTTTTTGAGGACTCGTTTCTTGAGCTTCCTGGGTTGCTTCTGCACAGACAAGGACAATCAAAAAAAGGATGGTTGAAACCAGAGCCCAAGCCTTAGCTTTCATAATAACCCACCAGTTCAATACGTAATTCGATCATTCCACTTTGGGTATCAATATCCAGAAAGTCTATTCTCTCGACCATTATAAACTTGGGATATCTCTCGATGCTGTGAAGAAGTTTCTTCAAGGCAAAATAAAATCCTGTCATCCTGAAGCTCACTTTGACTGTATTCATCTCTCTGCCTTCGAATTCACTGTATTCAAACCTTAAATCGGAGCTAATTCGGCTCTGTGCAGCTTGAAAAATCTTGCGAAGATCTTCCCTTAACTCATTGATGTTCCCTTCTTCCCTGTAGAAATATCTTTCTTCAATATGTGCAACATCTTGACGGGCTTCATCCCACATCATCCTCTCTCTCTTTTTCTCGCTGTTCTTTTCTTTAATCCGTTCATACTCCGCCTGTTGTGAGGGAAGGCTTTCGACAGAGCGGAAATAGGCTCCTTTTGCTTTTAGAGCAAATCCCGAATAGAAAATCAAAACTGCAGCCAAAAGGATACAAAGTGCAGCTAAAAACTGGCGCTCCTTGGCTTCCAAAAGATCAAACAGTTCTTTCATAGACCAAAGATATCTCCGATATAAGCATTCCTGCGTCGTCTCTTGATTCGTTGATGATCCTAATATTCGTGAAATGCTTCTCATATAGATTCTTGTTGAGTTTCAGGAGTTCATCCAGATTAGGCGCGGCGATTTTGAGTCTAACCTCCATTTTGGAGTTATCTTTCAAAGAGGGAGCCATCGATACCACATAGCATGTTTCCGGAAGCGAATCCTCAAGAGCTGAGAGAAAATCCACCCAAGAGAAGCTCTTTTTGTATATCAGTGTGTTGATGAAGTCTATCCTCTCGCTGTATTTTTGGGACACATCATCGATCAGCATGGTGAGTCTTCTATCCTCTTTCAGCACATCCTGCCTCTTTTTCTCGATTTGAGTTCTTGTTAAAGCAAAATCCCTATTTTTTTTACTGTAAATCCAGTATGTGTATCCGGCCAAGCTGGAAAAAACGCAAAGGAGGACAACAAGGATCCCTGTAATCAAAAAGAAAAATCTTCTGTTTCTCAAGGGATGGCTGGCTAGATTCACATTAATTTTCTTTGTTTTTCTCATAGCAGCTGACCTAACAATGGAGACAAGATCCTTTTCTCTTCATCTCTAAGCTTAATCCCTAGCAATGAATGGATACTTCTTACTGGAAAACTCAGCTTCGTTTCCAACCTGGAAAACATTTCTTCCCCCGACCCAGGTTCTGCCATACGAATCCAGACTGCGGCTATACTCCGCTTCTCCTTATCCTCGATAAAATGGACTGTGTTTTCTATCTCCTGAACAATATTTCGTACTCTTACGGTTAAATCATCTTCATTCAAGTTTATCAAAGGCTTCTGTCTGTAAAGGGAAGCCTCAGAATTTGTGACGGCAAGAAGGCCAAAGGAATCCTTTTCTATGTTTACTAGAAGAAAATCTTTTTCTTTCTTCCAATCAATGAGGTTGGAAAGCCCCAGCACAGGGATACCCACTGTTCTGATCCTCACTCTCATCTGACTGAAGAATCGCTCATAGTCATCAATGACAGATACCTGAGCCACAGAGGAAAGAACCTTTTTCCCATCCTTGGCTTGAATCATATCAGAGGAAATCCTCACATCATCTGATAAGAGAGGCATTTGTTTCTTTATCCTGAACCGGATGATTTGCTCCCTCTCTCTTAGAGCCTTAGGGAGTGAATCAAACGAAAAAACAAACGTTCTCTGAGATAATTCCGGGAGCACAAGGGTTACGCCATGGCTATAGATGTTGAATTTTTCCACCCTATCCGTGATATTTTTCATAAGCTGATGAGCATCTTTTATATTCGGACTATCGAAAGAGGGCTGAATAATTTCTTCGGGCAGAGGGAGAACAAAATGGTGCTTGAGCCTCCTCTCTTTTGATGAGAGATGAATGCCGCTGATGTAGGAGGAAGTCACTTGGATGGCTGAAGAGGGGAGAGGCTGCTCAGTAAAGAAATTTTTGAATCTGTCCAAAAAAGAATTCACTCTTTTATTCCTCCCTTATTCCACAAAGGTCACTTTGTTTAACTCTCTGAGACTTGTTACTCCCTGCAGGACTTTCTCCATTCCCACTTCCCTTAAAAACACCATTCCTTCTTCCTTGGCTCTTTTTCTGACTTCAGAAAGCGGCTTTTTGTCTAGAATCATTTCCCTTATTTCGTCTGATAGCTCAAGCAGCTCAGCAATGGCTGTTCTTCCTTTGTATCCGGTGAAGCCACATTCTGGACATCCCTGAGTCTCATAAAAAGTTCTTTGTCCAAATGTTTGGGGATCGAGACCGGACTCGATGAGTGTATCTCTGTCCAATTTCAACTCTTTCCGACATGATCTACAGAGAACCCTTACCAAGCGTTGGGCAAGAATACAGTTGAGCGCGGATATAAAACTGTACGGATCAACCTGCATATGCAGAAAGCGCCCGATGACATCAAACACGTTATTGGCATGGACCGTTGTAAACACCAGATGACCGGTGAGTGCAGATTGAATGGCAATTTGTGCTGTTTCTGGATCTCTGATTTCTCCGACCATTATCTTATCAGGATCATGCCTTAGAATGGATCTCAATCCACGGGCAAAGGTCAGGCCTTTTTTCTCATTGATCGGAATTTGGGTGATTCCTTCAATCTGATACTCTACAGGATCCTCGATGGTGATGATTTTGTCCTCTGGGCTCTTTATTTCGGTCAGTGCCGCGTAAAGCGTAGTGGTTTTCCCGCTCCCTGTGGGCCCGGTCACAAGGACCATTCCATAGGGTTGGACGATATATTTGCTGAACTTATTGAGTACACTATCGGAAAAGCCGAGCAAATCTAATCTTAATTCTGACAAAGCCTCTGTAATCATCTCCTTGTCCAGAATACGGATAACAGCATCTTCGCCATATATGCTGGGCATGATAGAGATACGGAAATCTATGGTTTTATCCTTTATTTTTAAACGGAATCTCCCATCTTGGGGAATTCGCCTCTCGGATATATCCAGGTCAGACATGACCTTGATCCGGGATATGATAGGCAGTTGGAATTTCTTATCGATGGGTTCCATAGCATCGCTCAGAACGCCATCTATACGATACTTAATGATCACACCGTCTTCTCTGGATTCAATATGGATATCGCTGGCATACTTCTGGACAGCTGTAAAGATTATCGAGTTAACAAGCTTGATGATCGAGCCATCCTGGTCAGCCAGTTTCTCCACAGAAATAACCTCTTCCTCCTCGCCTCCCTCTTTTTCTACGATCTGCATGATGAATTCTTCCGTGGCATCTTTGAGAACCTGTAAAGCGGTTTCACTCTTACGCAGGGCTTCGTGGATAGCCCATTTTGAAGAAGCATAAACCTCCACCTTCTTTCCCAGAAATGATTCAACAGAATCAATGGTAGAAATGTCTGAGGGATCGGCTATGGCAATTTTTATGGTGCTCTTATTTTCTTCCAGAGGGATAAAATTTGCGCGGTGGAGAAAATCGACGGGAAATGCCTGAACCAAATCTCTATTCACAGGATAGGAGGAGAGATCAATGTAAGGGACTCCGTATCTCTCGGCGATTTTTTTCGTTTCCTCTTCTTCAGAACGAAGGATATTTTCTGTCTTTTCTCTCTTTGATTTTTCCATTATCTTGCCACTCGAATAATGTTGAAGATTGGGAGATAGACCGAAAGGAGCATAGCAGCTACAATCAGCCCCATAAAGATGATGATGACCGGCTCAACAAGGGATACAAACGTATCAATTTTAGCTCGGATTCTCTCATCATAAACATCAGCTACATCTGATAACATCCCTTCTAGATTGGCTGAGGTCTCTCCTATACGAATCATATCTATAGCCAACGGAGAGAAAAATCCTACCTTGTTTATAGAATCTGAGAGGCTCTCTCCATTTTTTATTGAGTCAGGAAGGCTCGTCATTTTCTGCTGAAGATAAAGATTAGGCACGGCTTTTCTGGCAATCCCAATAGAAGACAGGAGCGAAATTCCTCCTCCTAGAAGGAGGGCTAATGTTCTTGAAAAAAGAGAAACAGCTGATTCCAACCAGATCGCTCGACCATAGGGAATCCTGAGCTTCGACCTATGCAAAAGAACCAACGTTTTTTCCTTTTTCTTCATCACAAAATAGGCCAAAACAACAAGGACAAAGAGAACAATCAACAAGGGAAAAAATCTTCGCACAGCCAATGAAATTGACATGAGAGCACGTGTTATAGCAGGTAACTGGGCTTCGAAATCAGCATAAAACTGAGAGAAGCGGGGGATGACAAAGTTAATAAGAACCGTGAGCAGGAGGAGAGAAAAAAAGAGCAAAAGAGTTGGGTAGGTCAAGGCTGCTCTTATCTTTGATTTTGTTTGAGAAATGATCTTGGCATAACTGATATATTGGCCGATGGTTTGAGAGAGGTTTGCACTTCGTTCTCCTGCCATCAGAGAAGCTAAGTAGACGGTCGAGAATTGCTTCTCGTAAGGAGCAAAGGACTCTGATAAAGATTTGCCTCCTCGAATTTCAGTCTGGACAGCCATCAATAAAACTTTAAGATTCTGATTTTTAATCCGGCTGATTATGATATCAAGGCTCTTAACAATTGGATATCCAGCCTTAATAAGAGCAACGAGCTCTTGATTGAACATGATGAAGTCTTTTTCTTTGATTTTTTTATCAAAAGGCAGAAGACGGATCTCTGTTCTTTTCCAATCTCTTTTCACAGATAAGACACACAGTCCCTTTTCCTCGAACTGTTTCTTACATGCATCACGAGAAGGGGCAAGGAAAGACTCAGAAAAAGTACTCCCCTCCTCTGTAGCCAGTCTGCAAAGATAGTACGGCATTGTATTAATAGATACCCTTGTTAATCTCTATTTGTTAAGGAAAAACTAATATTAGGGGATAGTCCAAAAATTGTCAACTGAGACTGGCTCATGCACTCCTTCCTTCCGTCAGAATAATTATTTTTATTGTGAGCGAAACGTATGTAAATAGCCCTTTGAGATGAATCCTGTGATGATTTTCTTCCTCTTTTGGGGTCAGGCTGCCATGTTGACAAATCCAAAAGAAAGTCTTATTTTAACACCGTATGAAAAAAAAACTTTTGTCTGCTTTTATTCTCTTTCTGTTTTTGTCTCTCATCCATACTTCGCTTGGGGTAAAAATCCTTTCTTTTACCAGCCTGTATGCTCTAAAAATTGATAATTTGAATCCCCAAAGTGTTAAAAAGCCTGAATTTGACTATATGAGTAGCATCCTATCCAGGAACACCAAGCCCTTAGGACTCAAGGACAATTTGCCTTTGAGGAGGTTCTTGAACCAGTCGAGCATTAAATGGGCCTTCAGGGCTGGAGGAAAACATATTCTGGACTGAAACATATATTTTTTGGAAAAATGATTCAATTTTTTGGATTCTATAAAGTTTCAGGAAAAAAGTTCAACTAGGACAGGAATGAACAAAAAAGCAATCTTCGCCATACTTGCCTCAGTTGCTCTTGTAGTTTTGGGTGGTTTGAACATTGCCCAAAAAATCAGCTGGAAAGAACCAACAGATGGAGTAACCTGGATACAGAAACCCGCAGGTTTGACAGCGGTCAAGGTAGAAATGTTCAGCCCTGCCGACCTAATCGGAATAAAAAAGGGCGATATCCTGGTAAGAATAAACGAAATTCCTGTTAAAAATAGGATCGACGTCGCTAAAAATCTTTGGAGGGCATGGAACACAGATCAGAATGTCAACTACCAAATTCTCAGAGAAGGAGAGGCTCCTCTAACTCCAACATTTTTTCCCGCACAGAAAGGCGTTAACCTGATCTACTTTTACCTCGCTCTGATAGGACTGACTACCCTCGTTATCGGGATCATCATCTTCTTCAACTCTAAAAGGCCCCTAACCATACCCTATGTTATATTTTTCCTGCTGATGACATCTTTTTACTGTATTTACATCTTTTCACCCACAGGTCAATTCGATGCTCTAGACAGCATTTTTTTCTGGCTGGATAAAATTGCAATTCTGGCTTTCCCCCCTTTACTTCTCCATTTCTTCCTCATATTTCCGATCAGAAAGAAAATTCTCAAGACACAGGCCTCCATTAATTACATTCTTTACCTGCCAAGTATTACCCTCCTTCTCATCAATATCGTTTTTCAGCTTCCCCTCATTCAAACCCATAATGACGCATTCATGCTCCGTGTCTACAATGTCCTTCAACGGATGGATCTTGTGCTCTTTGCCCTGTTTTCACTCATTGCCTTAGACATTACATTCCGTGATTACCGGAGAGTATCAAACCTTATCATCAAGAAACAACTCAAGTGGATTGTCTATGGATTGGGTCTGGGCATTATTCCTTTCACCCTACTCTATATCATTCCTTACTTAGTGGGCCAAATTCCCCCAAGGGGTGCAGATTTTTCGATCATTTTTCAAGCACTCATTCCGCTAACCTGTGCCTATTCGCTTTCACGGTACAAGCTGATGGATCTCGAGGTCATCCTGAAAAAAGCCGTTACCTTGATCTTTTCTTACGTGGTCATTGCTATCGTGTATTTTGTTGTCAGCTCCCGCACCCAAATCTTTTCCGAAAACAAGATCAATGCTCTGATTCTTGGCATTTTGGCCATAATTTTGGGTGCCACTCTTTTTACTCCTCTAACCAAGCTCATTCAATCTATCCTGGACCGAGCTATCTATAAAAGAAGTTACAAATACCGAAAAACCTTGCTTTCAATAAGCCAAGAAATCAGTCGCGAAAGAAATCTCCGAAAACTCTCCCAATCCATTTTGGAATTGATTGGCAATGCCCTCCTTGTTAAAGATATTGCCCTGCTTCTTCCAGAGGAGAATCAAAAAAATGTTTTTACAGTTTTAGAGTCGCAGGGAAATGTTCCCCAGCCAAAAAAACATGTCATTTTTGAAGAACTCCTTTTCACCGAATTGAAGAAAAGAGAATATCTCTCCTCTTTTTCTCTTGCAGAAAAAAGAGAGCTCCGAAGAAAATTCGATAGACTTTCCTCGTTTGGATTCTTTCACCTCCTTCCTCTCAAAGTAGAGAATAAGCTCATCGGCTGTTTGGGCATGGGGAAAAAAAAGGACAACACTCTCCTGAACAGCGAGGATTGGGAACTTCTGCGGACGATCTCCTCTCCAGTAGCTTTAGCTCTGGAGAATGCTTACCTCTATGACCAGGTCAATCTGAGAGCACGCGAATTGGAACGTTTAAAAGACTATAGCGAGAACATCATTGAAAGCCTAACAGTAGGAGTAGCTGTGCTCGACCAGAAAGGAAGAATCATAGGGTGGAACCGTGTACTCGAGAAATTATTCGGAAAACCAGAAGCTGATGTCAGAGAAAAAAAATTGATCGATGTGCTTGGAGAGAAAAATTCTTCTGCCCTTTTTCCGCCGGATACCCAGCAGGGTTTCCGTCTGCTGAGTGAGATTACTTTAGATATGTCAGATGGAGGGAAAAAAATCTTTGATATCACCAAGACACCTCTCTTGGACAATCAGATGAATCCCTATGGGACAGTCATCGTATTTGAGGACATAACAGAGAAGATTACCATGCAACAGCAACTGCTTACCTCTGAAAAACTTGCCTCGATTGGCCTCCTCTCAGCTGGAGTGGCTCATGAAATCAATACTCCTTTAACAGGCATTTCGAGTTATGTACAGATACTCCAGAAAAAACTCACCGATGCCACTCATTCTCAAGTTCTGGAAAAAATCGAAGCCCAAACCGATAGGGTGGCAAAGATAGTTAAGAACCTTCTAAACTTTGCCCGGAATCCTTCTGAAGTCTCCTTCCACAAAGTAAGCCTGACTGAAAACCTGCAGGAAATCATCTCTCTCATCGATTATAAATTGAAGAATATGAACATTGATCTTGTGCTGGACATCCATCCCATTAAGCCCATATGGGCCCAGGGAGAACGCATCCAACAGGTTTTTATCAATATTATCCTCAACGCAATGGATGCTATGCCTGAAGGTGGAAAACTCAAAATCGAACTCTCGCATACAGATAACCAGGCAATTGTTGTCATCGAAGATACGGGCACAGGGATTAAAAGCCAACACCTTCCCCATATCTTCGATCCATTTTTCACCACGAAAGGTATCGGGAAGGGAACAGGCCTTGGTCTCTCTATCAGCTACGCTATAATCAAAGAGCATGAAGGCCGGATTACAGTTGAAAGCGAGAGCGGTAAGGGATCTCGATTCACAATTTTCATTCCTACTGATTTAGAGAAGAGAAAAATCAACAAATCACTCCCATCATGAAAGAGAAAAAATGGCATCAAAAGGATTGATTCACATCATTGACGACGAACCCGTTATACACGAAGTCCTGGGGGATCTTTTAACTTCTGAAGGATATGCAGTTGAACGTTCTTTTGGCGGGGAAGAAGCTTTGGACAAACATGCTTCCCATAGGTATGATCTCATTCTGCTCGACCTTCTTATGCCTGGCATGAATGGAATCGATGTTCTAAAGAAACTGAAAAAGATCGATCCTCACTCTATCATCATAATCATCACAGCTTACGCCTCTGTGGAATCTGCTATCTCGGCCATGAAAATAGGAGCCTTTGATTATGTCCAAAAACCCTTTAAGCACGAAGAACTGCTTTTGACTATCGAAAGAGCCATAGAGCACAAAAACCTCCAGGACGAGAACATTCGATTAAAGGATGAACTCAAAAGAAAATTCAGTTTCGAAAAAATCATTGGCAAGAGCGAGTTGATGCACAATATTTTCGAACTCATCAAAGCCTCTGCTCCCACTCGAAGCACAATCCTGCTCCAAGGAGAGAGCGGCACAGGAAAAGAGCTGGTGGCTAGGGCTATTCACTTGAATAGCGATAGAGCAAATGCTCCTTTCATCATTGTTAATAGCGGGTCGCTTCCTCCAGATCTTCTAGAGAGCCATTTGTTCGGCCATGTTAAAGGGGCGTTTACAGGAGCTGTCAGCGATAAGAAAGGATTGTTCGAAGCTGCAGATAAGGGAACCATTTTTTTTGACGAGATTTCCTCCCTTAATCCAGAAACCCAAGCCAAGCTGCTGCGTGTCATGCAAGATCGCGAATTCATGAGACTAGGAGGAACGAGTACGCTTAAAGTCGATGTCAGGGTTATCGCTGCCACCAACACAGATTTAGAAGAGCTCATCGAAGATAAAAAATTTAGACAGGACCTTTTTTTTCGTCTTAACGTCATAAAGATTGAACTTCCACCTCTCAAAGACAGGAAAGAGGATATCCCGCTCCTCGTCAAACATTTTCTTGATCTCTACAGTGAAGAAAATGAAAAGGAAATTTCCGGTATCACTGAAGATGTGATGGAAGTTTTCGAAGACTACGAATGGCCAGGAAACATCAGGGAACTCGAAAACATAATCGAGCGTGCAGTCGTCTTGACTAAGACGAAACTCATCACCAGAGAAAGTTTGCCTTCCTTCCTCTATTCGTCTCAAGGAAAACAACAAACAGCGCTTTCTTCTACGTCAAATATTCGAACCCTCAAAGAACAGACACAACTGCTCCAGAAGAAATGGATCCTCGAAGCCTTGAAGAAGACGAGCGGTGTCCAGAAAGATGCAGCTCAACTTCTGGGTGTCAAACCCACAACTCTGAATGAAATGATCAAAAGGCTCTCAATCGATGTCCACACATTATCGGATTAAGTCTTTCCAGCGAGCTCGACCGAAGCTTGGATCAGCGGAACCTTCCGGGGATAGCCTTATCAGGATTAATCTTGATCTTTTTCGGCTTCTCCTCGAGCTCAAACTCAAAATTTTGCTCTTTTTGATCGATCAAGATCATCCTTCTGACCCTTTTCCCAGCCTCAATCCATTCAATCCAAAGGGGAAATATGAATGTATCTGCCAGTTGGTCAATAGAAAATAAGAGTTTATATCCTTTTTCTTCTTTTTCAAGAGAATGAGTGACTCGAACATCAGGAAGTGAATAGGACTCGAACCAATCCTGGAAAAAGGGTCTTAAATCCTGCTCTGCAAACTCAGAAAGTGTTTGAGAGAAATCATGGGTGCTCGCTGTACCGTGTTTGAATCGCTCAAAAAAGACCCGCATTCCCTGAAAAAACGCCTCTTCTCCGAGCATATCTCTCAACATATTCAAGACAAGAGCAGTTTTGTTGTAGATGATGGTCTGAAAAGCAAGGAAGTCAAAATAACTGATGCGCGATCCAAATATTATCGGGCCCCATTTTGCTTTTTTCTCTACCCAACCCGAAATTTTCTCAAGAATATTTGAAAAAGCCGACTCCCCATATTCTTCTCTCAAGTAGAGGATGGTGGAAAACTGTGCCATCCCTTCACTAATCCACTGGTCATGGTAGGAATCCCAGGTCACGCCCTGTCCCCACCACTGGTGGGCTATCTCATGAGCGAGATAATACTCGTTCCAACGGCTGAGATTGACAGGACTCTCCCCACTCACAAGACGCCTCCCCTCGAATCTCGGGAGCTGGTTCAGGACAACAAAAGAAGCCGGGCTATGGCCGCCACTTTCTTCCCAGACTCTCTGTACGATACTCATATTTTCGAACGGAAATGACCCAAATTTTCCCTCGTAAAAAGTTAATATTTTTTGTGCCTGCTCAAAAAGCCCCCACGTGGGCGGATAAGTTTCAGGAGAACGATAATAACGCAACGGGAGAGGTTCGGCCGCCTCATTTTTCATCTCAAATTTCCCTACGATGAATGACAAATATTTTACAGGCCTTTGGCTTTTAAAAATAAAAACTTTCCGACCGACTTTATCCAACTCTTCGACACTCTCGATGTCTTCCAGCTTCGACTGTTCAATAAGCGACCCATTGGAAATGACTGAATACTCAGGAGGAATGATAATTTTTACCTGGGATGTAAAAAAATCTCCCTCTGGGGGAACAGGATACCAGTAGGCCGAAAGGCTGTACAAGTAGGTCTCGTACCCAGGCCACATCAATCGATAGGATTTATCGTACTGCCTGTTCAAGACCGCATCTTCGATTATCTGGGGAGGCTCAATCTTTCCTCTGTAAAATATTTCGATTGAAGTGGTTTGTTCCCGACCAACGGGATTGAGAAAGTAGACATAAAAAGCCTTCCGGAGCTCATCCTTGGTAAAAAACAGCTCATTTTTGTCTTTATCGCTGATGCGAAGAATCTCCAAATCGGGATTCATCCTGAACTTAACCTCATCTAGAGACTCAATATTTGATTCGATATCAATCTTCGCTCTTCCTGAAAAATAGAAATCCGCTGGCTCGAAGTCGATGTCGATTTCATAGTTCGCTACATCGAATTTTTTTCCCCAGGAAATGTAAAATCTTTTTTCCCCTTCTACACCTTGAGGTGAATAGAGGTTTAGAAATCTTTTTTTGTCCCGATGATAGAGGGTTATTTCCTCTTCAGAAAAAGGAGAATATATATAGGTGAAATTCCCGTTCTTCTTCCCCTCGAACTCAACGACCGTTTCTTCTCCTTGGGGAATAAAAGAAAGAAGCTCTCCGTTCAAGGAATTTTCAATGGTAAAGGAACGGGAATAAAGTTTTTTGAAAAGAGAGTGAGCCTTATCCATTTCCGACTGGGTGGGAGGATTTTTGTCTGTTTCATCTCTTTCTATCCGAATATTTTTATTAAACAGGGAATTCGAACATCTCAAATACACATAATTGAGCTTGTCTTTAAGAAATCTGTTTTTGTACACAAGGTCGAGCTGATGCCGTTCCCTCGGCAGCGATGGAGTGAACAACACCTCGCCTTCCCCCACGACCAATAAAGCTGTTTCGATCTCCGGAATATTATCATAAAAAACTAAGGGATTCTGGAAAGTGATGGTGAGATCTGCATGCTTGATTTCCACATGTTTTACTCTTTCTTCTCTTCCGGATGGGATCTGAAGTTTGTACAATTTTTTCAGATCTCTTATGACCTCTTTACTCTGTATCTGCAGTTGATCATCGGAAAAATTAAATTCCAAGCACCAAACCTCGATTTTTACTGCATAGACATTTTCAAACATCACGCTCACGTATGCTCGAGCACTTGCTTCCGACTCTATCAACCTGTTGGTTTTAAAGTAAGAAATATTTTCCCATTCAAGCAGGTTGAAATAGGAGGAAATGAACCTTTTTTCACCCTCTCTTATTTCAGGAGAAAACGCATCCAGGTAAGCTGGAATATCCTTCTTTCTTAAAGATTCCTCTACATAAGAAAGCAGATCGTTTACTCTCTGGTTTCCGAAGGAATGGATCGCAAGGAAACAAAGGATACTCACAAAAAGGACGACACCCGTTAAAGCTTTTCTTCTCATTTCCGTTATCTGAATTTCAATCGAGAACTACTTTTCATTATAACAAAATCAAATCGCATTTCTAAATCACAGGAACGAGTACAGCTAAAAAAATAAAATAGCAATATTCATGCCATTTAAAAAAGACTTTGCCACCTCATATTACAGAAAGTATCCCAAGGGACGGCAGGACATGCAGGTCAGTTATATTCAGACAGGCTGTAAATAATTTTTACAATATCAATCTTCCCCAAAATCTTCTTCCCAAGTGACAAAACTATGATAAAACACCTCATCGCCCTCATCAAGACCTCGGGTGATCTCTGTGATGTGAGAAGTCGAAGCTCCAAAAGCTTCAACGGCATAGATCAAACCTTTCTCAGGATCGACATTGTCCCCACATGTATAGAAATCCATCGCTCCATATTTATACTCCGGCCAAGTATGAGTAGAGATGTGAGACTCAGAAATCACGACCACTCCACTCACTCCATAAGGCGGAAATTTGCTGAACGACACTGACCACACCTGGGCTCCAGCAATCTCCGCAGCCTTAACCAAAATCTGTTGAACCTTTTCAACGCTGGCAATGATTTTAGGATCGCACCCTGAGGCTTCGACAATATAATGATGGCCAATAGGCTTATGTATTTTTTTCGGCATATTTGACTCCTTCTCAAAGGAATAGATTAATTATGCTGAAACATGGGACTCTGTCAAGTGGACAAAATTAAACCAGAATCCGTCTTTCCTCTTTGACAACATTCAGGACGATATGGGTGACCGTTCGGTCTACATTTTCCAAAGAAAGCAGTTCTTTGATGAAGTCATTCAAATCCTGTCTATCTTTGAAATACCCAACAATCAAAGAATCCCATTCTCCGGTTATATCGTACACTGCAACCGCTCTCGAGTTTTTGGCAATTTGTTCCTGAGTTTCCAACAATTTTCCCTTTGAAATGCGAAGCGCAATGATGGCAATGAGATTCAGACCAAAATACTCGGGATCTACTAAGGGAATGTATCCCAAGATGAATCCTGATTCCTCCAGCTTTTTTACCCTGTTTATCACAGCCGTGACCGATGTTCCTATCTCCTTGGCCACGTCTCGGAAGCTTTGGCGAGCATTTTGATTGAGCACACGAATGATTTTTCGATCCAGATCATCTATCACCTCAACCTCCAGACAAATGTCGTTTTATTTTAAAAAAAGCAGAGATATTATAGCATAATTGATAATTAATATTGACAATTGTTTCATATTGCAGCTAAAATTTATTTCTTTCCAACAGGCAGCTCGAACGAGTGAATGAAAAAAAATGCAGCCACAAGGTCAAATCCTCAATCAAAGGAGTTAGCATTCCCAATACCGTGATACAGAAATAATCAGGCAAGCTGAGGAGGAAGCCATGCCACAAAAACCACAAACAGGTATAAAGAGATATGGTTTCGATAATCAGGAAGAGGTCCTCAATGCTGTCAATGATCCTTCGAACAAGATTGAGTTTGTACGCATCATGTTTTCGGATATTCTGGGACGACCCATGGACTTCTCGATACCCGGCAGTGAATTGAGGGGAGCTTTCCTTGACGGGAAAGGATTTGACGGGTCGTCGGTGGAAGGCTTTGTTCGAATCGAAGAAATTGATCTCATCATAAAACCCGACCCAAAAACCTTCAGAGTCTTACCTTGGGAATACAAAGGCTTCGATGAAAGCACCGCTTGGAGAGAAGGGATCTTATTCGGGGACATCTATTCACCTGACGGAAAACCCTACCTGGGAGATTGTCGGAGCGTGCTCAAGAAAGTGCTCAAGAAAGGCGAGAAGGATTTGGGAATCGATGCCATAAAGGTCGGACCTGAGCTCGAGTTCTTCCTTTTCCCCAGCAGCCAAGAAGCCCGTCCGATGGATGTAGGAGGGTATTTTTTCTCCGGAAGGCATGGCGAAATCCGCAAAGAGATCCAGATTCTCCTCAAAAAGATCGGGATTGAATCCGACCATGATCACCATGAAGTGGCCCATGGGCAGCACGAAATAGACCTTAATTCTCTCGATGCTTTGGAAATGGCTGACACATGTATGCTTTTTCGCTACATGGTAAAAAAAGTCGCTCGTATGCACAACCTTTATGCGACCTTCATGCCCAAACCGCTGAACGGTCAAAACGGAAGCGGGATGCATGTCCATCAATCTCTCTGGAAAGGTGGAAAAAATTTATTCTTTGAAAAAAAAGACCGTTATCATCTATCAACTTTGGCCCATCACTACATAGCAGGCATCATGACGCACGCCGGAGAAATCTCTGCCGTCCTTAACCAATGGATCAACTCCTACAAACGTCTGATCGAGGGTTACGAAGCTCCTGTGTACGTCGCCTGGGGACAGAGGAACCGTTCAGCCTACATCAGAGTCCCGGAATATCAACCAGGAAAAGAACTCGAAACCCGGATCGAGCTCCGCTCCCCAGACCCTGCATGCAATTTTTATCTCTCCCTCGCCTGTATGTTCATGTCAGGGCTCAAAGGGATTCAGGAGGGATATCAACTCGAGGATCCTGTGGAAGAGAACATACACATAATGAGCAATACCAAGCAGAAAAGCCTCAGCATAAAAACTCTCCCCAGAAATCTTGAGGAGGCCGTCAAGATCATGAGCAAAAGTGAGATGGCCAAAGAAACCTTAGGTGAACATGTGTTTGAAAAATACCTCGATAACAAACTGTGGGAGATTGAAGAGTATAACTCCAATGTTTCCAAAGAATACGACAAACAGGTCAGCGAATACGAGATCAAAAAATATCTTCCTTTCTTATAGCCCCACTCTAAAATATCCCAGCCATTTGACTATAAAAACAAAGAATATGGCTGCATTAATATTAACCTAAAAAATAAGCTTGACGGCCAAAATCTTATTTGCTATAAAGTCTTGTTATAATTCAACTTTAGAAATATATTTTTTAATGCAGGAGGAATCATAGTCATCATAAATCTTTCTCTTAATTCTCTTCAGTTGTGAGAACGGTCACCACTGTTAAGGTGATATTCCAATTCGTTTTAAGCCTCCTGTATCATCGAAAGCCTTGGACTTAAAAATTTGGAGTAAGTCCCATGCAAGAGATAGAAGTATCCGAAATCATGTCCCTCATCAAAACCCATCCCAAAGAAAAAGGATCCCTGATTCCCATTCTTCAGGATATCCAAGCTAAATACAAATATCTTCCTGGCATTGCCTTAACAACACTCTCCAAAACCTTGAATATTCCTCTTATAGATATCATTGGAGTTGCCACTTTCTACCGTTCTTTCAGCCTTCATCCCAGAGGAGAGCACATAGTAACGGTCTGCTTGGGGACCGCCTGTCACGTGAGGGGAGGACCAAAGATCCTCGAAGAGTTTATCAAAAAACTGGATATCGAACCTGGTGAAACCACAAAGGACCAACAGTTCAGTTTAGAAACCGTCGCTTGTCTTGGATGTTGCGCGATCGGTCCTGTGGTGGTTGTTGACGGCGAGTATCATGCCCAAACCACCGTCCGAAACGTGGCTTCTATCTTAAAGAAGTACAGAAAAAATGAGAAGAAAGATGCAAACACTAACCAAAATTAATTCAATCGACGAATTGAAAAAAATCATCAGAGCCGAGATCCAGAAAAGAAAATCTGAGAAACGGCCTATCCTCACGGTTTCCGCTGGCACCTGTGGACAAGCACGAGGATCTCTTGAAGTTGTCGAAGCCTTGAAAAAATATGTGAAAGAAAAAGATTTAGAGGAAAAGGTCAAGATTAAGGTTACAGGATGCCACGGATTTTGCGAAGCTGAACCAAATATTATCATTCAGCCTCATGACATTTTCTATCAACACGTCCAAAATGAAGATGCCAAAGAAATTATATCTAACACGATCATCAACCATCAGTCAATCGAAAGACTGTTGTATTCTGACCCTGCCACTGGAGAATCCGCTCTCAAAGAAGGGGATATCTCCTTTTACAAAAAGCAGATGCGATTGGTTCTAGGAGACAACGTACTCATAGGTCCGACTGAAATCTCTGAATATCTCTCTATCGGAGGGTACAGCTCTCTTGCAAAAGTCTTATCCAGCATGTCTCCTGATGATGTCATCGCCACAATAAAACAATCCGGCCTTCGCGGAAGAGGAGGAGCAGGATTCCCCACAGGAAACAAATGGGCTTTTACTCGAAGCGCGAAAGGAAAAAAGAAATTTATCATCTGCAATGCTGATGAAGGAGATCCAGGAGCCTATATGGATCGCAGTCTTATGGAGGGAAATCCCCATCGTGTCCTGGAAGGAATGATGATCGGAGCCTATGCGATAGGAGCTTCTGAGGGCTATATCTACATAAGAGATGAATATCCTCTGGCACTCAAACACATCACTCATGCAATCCAACAGGCTGAACTCCTGGGACTTTTAGGAAAAAACATCCTGGGAACCGATTTCAGCCTGGCGATTCATATCAGCAAGGGGGCAGGAGCTTTTGTCTGCGGTGAAGAGACAGCCCTCATCGCATCGATAGAAGGAAAGGTTGGAGAACCCCGTCAGCGTCCTCCCTTTCCGGCAATAAAAGGACTTTGGAAAAATCCTACCAACATCAACAATGTGGAAACTTGGGCAAATGTTCCCCTTATCATCGACAGAGGAGCGGAGTGGTTCTCTCAGATCGGGACTAACGGAAGCAAAGGAACAAAAATATTCTCCCTCGTGGGAAAAATCAACAACACTGGACTTGTCGAAGTTCCGATGGGAATCACATTGAGAGAAGTCATTTTCGACGTAGGAGGAGGCATCCCTGGGGGGAAGGCATTCAAGGCGGTCCAAACAGGAGGACCCTCAGGGGGCTGTCTTCCCAAAGAAAAATTGGACCTACCGATTGATTACGAAAGTCTGACCGAGGCGGGATCAATCATGGGCTCAGGGGGAATGATCGTCATGGACGAAAACACCTGTATGGTGGATGTGGCGAAATATTTCCTGAATTTCCTCAGGGATGAATCCTGCGGGAAATGCCTATCCTGTCGCGAGGGAACCCAACGCCTGTGGGAGATCGTGACAGATATTACTGAGGGAAAGGGCCAGCAGGGAAACATTGAATTGCTGGAGACTCTGGCCAATTCTGTCAAGGACGCATCCCTCTGCGGATTAGGACAAACGGCAGCCAATCCGGTGTTATCCACCCTCCGATATTTCAGAGAAGAATATGAGGAGCATATTGAATTTAAAAGATGCCCTTCTTTTGTCTGTAAGGAAATCGTTTCTTCCCCTTGCCAGCATATCTGTCCAATTGACCAAGAAGCATCCGTATATATAGCCCTTATTGCCCAAGGAAAATTTAAAGAAGCCATGGATATCATATCAAAGGACAATCCCTTTCCTTCGGTGTGCGGTCGCGTTTGTAATCATCCTTGTGAAACAGTCTGTCGAGCCAGTGAGATGGGAGATCCTATTGCCATCCGTTCGCTAAAAAGATTCGTCACAGATTGGGCCATGGAAACCGGTTACCTTTCCCCTGATGGGTACTCACAAGTCTCTCAGAACAGCAAAATAGCTATCATTGGAGCAGGGCCAGCCGGCTTAACCGCAGGTTACTGCCTGAGAAAAAGTGGATACCCTGTCACAATTTTCGAATCTCTGCCTGTTCTAGGAGGCATGCTCAGGATTGGAATCCCTGAACACAGATTACCCAAAGAGATATTGGATTACGACATCGAGAATATCATCCGATCAGGATTGGACATAGAGACGAACAAAAAGCTCGGAAAAGATTTCACTCTAAACGATCTTTTTAACGACGGCTATGATGCAATATTTATCGCTACTGGAGCACATAAGTCTATGAAGATGAGGATTCCAGGCGAAGAAGCAGAAGGAGTGATTCAAGCACTTGATCTGCTCAAAGACGTCAATTTAGGTGAAGAAATAAAACTGGGTAAAAGAGTAGGAATTATCGGCGGAGGAAACGCAGCCATTGATGCAGCTAGAGTGGCAGTCAGGAATGAAAACATAAAGCAAGTTTCCATCCTTTACAGAAGAACAAGAAAAGAAATGCCTGCATATGAAGAAGAAATAGAAAGCGCTATTGAGGAAGGAATCGAAATGCAATTTTTGGTGCTGCCCGTCAAAGTTCTTACCCATGAGGGAAAAGTTGTCGGCGTGGAATGTGTTCGAATGGAGCTAGGAGAGGAGGATGAGAGTAGAAGAAGAAGGCCTATCCCCATCGAGGGTTCTGAATTTTCAGTAGAACTGGACACCCTGATCTTGGCCATAGGAGAACGTCCCGATGTTTCGTTCATCACAGAACATGATAAACTGGAGGTATCAAAGTGGGAAACCATAATTGCCGATAAAGAAAATCTATCAACAAGTCGAAAGGGTATATTTGTTGGTGGGGATATCTTTACTGGGCCAAGCACTGTTGTAGAGGCCATAGCCGCAGGAAAAAAAGCAGCTGATTCGATAGAAAAATATGTTGAGAAAAAAAGCTTAAAGCAAGAATATAAACTCACCAGACCCTCTATCTATGTTGAGCCGATTGAACTGACTGAACAGGAGATTGAGGAGGCTTCGAGGCCTGAAATGCCCAGATTATCTGTCAAGGAAAGACAAAAAAATTTCAGGGAAGTCAACCTGTGTTTATCTGCCGAGACTGCCATCAGAGAAGCAAAGCGCTGTTTACGATGCGAATTGGAAACCGAAGATGGCAAAAAAGCACTGGGAAGGTCAAAATGATTAACTTAAAAATTAACAACTTAGATGCACAGGCAGAGGAAGGGTGGACCATTTTGGAGACCGCAAAATTTTATGGATTGGAAATCCCTACACTCTGTTACAATGAGGGCTTAAGCAATTATGGAGGATGCCGTCTCTGTCTCGTCGAGATAGGTGAAAAACCTCGCACAAAACTCGTCAGTTCCTGTACATATCCTGCGGAGGAAGGTCTTGTTGTGCACACCGATACAAAAAGAGTCCTGGAGGCACGGAAGATGATGATCGAACTGATGCTCTCCGTGGCTCCCTATTCGAAGGTCATCCAGGATCTGGCGTCTCAATTCGGTGTCAAGCAAGTCCGCTTCAAAGTACGCAACGATGAATGTATTTATTGCGGCCTTTGTGTGCGCATGTGCGCAGAACAGATGGATGCCAGAGCTATCGGCTTTCAGAACAGAGGATACAAGAGGAGAATCTCCACTCCTTTCGATATGCGGTCCCCTGAATGCCGCCAGTGCGGGGGCTGCATTTATATCTGTCCTGCCTGTCAAATGAGATGCATAGGTCCGGATGCAGATACCGCTGTCTGCAACGCCTGTTTAAATCTAGACCCTTCTTGTGTGGAAGTATACGATGAACTTCAATGCTGGATGTATGATGCCGGGCGATGCGGGACTTGTGTCCGAGAAAAAACGGAGCAATCAGACAGTGAGGAACAAGTTGAAAAGGATAATTCCTAGAAAGATGTCTAAGAAACTTGTTTTTGACTGCTTGCACATAATCGAGCAAATAAGGAGGTAATCATAATGGCTTATACAAAACTCAACAGGAGCGCCGCCACACTGACAAAAAATAGAACAGAGGGTTCCATCAGTCCGTTCAGCGGCATGTGTGTGACTTGTGTGGATGGTTGTATCGGCATGTGCGAGATCGGAAAATCAGCATACAGAGGTCCTGAGGTTCTCTATCCACAGCCTTTTGGCATCATCACCGCTGCCTCCGAAAAAGACTACCCTGTTGACCTTTCCCATTTCACAATCTTAGGGACTGCGGCCGGCGCCTATGGCGTTGAAGCAGACTCGGACAAAGCGACTTTTCCCGCGGTTAGCATTGAAACAGCAATTGGACATGACAAGGGAATCAAGCTGAAAGTTCCGTTTATCATCTCAGGTATGGGATCCACAAATGTAGCGAAACAAAACTGGGAAGGATTGGCCATAGGAGCGGCAATCAGCGGATCGCTCTTGACCATAGGTGAAAACGTTTGCGCCATGGACGAACAATCGGAAATCAAAAACGGAAGAATCGTTCATTCTGCTGATATGGAACGGCGGGTTAAACTCTTCCAGGATTGGCAGACAAATGGATATGGAGCGGTTGTCGTACAGGCCAATGTTGAGGACACGAGGCTCGGCACACAAGAATACGTGATTGAAAAGCTCGGTGTGAAAGTTGTGGAGCTGAAATGGGGACAGGGCGCCAAAGATATCGGAGGCGAGGTCAAAATAAAGAAGCTCGAAAAAGCTCAAGAACTGAAACGCAGGGGATACATCGTGCTTCCTGATCCCGAGGATCCAGAGATCATCCAAGCATTCGAGCACGGAGCCTTTAAAGAGTTTGAAAGACATTCCCGCCTGGGCATGGTCGAAGAAGAGAGCTTCATGCAAAGGGTCGAAGACCTGAGAAAAGCTGGCGCAAAGTATATCTTCCTCAAGACAGGCGCTTACAGACCAGTTGATCTTGCTCGAGCGGTTAAGTATGCTTCCAAGGCAAAACTGGATCTGCTGACTGTCGATGGCGCGGGAGGTGGAACCGGAATGAGTCCCTGGCGCATGATGAACGAATGGGGTATTCCAAGCGTAGAAATCTGGTCTCTCCTTTACAGATATCTCAAGAAAATCGAAGAAAAAGGAGAGTATGTACCTGATATTGCTGCAGCTGGTGGAATCACGTTCGAGGACCAGATTTATAAAGCACTTGCCCTAGTAGCGCCTTATACAAAAGTCGTAGGAATGGCCAGAGGCCCTATGGCGGCTGCCATGGTCGGAAAGACAATAGGAAGGAGAATAGAAGAAGACCAAATTCCTGTATACGTGGAACGCTTTGGAAACAAAGTGGAAGAAATCTTTGTCACGGCCACAGAACTCAAGCACGATTGGAAAGAAAGGTTCAACGACCTTCCAACCGGTGCGATAGGTCTCCACGGTTATTTTAAGAGACTCAGCCAGGGTCTGAAACAGTTGATGGCCGGAAACAGAAAGTTTGCCTTGTCTTACATCAGCAGAGACGATATCGCAGCTTTGACCAAAGAAGCTGCAGATATAAGCGGCATTCCTTACATCACAGACGTGGACAGAGAAGAGGTGGACAAAATTCTTAACAGCTAGCCCCTGTTTCTGATGACATCAAATCGGGCTGCCCTGCGCTGGAAAAGCGGATGAGGACCGGCAGAAAGCCCATCGTGTACAGGCCTGTTCTTTTTATCCCCCGATTTGTTCACGAAGACACACCTCAACTTCTGTGACAATTTTTTTATAAGTCAGGCAATTTAGTTAGGAAGATCCCGGAGGCGAGCGGAGCTTGGCGATTTCTCCTTTACGCAACGGAGCGGATGTGCTATAAATGACCTCTGGAGAGATATGAGCATCATCAACGGAATTATCAGCCTCTTTGTGGTCCTTTTTGCTATCACAGTCCATGAGGCCTCTCATGGCTGGGCAGCCTTAAAAAAGGGCGATCCCACAGCTTTTCACATGGGGCGAATCACTTTGAATCCGATCCGCCATATCGACCCTGTAGGAACCATTCTTCTTCCTCTCATCCTGATTGTGATGGGGGCTCCTCCTTTTGGATGGGCGAAACCTGTACCCGTCAATCCACTCAATTTGAAGGATCCCCGCCGGGATAATTTGATCATATCAATTGCCGGCCCTCTATCAAACATTTCTGTCGCCATCGTGGCTTTTATCATCCTCAAGCTGATTCTAAATCTTAACCCAAGCCTTGTTTATGGAAGAGGAGGTTTCTCCAATCTGCTTTCCCCAATAATCCAAATCCTCTATTTGACGATCGTGATCAACATCATTCTGGCTATTTTTAACATGATTCCGATTCCCCCTCTGGATGGCAGCGGGGTCGTTATGGGGCTGATCTCAGACGAAGCTGCAGAAAAGTATGAGCAAATCCGTCCCTACGGCTTTTTTATTCTGATTGTGTTGATAATGACAGGATTCATAGGCAGAATATTAGGCGGTGTTCTAAGGATAGTAGATTCCTTTATCTTTTAGGGAATGCGATGAGCGATCAAAAGAAAAAAATCGTTCTCAGCGGCATGAGGCCAACAGGCCCTCTCCATCTCGGGCATCTAGCTGGTGCACTCAAAAACTGGATGCGGCTGCAGGATGAATATGACTGCTACTACACTATTGTCACCTGGCATGCCTTCAGCTCGGAATATCAGAAATCTACTGTCATCAGAGACTACATTTTTGAATACGCTGCCGGTTGGCTGAGTTTTGGCATAGATCCTGATAAGAGTGTGATTTTTGTCCAATCCGAGGTCAAAGAGCATGCAGAGCTTCATCTTCTCCTTTCCATGATCATCCCCCTGCCCTGGCTGCAGAGGGTTCCCACATTCAAGGAAATGCAGCGAGAAATCCCGGATAAAGACCTCAACACCTATGGATTTCTAGGATATCCCGTGCTCCAGACAGCCGACATCATCATCTATAAAGCCCATGCTGTTCCTGTTGGAGAAGACCAGGCTTTCCACCTTGAGCTAGCACGGGAAATCACGAGGCGTTTCAACCGCCTTTACGGAGATATCTTCCCGGAACCTCAGATCCTTCTTACAGAAGTACCCAGGCTCGCTGGTACAGACGGCCGTAAAATGAGCAACTCTCTGAACAATACCATCCATCTGACAGATCCGCCAGAGGCCATCCGAGAAAAAATATCTCCTATGGTAACAGATACACGACGCATACGGCGGTCCGATCCAGGTGTCCCAGAAGACTGCCCGGTCTTCACTCTGCACAAGGCCTTTGTAGATGAGACAAAGAGAGAAGAATTGGCAGAGGGCTGCCGGACGGCTGGAATCGGCTGTCTGGAATGCAAGAATGTGGTCATCGACAGAATCATCGAGATATTAGTCCCCTTCCAAAAAAAAAGAAGGGAGTACGACAAAAATCCTCAGCCTGTCTGGGACATCATAGAAGAGGGAAACAGAAAAGCGAGACAAAAAGCTCAAAAGACCATGGAAGAAGTCAGGGCAGCTATAGGACTCTGACTGTGTGTCCGTACTGTTAATGGAAGAGGCGAGAGAGTATCAGGTCAACTTGGAGGTTTTTCAAGGACCTCTTGACCTTCTTCTTTTTTTGATTCGAAAGAAAAAAATCAGTATCCACGATATTCCGATAGCCTCCATCACCCGCGAGTATCTAGACTATCTCGATAGAAAGGGAAGAATCAATCTGGAACGTGAGGGAGAATTCCTGCTGATCGCGGCGCTTTTGATCTACATCAAATCACAAATGCTTCTCCCCAGAGAAAGCATGGGAGAAGAAGAGGAAGACCCTCGAAATATCCTAGTGAGCCGCTTATTGGATTACCAAAAGATAAAAACAGCCAGTACGCTTTTAAGGGAAAAAGAAGACAAGCAGATGAGGCTCTGGCAGCGAACCGCTCCTCCTCTCCAGTCAAATGATGAATATGAGCTTTCCGAGGTGTCTCTTTTTGACCTGGCAGAGGCTTTTTTGACGCTTATGAAAAAAAAAGAAAGGGGAAACTTTCGGCTCATCAATGGGAAAGACTTTTCTTTGGAAGAGAAGATGAAGGAATTGATCGATCTTCTCAAAGAAAGAAAATTTTTAGACTTCATGGAATTTTTTTATAGTCAAGAGAGCATTGAAGCGGCTCTCGTATCTTTCTTCTGTCTCCTGGAGCTTATCAAAACAGGAATTGTGATCGCTGTCCAAAAGAGCCTGTTTGATTCCATCGAAGTCTGGCTCAGACAAGAGATTCGATCATGAGGACAAGACTGAAGGATGTCATAGAATCTTTGATTTTCATTTCTCTAGAACCACTGACATTGGAGAAAATTAAAGGCATCTGCACCGAATTTTCAGAAAAAGAAATCGAAGATGCCATAAAAGAGCTCACAGAAAATTATTCTTCCAACCAAAGAGGGATTCAAATCATCCAGGCTGCTGGAGGATACCTTTTCTCAACGAAATCTGAACATGATCAATGGGTTAGACGGCTTCTCAAACTGGAGCAAAAGAACAAGCTCTCTCATGCTGCACTGGAAACCCTTGCCACTGTCGCCTACCATCAACCCATAACATTAGCAGAGATCTCAGCTCTGCGCGGCGTGGACGCCACTCATTCCCTGAAAACTCTGCTGCAAAGAAAGTTGGTAAAGATTACAGGGCGGAAAAAAAGTCCAGGGCGACCCTTGATCTACAGGACCACCGACAGATTTCTCACCTACTTTGGACTCATCAGCCTGAATGATCTTCCCACTGAGGAAGAAATAATAAAAATCCTGGACGAGGAAAAAAATCCTGATTAAAAAGAGAGTCTTTTTTATCAAAAAAATCTCTCATGTGCTTTCTGCCGTTGCATTTTTTTTCTATCTATCTGGCTGCCAATTGGATCATATAGAAATCAAGAAACCACCCAAAGATCGTCATCAACCATATAACTATGTCGGACATAAAGGGATGGTCGTCGCCGCGCATCCATTGGCTGTCCAAGCGGGTCTGGAAGTGCTCAAGAAAGGCGGAAACGCCGTAGACGCGGCTATCGCCACTGCTTTTGCTCTGAATGCGGCTGAACCATTTGCATCTGGAATCGGAGGCGGCGGATTCATGCTCATTTTTTTGGCGAAAGAAAAAAGAGTCACAGTGATAAATTATCGAGAGAAGGCACCTGGCCGTGCTTATCCTTCGATGTTTCTGGATAAGGGAAAAGTCAAGAATGAATGGCGGAATATTCACGGACTCGCCGTTGCCGTACCCGGAGCTCTTGCAGGGTGGAATTATGCACTTGAAAAATATGGTACTCTTAAGCTGGCAGAAACAATGGAAAGGAGTATCCAGATAGCTGAACAGGGATTTTCCGTCAGTGAGACCTTCAGTCAAATCAACAAGGACGAATATGAGAAACTCCTGCTGCATTCGGGGGAGTCATCTCCTTATCTTTTTGACGGTTTTCCCTATGAACCGGGGGATACGTTCCAGAATCAAGATCTTGCCAAAACATTGAGGCGGATCGCTTCTCATGGATGGCAGGATTTTTACAATGGGGGGATTGCGCAGAGAATCGTTGAAGCGGTCCAAAACAAAGGAGGGTTGATTACGAAGGAAGACCTCTCCAGCTACACTCCGATAGAACAGCTCCCTCTGAAAGGAACATACAAAGGATTCTCATTGTACTCCATTCAGCCCCCTGGTGCCGGGGGTCTGCATACCATACAGCTCCTCAACATCATTGAAAACTGGCAGGTGCGTTCTTGGGGATTCAACTCTCCCCTATATATTCATCATATGAGCGAAGCCTTCCGGTTCGTATTTGCTGATAGAGCGCACTATCTAGGAGATCCTGATTTCGTGTCCGTTCCAGCGAAACATCTGATCTCCAAAAACTATGCTTCTCAAATCGCAGCAAAAATATCACCCGACCATCTTCAGGATTCCTATCCGCCTGGTTCTATCGATAAAGAACTCATAACCAAGCAAAACACAACACATCTAAACGTAATAGATGAATGGGGGAACATCGTATGCTTGACCCAGTCGATAAATGATTTTTTCGGGTCGGGTATTGTTCCCACTGATACCGGCTTTCTCTTAAACAATCATATGGCAGATTTCTCCCCTCAGCCCGATTCTATCAACGCTCCCCGCCCATACAGAAGACCTGTCAGCTCTATGGCTCCCCTCATTCTTTTCAACCAAGAAAGTCCCTTTCTCATACTTGGCTCTCCTGGGGGAACAAGAATCTTTCCCACCCTCACTCAGATTGTCATCAACATCATCGAGTTCGGCATGTCTCTAGATGAGGCCATCGAAGCTCCCCGCTTCTTTTCCTATTCGACTCAGGGAAAAGCGAGAAGTCTGTTTGTGGAATCACGCATCCGACCAGAAACGATCCTATCTCTCGAGGAAATCGGTCACACCGTCGAGCTCAGGGATGCCTACGATAAATTTTTCGGAGGAGCCCAAGGAATCATGATTCTTTCCGGACAAAAGATCATTCTCGGTGGAGCCGACTCCAGAAGAGACGGTGCTGGGGAAGGGTATTAAAAACCAAGGAAGGATAAAACATGAAAAAAAGTCTTCTTTCCCTGTCAACCGTTCTCGCTTTGGCTATGTTCTTCCTCTCTGTTCCTGAGGAAACAAGAGAGGAATGGCCTCGTTTTGAACATCCTCTGCTCATTACTTCTGCCGGCCAAAGTGCAGATGTTCAAATTGCAGGTGTGCTTGCCAAAAGGGCCGGATTGGCTGCCACTCTTTCCAAAGCAGCCACAGAAGCGGAGCTTGAAAATATAAGAACTTTGGCTCTGGTCATCGGTGTGAGCATGAAAGGATTGGGCGCAGCTGGATTGGACCTGGACCAGGAAACATCCAGGGTAAACAGATTGGTCGATGCAGCCAAAAGCCAGAACATCCCTCTTCTCTGCCTGCATCTGGGTGGAGAGGCAAGAAGAGGCAATCTTTCTGACCAACTTATAACCGCCTTTCTGCCTTCAGCTCGCATGGTCATAGTAGTGAAATCCGGAAATAAAGATGGTTTTTTTACCAGAATTTGTGAAGAGAAAACCGTTCCACTTCTTGAATTGGAGAGGACCGTAGACGCCATCGAATCTCTAAAGACTCTATTCCGTTCAGATAATGAACCTGAATTATTCATAAACATACTTTCTTTTTAAAGCAATTTGTGCTATATGTACTGAAATCAGGGACATGTACCGATTTTCTTAAATCGTTGACGTGTCCCTTGATTTTAAGCTTAAATATGAATAATTCAGGAATACCGGAATAATTTATGAATTTATCCAGGTGAACAGATATCAAAGACAGGGTAATCATTCCTTCCCAGCAGAGCATGCTTCTCTGACTCTCCCAGCCAAGAACTGAACCATTTTTAAAATTCTGTCCTGAGGGATTTATAATAGCATTCTGTTTTATCGGCAAGCATTCATATTTTCGTGATATTTTTTGGAAGTCAGGCAAGCTGGGTCTGGAGGCGAGCGGGCATGAAAGCAAGCTTTACTGGCAGATAGAGGAGAGCGAGCCGAGGAATAAAGGAATTTTCCTCGCTGCGGAAAATCCATGGGGTGACGAATCAGCTTGTCTGACTGTTTCTTCGTCACGGAAATATGGATGCTTCCGGTTGACCATTGACATTTGATGGATATTTTAATATGTCATAAATCCGTAAAATTCAAGTTGAGATCTTTATTGAAACAATATATATCAGGATAAAAAATGTCAGAGGCAGCCCTGTTCATGATGATGGTGGTGATTTTTGCCTTGCTGGCCATGGTGTTTAAACTCCCCATCGGAGTTTCCTTAGCATTATCGGCACTGACTGGGTCTGTATTTGGAGGAGAAGGGCTAGGACTTCGCCATCTTGTGGAAGGCTCATTCGGTTATTTTGAGACCATCTTGATCATCGCGTCAGCAATGATATTCATGAAGGTACTCCAAGTTTCCGGCATGTTGGATTCTATAACCGCTTTTTTGCTCAAGACCTTTTATAAGAGAAAATTCCCTCTTCTCCTGACGGTGATGGTTTTGATCATGTTTCCAGGAATGATCACCGGTTCTTCTACAACGGCTGTCCTCACTACAGGTGTATTGGTTGCACCCGTGCTCATGCGTTTAGGGCTTTCTAAGATAAAGTCAGCAGCTTTGATAGCCATGGGAGCCATTTTGGGCATGATAGCGCCGCCAGTAAACATATTGGTTATGATCATGGGTGCTGGAGTGGATATGCCCTATGTTGGGCTAACCCTCCCTCTTTTGATTATTGTGATCCCTTTAGCAGTCATCATCTCTCTCTTGCTCGGCTTCAGGGATATCAAAATTAAGGACTATGATCAGATGTTAACGATCCTTCCAGAATCATGTTTCCCCCGTTACGGCTATCGGCTCTACCTCCCCCTTGTGGTTGTTCTAGCCCTGATGTTAGGACAAGGTTTGTTGGCAGGGATCATGCCCGATATCGGCATCCCTGTAATATTTTTTATCGGAAGTCTCATCGGTCTTTTCTGTGGCCGCTCCTTTAACTTTTTAAAAATCTCCCAAGAGGCTCTTAAAGAAGCTCTGCCCATCCTTTCTATTCTCATCGGAGTGGGTATGTTCATCCAAATCATGACTCTGACTGGAGGAAGGGGCTGGGCCGTTGTGTCTTTCCTTTCCCTTCCTCCTGTGCTCTTGTACGCAGGAATCGGAGTGAGCATGCCCCTCTTTGGAGCCGTTTCCGCATATGGCTCAGCTTCCATCTTAGGAGTACCTTTTATTCTCGCATTAATCAATAAAAACGCGATCATAACCGCCTCAGCTCTCTCAGCTGTAGCAGGGCTTGGAGATCTTATGCCCCCTACAGCTCTGGCTGGAATGTTTGCGGCTCAGGTAGTCGGAGAAAAAAATTACTTTCTAGTCCTTCGATGCTGTATTGTACCTGCTCTTTTTGAACTATCCATGGGTATCGGAATCTTGCTACTGGCACCCTTTCTGGATAAAATCATTTAGCTTGAACTATTTATGGACATGAACTTTCTGAAACAGGATGTAGATATAGAAGCTGTGAAATCTGGGATACCTGGATCATTCGTGGGTAATCCAGGTTAGGTGAACGAATGCAGATCATTTATCATATCATCGTGTTTTACATTGCTGCGCATTTAATATGGTACATATTCAAAGAAAAGAAATTTTGGAATCAACTCAGCGCTGCAATCGTGTTGATCATGATCCTGCTGCGGCTTTTGCTTGTCAAATGAGAACTATCATAAAAAAATGAAAATTCATCACATCACGGGATTTTTTTTGATGATTATCGTGGCAGTGATATGTTTTGCTACCGCTCGCAGCTTCATTAGCATGCACAAAATTGAAGCGGTGTATCCAAGCCGCTTTCTGACAATCCAGAAAAAACTAAGTGCTTATTTCCCAGGATTAAAGGACTCCCCAGGAGATACCGATGTGTTCGTCTTTGAAAGTCAAAATCCGGGCGGAACCCTTCTCATCCTTGGAGGAACGCACCCTAACGAGCCAGCTGGATATATTACAGCAATTCTACTTGTCGAAAATTTGGGCGTCAGTCGAGGGAAAGTCATCATCATTCCCCGTTCTAACAACAGCGGCTTCACGCACAGTGATCCTCAAGAGGGAAATCCTCAACGATTCTCCTTCGATATCCCAGGTGGAAAAAGATGGTTTCGTTACGGATCGCGACTCACTAATCCGATCCACCAGTGGCCCGATCCTGTGTTGTATGTTAATCCCGCAGGACAGAAGCTTTCTGGGACCGAAAGCCGAAACCTCAACCGTTGTTATCCAGGACGCAAGAAAGGATTCCTGACTGAAAAAATTGCCTATGGCATCATGGCGCTCATCAGGAAGGAAAAAGTGGATCTGGCTATCGACCTTCATGAGGCTGCACCCGAGTATCCCGTAATCAACGCTATCGTTTTCCACGAAAACAGTGCTGAACTGTCTGCTTTAGCCTTACTGAAGTTACAGATACAGGGGTTTGAGATTCGACTGGAAGCATCTCCTCCCAATCTGAGGGGCCTGAGCCATCGTGAATGGGGAGATTCTGCCCAGATAATGGCCATCCTACTGGAGACTGCTAATGCTTCACATGGAAGATTGAAAGGGAGGTCTACGACTGGCCTGATTTTAGACGGGAAAGACAAGAATTATGTCAAGGCTGCCCAGCTAGGCCGACTTTTTATTCCCTTCGATGAGAAAGGAGTTCCGCTCAGGCAGCGGGTTTCCCGTCATCTTGCGGCCCTTCAAGCCCTGGTCACGAGCCTAGAAGAACTCCATCCAGAGCTTTGTGTCGAACTCGAGAATATCCCCTCAGCTGCCGAGGTCCAAAAGGCTGGTATAGGAGCCTTTCTAAAAGGACAAAAATGAGCCTAAGTTTCGATTTTACCAATAGTTAGGATTGACAGAAGGCCCCTAAATAATATAGTATAGACATTCTTTCTTTGGATAAAATGGAAATCATCATCGCAAAAAATTCTGGCCTTTGCTACGGAGTAAAAAGAGCGCTGCAGACGGCCAAAGTAACTCGCAAACAGAAAAAAGGCGAGGTTTTTACTTTCGGAGATCTCATCCATAATCCTCAGGTGATCCAGGATTTGAAGAAGCAGGGCATCCAATCTGTCGAAAGCTTTGATCAAATCAAAAAAGGAACCGTCATCATCCGAAGCCACGGAGTTTCACCCGAAATCTACGACAGACTCAGCAGAAAAAAAATCGACATCGTGGATGCGACCTGTCCCATCGTCAAAAGAATTCAAAAATTGGTTGCGGCCTTGGCCAAAAAGGAGGATGAGGTCATCATAGTAGGAAATAAAGAACACCCAGAAATCAAAGGCCTTATCGGCTATTCTAAAAGAAAAGGCATTATCATTGAAAATGAGACTCAAGCCAAGATCCTTCCCTCAAAAAAAAGAAGAGCTGTTCTTGCCCAATCCACCCAGGATCTTTTTCTTTTCATTAGAGTAGTAGCCACCCTCATAGAAAGGACCGAAGAGCTTCAGATTTACAACACCATCTGTCAATCCACCCAGACACGACAAAAGTCAACATCTAAGCTCGCATCCTGTGTTGATACCCTGCTAATAATCGGAGGGAAGAAAAGTTCGAACACCCAAAAGCTCTTTCAAATCTCAAAAAGAATATTACCCAACACCTACTTTATCGAAAATGCAGGGCAAATCACTCCTGCTATGGTGAAGGGAGCTAAAATAATTGGTCTTTCAGGAGGTGCTTCCACACCGCCAGAAGCCATAAAGGAAGCTGTGGCCAAGATCAAGTCCAGCTATACGCATAATTTTTTATCGGAAAAGAGGGCCTAATGTCAGAGCTAATCAAAAATCCCAAAAAAGAAAAAGACATCTCAAACGAGGATTACGCAGACCTTCTCGAGCAATACCAATTCAGCACCAAGGAACTTGCTCCAGGTAAGCTCCTGAAGGGAAAAGTGATCAAAGTCACCGACTCGCATGTCCTCGTTGATGTAGGCTTCAAATCAGAGGGAATCATCCCCAATGAAGACTTTGTCGGCCATCAAGACCCAAAAACACTCCGGCCTGGGGACGATGTCGAAGCTGTCTTGGAAAAAAGTAATCTCAGAGAAGGCTATCTCATCCTCTCAAAAAAGAAAGCCATAGCTATAAAGGCCCTGAATAACTTAGAAAAAGCCTACCAGCACAACAGCTGGATCGTCGGAAAAATCACAGAAAAAATAAAAAATGGATACACCGTAAACGTAGGGATCGATGCCTTCCTTCCCGACTCTCATGCAGATGTAAAGATAGTCAGAGATCCAGCGAGGCTCATCGGCAACATCTACAAATTCAAAGTGATCAAGTTCGATCGGAAGACCGAAAACACTGTCCTTTCCCGAAAGCTTTACCTCCAGGATGAGAAGGAGAAAAGGAAAAGACGTATTTTCGACCAAATAAGCACGGGGAGTAAGGTAAAGGGGAAGGTTAAATCTCTCACTACTTTTGGCGCATTCGTGGATTTGGGTGGAATCGAGGGTCTTCTGCATATATCTGACATGTCCTGGGGAAAGATCAACCATCCTTCAGAGCTATTCGAAGTGGGTCAAGAAATTGAGGCAATTATTCTCGATTTCAACGAAAAAGAAGAGAAGATCTCTTTGGGATACAAACAGCTCACGTCAGACCCATGGGAAAATATCGAAGAGAAATACCACGCGGGACAAAAAATCGTCGGAAAGGTTGTCAGTCTGACAGATTTTGGCGCGTTTATTGAGCTCGAAAGTGGTGTGGAAGGCCTGGTTCATGTCTCGGATTTGTCTTGGTCTAGAAAACCTGTTCACCCCAAAAAAATACTCAATGTTGGAGAGGAAGTCGCAGTTACCATCTTAGCCATAAATCCCGCAACCAAACGGATCTCTTTAGGTCTCAAACAGGTCACTCCTCATCCCCTAGAATTATTCAGACAGCAGTACAGCCCGGGTTCAAGAGTCAAGGGAACTATCACAAGTATCACGGATTTCGGCGCCTTCATGGAGGTGGAAACGGGGATCGAAGGGCTCATTCACATTTCCGATATCAGCTGGAAAAAAATAAAGCATCCATCCGATGTGCTCAAAGTCGGAGAGGAGATCGAAGCCATTATATTGAATATTGATGTCAAGAAGCAGAAGCTATCGCTCGGCATAAAACAGCTGGAAGGAGACATTTGGGAAGATTTCTTTGCTCGTCAAAAAGTAGGGGACCTTGTGAAGGTCAAAATTGTTCGTCTTGCCAATTTTGGTGTTTTTGTCGAAATAACTCCGGGTATTGAAGGGGTCGTCTTCCTATCCGAGTTGGACGATCATAAAATTGAGAATCCATCTGAGGTTTTCAAGGTTGGTCAAGAAAAATTGGCCAAAATCTTGAAGCTGAATCAAGATGAAAAAAAGATATCACTCAGCTTCAGACAGGCCCAGATCGAAATGCAAAAAATGGAGTATCAGAAATACGTACAAACCCAGAACGACCGACTCACATTGGGAGACTTGATGAGAGATAAACTCAAGAACTTAGAGCCCCCCAAAAAAAAGAAACCAAAAAAAACAGAGAAAAAAAAGGAGGAAAAAGATGATAAAAGCTGACTTAATCAACAAAATCGCGAAAGAAATGAGCATATCAAGGCAAGACGCTGAAACAGGAGTCAATCTTTTTTTTCAAACTTTGAAAGAAGCCCTTTTGCGGGGTGAAGAAATCGAACTAAGAGGATTCGGCAGTTTTCGTTTTCGTACAAGGGGAGCTCGCTCAGGAAGAAATCCACGAACAGGAAAACCCGTTCAAGTCCCCCCCAAAAAAGTTTTGTATTTTAAACCCAGCAAACTGATAAAAAACATGATCAACGAATAATGGAATACATCACAACTCCATGGAGAGAAGAATACATCAAGAAAGTCTTTAAAATGAAGGGATGTATCTTTTGCCAAGCTTTGAAGAAAAAAGATGACAAGCAGTCCTTCATCCTCTATAGAGGAATTCACAATTTTGTCCTTTTGAATAAATATCCCTACACACCGGGCCATCTGATGATTGCTCCGTACAAGCACCTCAGCTCTATCGAACTCGCAGAAAAAGAGGCAACGGATGAAATGACAGAGCTTCTCAGGAGATGCTTGAGCCTCTTGAGAAAACAGTATAATCCCCAGGGATTTAACACAGGTATGAACATCGGGCAGAGTGCTGGAGCTGGGGTTGCCGATCATTATCACCTACATATCATCCCCCGATGGTCGGGTGATTCGAATTTCATGCCACTTATAGGAAAAACAAAGGTTGTTTTGGAAGATCTTCATACATCCTACGATAAGCTTCTGTCGTGTTTTGAAAAAGAGAGAGAAAAGTGAATTTTGAGCTTTCAGAAGACCAGCTCCTGATCAAGGAAATGATCAATGAATTTGCACAGAAAGAGGTTAAGCCCCGAGTAAAAGAACTGGAAAAAAAACACACCTTTCCACACGAATTGTTGAAAAAGCTGGCCGAACTCGGTGTGATGGGCATGTCCATCCCTTCGGAATATCAAGGAAACAAGACGGATACCCTTTCTCTTATGCTTGCTATCGAACAATTAAGTAAGGTTTTTCCATCCCTCGCCGTGATTATCAGTGTTCATTGCTCACTCTTTTGCTATGCCATTCTCAAGTTCGGCTCTGAGAATCAGAAAGAAAAATACCTTCCCAAGGCAGCCAGAGGAAAGGTTCTGGGTGCTTTTGCCCTCACAGAACCTTGGGCTGGTTCGGATGTGTACGGCATAAAAACAAGGGCGGTGAAAAAAGGAGACCTCTTTATCCTCAATGGAACAAAATCTTGGGTCACAACCGGAAGCGACGCTAATGCATACATCCTTTTTGCAAACACAGAAACAGACTCTGTCAAACATAAACTCAGCGCGTTCATCGTCGAGAAAAGCTTCCCGGGTTTTCGTCTTTCTAAGGTAGAAGAAAAAATGGGACTCCATGCCTCCATCACTTCTGAAGTTGTTCTTGAGGATTGTCAGGTTCCTGCGGAAAATCTTCTTGGGAACGAAGGGAAGGGAGCTTCCATTGCCCTTCACTGCCTTGATGGATCGCGGATAGGTATCGCAGCTCAATCTGTAGGCCTCTCACAAAGGGCCTTGGAGGAGGCTGCCATATATGCCAAGCAGAGGGAAGCATTTGGCAAGCCCATAGCAGAATTTCAAGCCATACAGTTTATGATTGCAGATATGGCAACCCTTACCGAAGCCGCACGATTGCTCACCCATAGAGCAGCTATCCTGTTGGACAAAGGCGTGTCTGTCTCAAAGGAAGCATCCATGGCTAAGCTCTTTGCTTCAGAAGCAGCCAATAGAATCGTCTCCATGGCTTTACAGATTCATGGCGGCTATGGATATTCACAAGAATTTTATGTCGAACAGCTCTACAGAGACGCAAGAGTCCTTACAATATATGAAGGGACCTCTGAGATACAACGTCTTGTCATATCCAGACATTTGCTCAAAGAATAATTATCAATCGACCTATGGATATAAAAAAATAGAGGGCTGTAAATCAGTCCTTTTTTGAGGTGAAACGATGTTAAAATCAATGAGAAAAAACATAAAATCCCTTGCACCAACTTTATGGTTTGTGATTATCGCTTTTATTATCTCCATCTTTGCTGTATGGGGAGGAGCAGGCCGCCTCGGTGAAGGAAGGGAATCTGACACTCTCGCTAAGGTGGGAAAAGAAAACATCTCGGTTAGCCTTTACTACCAAACTCTGCGGCAAAGGCTTGAGGCAATGCAGCGGGAATTTAAAGAACTCGACAGTCAGTTTATCCAACAGCTAAATATTCCTCAACAGATCTTGAATCAGCTCATCCAGCAATCTCTTCTTTCCCAATTAGCCAAAGACATGGGAATACAGGCAACGAACCAGGAAATAAGGCAAAAAATCAAGAGCTATCCTGTTTTTCAAAAGGATGGACAGTTCGTAGGCTTCTCCCAATACAAGAAAATTCTTGAATGGAATCGTATCCCTTTATCTGCCTTCGAAGAAAGCCTCAGAGAAGAAATCGTGATGGAAAAAACCGTCAATGTTTTGACAGCGGGCGTAGCTATCACCGAAGAGGAGCTTTGGGAAAATTACAAGAAAGAGAATGATACCGCCAAGTTAGAATATGTCACCCTGGAACTCAATTCAGTCGAGCTGGACACGGAGCCTGAGCTGAGCGTACTCCAGGAGCATTTTGAAAACAATAAAGAACAATATAAAATCCCAGAAAAAAGAGAGGCTGATTATGTCTTTTTCATGACAGATGATTTGAAACAAGAGACTGAACTGACCGATCCTGAGCTCGAGAAATACTATGAAGATAACACATCTCGGTTTAAAGAGCCCGAGAAAGTGAAGGTGAGTCGCATATATCTCCCCTTTGAAGAAAGGGAAAAAGATCTCGTGCTCAACGAAGTCAAAGAAATCTTGAATCGAATCACATCAGGGGAAGACTTTGGAGAGGCTGCCCGAAGGCACTCGAAAGACGATAAAGCTCAAGATTCTGGGGACTGGGGTTTGTATGAATGGAAGACGCTGTCACGTCAAGAGCAGGATCAGATCAGCAGACTATCTGAGGGAGAGGTTTCAGACATTGTGGAACTTGAGGATGGAGTGGCTATCCTCAAGGTAACAGAAAAAGAACCCGAATCCATTCAGAGTTTCGAGTCCGTTAAGGACAGAATCATAAATATCCTGAAGGACGAAAAAGCACGAGATTTAGCAGACAGCAGAATTTCTCAACTGGAAAAGGCAGCAAAAAAAGAAAACAGCCTGGATGTGGCGGCACAGAAACTTGGATACAAAATCAGAAACTCAGGTCTTCTTAAGGAGAATGATCCTCTGGAAGACATAGATCCGTCTGGATCCATGAGCATGTCCCTCTTCTCTCTCGAAGAAAGGGAGATTTCTTCTCCAATTTACACCTATAAGGGAGTCGGTCTGGCCCAATTGATGAGAATAGAATCCGCTCGTCAAGCCAATTTCGAAGAAGTGAAAGAGGAGGTCAGCAACGATTTTAATGCATTAAAAAAGAGGGATATTGCGGCTCAGAGACTTACAGCTCTGAAGCAAGAACTCAATGAAAAAAGCATGGAAAGTTTAGCCGAAGAACAAAATCTAGAGTACAAGATCGTTGAGGAACACAAGAGAGGACAGTATATCGGCGTCATCGGTGAGAACAAGGAAATCGATAGATTGGCATTCTCGATCCCCCTGGAACAGGCAAGTGATCCAGTGGAATTTGGATCCGGATATGCCTTGATTAGGGTTCTCGACCGCAAAGAAGTGACGAAGGAAGAATTCGAAGAGGAAAGGGAAACCCACAGGGAAAATTTCCTGGAAATGAAAAAGAATAAATTTTTCTCATCCTACATGGCTAGATTGAGAGAGGAAAAAGAGGTAAAAATCAAGTATGATCTCTTCTTGAAGGTTAACTCGGATGTACTTTCCCGTTTTGGCGGGCAGCAGGAACAAGTGGGGGGAGAAGGATAAAAAAAGAATATATCAAGCCCTGATAAGCTCCATCAGAAGGTCTTTCACTTTCCCTTCCATAGCAATCCGAAATTTCTCAATGGAAGCCGCAATCCCATCGGTCATATAGTCTGAGATAAACATCGGTTCTCCCACGCTTACTTTGATCTTATTCGGGATCAGAAAAGGAAGCTGAGTCCCAAACATTGCCACAGGAGTCACAGGGACTGAGATGTGCTCCTTTATGTATAAATTGTAAGCAAGAAAAGAGGGTCCTGTTCGGAATGGACTGACATATGGATGCGGATCACCCTGCACGACCCTCCCCTTTCCTTGAAGGGCAATGATAGCTCTTCCTTTCTTAAGATAATCCTGGCATTTCTCTATGGCCAGTTTTTTCTGTCTCGTTAGATCCACAGGAATAGTTCCGACTCTAGTTATATTCGAAGAGATAAAATGAATGAATCGGACTTTAAAGGGATTCAATAACAGATCTACAAAATACCCGAAAGTTTTTAGATGCCTTTTCAAATGATTTCTGATGAGCCAATTGAATTCATCTTTGCTGAATAACATCTTGTTTGCAGTAAAAAAGATTGGTCGAGGCACAACCTGCAAAATGATTGCAATATCTTTAAATGTTCCGATATGATTGCCAACGATAATATTGGGACCTGTTTTAACGAAATTCCCACTCCCTCTGATTTCCAGTTTTTTCCCCATTAAGAAAAACCTGCAGAATCGATCTACCACAGGTTTCAACTTAGCGAATTCTTTTTCTGGCGTCTCCATCGTTAAAATTATACCATAATAAAGCTCGATAACTCATAACTTTCATTATTCACTCTTTTCCTGTATATAAATAGGATACTAAGATGAGATTTGAATAACAGTTACGAGCATCCGATTCCAGAATTATGATGAGCAATAATCCACAGGATATGCAATCCACAAAAAGGCCGAGTCTTGCCGTCGCCTTGATTCCGATGATCTCAATGGGTCTTCTTCTTGGAATTGGCTATGGGATATATCAAATCCGCCCCCAAGTCCTCCTTGTCGCTGCGGCTTTTATCACTGGATGTCTGGGTTTGTACTTACGCTTCAACTGGCAAGAGATGGAAAGAGGAATTGTAGACAGCATTCATAAAGCCATGCCTGCCATTTTGATCATGCTTTGTGTAGGCATTCTCATAGGTTCCTGGATTGCAAGCGGCACGATTCCTATGGTCATTTACTACGGACTGAAGCTCATATCTCCTAAATTTTTTCTTGTCACAGCATGCTTTGTTTGTTCGCTCACGTCAATCGCTACTGGGACATCATGGGGAACCATCGGAACTCTTGGTGTTGCCTTCATAGGAATAGCCTTGGGATTGGGAATACCTCTGGGACCGGCTGCAGGAGCCATCGTAGCAGGTGCATATTTCGGAGACAAGATGTCTCCCTTTTCGGATGTAACCAATCTCGCTCCTGTTGCAGCCGGGTCGAATCTGTTTGACCATATCAAGCATATGCTCTGGTCAGCCACCCCTGCATGGTTGATAGGACTCTTTGTTTATTTTCTTGTCGGTCTCAAATACGGAGCTGAGAAAGTCGAGTCCGCGACCATGACAAACATCACCCAAACTTTGAAATCTCATTTCAACTTCAACATCCTACTTCTCCTTCCGATGATCATCGTCTTCTATTTTGCAGCTACAAAAAAACCGACCATTCCAGGCATGTTGCTCTCGTCTTTTGTGGCAGGTGTATTGGCTCTAATCTTCCAAAAGGCTTCTGTCACCGAAATCGCAACAGCAATGAATACGGGCTATCAGGCCAATACAGGTCTGGAAGAAGTGGACAGGTTGATATCTCGTGGAGGCATGATGAGCATGATGGAAACCCAACTTGTCGCTTTTACAGCTTTCAGCTTCGGCGGAATTATGCAAAGTACAGGCCTTCTATCGGTTATCTTGGACAGGGTCATGAAATTTGCCAGTAAGGTGTGGAGCATCGTCCTTACCACAATTGCCTCTTCTATCATCACAGCTCTTATCACAGGAAGCAGTTATCTCTCTATGATCATCCCAGGCGAACTTCTCGCTCCGATCTACAAAAGAAAAAGACTTGCAGCAAAAAACCTTTCCCGGATCATCGAGGAGTGCGGTGCCATCGTCGTCCCACTCATTCCATGGAGTATGGCAGGTGTTTATATAACTGGGACCATCGGTGTTTCCACTTTCTCCTACCTCCCGTGGGCTGTGATGAATTACGCAGCAGTATTGATTTTGGCTATCTTTGGATTTACAAAATTTACAATGGCTCCCAAGATTCGGGAAGACGAAACCCAGATTGGAAGTTAGCCTTTAATCTTTCTTACCAATACCTGTGAGTGCTTTTTCAAAAATCTCCTGAGCTTTTTTCCGTCTTTCCTCCTGCATCTCCGAGGTCGCTTCGAATTTTCTATCGAACTCCATTTTTTTCTGTTTCTCTTTTTGTAAGAGGACATCCAAAGATTCTTTTTCTTTTTTCCCTTTTTCTGACTTGATGACAGCAGAGGTCAGGGGATCGATCCACAGATGGCTATGACAACACGGACATTTTATTTGGAAAACCTGAGTTGTTTTCTTTTCAGCTTTCATGAAAAAACAATGTATCAAAAAATCATAACCAGGGCAAGTTGTGCAGATCAATCACAAGCATCCTTATTTCCGTGATATTTTATTGGAAGGCAGGCGAGTTGCATCCAGAGACGAGCGGGCATGAAAACAAGCTTTTCCTGCAGGTAGAGGAGAACGAGTCGAGGAATAAGTGAGTTTTTCTCGCTGGCGAAAACTCACTGGCTGACGAACCAGTTTGCCTGATTTTTCCTTTGTCACAGAAATAAGTATGCTTCCAGCTCAATCGGTCAGAATACCATGCTTTTTCATAAGCTTGAAAAGACCCTGCCGGCTCAATCCAATCTCTTCTGCTGTTTTTGTGCGGTTGTAATTGCTACGGGTCAAGGCTTCGTTCAAGAATTTTTTTTCAAATTCGGCTTTGGCACAGAAGTAATCCACGGAAGACGAAGAATCCTTTTCTTTTTGTCCAAGAATCTTGGAAGATAAATGCTCTTCTTTGATAAGATTATCCTCTCCACAGAGAAGCAGGCATTTTTGGATCTCGTTTTGAAGTTCTCTTACGTTACCTGGCCACGCATAATTCTGCAAAAGTTGCATCGTTCGTGGAGATAAATAGACTCTTTCCCGTTCCATCTTTCGACAGTATCTCTCAACCAGATGATTCAATATACAAAGAAAATCCTCTTTTCTCTCCCTTAAAGGAGGAATATCGATGGAAACAATCTTCAAGCGATAATACAGGTCTTCTCGGAAACGGCCTTTGTTGACTTCCTCTTCAATGTTTTTATTCGTCGCACTAATGAATCTTGCGTCGACAAAACGTGTTCTATTCTCACCGATTCTTCTGATTTCTTTCTCCTGGAGAACCCGTAAGAGTTTAGCTTGAAGCGGAGGGGAAAGGTCTCCTATCTCGTCCAAAAAAAAAGTGCCTCGATTCGCCTCTTCTATAAGACCTGGCCTATCCCGAACGGCTCCTGTAAAAGCACCTCTCAAATACCCAAACAACTCGCTTTCTAAAAGTTGATCAGGAATGGCTCCACAATTTATAGCGATAAACTTGCCCTTTTTGCTCCTTCCTTTTTGATGGATTAATCTGGCTATAATTTCCTTTCCTGTTCCGCTTTCTCCAGAAATAAAAACAGGAATATCACTGTTTCTCACCCTATCAATGAATTTGATCACGCGAAAAAAAAATTTGCTCTTGCCCACAAAAGGAGACGGATTTTCGGGGAGCTTACCGATGAATCTTTCTCTACCTAAATTTCTCCTCAAAATGTGACCAATCGGAAGAGAAAAGGAAGCAAGAAGCTCTATATCCTGTTTGGAGTACTCCTTCATTCCATTTCTCCTTGTCAGATATATTCCTCCAATTGGTTTATCTTCCGCGAAAAGAGGCATGCAAACAACGATAGGGTGAGAGTTGGTACATTCGCTGGAGCAAACCACGGGATTTCCTTGCTCAAATGCCTGCTTGACAATATCGAACCGCAGGTTTCTGGCTTCGGACTGGGAAGGTTGTCGGGATCCCTGAGCCAAGATGTATCTCTCCCTATTCAAAAGAAGAACAGCACCAAACTCAGAATGGCTTTCCTGCACAATCAAATCCAGGATTCTTCCCAAGGATGGAGACTGCTGCATTTTCACTTCAATACATCCAAAATCATTCTTAATGTTCATCCTTCACTTTGGCGAATGTGTCCTAGGTTTGGCTATACTTTTAACGAATTCTTTTTTTGGATTTTCTCATTCGCAGAATTGTATTCTGCTCTGCGGTCTCCCAATTCCCCCCCAAATGATGTCACTTCTAGGAATTTTTGTTTAGATCACCCGGTAGTTTGTTTTCTAAGATTTTCTATTCGAGCAGTGACATCACCATACTCTGCATTCCAGTCTTTAACTTCGTTGAAAAGCTTTAAGGCTTTATCCAACTCACTTTGTTCCTCATAAAGAGATGCTATTTCATATTTCAATGCAAAGGCTTGTATTGAATCGTCATCAACGAGATTGATGGCTTTTTCATACCATTTTATAGCTTCGCTGAATTCATTCTTTCGTTTATAGCATTCTCCCAGGTTAGTGTAGCACTCCATTTCCCATGTTCTGTCTTGAGATGCAAGTGTGAATTCTTTTATCGCTTCATCGAGAAGATCCTGCTCCAAATAAGCGATGCCTAAATTGAATCGTGATTCCAGATCAGCTGTGCCAATCTTTTCATCAACACGTGATTTGAATTCTGTGACAATAGACGAAAGTTCCTTCTCCACAACCGAAGTATCACCTTTTCTCTGTTGGGTGATGATTTGCTTGATGGCCTCCATTTCTTGATCAATCTGTGCGGCGAGGTCGAAATACTTTCTCTCGCTTATCTCTTTCTCCTTCGTCACGATTGGGACAATATCTGTATCAGCAAAAATTTCAGCCGCAGTCAGCTTCTCTCCATCCTCGCCTGGTTTTTCCTCCTTCTCAACTTCATGTTCGGATCGCACGCCAAGATTCTTCTCCTTTGCCTGGGATGGGATGACTTCAAGCTCCTTCAATCTAAGCTGAATTCGTTCTTCCTCTGGGAATTCTATCCGCAGGTCTTCTAATACTTTTACAGCATTTCTGATTAATCCTTGCTCGATGTACATATCTGCTCTACTCAATTCCCTATCAATGATTTCCCCTGGTTCTTCATCAGGCATTCCAGCTTCCTCTGATTCCATCCTATCTTCTGGTACAGGCTCAGGAGATGCCGCTTCTTGCTCTTCCTGGGAAGCAGTTTCTTCCGGGGCAGCCAGTTTATCCTCCTGAGAAACTGCTTCAGGCTGGATTTCAGCTAGAGTGTGCTCTCCTTCGATCTGCCCTTTGTATTCTTCCTTCTCGGGGAAGAATTCAGATAACTCATCGAAAAGATTTTTTAACTTTTCAGCAAGCTTTTTCTTTTGGTATTCTTTTAAGAGCCTCCGGCCAACTATCTCTAAATTCCTTTTTTGTTTTTTTTCTTTGTAAATAAAGGCTAACTTCTCCAAGGAGGGAACATGGTCCTTATTGCTCCTCAAAATGAGGCCTAGAAGACCAATGGCCTTATCCTCCCTTTGTTTTTTTACCAAAGTATCAATCAAGGGCTCGTAGCATTCGAAAGCTTTATCGAGTTTTTTGCTCTGAATATGGATTCGACCCAGTTTGACACATGCCTCGACCTCCTTAGGGTAAGACGCCAAAATTTTGGCATAAATTTCTCTCGCTTTTTTGAGCTCTTCCTCCTCGTAACATAAGTTTCCTAAAAGATATAAAGCCTTCAGGTTTTCCCTATCCTTCTTCAAGACCTCGTTCACAAGCTTCAGGGCATCCTTCCTCTTATTCTCTCTCTTAAATAAATCGATGAGGTTTTCCAGAGTCCTCGGATGATCCTCTTTTATGGCCCTGCTCTTTTTTAGAATCTCCGCAGCCTCTTTCAAGGAATTCTGCCGCATCTTAAATTCGGCGGCCTCATTGAGTTCCTCAACAGCCCTGTCTTTCAGGCCCTGTCTGATACACAGCTCGGCCAAGTTCAGTCTGGATTCAACATCTTCGCTGTCAAGTTTCAGCAACTTCTCATAGGTTTCGATGGCTTCCGGGAGTTTCCCCCTCTTGGTAAGAATCTTTGCCAGCTTGAGATATTCTGACTTTCCTTCTGAAACGAAGCCTCTTTGGTAATAGAGATCGGCTAATTTCCGGAGAGAATCTATATCCTCAGGAGCTATTCTTGTTATCCTCTTGTAAATGGCAATGGATTTGGTATAGATTCCTTTTTTCTCAAAATAGTCAGAGACTTTTTTAAACTCTTCGACCGCCCGATCGATCTGTCTCGTTTTGATATATAAGTCTCCAATGATATTTCTGATAGGAATATCCTGCTCATCCCCGGTTATGAGTTTCAGGTATTCCAGGATAGCGTCTTCATATTTCTCCTTCTTGGTATACTTTTCTGCAAGCGCCTCAATTTTTGTTCTGTCAGTCTTTGCACTCATTTCTTTTCCTTGTTTAAGGGCCTGAAAGAAAATCTGTGTAATTCAGTCGGCCCTTTCTTCTCGAGTGTCCTTAAATGAACCCTTGTTCCGTAACCCTTATGTTTAGAGAATTCATATCCCTCAAAAATTTTATCCATATATCCTACTATCTCGTCTCTGAAAACTTTGGCCACAATGGAAGCCGCGGCAATCGAGCGGCTCCTCCGATCTCCATGAATGAGTCCCAGTTGACGGTAATTCAGATCGCTCAGTTGGAATCCGTCAACCAACAGAAAATCTGGGCAGCATGACATTCTTTGGAGTGCTCTTTTCATTGCCTCTAAGGACGCCCATTGGATATTGTGCTGATCGATTTCTCTGTTTGTAGCCATACCAACACCTACAGACTTAGCTTCAGCCAAAATAGCCTTAGCCAGTCTCTCTCTCTTACGGGGAGCAATAAGCTTGGAATCGTCGATCTCGCTGATCCATTTCTCACGGCAGTATCGAATAAAATCAGCAGAAAATACAACAGATGCAGCTACAACAGGACCAAAAAGAGCACCTCTACCAGCTTCATCAATTCCTGCAATGTCCTTGTAGCCCTTCTTGAGCAGATCTCTTTCAATATGAAAATCCGCCACTTTTTTGACCTACTTCACTATTAAACCATATCTCATCTGTTTAGTCGAACGACATATTTTTATAAGGACAAAAGGGGCTGTAACTTGACTGAAGATAAGAATGTCGACGCTCTTGAACAAAAACTCTTTATCTCAACTCTTTCAGTCTGGCTGCTTTACCTTTAAGATCTCTAAGATAATACAGCTTAGATCGTCTCACCTTTCCCTTTCTGACTACTTCAATACTTTTAATCATTTTGGAATGGAGGGGAAAGATTCTCTCAACTCCGATTCCAAAAGATATTTTCCTGACCGTAAAGGTCGCACTTATTCCGGCTCCTCTTTTCGCTATCACATTCCCTTTGAATACCTGGATTCTCTCTTTTCCTCCCTCGCGGATGATCACATGAACTTTAATAGTGTCACCAATTTTGAAGGGATCTAAATCTTTATTTAGTTGTTCATCCTCTACCATGTTTATCAGATTCATTTCTTTTTCCTTTCTTTTTGAATCTCTTCAAGTCTTTTCTTTTCCTCTCGTGATAATTTCCTTTTACCCAACAGATCAGGCCTAAACACCCATGTTTTCTCCAGAGCCTTTATTCCTCTCCATTCCTCGATTCTCTTATGATCACCAGAGAAAAGAACATCAGGAACTTTTAGTCCTCTGAAGCTACGCGGCCGGGTGTAATGGGGATGGTCAAAGAGCCCATTAAAAAAAGAATCCTGCCTGACTGACTCTGCCTTTCCTACTACATGAGGGATGAATCGAGAGACAGCATCGACAATGACCCAGGCAGCCGGTTCTCCACCAGTAAGGACGTAATCTCCAATTGAAATCTCACCGTCTGCCAGATATTCAATCACCCTTTCATCCACTCCTTCATACCTGCCGCAAATGAGGATCACCCTTGAAAGCCTTGCTAACTCTGCAGCCAAGCGACAATCGAATCTCCTGCCTTGAGGAGAGAGCAGATAAACCGGAATGTCTTCTTCCTCACTGATTTCTTCGACAGCTCGAAAAATTGGCTCCGGTTTGAGGACCATCCCCTGTCCGCCACCAAAAGGACGATCATCGACCTGCTTGTGCTTCGAATCAGCAAAATCTCTTAGGTTGTGTACTTTAATTTCAATCAAACCCTTATCCAGGGCCTTCCTCACAACACCACCTGAGAGAATGCTCCCTAACATATCGGGGAAAAGAGAAATTATATCAAATCTCATTCAACTCTAAAAGTCCCTTAGGCGGATCGATAACTATTTCTTTCTTCTCCAGATTTATTTCCACACAGATGGACTCTATGAAGGGAATGTATAGCTCCTCTCTTCCTTTCACAACTACCAAAAGATCATTGTTTTTTATGAAGAAGACATCTTTAACCGATCCAATCGCGTGACCATTTTTCGTGATAACGGAACAACCAATGAGCTGGTAGGAATAATATTGATCCTCCTCTAATAATTGGAGGTCTTCCTCAGGGAGCCAAATCTCTTGTCCAGCAAGTTCACGTGCCTGTTCAAGGGTATGGACGCCCTTTAACTTGATTATGTAGAATTCCCTAAAAGGCCGATAAGATTCGACCTCTAACTCCTGTTGAATCCCCTTATTTCTCAGAAATAGCCTAGAAAAAAAAAGGCTTCGGGAAATGCTCAGCGTAAAGCCTAACTCTAAGCTCTCCTCTCTTTCCCTGGCTTTTAATAACTTTGCCTACAGTAACCAACTTATCCCTTTTCAATAATCTCTAGATTAAATCTCCTCTTCAGCTTCATTCCAGCCGCACCAAGAATAACTCTGATGGCTCTCGCAGTCCGTCCTTGCTTTCCAATGACCTTGCCCAAATCTTCCGGAGCAACTTTGAGTTCCAAAATGGTGGTTTGTTCCCCTTCAAGCTGGGAAACCTGCACCTTGTCCGGGTTGTCAACTAAGGATTTGGCGATCAGTTCAACGAGTTCTTTCACTGTGACCTCCTTTAAGTTTTGTTTTTGGGTTGTTTCTCTGACTCGGAAACTTTATCTAATAGAGATTGAACTGTGTTGGAAGCTTGAGCTCCTCTTCCCAACCAGTGATTGGCCCGCTCTAAATCGACCTTGATCTCCGGAGGCTCTTTCAAAGGATCATAATAGCCTATGATTTCTTTTGCCTTGCTTTCCCTAGGATTCCTCGAATCGGTCACAACAACTCTATAAAAAGGATTTTTTTTTGCTCCGACTCGCGTTAGTCTGATAACGATCATTTCTTGTGCTCTTTATATGTATATAAAATATTTTGGGTAATCACAAATAATAACAAAAATTTTGACCATAAGTCAACTTAAAAAAGAGGGCATCGCCCTATCCTAATCATTTCGGGAGGTCGGAAAGAAGCTTCTGAAATTGAGACTTTTTCATCATCTTTTTCATTTCAAAAAACTGCTTGAGTAGTTGATTGACTTCTGAAACCGGCCTTCCACTTCCTCTTGCTATCCGCGCACGACGCCTGCCTCCGATAATTTTCGGATTTTCACGTTCCTTCGCTGTCATGGAGTTAATAATGGCCTCGAAATAGACCATCTTCTTATCGTCTATGTTCATGGTTGATATATTCTTGAACATCCCTCCTGTAGGTAACATGTGGAGAAATTGTGATAACGATCCCATTTTTCGGAGTTGAACTAGCTGTTTTTTAAAATCCTCCAGAGTAAATTCGTGTTTACGGAGCTTTCGGGCAAACTCCTCAGCCTCTCTCATATCGGCTTCCTTCTCTGCCTTCTCGATCAGGGTAAGCATATCTCCCATACCTAGTATACGGGATGCCATACGATCAGGATGAAACACTTCGAACTTTTCAAATTTCTCTCCCACTCCGACGAACTTGATCGGTTTCTTTGTAACAGACACCATAGAAAGAGCAGCTCCACCACGAGCATCCCCATCAAGTTTGGTCAAAATGATTGAAGTCAAGCCAATTTTTTCTTCAAATAACTGGGCACTCCTGACAGCATCCTGACCCGTCATCGAATCTCCCACATAAATAACTTCAGTAGGATTAAGAACATTCTTTACCATCCATAACTCCTCCATCAACTCCTCATCCACATGAAGCCGTCCAGCCGTATCCACAATTAAGGGATCATAGCTCTGATTTTTTGTATGCTTGAGGATCTCTTTAAGCGTGTTCTTAGGAGAAGCAATCTGTTCTTTGGCCAGTTCATAAAAAGGAAGTTTTAACATGTTTGTTATCATCTTCAATTGGTCCTGAGCAGCCGGTCGTTTAAGGTCAAAAGAGACCAGAAGGGGATTCTTATTGAGACTCAGCACCCAGTTGGCCAGTTTCCCGCAGGTGGTTGTTTTCCCTGAACCCTGGAGCCCCACAAGCATGAAGATAGATGGCGGGGAGCTTTCAAATTTCAGTTTTTTGGCTTCTTGTCCAAGAATCGATGTGAGCTCATCGCGGACAATCTTGATAACCTGTTGAGCAGGAGTGAGGCTGTCAAGCACTCTCTGGTCTAATGCTTTTTCTTTTATTCTTTCCTCTAAATCCTTCACAACCATATAATTGACATCGGCCTCCAGCAGAGCCATTCTTAACATTTTTAAGGCCTCCGCCATATTTCGCTCTGTAATTTTTCCCTCGCCCCGGAGGAATTTCATGACTTTTTGTAAACGCGCAGATAACTGATCAAGCATTCTTCTCTCTCATTAAAACATGCCTTTTTATGCTAAGCGAAACGTTCAACTGAAGTCAACTCGAAGACAGAAAATCATTCTTCTTTCAAATTCACTGGCCGGTGTCTCTTGACATTTCTTCTCTTTGTGATTAAGGTATTACTAATTTTTCTTTAGCCTTTTGAGGTGAAAGCCATGACATCCAAGATAGACTACAAAGAGATCGTCAGGATTATAGACTTATTGGAAGAGAGGAAACTCTCCGAGTTTGAACTGGAAGTAGAAGGATTTAAGATAAAAATAACTCGAAGCCAGCCTCAACCCGCAATTTCGGGATCGCCTTCTACTCCTGGACCTGCCCAAGAGAACGCAGCCAATCCCACTTCTGTTGAGCCTTCCTCCGACGAAGGCAAAAACAACCTTCACTTTATAACATCACCCATGGTCGGAACATTCTATCGAGCCCCTGATCCTTCCTCTCCTCCTTTCGTCGAAATCGGAGAAAACGTCCATAAAAACCAGACTCTTTGTATTATCGAAGCCATGAAGCTCATGAACGAGATTGAATCCGACATAGATGGTGTTTTGGATGATGTCTATGTCGAGAATGGAAAACCCGTGGAGTATGGAAAAAAGCTTTTCGCGATCAGATCTCTTGAATAATTTCCGATGTTTTCAAAAATCCTGATTGCCAACCGCAGCGAAATTGCACTTCGCATCATCCGCTCAGCAAAAGAACTGGGCATTAGAACCGTGGCTGTTTATTCCGAATCAGATAGAAATTCTCTGCCTGCCATGCTCGCCGATGAAAAAGTCTGTATTGGTCCAGGCAAAGCATCTGAAAGCTATCTCAATATCCCGAACATCATAAGTGCCGCAGAAATCACAAAGGCTGATGCCATCCATCCTGGGTATGGATTCCTGGCGGAAAATCCCCGGTTACCTGAAATCTGTGAATCCTCGGGAATCACTTTTATCGGTCCTCCCGCTCATATCATGCGGCTTATGGGAGACAAGAACAAGGCTCGCCAAGCCATGAAAAAAGCCAAATTACCTATCATCCCCGGAAGCGATAAGGTTATAGAAGATTTGATCGAAGCTAAAAAGATCGCTCAAAATGTTGGCTACCCACTCATTCTCAAAGCTGCAGCGGGCGGTGGAGGCAAAGGAATGAGGATTGTCCGAACCTCAGCCCAACTGGAAGAACAGTTTTCTATCGCCCAAAACGAGGCAAAAGCCTCTTTCGGTGATTCTTCACTCTATCTGGAGAAATATTTCGAGGGAGCACGCCACATAGAGATTCAAATCATCGGCGATAAAAAAGGAAAAATGCTCGGATTTACCGAGAGAGAATGTTCCATACAGCGCAAGCACCAAAAACTACTGGAGGAGACTCCTTCTCCCTACGTGGATGAAAGACTTCGGAAAAAAATCATAAAAGCTGTTGAAGAGGCTGCTCTTTCTATCGGATACCAGAGTCTGGGCACCTTTGAGTTTCTGGTAGATGCCAACAAAAAGTTTTATTTTATGGAGGCGAACACGCGAGTCCAGGTCGAACATCCAATAACGGAAATGATTTACGGGATTGATTTGGTCAAAGAGCAGATCAAAATCGCTGCTGGAGAAAAGCTTTCGCTATCCCACGGTCTGAAACCGAACGGACACAGTGTGGAGTGCCGCATCAATGCCGAGGATGCTCAAACCTTTTTACCTTCTCCTGGTCAGATTGATTTCCTTGTCCTTCCGGGAGGAATGGGAGTTCGAATCGACTCGGCGGTTTACAGCGGATGGGTTATCCCGCCAGAGTATGATTCTTTGATTGCCAAGATTGCCGTTAAAGCGCCGAGCCGAGCCGAGGCCATTATAAAAATAAAAACAGCCCTGGAAATGACCACTGTCGTCGGCATCAACACAAATATCCCTCTTCATTTAGGAATCCTTTCTGACTCGAACTTTCTTAAGGGACAATACAACATACAGTTTATGGAAAAATACCTGTCCAAAGGCAAAAAACTCGACGGAAAGAATTCGACCGATAGAACCTAGCGAGTTGAATGGTCTGAGGAGGAAATTCCTGTGAATATGGTGACAGTGAAGGTCCCTTCATTGTCAACTACAAGATTCTCGTTAATCCCCAAGAAAAGTCTTCCGGTCATGGGCATCATTATTCTGTTTGCCGATCCGATATAAAAGAGCTCCTCAAGTTCATTCCGAACCTCTTCTCCTGTCTCCTCATCGACTTCCACTGAAACAAGAAGATAAACCTTGCCTATCAAGGCTCCGATGTTTTTATCCCGAAGGGGCTGCTGAGTGGATTGATAGCTGTATCCATCCGGTCCACAGTAGGTTACTGGATTTCCCTTCTGAAGTGAAATCTGGCCTCTCGCTCTGAAATAGACTTCTTGCCCTTCGAAAACATTAAGACCTGTATCTGTCCAGCCGACATTGCTCATCACAGAGATTTCTAGCCTCGTCTGGCCACCAGTTTTTAGATTGTTTCCAGCGTTTGAACCCATGAAAAAGAAAAAAAAATACAGCAATGTAAAAGAGACCAGGCTTTTTCTCCTTGGTTCCTGTGTTTTCATCATTCTTCTTTTTGTTTCGTTTCCAGCATCAGGACATCCATCATCTGCTGATGGATCCGACCATTGGAACCGAGGGTCTCTTGTTTGTATATATTGAACTCTCCATTCTGAAAGTCAGAAATCCGGCCTCCTGCTTCACCAACGATGAGGGCGGCTGCAGCAACATCCCAGGGTTTCAGTTTGAGCTCCCAAAATCCATCAAATCTCCCACATGCTACATAACAAAGATCCATGGCTGCTGAACCACACCGACGGATAGCCTGCACTCTTAACAAGAAATTATTAAAATGGCCGATGTTATTGTCGCTGCTCTCTCTCAGATCATAAGGGAATCCTGTTGCCACTAAACTCTTATCAAGATCGTTGGTTTCCGAAACCTTAATCCTCTTCCCGTTCAGGGATGCTCCCTCTCCTTTTAATCCTGAAAACATCTCATCCCGCATGGGATCGTAGACAACGCCGATGATGACCTCCCCTTTCCATTCCAGGGCAATGGAAACAGTAAAAATCGGAAACCTGTGGGCATAGTTTGTTGTTCCATCCAATGGGTCGAATATCCAACGAAAATCTCCTCCCTTTCTTTGTTCGAGTCCTTCCTCGGCAATAAAATCATGTTCAGGAAAATACTTATAGAGATGTTCAAAGATCATTTTCTGGGATTGGCTATCAAAATTGGTGACAAGATCGACATCTCCTTTGTAACGAATCTCGCGGTTGACATTCAAATTATCCTTAAGCATTTGGCCAGCCTGACGAGCCGCATCATTTGCCGCATTGAGGTATCGCTGCATTTCCATGATCTATCCATATTAACAACTCCCTCTCATTTGGGCAAGGCAAAAGGAGGCGTCGTGAGCATCTTTTTTCCTTGATAGGGAATACTTCTGGGATTGACCGAAGCGACCATAGAAGGATTGTTCGAGCCTTCTATGCTCGGTCTTGCAAAAGAAAGGATAACTGTGACTTATGAGGGGGAGAGCAGATTAATATCAAAAATAATATCTCGGTCACATCCGTATTTCTGAAGAGGGGTGGACAGGCATAACTTTTTGCCTTTTTCCCCGTAGTATAATATGATTAATAGACCAGAGAGGAATTCAAATGGCTGAAAAAAAAGGCCTCTTTCAAAAACGGAAACGGCTTTTTCTTTTTTTCCTTGTTATCGCTGTGATAACCATCATCATATTCTTCAACCTGCAATCTCAAAGAGAAAAAAGCATCAGGGTCACGGTGGAAAAGGTCAAAAGGGACAGCCTGGAATCCATCATCTCAGCTTCAGGTGAGGTCAAGCCTAAAAAAAACGTCAACATCTCAGCTCATATACCAGGGAGGATTGTCAAGATCGGCGTTGAAGAAGGCCAGAGAGTAAAATCCGGCGATTTCCTCCTTAAGCTGGAATCTACCCAATACGAGGCCAATGCAGACAGAGATAGAGCCCAAATCCAATCTTTAAGAGCCGATCTTATCCGTGCTGAAGCTGTCAAGAATAGAGATAAAAGTTACTATGAACGCCAAGTGAAGCTTTTTGACTCAAAGCTCATATCGACAGAAAGCCTGGAATCTGCAAAAGCTCAGTACGATATCTCCAAGGCCCAATATGAGGCCATCCTCTTCCAGATAAAGCAGGCTCAGGCCTCTCTCCAGAGCACCTTGGATAATCTGGAAAAGACCGTATACAACGCTCCGATTGACGGAGTCATTACCAGCCTACGGGTAGAAGAAGGAGAAACCGCATTGGTCGGGACGATGAACAATCCAGGCACAATCCTGATGACTATTGCCGACCTTTCAGTGATGGAAGTCGAGGTTGAAGTGGATGAGACGGATGTCGTTGGGGTAAAAATCGGACATACGGCAGAGGTCAGAGTCGATGCTTTTCCGGACGAACCTATCAAAGGAACCGTTACCGAAGTCGGAAGCTCTGCCTTGGAGAAATTGACCGTTGCCGAAGAATCCAAGGACTTTAAAGTCGTCATTACCCTTGAAGATCCTCTCGAGAATTTGAAGCCAGGCCTCTCTGCTTCTGCTGATATCATAACCGCCAGAAAAGACGATGTGCTGGCGATTCCGATCTCTGCCCTGGCTCTGAGAGAAAAAGAGGGAGAGAGCACAACAATTGAATCTGAGCAGGAGGAAGGAGTCTATGTTGTTCAAGAAAACAGAGTCAGGTTTACTCCCGTTCAAAAAGGAATCATGGGAGAATTGAAAATAGAGATCATATCCGGTTTAGAGGAAGGGCAGGAAGTAGTCGTCGGCCCCTACAGTGCCCTTCGACAACTCAAAGATGAAATGTTGGTAAAGGCGGAAGAAAAGAAAGTGGAATGATGGATTCTCTTGACGACGTCCTCATCCAAGCGGAAAACCTTTGGAAAATCTACCAATTAGGAAAACAGGAAGTTAAAGCCCTCTGTGGGGTGACGTTTACCATCAAGAGAAACGAGTTTGTAGCTATCATGGGCCCTTCAGGCTCTGGAAAATCCACATTGATGAACCTCATTGGATGCTTGGATACACCCACTAAAGGAAGATATAGTCTCAACGGAAAATTGGTGAGCGCTATGAGTGAAAATGAACTTGCTTACATCCGTAATCATGATATTGGATTCGTCTTTCAAGTGTTCAACCTCCTCCCTAGAGCCACAACATTCCACAACGTTGAGCTTCCACTCATCTATAAAGGAGCTAACAAAAGGGAGCGCGAAGAAAAAACGAATAAGGCTTTAGAGATGGTCGAGATGGTTCACCGAAAGGGCCACAGGCCTTCAGAACTTTCAGGCGGAGAAAGACAACGGGTGGCCATCGCTAGAGCTTTAGTGAACGAGCCTTCCTTGGTTTTGGCCGACGAACCTACCGGCAATCTGGATTCTAAAACAGGGCAGGAAATCCTCAATCTCTTCCATAAAATCCACTCCCAGGGAAACACGATCATTATCGTCTCCCACGATCCGGATATCGCCAAACAGGCACAGAGGATTATCTTCCTCAGAGATGGAAAAATCGAACGGGAACAAAGAATAGGAGTCCCAAATGAGCTTCATTAATCGATTCCTGGGTGTCTTCTTCAATCCAAAGGAAACATTTAGGGCTCTCTCCGAGAAACCGCTGTGGATCGATGTGCTCATCATCCTCCTCATAGCTGTTATTGTCTACTTTTACATCATTGGCCCTTATTTGCAGCAAGACCAGATCAAGGCTTTCGAGAGCAATTCGAGACAAAGGGAAAGGTTGGGGGAGGAGGCTTTCAACCAGAGACTGGAGTTTTTAAGAAATCCGCCACAATTCATGATTGTCATCGGCATCCTCATGCAGCCGATATCGATTCTTATCATTTTCTTGATACAGAGCCTCATCATACTCGGGATGGGGCGTATGAGTTCCTCGGAAGGAAAATTCGTCCAGGTTTTTTCAGCACTCATCCATGCCAACCTAATCAATTTTATTCTCGGCAATGCCCTGCGCTCCTTCCTCATCCTCACTCGGAAATCCGTGTTTCAAACCACGACGAGCTTTGCGCTCTTCTTCCCTAAGTTAGAGGTAAAATCTTCAGCCTTTATCATTCTTTCCCAATTAGACTTCTTCCAACTGTGGCTCTTCGGAATCATAGGGTATGCTCTCTCCTTCATATTTAAATTTGAATTGAAAAAAGGACTCACGCTCTCCTATAGTTTCTGGTTTTTGAAGTGTCTATTCAATATTGCTCTAGGACTATTGAATTTACGCTTTGGTGGGTAGGAAAAAGTCCCTCGCTACTTACACACAACAGTAACATCCACTTCTATGCATCCTCCATCTATTGACATCGAACCTAGGGATTTATAAAGTAAACATATGGCTACTTTTCCTCAAATTCTCTTTTCTGTATGGGAGTCGAAAAACAGCGGATGTCTTCTCTTAAGAGCCAAAACTAAACAGAAAACAATTCATCTGAAGGAAGGAGATATCGCAATCGTTAAGGACTCGTTTAACGAGAGCTCTTTTCTCCATGATCTTCTTGAGAAGAAAATTTTGAACTCCTCCTCAGTGAAAAAATATGAGAGTCAATCCCAAAAAGCCAGATTGCCTCTCTTCACTTTCCTGCTCGATTCTGAAATATTATCCCCCACACAGCTGTGGAAGCAAATGGAAAGATTCGCCAAAGAAGAACTCTTCCCTTTTTTTAACCTGTTTCCCGTGGAATCCTCCTTCACAGCAGAGGGGGCACCTCAGGAGCCATCCGTCTTGCTCACCATCCCAACTCTCGATCTTCTGCATGAGGGTGTGTACCATGTGCAAAATCTTGAAATCATTGATGCCCATATCCCTAAAGAAACAATGTGTATTCAGAAACTTTCATCTTATCATTCAGATCTGATCCAACTCAAACCATTCGAGAAATATGTACTCAGGATTCTTAGAAATATGAGTGATCTTCAAGATATTTATGCATCAAGCGCACTCGGATTGAAAGCGACCAAAAAAGCCATCTTTGCTCTTTTTAGCCTAGGTTTATTAGGCTCTTCCACTATGGCAACACCCAACAAGCCGCTCCAAGAGTTTTCCGCAGCCGAGCTGCACAAAATCTTCGACACTTTCAACACAAAGTGTTCCTACATTTTCAAATATGTCTCCAAAGAGCTTGGTCCGGTCGCACTTAACCTCTTAGAAAAATCAATCCAAGACACCAAACCTCATCTATCGCCACATTTCAAAAATATTAGACTCAATATGGATGGGAAAATCGATTGGCAATCTGTGCAAAAATCAAACATAATCCTCTCCGATAGAAAAACTAGGCTAAAGATCATTAAATCCTTAAATGAAATCCTGTCTGCAGAAATTCTTGCTGTGAAAAAAACTCTGGGGAATGAGTCCGAGTCGATTTTAGTGAAAAACCTGGAGAAAATCGGTGCTTAAGTTAAGGAGAAAACAGGTTTTAGCCCTTTTGATTTTTCTGACTCTGATTACACTTTTCTTCCTGATCAAAATTGGAATCTAAAGCAAAGAATCTCGTCGTTATCTTGGGACCTACTGCAGTTGGAAAAAGTACAACAGCTATCAGACTAGCTAAGCGCTTCAAAGGCGAAATCATCAACTGCGATTCTATGCAGGTATACAGAGGCTTTGATATCGGAACGGACAAAATCCCTCTCGAAGAAAGGGAAAACATCCCTCATCATCTTCTTGGTATTGTCGATCCAACAATCCAGTTCACCGCTGCCGATTTTGTCAAGCATACCGTAAAGACTATCGAAGAGATCCAAAAAAGGAGAAATCTCCCTTTCATCACAGGAGGAACCGGATTGTATTTGAAAGCCCTGCTTGATGGACTATTTCCTGAAGGGGAAAAGAATCCCTACATCCGGAAGAAACTCGAACAAGAAGTCCAAGATAAGGGATTAGAATACCTGAGAGAAAAATTGTTGGAAGTCGATCCAATCTATGGACAAAAGGTCGGGAAAAAAGACAAAATCCGCATCATCAGGGCTCTTGAAGTCTTCCTGACAACAAAAAAACCTCTTTCTGAGCACTTTGTTCATACACATTCCTTTGTCCAAGATTTCAATATAATCAAAATTGGGCTAAAATTAGAGAGAAGTCTTCTTTACAAGAAAATCGAAGAACGAGTAGACAGAATGTTTGAGAAGGGTATAGTCAAAGAAGTACAAGAACTCCTAAAACAAGGAATCGATGTTACTTCTCCACCCTTTCGAGCTTTAGGCTACAAACAAGTTATGAGACACCTTAATGGAAAGATGACCTATGAAGAGGCCATCGAGGCCACAAAAAAAGAAACGCGGCACTACGCCAAAAAACAGATGACCTGGTTTAGAAGAATGGAAGGGATTCTCTGGTTTTCACCGGATGAGTTTCCCTCTATTTCTCGATCTGTCGAAGATAATCTGAGATAAAAGATGGAAAAAGCCATTCTTGTACATCTCGCCACAAATAAGAAAGAGCGGTTAGAGTCTGAGGAGTCCATGCAGGAACTCAAGGGATTAGCTCAGTCCGCCGGAGCCGAGATTGTCCATGAGGTATATCAATTCCGCCCAAAAATATCTCCGAAATATTTTATCGGAGAAGGCAAGGTTGAAGATATAATTCGCCTAAAAAAGGAATGTGATGCTGGCCTTATCGTTTTTGATCACAACTTATCCCCAATTCAGCAGCGAAGTCTTGAGGATGAGATACCGGGAAAAATTATCGATAGAACACAGCTCATCCTGGATATATTTGCCCAGCGGGCCTACAGTAGAGAGGGAAAGCTTCAAGTAGAATTGGCTCAGTTAAATTACCTTCTTCCCCGCCTCTTAGGAAAAGGAAGAGCCCTCTCTCGATTAGGCGGAGGAATCGGCACCCGCGGTCCCGGAGAAAAAAAGCTCGAAGAGGATAGAAGGAGGATCCAGGAACGTATTTCAAAAATAAACAAGGACATCCTTAGGATCCAGAAACGCCGAGCCCATCAGAGGAAGAGCCGTCAAAAAGGTCCTATTCCCCTCGTATCCCTTGTAGGGTACACGAATGCCGGAAAATCCACTCTATTCAACTCCCTCTCACAGGCTAAGATGTTCACCTCGCCTAAGCTCTTCGCAACCCTCGATCCAGTCCTCCGTCGAGTCAACTTTTCAGATGGCCTGTACCTTTTCCTTACCGATACAGTGGGCTTCATAAAAAAACTTCCTGTAGAGCTGATCGAAGCCTTCAAAGCCACACTCGAGGAGATAAAGGAAGCCGATTGCATTCTCCACGTTATTGATATCAATTCTCCTCACTGTGACACGCAGATAAAAGCCGTGGGCTCTATTCTTGAAGATCTTGGGGTGAGAACCATCCCTGTCATAAATATATTCAACAAAATCGACCTCCTCCCAAACATGAAAACTTTCATCAGAAGAAACCGTAGTTCCCTGAACAATTCTGTATACGTCTCAGCAAAGACGGGGGACGGCATACCGGACCTCAAAACAAAACTCCACTCCTTTCTTTTTAAAAAGATGAAGCCGTATTATCTGCGTATTCCACTCTCCCAAAAAAATATCGTTCCCTCTTTCTCAAACTGGTCAATTGTGCTAAAAAAGAGAGAAAATCAAGATAATGTGGAAATTAAAATAATGGCCGATCCGAAATTTATCCTAAATTTCATGGCCTATATAAAAAGAGGAGAAGCAAATTGGTGAAAAAAGCATTCTCTGTTTGCATTTTGATAGCCTTCTTGCTTGGAGCATGCGCCACATACCAACCTCCGCCTCCTACTCTTTATGTGGGGAATCTTCCGCAATCTCTGGTGACAGAACTCACCTTGGATGAGAGAATCGCCATAGAAGATGCCTGGAAAAGTCTAAAACAGGGACAAGGGAACAAAGCGAGAAAATCGCTTTCTAAACTCAATGAACAAAATCCCTTCTATTATGTCGGCATGGGCTATGCGTATTTCATGATGAATGATCTAGAATTGGCCGAAGACTTCTTCAAAGCTGCCGATCGCTTTTCTCCAGATATGAACATCACTCACCTAGGTTTGGCCCAAGTTTACCAGAAAAAAGGACAGGAAGACCTTGCCTTCGCACAATACAGGGAAGTTCTCAAAATTGATCCGGATCATGCCTGGGTTCTGCCCCAATATGAGATCCTAAAACTCAAAAAGACAGAGGAGTATCTGGACGAGGGGAAGCTCTATCTTTCCTCTGGAAATACCGAAAGCAGCAAGGCTGCCTTCCTGAAGGCTCTCTATTATTCTCCTGAATCCACGGAAGCTCATATGGCCCTGGCTGACATCTTTCTTGAAGAAGATAATTCTGAGAATGCACTGGTCCATTTGGAGGCGGCAAGTAAAAACGAGCCTGAAAACCCTGATATCCTCAACAAGTACGGCGAGGCTCTTTTCTACGCAAACGAGAATGAGAAGGGTCTCGATGTTTATGAGAAATTAGCTGAGAAGGAACCCGAGAATCAGGAATTCAAACAAAGAATTGAGATTTTGAAAAATAGGCTGGGAATTTTTGAGCTGCCCAGCCAGTATAACACCATAATCGCCTCCGAGGCAATCTCCAAAGAAGAAATGGCGGCTCTCCTGGCCGTCAAGTTCAAGGATTTTCTAGAAGAGCCCTCGAGGAAACCCGATATCATCATCGACATCGCCACTTCTTGGGCCTCAGACTATATCATTAAGATGACATCCCTTGGTCTCTTGGATATCTATCCGAATCATACTTTCCGGCCAAAAAAGATCATTACTAGAGCGGAAATGGCTGAAATACTCCTAAGGCTCGTCGAGTATCTCAAGGAAAAAGGATTCAGGTTTATCCAGCAGCTCTCCCCAGAAAGAATCCAGATTTCCGATGTACTGCCGGATAATTATTACTACCAGCCTATTATCGAGATCGTCTCCTACGACATCATGAGTCTCTCTATGGACCAAAAGTTCAAACCAGACATACCTTTATCAGGACAGGAAGCCATGAAACTCCTGGATATCGTCTTGAATTTGATTAAGTAAATATCCAGGGTGCAACCACATCGAGCTTTCTATGAGCTTCGTATGAGTTTGATTGATGAACAAAATAAGAAGTGAAACAGTTTGGACAGCAGCCAACTTTTTTAGCCTCCTCCGTATTCTTCTGATTCCCCTTTTTCTTTATTTTTTGATCCACCAAGAAGTCCTTTGGGCATTAGTGGTCTTTTTTGCCGCCAGCTCAACTGATCTTCTGGATGGAATGGCAGCCCGTTTTTGGAATCAGAGGACAAAAATTGGAGGGCTGCTCGATCCGGCTGCAGACAAATTACTCATGGCCGCATCGATCATCGTCCTGAGCATAAAGTCTGTCAGCAGCCCCAACACAATTCCTTTATGGCTCACAGTCTTCATCATAAGCAGAGATCTAGCCATTACAATCAGCGCTCTAGTCCTGTATAAAAGAATTGGACAAAAAACTTTCCCCCCCTCATTATGGGGAAAGGCGAGCACTGTCTGTCAAATGGGGATCGTGTTTTCGGTTCTCTTATTCAATGTCCTCCAGACAGTTCCTTCCTTTATGACCTGGCTCTACGGCCTGACATTGGTCTTCACATTCGTCTCTGGAGTTCAGTACGGACGCTGGGGATATCGCCTCCTCTCCCAGCCTCACTCCAAAGCCCACAACTTTTAGCCTGGATTACTTACGAGCCTACCCATCCACCCCAAATTTAATGGTATTTCTAGCCTGAGAATATTTTTGTTATCATTCACATGCATAGAAAGATGACATCCTAGACACTGCAGCAATAACAGAAATCTCGGCATTTTTTATGAATAATCCAGGTTAAACGTTTTTATCGATGAATCCTTTCCGAAGTGTCTTCCAGAGTATTTTCATGTCAAGGCTGAGAGACCAGTTCTGAATATAATAAAAGTCATATTCAAGCCTCTTATCAATGGAGGTATCCTGTCTGAGCCCGTGAACCTGAGCCCATCCTGTTATCCCGGATTTGACTTTATGTCTGAGCATATATTTGGGAATTTTTTCCCGGAATTCTTTGACAAAAACAGGCCTCTCCGGACGAGGTCCCACGAGACTCATCTCTCCCTTCAGGACATTGGTTAGCTGGGGAATCTCATCCAGGCTGAATTTTCGTAAAAACTTACCGAATTTTGTTATCCGAGGGTCACTCGAAGAACACATGACCGGACCTGTCTCCGATTCAGCATTGCTCACCATTGTTCGGAATTTATGCATGATAAACTTTTTTCCATCGAGCCCCATCCTCTCTTGATGGTAGAATACCGGCCCTTTGGATGTCAGTCTGATGAGGGGACTTATGATGAGAAAAAGAGGCGCAAATATCGTCAAAAGAAATAGAGATGCGATGATATCCATAAAACGTTTCATCACAAGCATCATTCCTCTTAAAGGTGGTTCATCGACACTAATCACGGGAAAGCCATCCAAATCCTCGATTCTTGCCTTGAGAGTGAGAAGCTGGAAGAGATCAGGGACTAGCCTAACATTAACGACATGTTTGTTCACCACTTTGAGGGTTTCGAGAATTTTTTGATAATTTTTCAAATCTAGAGCCACATAGACGTCGCTGATATTTTCCTTATCGAGCACCGATTCCAATTTTTCCAGTGAACCAAGCACTTTGATCCCGCCATCCACATCGATCCATTCTCCTTCTTTACGCTCATCATCCAGAAAACCCTTGACCACAAAACCCAGATCCTTGTATTGGAACAGCTTCTGGCCTACTGACCTCCCCATTTCCCCTGCACCTATAATAAGCACGTTCTTCAGGTTTATCCCTTTGGCATAACGGCGCTTCATAAAAAAATAGATCTGGTGCCTCAGGAAAGAGATCATCAATATGACTGCAACAAAATAGACCGCAAGGAATAAGTGGGAAAGAGTGAATGAGATGCGGAAAAGCGGGGCAGATCCCTGGCTGTAGGCATTGGCGTAGGCAAGAATAGCCTGAACGGCAAGGATGGTCAGCACCCCATTCAACGTTATCTTGAAAAAGTCATCAATCCCTGTTCTTTTCAGCCGTCTTCTGTAGAAACCCTGAAGGAAAAAAATCCCCAGATGAAGGGGCAGGAAAAGGAGGAAGAGCACAATGACATAAGATTTCAGAGAAGGAATTCCCTTACCTATGGGAAAAATGTATCCGTAGAAACGAAAGCCGTAGGAGTAAAAAAAGGAAACGACAACTCCGATAACATCGCTCAGAATATACAGGCAAATCAAACCACTTCGCTGTCTTCTGATCATTTTTGACTCAAATGCTCACGCCATTTATCTTGGAAATAAGCTGAGATCTTTCTTTTGAATTTCTCGCGGGAAAATCTCAGCGCGTTGGCTCTGATAGTGGATTTATCAAAAGCAATGCCCTGGAATTTGTCAACCGCACCCTGAAGGCTCTCTTTTGTCAATTCTGTAAAAAAGAGGCCTGTATCGCCTGGGATGACGGTTTCAGTAGCCCCCCCCCTTCCGTAGGCAAGAACAGGAACACCACAGGCTTGGGCTTCCAGTGAATTGATACCAAAATCCTCCTCGCCGGGCATCAACAGAGCTCTGGCCTGTTGATAGTTTCGGAGAAGGTCATGCGGCGGCAAAAAACCGAGAAAATCTATATTCTTCTTCGCCTTTCTTTTAAGTCTCTTATACTCTGGACCCGTCCCCACTATTTTCAACAATGCCCCAGAGTCATTGAAGGCTTCCATCGCGAGGTCAATTCTTTTATACGGGACCAGGGCAGAAACGATCAGGAAGTATTTCCCTTGAGTATCTCCAGGTTGGAAAAATTCTGTATCTACAGGCGGATGGATAACTTCCGCTGTTCTGCGGTAGTATCTATAGACGCGCTGAGCCACAGCGTTTGAGTTGGCAATATAATGATCCACCCTACAAGAGCTCGAAACATCCCACTGTCTCAGACGATGTATCAGAGGAGGAATCAGAAAGCGAGAGAGCAGCCCCAAATTCTCAGAGGAAAAATAGGTAAAATATTGATTCCATGCATATCGGACAGGGGAGTGTACATAACAAATATGCAAACCATAAGGTTGAGGAATGGCTCCTTTGGCCACACAGTGGGAACTGGAGATGATGACATCGTAATCTTGAAGATCAAAAAGTTCCATGGACAAGGGGTACAAGGGCAAATAAGAGCGGTACCTTCTTTTGAGGAACGGCATTCTTTGAAGAAAACTGGTGTGGATAGTTCTGCGTTCTATATTCTCTGTCTGGGTTCCTGGAAAATGGAAAAGCGTATAGATAGGGGCTTCAGGGAAGATTTCAGCAAACACCTCGAGAACTTTTTCTCCTCCCCGCTGGCCTGTCAACCAGTCATGGACGAGAGCGACCTTTGCGTCTTGCATCGCGGTGATTATAAAAAGGGCATTTTTTTTTGTC